>Ga0154020_10009087_pt1 | contig 11472 bp, 11 predicted proteins | sample Klosneuvirus_201_FD_109709 | JGI IMG/M metagenome (GOLD analysis project Ga0154020, IMG submission 109709) | Active sludge microbial communities from wastewater, Klosterneuburg, Austria - Klosneuvirus_20160825_MG | ecosystem: Engineered > WWTP > Aerobic digester > Activated sludge | place... | reverse complement strand
GGGTCCTCGTCGCGGTTCGCACGAGGCCGAAATCGCCGATCTTGATCGCGCCGGTCGTGGCGCACACGAACACGTTGCGCGGCTTGATATCTCGATGGACGAGACCGGCAGCGTGCGCGGCGGCAAGACCGCGTCCCGCGCTCGCGAACGCCGAGACGATCGCGTCGGCGGTATGGGGCTGCTGCATCCACTCGTCGAGCGTCACGCCATCCACGAGCTCCATCGCGACGAACGGGCTGTTCTCGTGGCGTCCGACCTCGTAGACGGCGACGACGTTGGGATGGTTGAGGCGTGCGAGCGCTTGTGCCTCGCGGCGCAGCCGTTCTTCACCGGCGGCTTCAAGAGCGGTCCGAGCGACGTGGACTTTGATCGCGACGCGGCGATCGAGCTCGAGGTCGCGCGCGCGATAGACGACGCCCATCGCGCCGCTGCCGATCACGCCCTCGATCGCGAAGCGGCCGATGCGGTGCGCGGCGGTGGCGGGATCGTCGGCGAGCGCGAACGCGAGCGCGCGGCACTCGCGGCAGTCCGCGATGTGGTCCTCGACCCGCGTGCGCGCGAGCGTGCCGCAGCGTGCTGCGACGAACTCCGCGAGCTCCGATGGGTCGATGCACATGGCGCGGCGATGGTCCGGCCACCAACCTCGATTCCTTCCCGACGAGGAGCCGATCACCGTCGATTCAAGGGTGCCAATGATCGGCGTGTCGCGCGGCTCACAGTTCGTGCAGCTACTGGAGCGCCGCGATGATCGTCCCCATCGCGGTGTACGAGACGGCCAGGTAGCCGCCATCGATCACCATCAGCGTGACGGAACGCCGCTCGAACAGGAACACGGTCGCGAGCGACGCCGCGGCCCACCCCACGCCCGCGAGCGCGCCGGCACCGGCGCCCCATCCGAGGCTCGCGTTGGTACCGAGAAAGAAGGCGAGGTTCAGCGCGACCACGAGCGACAACACGAACGCACCCGCGAATGTCTGCGCGACCTTCTCGCGTAGCCGCTCCTCGGACAATCCGGTCTCGCGCATCCACGCGCGCGCGAACAGCACGGGGCTGTACCAGAGACCGCCGATGAGAAAACTAGAGACGGCGGCGGCCAGCACCGCTATGTAATTGACCTTCGAGAGATCCATGACCGCACGAGTAGCCGACGAGGACCCCGCGCACACAGCAGTTCCCGCTGAAGCGGCGAAGGTGCGGCGCGAACCGGGGGGATCAGCGCGCGAACCGGCGCGGTCCTCGATCGATGATCGCCTGGTGCGTGCGATCGGGATCCCGGCGTTCGGGCTCGCGATCCCGCACGTGAGCGGGCTGTTCGCGGGTGTGTCCGTCGGGACCGCGGCGTTCTGGGTAGGCACGGCGTGGTTCCTCGTGCTGTCGGCAGCGATCTGGCACGGCAACCGCTGGCTCCTGCTCGAGCAGCGTCGGCATTGGGATTGGTTCGATCATCCCGTGCGCAAGATCGCGATGCTGATGGCGGCGATCGTCCTGTTCACCGCGCCGCTGACCGTGACGATGCTCGCCGGGTGGTACGCGTGGCGCGGCGCAGAGGTCGTGTGGCCTGTCGTGCAGACCGTCGTCCTCGTCAACGTGATCTGCGTGGTGTTCGTGACGCACGTGTACGAGACGGTGTTCTTGATCAAGGAGCGCGCCGACGATCGCGTGCGCGTGCTCGAGCTCGATCGGGCGCGGACGCGAGCGGAGCTCGATGCATTCCTCGCACAGGTGGATCCGCATTTTCTGTTCAACTCGCTGAACACGCTCGGGCACTTGATCGAGACCGCACCCGCGAGGGCGGCAGAGTTCACGGCGCACCTCGCGGAGCTGATGCGCTACGTGCTGACCAAGCGCGGTCACGAGCTCGTGACGCTGGCCGAGGAGCTCGCCTTCGTCGACGAGTTCGTCGCGTTGATGCAGATCCGATTCGGCGCCGCACTCGTGCTCGAGGTCGTAGATGAAGGCGCGGACCGTGGTGCGCGACTTCCGCCGACGGCGCTGCAAGCGCTCGTCGACAACGCGATCAAGCACAACGAGCTCGGCGAGGATCGTGCGCTGCGGATCGTCGTGCGGCTGCGCGCGAACACCGTGTCGGTCGAGAACGACCGGCGCCCTCGGCGAACGGCGCGCGCGTCGGCCGGGGTGGGACTCGCGAATCTCGACGAGCGCGTGCGCCTCACGTCCGGGCAGCGCATTCAGATCGACGAGCGCGACGGCCAGTTCGTCGTGAAGGTGCCGCTCGCGTGACGATCCATCCCCACCGAAGTGACGTGCGCCGATGACGACCGTCGCGATCCTCGAGGACGAAGCGCCCGCACGCGAGCGGCTGGAAGCGGCACTGCGCCGCGTGGAGCCGACCGTGGTCGTCGCGCCGCCGCTGACCAGCGTGTCCGATGCGGTCGCGTGGCTCGCTGCCAATCCCGTCGATCTCGTCCTCGCCGATATCCAACTCGCCGATGGCCTGTCGTTCGAGGTGTTCGAGCACGTGGCCCTCACGTGTCCCGTCGTGTTCTGCACGGCGTTCGACGAGTACGCGATCGAGGCGATGGCGGCAGGCGGCATCGACTACCTGCTCAAGCCGATCAAGGACGCGGAGCTCGTCCGCGCACTCGGGCGTTATCGCCGACTCGAGGCGCACTTCGCCGATCGCGTGCGAGCGGTGGCTGCGAAGCTCGCCCGTCCACCGCGGCGATTGCTCGCCCGCACGCGCGATGGCTTCGTCACGCTGGCTCTCGACGAGGTCGCGTACTTCTTCGTCGATGACAAGCTCGTCGAAGCGATCGCGCGCGATGGACGACGCCTCGGCATCGATCGTCCCCTCGCGGAGCTCGAAGGCGAGCTCGCGGGCTCGGACATGTTCCGCCTGAATCGGCAATACCTCGTCGCGCCGTCGGCGGTGCGCGGCTTCAAGCCATTCGTGAAGGGCAAGCTGCTCGTCGAGCTGATGCCCGCCGCACCGAGCGACGTCATCGTCAGCGCGGACAACGCGGCGCGCTTCAAGGCCTGGCTCGGCGGCTAGAACGCGATCACGCCGGCAACGTCGACGCCGGGCTCGATACGGACACCGCTGCCGCTCGCGGTGGTCATGTAGCGCGCCGAGACCGCGGCAACGCCGACGCCGACGGTCACGCCGATCTGCTGGCCGTTCGGCGTGGGCCACGTGGCGCGAAACGCTGCGCGCGCTCGCGCGAGTGGTCCCCAATAGAACACCGCGTCCGAGCTCGCGGACAGCTCGGGTGGCGCGTCGTAGAAGAACAGCGCGACGCCGGCATCCACTCCACCGAGCAGAACCAGGCGCGCGTCGCATTGCTCGTTGTCGCTGTCGAGATCGCGAATGCACCGACCCTCGCGAAGGGTGTGCGCGAGTCCGATCGCGACCGAGGCTTCGTGCTCGCCGAGATAGGCGGGGAGGCCAGCGGCGAGGTTCGCGCCGATAAACACGGGACCGAGCGTGCGTTGGATGCGAGCGACGATGGATGGCGCAGCGCCGGAGCGCGACATGGCCGCATCGTCGACGGCGATCGAGCCAATGCCGCGAACACCAACATCCACCGCCCACGGCGCATCGGCGCTCGCGATCCGCGTGCTCGCGACGAGAACGAGGACGCATGCTATTCGCATGGCGACACGGTAGCGAGGCACGTGGGAACCACCGCACGGAGAACGCGGCAACGAGTGGCTAGGTGCGATGTGCGCAGCACGAGGGCGCGCTCCGTGGCGCTCGGTGTGCGGCCCTTCTGGAACCGACCGAACGCACGGACCTCCGCGAGGTTAGAAGCGCACCACGCCCGAGATCTCGAGCGACGGCTCGAGACGGAACGTCGTGTGTCCTGGCTCCGTCATCGAGTTGATGCCGGTGATGCCGAACACCGACGCGAGCCCCGCGGTCGCGACGAGGCCGACTTGATTGCCCCCTCGCGTGGGCCACAGCATGCGCGCGGTAACCCGAGGACGGACGACGGGGCCGTAGTACTCGAGGTTCGTGTCGTGCATCGCCGCGCCGAGATCCAGCAGCGAAGCGACGCCTGCTTCGAGCGCGTAGTCCATGACGAGCGAGCTCCCACAGAACAGCTGCGTGGAGTCACCTCGCGCGCACAGCCCCTGCCGCAGCACGTGATGGATACCGCCGGCGATCGAACACTCGGATTGCCCGACGGCGCCGGGCAACGGAAACGCGAGCACGGCACCGACGAACCAGCGGCCGGTGGTGTTCTCGATGCGCGACACGAGCGCCTGCGCATACGTCGATGGTGCGTCGTGACCCGCGGTGGCGAACGAGCCAACGCCGCGATAGCCGACATCGACGGACCACGGGTTGAGGTCCGCGTCGGCGCGACCGGGTGCAAACGCGAGAGCGGCGAGGAGCGCGAGTGCGCGCATCGAGGCACCCTAGCGCTCGTTCGCGCAGGTGGTCGTGGCAACGAGTGGCGTTAGTCGGGAACGGTGAGATCCGCCGGCGGCGCGAAGTCGGCGAGAGTGATCCGGCGCGCGGGGTCACGGATCTCGTAGCGCGGCACGTTGCCGACGAACGCGCTCCAGCGGTTGAACGTGCTGCACGGGCCGAGGACGTAGTCGCAGCCCGCGAGCGCGTAGAGATCCTCGACGGCGGTGCCCGGGCCGAGCTCCCACGAGAGTCCGTCGAACGCGGCGTCGGGGATGAGGCCATCCGAACAGATCACGAAGTGCACGCGCTGGGGAGCTAGCTGCTCGCGGAGCTGTTGCATCAACCGCGCGTACTGATCGAGCGAGAAGAAGTGCTCGCCGCCGCGATAGGTCGCGTAGTCGCCTTGGCGAACGTGCACGCCGACGATGCGATCGGCGCGGCCGCGCGTGCGCGACAGAAACTGCGCGACTCGACCCGCATACGGCGGCGCGAGCTGGAAGTAGCGCCGGATCGTGGCCGCGTGCTTGCGCAACAGCTCGGGCGCATAGAAGTAGTAGCCGCGCAGCACGAGGTGCTGCGCCTTCGCGATGCGGGCGATCGCGGCGGGCTCCTCGAGCATGCGGCCGGGGTAGCGCTTCGCCGACAGGCTCGGCAAGAAGCGCGCGATGATCGCGACGCCCCAGCGCGCGAGTCGCGTTCGCCACGATGGACGTCGCACGGGCAAGCGACACAGCGCGTCGGCACGCGATCCGGCGAACAGCGAGCGGTACGCGCCGAGGCAGAGAAGCGACGCGGTCTGTCCGCACTCGAGCGCCACGGCGGCGCTATACGCCGACAGCTGCAGCCGATTGCCGAGCCGCCCCGAGCGGCTGGGGACGATCAGCACGATGGCCTCACGCGGCGTGGAGCTCCGACAAAGGTTGGCAGGGAGTGGACGTTCACCTCTGTGTTGAACGGCGAGGACACGCTCTCCGTCACGCCGCTATCGATCGACGCGACCGAATACCCGTTCGGGTACTCGGCTCATGGATCGGGCCGCCAACCAGCCCGGGTGATCGTGATGCGGCCCCGGTGCGTGACGCCGACCGGCACGCTCTCCTCCGGCGCGGTACGAGCGAAGATCGCGACGAGCTCCGTGCGCGTCGTGATATCGAGGCGCGCGAATACGTCCTTGAGATGCTTCTTGATCGTGTTCTCCGACACGGCGAGCGCATCCGCGATCATGGGATTCGAACGGCCCTGCGCGGCCAGCTGCGCGACCTCGAGCTGACGCGTGGTCAAGCGCGACACGATCGGCGGCTCGTGTTCCTGCCGGACGCCCAGTTGTGCGAGCCGGACGGATGCGTGATGCGCGACCGCTCGCAGCGACTGTCGCAGCTCCTCGGTGAATCCATGCTTCGCCCCACACATCATCGCGCCGAGGACGCCGGCGGGTTCGAGGAGCGGAACCAGGTACAGGTCCAATGTCTCGCCGTCGTAGCCGCCACGGATCGCCTTGTCGTGGAGCTGTGCCAGCGTGGACTCGTCGGTGATCGGCAAATGGTTTGTCCGGAGAAGGCGGAGCTCCGGTGCGAGCGCTCGCCAGTTCTCCTCGAAGTAGTGCGTCCGGAACTCGTCCGTCACGTTCCGCATGTCATCGACCGAGATCAGAGGACGACCCTCCGGCGCGAGGAGGAAGATCGCGGTTTGGAAGATCCCGAGCGCGCGATTGGTGTGGCAGACGAGGGTGCCGATCGCGACAAAGTCCGCCGCGTGGGTCAGCGCAGCGCCGAGCTCGTCCAGGGCCGTGGTCACGAGCGCCGGTCCTCGGCCGGTACCCGATCGGGTGATGACCTTTTTGCCAGATCGCGAGTGCAACTCGGCGATTTCTCGTCGACGATGGACAGATGGCGGGGGAGTCGCGTCGGATGGCGCCGTGGCGTACGCCGGGAGATGACGACGCCACCTCGTACTTGCAGGCGCGTCTGGTGGTGCTGTCCAAGGCGATGTTCTGGAGCTTCTGCGTGCTCCTCGTGTTCATGGCCATCGCGTACACCTCGTACGCAGATCTCGAGTTGCCCGATCGCGTCGGACTCGCACCGCGACAGAACGACATCATCTTCGCGATCTCGGCGGGTGGCGTGGTCGCACTCGCGGTTCTCTGGCGCCTGTTGCTCGTGCGTCGCGACCTGTCGCTCTCCACACTCGAGCGGATCGATGCGTTCTATTGCATCGGCACCGGTGTGTGCTTTGGCGTTGCCGGCTACCTGACGTCCGACTTCCATCCGTCGGCGTACATCTGCTTGATCTATTCGTGCTTGATGGTTCTGCTGCGGGCCAGCGTCGTGCCGAGCACGCGAGCGCGCACCGCAGGAATCAGTGCGATCGCGCTCGTTCCGATCATGCTCGCGACCGTGCTGATCAGTCCCGTGCAGAACAACATTCCTCCGATCGTGTACGTCTTCGGCGGCGTGCTGGTCTGCGTGATGGTGGTGTTGCTGGCGATGTTGGGATCGCAAGTGCTCTACGGGCTCCACCGTCAGGTCGCGGCGGCGATGAAGCTCGGGCAGTACACGCTCGAGCGACAGATCGGGGAGGGGGGCAATGGCTTCGTCTATCGCGCACGTCACGCGCTGTTGCGCCGGCCAACCGCGGTGAAGCTGATCCGGCCGGACCGCGTCGACGCCGAGACCCTCGATCGGTTCGAGCGCGAAGTGCAACTCATGTCGACGCTCACCCATACGAATACGGTCGCCATCTATGACTACGGGCGAAGTCCGGACGGCGTCTTCTACTACGCGATGGAGTATCTCGACGGGATCGACCTCGAGAAGCTCGTACAGCGCTACGGTGCGCAACCTTCGGATCGCGTCGTGCCGATCTTGATCCAGGTGTGCGGTGCGTTGAGCGAAGCGCATCGTCGCGGCTTGATTCACCGCGACATCAAGCCGGGCAATATCATCTTGTGCAATCGCGGCGATGTCCCGGACGTGGCGAAGGTGGTCGACTTCGGCATGGTCAAGGAGCTCGGCCACGTCGACGGACAGTCCACGCGTGGTGTGATGGGCACGCCTTCGTACATCGCGCCGGAATCGGTGACCGCGCCCGAGCAAGTCACGCACGCCGCGGATCTGTACGCGCTCGGTGCAGTCGGCTACTTCCTCGTCACTGGCAAGCTCGTGTTCGAGGGCAAGACGTCCGTCGATGTGTGCGTGCAACACGTGACGGCCGAGCCTCGTCCTCCGTCGACGGTCGCGGCGCAGCGTGTCACGCCGGAGCTCGATGCACTGCTCCTGCGTTGCCTCGCGAAGAAGGCGGAGGACCGTCCAGCGAGCGCCGCGGAGCTTGCCGAGCTGTTGCGGGCGATTCCGATCGGCAAAGCGTGGACGGACGAGATCGCGATCGGGTGGTGGCGCGACTTCACGCGGAGCGAAGCGGCGATCATGCAGTCGGCGCCCTCGAAGACGATCACGATCGATATGGGCCAACGTCTCGGCGGTGCCGCGGAGTCCCTGCCGTTCAACTGAGCTCATCGGCGTCCGGGCGTGCCTGCGTTCGCGATCGCCAGCGATCCACGACCGAGACTCGATGAACGCAGCCGATCGTGCAGAACGGCGCGCACGACTTTTCGGTTGCCCATTCTCGCGCGACATCGTCGACGGTGTAGTCGGCGAGTGGGATCCCCGGAGTGCCGCGCTGCTGGGAGCAGTAGTGCACGAGGCCGCGCTCGCAGATGTACAAGTAGCGCGCACCCGCACGGCATTGCCATTCGTTGGGCCGGCCCATCACGAGGTTCTGCTGGAAACCGTCGATGCGCGCGTACGAACCTCGTCCCGCGCGGGCCGCGTTGTCGAATGCCTCGCGTTCGCTCGTGGAGAGCGCTTGGAGGTGTCCGTGTCCGTCGTGGATCACGCCGATCGAGGTCGAGAAGCCCAGGCTGCGTGCGCGCTGCGCGATCACGACGGCGTCGTTGGGGTTTGCACAACCGCCCCCGATGACCGAGTTGATGTTGACCTGAAACGTGGCCCGCTGCGCGAGGTTCGCGAGCTTTGGTTCGAGCAGACGAAGACTCTTCTTCGACACCGCGTCGGGCTCGACGTTATCGATGCTCATCTGCAGGTATTGAAGCCCGGCGTCGTTCAGGCGATCGATGCGGTCGGCTTGGAGGAAGTACCCGTTGGTGATCATTCCGGCGATCATGCGCCGGCGCCGAATCGCTCGAATGATGTCGTCGATGTCGGGATGGAGCATCGGCTCACCGCCCGAGACCGTCACGACTTCTGTTCGTAGCTCGGACAGTCTGTCGATCCAGCGAGTGACGTCTTCGAGAGGAACCGGCTCCGACACCTTGTCGTATTCGTTGCAGTACGTGCACGCCAAATTGCAGCGCCGCATCGGAACGATCTGCGCCAGGATGGGATGGTTCACATCCACGGCCGCGCGCGCGAAGATCTTCACCCCATCGAGAACTTCCCGTAGCTTCACCTCGACCTCCTCACGCATGAATCGCGACGAGCGCGATCGTGCCGAACCGAATGACGCGACCCACCAGACAGATCGCGAAGAACCGACGGATCCGGAGCTCGAGCACGCCAGCGACGAGCGCCATCACGTAGAACGGCGGTACGCCGACCGTCGCCGCGAGGAACGCGACGCTGTACGGCTTGCTTTGCCACCGCACGGCACGCTGGCGCGCGAGTGCTAGCTTCTCGGCGAACCGTCCACGACCAGAGCGAGCACCGCCGCGTGCCGCGTAGTACAGGATGAGCTTCGAGCTGACCTGGCCGAGTGCGAGTGAAGCGGCGAGCGCGAGCGCCATCGCGCTTCCGCGTCCCGTGCCGAGCACCACGCCGACGAGATAGATCTCCGAGTTGAGGATCGGGACGAGGCCGGACAGCGCTCCTGCTCCGATCGTCGTCGCGATGACGAGGATGATGCCGAGAGCGCCGTCCATCACCGTGCCACCCTCGCCCCCGACATCATCAAGGCGTTCTCACATCGTGCGCTCGCACACGCTAGTACCCGACCGGGTGAGGTCACAGGATACCTCTCGTGATCGTGACGGCACCACGACGCGTGATGCCGACCGGTAGATCCTGATGCGGCGCCGAACTCGCGATCCGGACTGCGAGCTCGACGCGGTTCGTGACCTCGAGACGTTCGAAGACATCCTTGAGGTGCGTCTTGACCGTGTTCTCGCTGACACGAAGCACCTCTGCGATCGCACCGTTTGTCGAACCGCTTGCCGCCAGCTTCGCTACGTCGAGCTGCCTCGGTGACAGCGGGAGAGGCACCGGCGCGACGGCGATCCCGAGCTGAGCGATCCGAACCGAGACGTGTGTCGCCAACGCTTCGAGCTCTCCGCGTTGCGCGGCCGAAAACGGGACCGGACGAGCACAACGGATCGATCCCCCGAGACCGCTACCGGCGCGGAGCGGGACGACCACTGTGCGCGCGTCGTGTGCCGACATGCCCGATGCGCGAAGCGCTTGGTCCAACGGGTCGTCACGCCATCGATCGGTGAAGTACGCGAGGCGTTCGTCGTCGGTGATCGCGAGGTTGTCGATCGCGAGGATCGGGCGCCCGCTCGGTAGCGAGAGGGTCACCTGCGTTCGGTGTCCGAACCGCGCGGCGCTCTCCTCGCAAACGGTCTCGCCGATGCCGACGAAGCTCTCGGCATGCTGTAACCGCTTCGCGATCTCGACGAGCACGAATCCACGATGCCCGGTGCGACACCGCTCTCGTGATCATGTCACGCGTTGTTCACGCGCTCCGCATTGGTCGAACCGCTACCAGCGAACCTGTGCCTGCAGCTTGATCACGTTCGAGTCCGGCATCGTCTCGAGCGGGACCTGCCCGGGGCGCAGCGTGATCTTGTCGCCGTACCAGTAGTGCGAGTACATGACGAAGATCTCGCCCCACGTATCGAGCGGGAACGTCACGCGCGGCGAGAGCACGCGGAAGCTGTTCTCGGAGTCGTACATGTCGAGGACGACGCGATCGAAGCGCGCCGAAACCCGCAGGCGGGGGTGCAGTGCGTAGCTCGGCTCGACGCCCCACTTGAGATACAGACGGCGATCGCGATTGATCGATGGATCCATCTCGTCGACCTGCGGCGAGCGCACCCAGGTGGCCATGCCGAACGCGCGGACGCCGATCGTGTCGGTGATCGCGATCGGAGCGTCGACGGCGAGCGTGTACATCTTGCCGCTGCCGTCCTCGGACGCATCGGTGCCGAGGAAGTTCTCGGTGAGGCCACGGCCGCCGGTGGAGTGCATCACCTCGAGCGCGGGCGCGAGGTAGAGCACCTTGTCCATGTTCATGAAGCTGAACGCGCCGTAGATGTGGCCGTGGCTGTTCGGCAGCTCGTACTTCGCGTCGGTACCGGCGACGTACATCGTGCCGTCCTGGATCGGCGAGAGCTGACGGCGATCGCGCGTCCACGTACGCAATAGATATGCGCCGAGCTTGAGCTCGGGGAGCACGGGGTAGCTCGCCGCGACGTGCGCGACGGGCGTCATGCCGAGGTTCTGCTGCAGCTCGGCTTGATGGATGCCGACGCCGGCTTGCACGGTGCCGCCGCCGGGCAGGGCGTACGCGACCTTCACGCCGCCTTGATGCGTGCGACCGAACAGGTACGTGTCGTACGGCTCGATGTAGCCGAAGCGATCCCAGAACACGCCGAGCTGCACGCTGAGCGGCTCGACGTCGAGGAACTTCTCCGCGGTGACGGAGGCCTGCGCGATGCCGAGCTGGTTCTCGAGACGCGCGGACGCGTAGTCCGAGTACAGCGACGCGAACAGACCGAACTCCGCTTTGTAGTTACCGCGGCGCGCGCTGAAGAACAGCTCGCTCCAATCGGGCTCGTAGAGTCGCGTGTACGCGAAGCCCGACAGGTAGTAATCGTTGTCGACGAGGAATGGCTCGCGGGGCGTGCCTTGGGTGGCAAGCGGCATGCGCGCGTAGCCGTGCAGCTCGAAGCGAACGTCGCCGACCGCGAGGGCCGTCTTCGGTGCGTTCGGGTCCGTCTTCGAAACGCTGACCGAATCGTCCGACGAGATCGGAGTGATCGCGGCGGCCTGCTTTGGTTTCGCGTCGTCAGCCTCGGGCGCGGG
>Ga0154020_10009086_pt1 | contig 11473 bp, 10 predicted proteins | sample Klosneuvirus_201_FD_109709 | JGI IMG/M metagenome (GOLD analysis project Ga0154020, IMG submission 109709) | Active sludge microbial communities from wastewater, Klosterneuburg, Austria - Klosneuvirus_20160825_MG | ecosystem: Engineered > WWTP > Aerobic digester > Activated sludge | place... | reverse complement strand
TCAAGAAGCCGGCGGCGATCGTCCCGTAGCGGCTATGGCAAACCGGCAGTCGGTGTGATCCGGCTGCCGGTTTGGGTGTGATGAATGTCGCCGCTGGTGCGCGCCGCTACGGCGTTGCCGTTACCGCTCCCAGAACGGTGGCGGCTCGATTCCCAGCGCGCGAAGGTACACGTAGCCTTGCCCGCGATGGTGGATTTCGTTGTCAACGATGTACAACAGCAGATCATGGCCCGGCATCGTCCACTGACCGAACGCCGTCATCGTAGTCTGAAACCGCGCGGCGGGAATGGTGGGAAACAGCTCGTCGACTCGCGCCGTCGTGGCGTCCCACTGCGCGAGGATATCGTCCTTGCTGATGGCCGCGCCTTCGGCGTACTGCGACCAGTCGTCGGAGATGATTCCCTGCACGGTGGGCACCGCCATACCCAGCATTTCATTGGCGAGCGCGCCAAAGGTGCGCATGCCGCCCACGGAAAAGGAGAACAGCTGGTCGGCGGGAAAGGCCTCGATCACACGCCGTGTCAGACGACGATGACCCTGCCAATGGGCGAGGAACTGCGTGGGGGTGATAACCAGCGCGGACGCGGAATCGGCGGACATGGAATACCTCGCGGGGACAGTGGGTGGTGGAGTGGTTTCGGGGTTTATTCGGGCTGCGAAGTATGCGACCACCACCGGCGAGTCGCAAGAGGCTCGTGTCAGGTTTTGGCGGCCGCGAATACCTGAGCTTGCGTGGTGGCCTTCCGGAGAATGGCCAACGCTCGCTGCAACTGATTGTCCTCCGTGATCTGGTGCTGGCGTTCGACGGCCTCGCCGAACGAGACCTTCGCCACGCGCCCTTCAAGCGCGCGATCGATGTCCGCACGTGCCGCGTCAAACACGTCGCGGTCAATGACCACGGAGTCGGCGGCGAGCTTCCGATACAAGGCCTCGCGCCAGGCGGGATCGACGCGGAAATCTTCCTTGACCCGTCCCTTGAGCCCCTCGGCGATGGCGTTCACGCCATCGAAGTACTGCTGCGAATACGGCGCGAGCAAGCGCCGGAGTCGCAACTCTGCCGTGGTGATCGTGTCGGCGGGGACGATGAGATCTGGCGTGATGGCACCGCCGCCGTAGAGCGTGCGTCCCGATGCGGACTTGTACGTAGGGCGTGCGGCGCGCGCCGCGTCGGTTTCCAGGGAGTCGGACGCTTCTTCCACCCACTGGCCGTCCGCGCTGAAGTGCCGGGGCTTCTGGATGGACCGTCCGGACGGCGTGTACCACTTGCCCGTGGTCAACTTGAGCGCATAGCCGCCATCGAGCGAATACACACTTTGCACCAGCCCCTTTCCGAAGGTCGTGGTGCCAACCAGCAGCGCGCGATCGTAGTCCTGCAGAGCGCCGGCCACGATTTCGGCGGCGGAGGCCGAGCCGCCATCCACCAGCACGGCGAGCGGAATGTCCGGTGCCAACGGTTCGCGCTCTGCGATCATCGGCTCCGATCCGCCGCGCTCACGCACCGTCAGCAACTCCTTGCCGCGCGGCAGAAAGAGATTCGCCATCCCGAACGCTTCATCGACAATGCCGCCAGGATTGCCGCGGAGATCAAGCACGATGCTCTTGGCTCCCGACTTCCGCAGCGCCGTGACGGCACTCGCGACATCGTCCGTGGTGCGTTCACTGAAGCGCGCCAGCGGGATGTAGCCGATCTGATCATCGAGCATCAGGTGATAGGCCACCGCCGGTACCTTGATGTCCGCACGCGTGAAGCGGAGTGTCAGCGGCGCGTTGAGTCCCGGCCGACGAAAGGTGACGGCAACCGGAGTGCCGCGCTCGCCGAGCAGTTTGCTTTGCACGCGTTCAACCGACCACCGTGCCGTGGCGAAACTGTCCACGGCCACAATGCGATCGCCCTCCTGCACGCCGCGTGATTCTGCCGGCGAGTTCGGGTAGACCTTCTCGATCATCACGTAGCCATCCACCGGCGGCGTCAGCAAGACGCCAAGGCCTGCGTATCGGCCAGTGGTGGTGCGCATGAACGATTCCATGTCCTTCGGACTGAACAACTCCGAGTACGGATCGCCCAGTTCCTTCACCAGGCCGCGCGCCGTCTGCTCGTAGAGCTGCTGCGCCGCGAGCGTGTCGACGTAGCGTGACGAGACGAGGGTGAGCACCTGGTCGAGGAGCTGGGCACTCGACCGATCCTGTCGTGACTGGAGCGTAAAGCCGCCGGCCAGCAGCGGCAGTGACAGCAGACCGGCGAGCGCAGCGCGGCGAAAACGGGTCATGTGGCGGGGACGGTGTAGGGAGGGCGTGTCACTGCAATATCGACGGAAAACTGACGCCGAAGTGCGACGCGGTACCGCCTGTCGTGCCGAGGGACGAACGCCCTCCGTACACGGGACACGTCGAGGCGCTATCTGGTTGCCGCCATCGACGCGGTCACGTCCACCACGCGATCGATATCGGCCGGACTCACGTAGAGGTGCGCCGACAGGCGCACGCCGCGGCTCCCGCCTTGCGCTCGCACGCGGATCTTCCGCGCCCAGAGTGCATTCTGCAGCTCGCGCCCGGGCTGCCCGTTGTACGAGAACGTGGTGATGCCAGCCGCCAGTCGTGCATCCGGCGGCGACGCGACGCGGGCGAGTGGAATGGTTGCCAATCCTGCACGCAGGCGAGCCGTGAGCATCGTGTCCCAGCGTTCGATGCGGTCGATGCCGATGCGATTGATGAATCTCAGCGCGGCTCGCAAGCCGTGCATCACGGGCAGACTGCCGGTCCCGTAGTGCATGAACCGGAATGCGCCGGTGGTGTCGTCGTCGAATCCGCCACTCGCCAGTGTGTTCCACACACGCGGCTGCAGTGCGCGCGTGATGTACAAAATGCCAGTGCCCTTTGGCGCGAGCAGCCATTTGTGCGGGCTCGCCACATAGGCATCACATCCCAGGGCCTTGACGTCCACGGCGATCTGGCCGATCGCCTGCGCGCCGTCGACAATGGCGAGTGCGCCGCGATCATGTGCAAGCGTGCACAGTTCTTTGGTAGGGAGCCGAACACCAAGGCCGGACGTGATCTGGCTGAACATGACGACGCGGGTGCGCGGGGTGATCGCATCGGCGAATGCCTGCAGGATCGCATCCGGTCCTTTCGCGAACGCGGCCTCCATCGGGATCTGCGTGACCACCACCCCATGCCGTTTGCCGCGCAACAGCCAGCCGCCGATGCCACCAGAGTGTTCCTGGTCGGTCGTCACCACCTCGTCGCCTCGGGCGAGGTCGAGTCCGTTCGCCAGCATGCTCATGCCCATCGTTGCATTCTGCGTGAACGCAATTTCATCGACCGGTGCATTGAGAAACACGCCGGCCTCCCGTCGAAAGTCGGCGAGCTGCTGATAGCCAGTAAGCGGTTCACCGTCGGCCTGAAAATACGGCCAGTCTGGCAACTCGCGCTCGAGATCTTGGAGGCCGCCTACCAACGCCGTCATCACTTCACGTGGCGAGGCACCCAGTGTTCCCGTGTTGCAGTAGGTGACGGAGGTGGGGAAGAGAAACTGTTTGCGTGCCGCGGCGAAGACCTTCTCGTCTGTCTCGTCGGTGGACGGATCAAACGGCGGTGACCACTCGGCGGGTGCGTCGACCGGCAACAGTGGTACAACGCCCGCCGCCACCGCGCCGGAAGCGGCCAGGCGGGCGAGAAACTGTCGGCGATCGGTCGGCGTGGTCATGCGACACTCCAGGTTGAGGACGCGCCAGCCCGCGCGCGAGTGCGAGTACGAATGCGAGTACGAATGCGAGTACGAATGCGCATCAGTGTGGGGACGGCATGGCAAACGGTCGCGCGTGTCCCGGATACACGGTGTGTGCACCGAGCGCGCGTAGACGCGCCCAGCTGGCGGCCACGACCTCGGCGTCTTCGGTGCCGATCATCGTTTCCAGCGTCAGATCGCCGGTGAAACACTCGCCGGAGTCCAGCACGAGTGACACACTGTCCTCCGAGTGCCCCGGCGTCGGCACCACTTCGCCCGCGATGCCCAGCGCGGCGAAGAGCGCGCGCGACTCGTCGCACCGTTTGACGAGATTGTTCGCGGTGACAATATCGGTGTACCGATCCGTCGGCTTGATGTGTCGCTTCATCTCGGCGATGGCCGGAAGCTGCGGTTCCCACACCAGCAAGGTCATGCCACGCGCTTTGAGATCCTGCGCCGCGCCTGCGTGATCGATGTGATAGTGCGTCGCGAACCCGTAGCGGATCTCGGCGAGTGGAATGTCCGCGCGCCGCAGTCCGTGCAGCAGTTCGTCGACCATGCCCGGCCACCCCAGATCGACCAGCAGGCGAGCGCGCCCTGCGCTGACGACCCAGAAATTGGTCGAGCGGTAACCCACGTTGACAATCGACACGTCGCGAATCGGCATCGGGTGTTGGGGCGGGGACAGTCCATTCTAGCCTTTGGAGCCACGAGTGGGGAACCGACGGCGCTGCACGGCGCTCGGCCACATGTCTAAGTTGCGGGGGTAGCGATCCCGTCGCCACCGCGCGCGAATCACTTCAGGAGAACATCCGCATGACTGCCTCTATACGCGTTGTTATCACCGGATTGGGCGCGGTGACCCCGCTGGGCATTGGCGTCCCGACTTTCTGGGAACATGCCCGTGAGGGCCGCTCCGGCGCGGGACCCATCACGCGGTTCGATGCCACGGGGTTTTCCACGACGTTCGCGTGCGAAGTCCCGGGATTCGACCCCGAGCATTATCTCGATCGCAAGTTGGTCCGGCGCACTGATCGCGTGACGCAGTACGCCGTCGCCGCCGCCACTGAGGCGCTGCAGCACGCGGCCATCGATACCACCACGCTCACTGACGAGGCGCGCGCGCGCATCGGCGCCGTGATCGGATCGGGGCAGGGTGGCATGACCACCTTTCAGGAACAGGCGATCGTGTTTCACACCCGCGGCGCGCACAAGATGTCGCCGTTCTTCGTGCCGATGATCATCCCCGATTCGGCCGGAGCGGTGGTGGCCATGCAACACGGACTGCGTGGCCCCAACTACGCCGTGGTGTCGGCCTGCGCCACCGGAAACGACAGCCTGATGAGCGCGTTTGACTGCATTCGGGCCGGGCGCGCGGACATCATGCTGGCCGGTGGTGCGGAGTCACCGATTTCTGAAATGGGAGTTGGTGGCTTTGCTGCTGCGCGGGCACTGTCCACGCGTAATGGGGCCCCGACCGCCGCGAGTCGGCCCTTTGACGCCGACCGCGATGGTTTTGTCATTGGTGAGGGCGCGGGGGTCCTCGTGCTCGAATCGATGGAGTCGGCGCAGCGACGCGGCGTGCCGATCCTCGCCGAGGTACTGGCTGTGGGCGCCGCCTGTGACGCCTACCACATGACCGCGCCAGAGCCGCATGGTGTTGGCGCGCAGTTGGCGATGCGTCAGGCGCTCAAGGCGGCTGGGCTCGAGCCGTCACAGGTGCAAACGATCAACATGCACGCGACCTCGACGAAGCTCGGCGATGAGGTGGAGTGTCTGGCTGTGCGTGGCGTCTTCGGAGAACACGCCGACCGCGTGGTTGTCACGTCCACCAAGAGCATGACCGGTCATATGCTCGGCGCGGCGGGAGCGGCCGAAGCGATTCTGTCCGTGCAGGCACTGCGTCACCAGACCGTTCCGCCCACCATCAACCTCACCACCCTCGATCCGGACTGTGGACTGCGCGTGGCCGCGAACGTCGCCGTCCAGATGCCGATCGAGGTGGCGATGAGCAACGCCTTTGGTTTTGGTGGTCACAACTCGAGTGCGTTGTTCCGTCTGGTCTGACGCGAACACTGACTGACGAAGCACTCACTCCCAGCGAAACCACCGCGTCGCGAGTGCGCTGCACACCGCGAAGATCAGCGCCAGCGCGACGACGTCGCTGGCGTGCGCCTGCCAGCCGGACCCATCCCACACGCCTTGCAGCAAAGCGACGGCGTGTGTGGTGGGAAGCGCGCTCGCCACGACCTGCAACCACGTCGGCAGGTCGCGCAGCGGGAAAAACAGGCCGGACAGTGCCACCATCGGGTACAGCACGACGGCGCCGATCGGCTGCGCGAATCGCGAGGTCGGGACCATGCTGGCGATCAGAAATCCCAGCGAGAGAATGCTGAGACTGCCGAGCAACACGGCGGCGGCAAAGCTGACGAACGGAACGGTCATGGCACCGGGAAACAACCGTTTCCCGGCGCCGATCAGCAGCATGAGACTGAGCACCGTGAGGACCAGCTTCACCACGACATGCGCGCTCAAGATGGTGAGCGGCGACAGCGGCGTGGCACGGAGTCGCTTGAGAATGCCTCCCTCACGGTAGATCGCCATGATGGCGATCAGCGACATCACCGCGTTGATGGCGATCAGCAGCGCCGCGAGAATGGCCACGTTGAACGGCGCCGCCGCGTTCGTTGTCGAGGTGGCGGTCGCGGAGGCTGCGTCGGCGTCGCCTTTCATCAGGCGGCTGAAGAGGACGAACAACAGCAGTGGCGCCGCCAGCGTGCCGGCAAGTCCGAGCGGCTCGCGCACGAAGATCTTGAGCTCGACCCAGGTGAGTTTCCAGAAGCCTTTCAGCATGGTCAGTCTCTGATTCCGTGCCCGGTGAGCTTCAGGAATACGTCTTCGAGCGTCGGCAACTCGGTGCGGAAGTCCCGCACGCGAATATCATGGCGCGCGATCGCCTGAATCACGTCGGTCACAAACGCATCGCCCTCGCCGCTCAGCATGTGGGTGACGCCGTCGCTGCTGGTGAGCCGTAACGTGGGAATGTCGATCAGTCGTGTGGCGAGGTTGTGATCGTCACTGCTGAACACCACACGCCGCTCCGGGCAGTGCCGGGCCACCAGCTGCCGCGGTGTGCCCATCTCGATCACCGTGCCATGTTCGATGATGGCGACGCGGTCACACAGGCGTTCGGCCTCTTCCATCAGGTGCGTCGTGAGAAACACGGTCTTGCCGCGCGCCCGAATGCCAAGAATGAGTTCCCAGATGGCGCGACGGGCCTGCGGGTCGAGCCCCGTGGTCAATTCATCGAGGAACACCACGTCCGGATCGTGGATCAACGCGAGCGCGACAAACAGTCGCTGCTTCTGCCCGCCGGACAGCGTCATGAACTTCGCGTCGCGTTTGTCGCTGAGTCCAAGGCGCGCCAGCAAGTCGACGCCGTCCACCGTGCGCTCGTACAGCGTGGCCCACAGATCGAGCGCTTCCCAGACCTTGATCCGCTTCTGCAGGTGGGCATCCTGATGTTGCACGCCGATGCGCTGGCGGAGCGCGGTGGCATCCCGATGCGGATCGAGGCCCAGCACCGTAATGCTGCCGCCATCCGGCGTGCGCAGTCCCTCGACACATTCCATCGTCGTGGTCTTGCCGGCGCCGTTTGGCCCGATCAGCCCGAAAATTTCGCCTTCGAAGACCTCGAGCGAGACATCGGCCACGGCGATGGTGGTGCCGTATTGTTTGCGCAGCTGCCGAACCGAGATGACGGGAGGAGCCATGGCTCAACCTACCGTCTGGAACGCCTTCCGGTTTCGACGAAAACGGGGTGTCGGTGGAAACCGACACCCCGTGGAGTGCGTGGACGCGTGTCGAAGCGCCTGCCGATGCGGATGCCGCTGCGTGCGATTCGGTCAACGCGGCAGGTTAGAGCGCCGGCGGCACGGGGCCGCGCGGGCTCGCGACACGCGGATCACGCTTCCACTCCTCGTTGTCGGCGCGGAAGACGCTGCGGGGACGCAGGTTCCATTCGAAGAACGTCCACGTCCGATTCCACGAATCGATCTGTTCCGGCGTGTCATCCCGCTCGGTGCTCGACGCGTTGACGCGGCGATTGAAGGTGTGCCCGCATCCACCCGCCCCCTGAGGCGGGTTGACGTAGATCTTCGTTTCGGTCAGGTCCGGCTTGAGCGCACGCAGCGAATAGATGAACTGCTGGTTCTCGCGGAAGTACACATCGCAGTCGTTGGTTGCGACGTGCGCCAGGAGCGGCACCGTGAGCTTGTCGATGTGGAAGACGGGCGAACGGCGGATGTATTCCGCCACGTTCTCAAACGGGAGTCCCTGAATCCCTTCTTCGGCGGCGTAGTCCCGCTGATAGCCGGGGCCGTGATCCGAGAGTCGGAAAATGAGATTGGTGACGGGCACCATCGCCACGCCTGCGCGAAACGGATGCGAGTCGCGGAAGAGGTTGAGTGCCGTGATGAATCCGCCGTGGCTCCATCCCATCATGCCGATGCGGTCCATGTCCACGTACGGCACGGTCTTGAGAAAGTCGACGGATGAGAGGACGTCGTCCACTTCCTTTCCGCCGTAGTCGATCTTGCTGTAGAACTCGCTGCCGTATCCGGTGCTGCCCCGGTAGTTCGGCGTGATCACGACGTAGCCGCGCTGCACCGCATCGCGGACAAACGGCCACATCGAGAGCGCCCAGCTGGAATGCACTCCGCCGTGAACCCACACGAGGGTCGCGTGGCCGGCCGCGTTCTTGGTGAGCGGCGCGAACAGATACGCCGGAATCTCCAGTCCATCCACGCGACTCTTGTACGTGACCTTGCGAAACTCCATCACGCCCTTGGCGCGCGCTTCGTAGGCGCTGTCGGTGGCCAGGCGCTGTTTCATCTGCGTGTCGCAGTTCGCGCCACACCCCGGCAGATCGGCGGGCGATTTACTGACGAAGAGTGCGCGGGCGCGCGCCGTGTCGGTGATCACCACGGCACGTCCGCGCTGCGGGGGCTGGGCGACAGTCCCCTGCGCCTCGGCCGAGCGGGCGACAGGCACCATGACGAGCAGGCCGGCAAAGACGGCCGCAGCAGTAGAACGGGACATTGCTTCCTCAGGACGGGGGGACGGGGTGTGCGGATTGTATGCGTTCGGCCCGACGAGAGCTAGACGCGGCGCCCGCCGCGCGCGTTGTCGGCGACGCCCGGGACGGCCCGGCGTCCTGTCGGCACCACCACCGGGCGCGGTAAGTTTCCGGTGCCCCCACGAGTCTATTTCCCGCCTGTTCAAGCGCGATTGCCTGCGCGATCCCAAGCGCGATTCCGTGCAACTTGTCAACGTGCGCTACACCCGTCCCGACTGGGCGGAACGCGCCAATCGCTTCCCGTTCACTGTTCCGGTGATCGCCAACCTCGAGATGCTGGACCTCGATGTGCCGGTCACCTGCTTTGTGGGCGAAAATGGCTCCGGCAAGTCCACGTTGCTCGAGGCGATGGCGGTCGCGGCCGGGCTGGCCTCGGCCGGTGCCGCCGACCGCGCGCAGGACGATCCGTCGCTGGAGGCGCAGCAGTGGTTGGCCCGCGCACTCAAGCTGACGTGGCGCACGCGCAGCTATCGCGGCTTCTTCCTGCGCGCCGAAGACTTCTTTGCCTTTCAGCAGCGCATGAAACGCGAGCAACAGGACCTTGCCGCAGAGCTGGAACGCATGGAAGTGGAATTCGAGGGCGCGTCCGACTACGCAAAAACGCTCGCCATGGGCCCGTTGCGCACGAGCGCACGGGAAATTCGCCGCCGCTACGGCGAGGAGCCTGACGCCCGATCGCACGGCGAGGCGTTCCTCAATTTCTTTCAGCAGCGGTTGGTGCCCAACGGCCTGTATATGCTGGATGAACCTGAGGCCGCATTGTCGCCACAGCGGCAGTTGGGGTTGCTGGCGTTGATGATGGAGCAGGTGGCCAGTGGCGGGCAGTTCATTGTCGCCACACACTCTCCGCTGCTGCTCGCCTATCCCGGCGCACGGATCTATTCGTTCGACGATGAACGCATCGAACCGATTGCCTGGGAGCATACCGAACACGTGCGTCTGACGCGCGATTTCCTCGCCGCGCCCGAGCGGTATATGAATCAGCTGCGCGCCGAGGAGCCCGATGATCGTTCGCGCTGATGCGCCATTTTGTTTGCGTGTGCTTGGACCGGTCACGGTGCGCGCCGACGCCGACGGCGCCTCGACTTCGCGACTGACGCAACCGCGGCATCTGGCGCTGCTCTGCTATCTGCTGCTCGCCCGACCGCGCGGGCTTCATGCCCGCGACGCACTGATTGCGCTGCTGTGGCCGGAGTTGGATGACCGCCGCGGCCGACAGGCGCTGCGGAACGCGTTGCACGGGATTCGCCGCGCCTTGGGTCCGCTCGCCATTCTTTCTGTCGGAGAGGGACTGGTGGGGGTGGACCCCGCGCAGGTCCGCTGCGATGTGTTTGACCTCGAGCGCGACATTGCAGTGGATCATGCGGACGCGTCACTCGAACCGTTTCACGGCTTTCATGTCGCCGGAGCTGCCGCGTTCGACCGGTGGCTCTCGCGCGAACAGGCGCGACTTCGCGCGCTGCAGGCGAATGCTGCGCAGCGGGTTCGGCGAACGGCGCAGCGGGCGGTTCCGCGTGACGGAACACGACCCGTGGCGGACGCGAACCAGCGTCATGATACGTACGCGCTCTATGTGCGCGGCCTCTATCTGTTTCTGCGCAGCGCGCACGGCGGTTCGACCGACGAGTTGCTGCGCAGCCGCGAGTATTTCGAACGCGCGCTGGCGCTCGACGCGGGGTTCGCGCCAGCGATTGCCGGCATGTCCAACTTCTACGCGGTCGCGGCGCGTCGTGAAGTGCTCACGCCCCTTCACGACACGTTTGCGATGGCCATTGCGTGCAGCCATGAGGCGCTCGCGCTGGATCACACGCTGGCCATTCCGTATGTGCATTTCGGTGTCGAAGCGCTGTACCTCAAGGACGACTTCGACGCGGCGGGGCGCGCGCTTGCACAAGCCGTGGCCAACGAGCCGAACTACGCTGAAGGACATCGCTTCTATGGTGTGTGGCTCGGACTTGCGAGCAGACATGCCGACGCGCTGGCGGCGATGGAGTCAGCGGTGCGTTTGGAGCCCGACATTCCACATATGCTGAGCTCGCTGGCTGCCGCGCGACTGGCCGTGGGCGATGCGATCGGGGCAGAGCAGGTGCTTCGGCAGACATTGCTGCTCGATCCGCGCCACGCACCGGCGCGTGACCGGTTCCTACGTGTGCTGGAATCGCAGTCCCGTTTTGAGGAGGCGCTTGCCGAACGACTGCGCGCGCCCGTCATTCGCGGGGCACCCGCGTTCGAGACGGCATGGCAGGCAGACGGAGCCGCGGGTTATGAGGCCGCGCGCATTGCTGAACTTCGGGAGCTGATGGGCACGCTCGAATCGAAGTTGCTGGAGCAGAGTCCGCCAACTGTGGCGGACATTTTCAACCCTCCGGTTGTCCGCCTGGTTTCGAGCTTCGCCCAGCTTGGCGAGCTGCGAAAAGCGCGCTCCTGGCGACTGCAGGCGTGTGCGAGTCGCCCTGTTCTCGCGCAGTGGTTTGCCTCGCTGCCCGAAGCCCACCTGCTGTAGTGCCGATTTCTGTAGACAGATTGTAGACGAGTGCGTGGCACTCTGGCGCGTCCCGCTGTTCGTGGTCGTGTCTCGCCTTCGTCCGGAGTGCCCAATGCGTCGCAGACTG
>Ga0154020_10009085_pt1 | contig 11473 bp, 8 predicted proteins | sample Klosneuvirus_201_FD_109709 | JGI IMG/M metagenome (GOLD analysis project Ga0154020, IMG submission 109709) | Active sludge microbial communities from wastewater, Klosterneuburg, Austria - Klosneuvirus_20160825_MG | ecosystem: Engineered > WWTP > Aerobic digester > Activated sludge | place... | reverse complement strand
GCCGCCTCGCCGCCGGCCGGGATGACCGCGGCCACCGGCTCGCCCACGCGCGCCGCCGCCACGATGGTCGCCACCGCCGCGTCGGGGTCATAGAAGTCGATCACCAGCGAGCGCTCCGGCCAGAGATAGCGCCGATCCAGGACATGGCAGCGGTCCGACGCGATCCAGACCTCGGCGCCAGCGCGCTCGGCCGCGTCCAGGAACTCGCTGGCGCGGTAGCTGCGCTGGGGCATCACGATGACGACACGCACCCCCCGAGTATGGGCAAACTCCGGCCGCCGTGGGAACATGCCGGCGTGACCGCCGCGCCGGAGGCCCCCGCGTCAGCCGCCCCCGCGGTGCGTCCTGCCGTGCGGGGCGCCACCGCGATCCTGCTCTCGCTGACCATCCTCAACCTGCTCAACTACATCGATCGCTCGGTGCTGTCGGCCGTGCTGGCGCAGATGAAGAAGCCGGGCGCCATCCTGGCCGGCCACTCCGAGGCCCAGCTCGGCTTCCTGTCGAGCATCTTCCTCATCGTCTACATGGTGGTGTCGCCGCTGTCGGGCGTGCTGGCCAGCCGCATGCAGCGCAAGCGCCTGGTCGCCGCCGGCGTCATCATCTGGAGCCTGGCCACCATGGCCACCGGCCTGGCGCGCAACTATCACGAGATCATCTGGGCGCGCGCCTTCATCGGCTTCGGCGAGGCCGGCTATGCCGCCATCGCGCCGGCGATGATCACCGACCTCTACGGCCCCGACCGCCGCGCCCGCATGCTGTCGGTGTTCTACCTGGCCATCCCCATCGGCTTCGCGCTGGGCTATGTGCTGGGCGGCAACGTCGGCGCCGCCTACGGCTGGCGCGCCGCGTTCTTCGTGGCCGGCGTGCCCGGCCTGGTGATGGCCTTCGTGCAGCTGGCGCTGCCCGAGCCGCCGCGCGGGGGCGGCGAGGTCGTGACCCGCATCCCGCTGGGGCCGGCGCTGGGGTCGCTGACGCGCAACGCGCCCTTCCTGTTCAACATGTTCGGGCAGGCGCTGATGACCTTCGCGCTGGGCGCGGCGGCGTACTGGATGCCGAAATACCTCGAAGAAGTTCGCAAGATCCCGCAGGCCAGGGCGGGCAACCTGTTCGGCATCAGCATCGTGCTGGCCGGCCTCATCGGCACCGGTCTGGGCGGCTGGCTGGGTGACGCCTGGCTGCGCCGCGACAAGGGCGCCTACTTCAAGCTGTCGGGGCTGTGTCTGTGCGCGGCCGCCCCGCTGTTCTTCGCGGCGCCCTTCATGCCGACGTTCCACGGCGTCATGCTGGTGGGCTTTCTGTCGCAGATCTTCCTGTTCGTGAGTACCGGGCCGCTGGCGGCGGCGATCATGGACTGCAGCCAGCCGGGCATCCGCGAGACCGCGATGGGCGTCAACATCCTGTTCATCCACCTGCTCGGTGACGCGGTGTCGCCGACCATCGTGGGCTGGAGCGTCGACACCCGCATGGCCGCGGGGTCGACGCTGGACGCGGCCTGGAGTGTCGCGCTGGCGAGCCTGGCGATCCCGACCCTGCTGGGGGGGCTGGTGCTGCTGCTGGGGGTGCGCGCGGTGCGCCGGTTCACGCCCTCGACCTGAACGGAGCCGGACAACGCTGAGCCCCGCTGCGCGGGTTCTCAGCGTTGCTTCTTGAGGAAGGCGCTGACCTTGGCGGCCTCGCGGGCGCGCAGGTTGATGCACACGTCGGCCTCTTCCAGGCTCTCCTTCAGGGTGCGCGCGGTGCCCTCGAGGTTGGCGATGCGCGGGGTGAAGAAGGCCTCGGCGGCGTCGCGCTCGGCGCGGTCGCAGAACGCCCCGGTGATGCCCACGAAGCGATCGATGCCGAAGCCGCCGACGCGCGCCTTGATGGCGTCCCAGTTCTTCTGCAGCCAGGCCCACACGATGGGCCGCATGGCGTGTCGCGTCGCCGGGCGCACGATGTAGCGCATGTCCGACAGGCGCACGTCGGCGGACAGCCCCAGCGCCAGCGCCTCGCCCAGCAGCGCGGGGTCGCTGAAGTTGCCCAGGCCGGTCAGCGCCAGCACGCGGTGCTCGGGCAGCTTGGCCGCCTTGTGGATGGCCAGCAGGGCGTCGAAGGTCTCGCGCGTGCCGGTGCGCGCGCCCAGGCTGACCGCCATCGCCGCCATGTCGGGATCGAGCGCCTCGGGCCTGGCCAGCCACAGCTTCAGCCGGCGCGCCGCCTCGGTCAGCGTCGCCTTGTCGTTGCCGAGATCGCCGAGCAGGCGCAGCACGGTCTGCCGGGTCAGCCGGCGATCCTCGCTGTCGGTCTTGCCGGCGTCCCAGCCCAGCTGCTTGCCCATCGGGCCGAGCAGCTTGACCACCCAGGCCGCATAGGCGGCCTCGTCGGCGGGCGCCACCACGGTGCCGCGCATGGTGCGCAGCGCCGAGTCGAGCGCGTCGACCACGTTGCGCTCGCGCTCGCCGCCGAAGCGGGCCAGCGTCGCCAGCATGACGTCGGCGCCGAGGTCGCCGCTGCCGACCAGCGCCCAGGCGTCATTGATGAGGCCGAGCCGCTGTGCCACCGCCAGCTGGCCCTTGCCGGCCGCCGCGGCCAGCTGGGTGAACATGGCGTCGGGCACCACCCAGCGGTAGTAGCCGGCCTCGCTGGCGTTGGGATAGACCCAGCCCTGCTTGCACGCCGCGCCTGGCAGCAGCACGGTCGCCGACGGCCCGTCGAGCATGGTGCACGTCGTCTTCGGCGCCCCCTTGGCCGCCGAGTACATCAGGCACACCGGGATCGACCACGGCGCGCTGGCATCGATACCTGCGCCGGCGCCGGCGCCCGGGGTGGCCGCCCCCGCGCGCACATAGCGGCGCTGCGTCAGCTGCACGCTGGCGCCAGCCGCCCCGTCACAGGTGATCGCGCTGGCGCGCACCAGCGGCAGCCCGGCGCGATCCAGGAAGGTCGCCGCCAGCTTCGACACCGGCTTGTCGGGCGCCGCGCGATCGAGCTCGGTGAACAGATCGTCGGCGGTCGCGCTGCCGCGGGCGTGTGCCGCCAGATAGGCGCGCACGCCGGCGCGGAAGGCGTCCTCGCCGACGTGGCTCTCCAGCATGGTCAGGATCGACGCGCCCTTGACGTAGGTGATGCCATCGAAGGCCTCCAGCGCCTCGCTGGTGCTGTTGATGGGCTGGCGCACCGCGCGCGCCGAGGCCAGCGCGTCGGTCTCCATGACCCAGGCCTTGGATGACAGCGACTCCACGCGGGCGCCGAAGCTGGGCTGCCAGACGTCGACCACCTTGTCGGCCATCCAGGTCGCGAAGCCCTCGTTCAGCCACAGGTCGTTCCACCACTTCATGGTCACCAGGTTGCCGAACCACTGGTGCGCCAGCTCGTGCGCCACGATCCCCGCCACCCGGCGCCGCGCGCTGGTCGACGCCTGTGGCGCCAGCAGCAGCGCCTCGTCGCGGAAGGTGATGAGGCCGGGGTTCTCCATCGCGCCGGCCGCGAACTCGGGCACCGCCAAGAGGTCGAGCTTGCTGAACGGATATGGCTGCGCGAAGTACTCCTCCATGATCTTGACGAAGGCGGCGCTGGACTCCAGCGCGGCGGCGCCCAGCTTGGACTTGCCGATCGTGGTGGCGACGCGGATGCGCGGCCTGGCATCGGCGGGGCCCTCGAGCAGCTCGAAGGGACCGACCGCGAAGGCGATGAGGTAGGTCGGCAGCGGTGGCGTGGTGGCGAACTCGGTGGTGGCGACGCCGCTCAGCGGCGCCACCGGGGCGGGCACCGGCTCGCTGTTGGCCAGCGCCAGCAGGCCGTCGGGGTGGCGCAGCTGCAGCGTGAAGGGCACCTTGAAGCCGGGCTCGTCGAAGCACGGGAAGGCGCGGCGCGCGTCGGTGGGCTCGAACTGGGTGAAGGCGTACCAGCGCTCGCCGTCCTTGACCCGGTACAGGCCGCGCAGCTGATCGTCGAACGGGGCGTCATAGTCGATGGCGATGCGGGCCTCGCCGGCGCGCAGCTCGCTGGCGAGCTCGAGCACCAGCTCCTCGGGGTCCTCCTTGCCACCGGAGGCCATGCGCAGGGTGGCCTTGGCCTGGATGATGGCGCCCTCGGGCGTGCCGACGATGGCGCTGGTGATGTGCATCTTGCGCGCGTGCAGGATGATGGCGCGGGTCGGCACCGTGGCCAGGATGTCGATGTACGTGGTGCCCGAGAAGCGCGGCTTGTCGGGGTCGACGGTGAGCGACAGGCCATAGGCCTGGGGCACGATGTCGGTGGGCAGCCGCCCGTTGACCGAGGGCGGCGGCACCAGCGCCGCGGTCACCGGGATGGTCGGGACCTCGACCGCCGGACCCGCGGGGACGACGGGCGTGGCCTTGGGCCCGGCCGCCTTGCCACCACCACAGCTGGCCGCCATTGCCACACCAGCCAGCACCACCACGAAGCGCGCATGCATCCGCATGGCGCGGACCATACCCCTCACCGGGGCATGGTCAAGGGGCCTTGTTGCCGCTCCGGGCCTGCTTGATGGCCCACACCGCGATGCGTACGGCCAGCAGCGCACTGATCAGCAAGCCATAGTTCCACAGCTTGCGCGTCGGCACCTTGAGCAGCATGTAGAAGTGCAGCACGCCGAGGCCGGCGGCGACGTAGGTCAGCCGGTGTAGCCACTTCCAGCGCTTGCCGCCGAGGCGCTTGACCATGCCGTTGGTCGACGTGATGGCCAGCGGCAGCATGATCAGCCACGCCGCCAGCCCGACCGCGATGAACTTGCGCTTGAGCACGTCGGTCACCGCGGCGCCGAGGGCGAGCTCCTGATCCCACCACAGATAGGTCACGAGGTGCAGCGTGGTGTAGAAGAACGCGTACAGCCCGACCATGCGGCGCAGCTTGTTCAGCGTGCCCCACCCGGTCAGCATGCGCAGCGGCGTGACCGCCAGGGTCAGGGCCAGGAACAGCAGCGCCAGCGTCCCGGTCGCCCGCGTCACATAGTCGATCGGGTTGGCCCCCAGCGCGCCCTGGTACCAGTCGCTGATGAGGAAGATCAGCGGCACCAGGCCATTGGTGAAGAAGACGATCTTCCAGTACCGGGTGTCATCACTGGACGCGGCCTTCTTGGCGCCGCGCGGGCGGGTCGCGACGGCGGACATCAGAAGTTCCTCTTCAGATCCATGCCGGCGTACAGCCCGGCGACCTCGTCGGCGTAGCCGTTGAACATCAGGGTCCTGCGCTTGTCGCTCTCGCCGATGCGGCGCTCGCGGGCCTGGCTCCAGCGCGGGTGATCGACGCCGGGGTTCACGTTGGAGTAGAAGCCGTACTCGTCGGGGCCGGCCTTCATCCAGGTCGTGGTCGGCTGCGAGTCGCGAAAGCGAATCGTCGTGATCGACTTGGCACCCTTGAAGCCGTACTTCCACGGCACCACCAGGCGCAGCGGGGCGCCATTCTGGTTGGGCAGGCCTTGCCCGTAGATCCCGGTCGCCAGCAGCGTCAGCGGGTGCATGGCCTCGTCCATGCGCAGCCCCTCGTTGTAGGGCCAGTCGAGGATGCCGGCCGAGATGTTGGGCATCTCGCGGCTGTCGGCCAGCGACAGGAACTCGACGTACTTGGCGTTCGCGGTGGGCTTGAACGCGGTCAGCAGCGGTCCCAGCGGCAGGCCCAGCCAGGGGATGACCATCGACCAGCCCTCGACACAGCGCATGCGATAGACGCGCTCCTGTGGCGGGCTGAGCTTCAGCAGGGCGTCGAGGTCATGGGTCGTCCCCGGGGCGTGGGTCTCGCCCTCGACGGTGACGGTCCACGGCGTGGCCGGCTTCCAGTCGGCGGCGGCGGCGGCGACCTCGTACTTGTCGGTCGAGAACTCGTAGAAGTTGTTGTAGCTGGCGATGTCCTCGAACTTGGTCGACACCTCGCTGGGGCCGCCCGCGGGCGGGTTCAGCTTGGGGCGCACCGCGGCCAGGTCGGGGCGACCGGGGGTGACGTTGGCGCGACGGCGTGGTGGCACGATGACCAGCTTGCGGAAGGCGACGGCTGCCAGCGCGGTGCCGCCCACGGCGAGGGCGCCGCGCAGGAAGCTGCGGCGATCGGTGTACAGCGCCTCGGGCGTGATCTCGCGCGCGGGAGGGTCGCTCGGCTTCTTCATCGCAGACAGAGTACGACGTGGCCGGCGAAGCGTATCGGTCGCGGGGCGCACATCTGGAAGTGCGCGGAAGAAATCAGGAACGCCAGTGTGGCGGGTAGGTCTTGTCGAAGTGGGGCAGGGCCTCGATGCGGGCCTTCCAGGCCCGGGTGCGGGGGCCCAGGGTGGCGGCGATGGCGAGGTCGGGCTTCTTGCGCTCGGGGCGCAGCGACAGCGCGACGACCGGGTAGATGGCGTAGTCGGCCATCGACAGCGGGCCCGCGATGAAGCCGTCGCCGCTCTCGGGCAGGGCGGACTCCAGCCAGCCCAGCTCGGCGACGAGCGCCTTGCGCTGGGTCTCGATGAGGTCGAGGTTCCAGCTGTCCTGGGGCGTGAAGAAGACCGAGCCGAAGATGTCGTGCTGGGCGCGCTCGAGATAGTCGGCCTCGGCGACCAGGCGGTGGATCTTGGCGCGCTCGCGCGGGGTGCCCGGGAACAGGGTGCGCTCCGGGTAGGCCTCCTCGAGGTAGCGCACGATGGCGGCGGACTCGTACAGGCTGAGGTCGCCGTCCACCAGGGCGGGCACCTTGCCGCGCGGGTTGATGGCCAGATATTCGGGCGCGCGATGCTCGCGGTTCGAGAACGACAGCATCTTCAGCTCGTAAGGCAGCTGCTTGTGCTCGAGCGCCAGCCAGACCCGCCACGCATACGGTGAGCCGCTGCCTGCATAGAACGTGATCGCCATGTCTGCCTCCCAGGTGTGCGCGGGTTCGATGTGCCGCGGTGCGCGGGGTTACGTCACTCGCCGATGATCTTGATGAGCACGCGCTTGTCGCGGCGACCGTCGAACTCGCCGTAGAAGATCTGCTCCCACGGGCCGAAATCCAGCTTGCCGGCGGTGATGGCGACCACCACCTCGCGGCCCATGATCTGGCGCTTGTGGTGGGCGTCGCCGTTGTCCTCGCCGGTGCGGTTGTGGTGGTAGCGCTGCGGGCTGGGGTCGTAGGGGGCCAGCTGCTCCAGCCAGCGCGCGTAGTCGGCGTGCAGGCCGGGCTCGTCGTCATTGATGAAGACGCTGGCGGTGATGTGCATGGCGTTGACCAGGCACAGGCCCTCGGCGACGCCGCTCTTCGCGACCGCGGCGCTGACCTCGGGGGTGATGTTCTGAAAGCCCATGCGGGTGGGCAGGTTCAGCGTCAGGGTCTGGCGGTGGCTCTTCATCGAGCCGGTGGTAGCATCGGCTGCGCATGGCCGACAAGGACGACCGCAGCGACCGCAGCAAACAGGAGCGCATCGTCGAGGCGCGCATGAAGCTGCGTGGGCGCTTCCTGGCGCGCATGCAGGAGACGCCGAGCATGGCGGATGCGAAGCCGATGGGCGCAGGGCCGCCCAACCGGCATGGCATGCCGCGCCTGCCGCCCGGGCAGACCGAGACCACGGCCTGGCCGGTGCTGGATCTCGGCATCAAGCCCGAGGTCGCGCGCGAGAAGTGGCGCCTGGTGGTCGATGGCGCCTGCGCGGCGCCGCTGTGCCTGGACTGGGACGACCTCTTGGCGCTGCCGCAGGCCTCTGACGTCAGCGACTTTCACTGCGTGACCACGTGGTCGAAGTTCGACGTGCCCTGGCGCGGGGTGCGGCTGTCGGAGGTCCTGGAGGCCGCGCAGCCGCACGACGACGCCAGCTTCATCCTTTGCCACGCCTATGACGGCTACACCGTGAACCTGCCCATGGAGGAGGCCCTCAAGGCCGACGTGCTGCTGGCACACACCGCGTATGGCAAGCCGCTGGAACTCGACCACGGCGGGCCACTGCGGGTGATCACGCCGCAGCTATATGCCTGGAAGGGCGCCAAGTGGGTGGCGCGGATCGAGCTCATGAACCACGACGTGCTGGGCTACTGGGAGCGCCGCGGCTATTCCAACACCGGCCACCCGTGGCGCGAAGATCGCTACAGCTAGCGGCGCTGCTGCTGGCGCTGGGCGCGGCCGGCTGCGCAGACGACGCTGCGCCGCCGCCGACCTGCCGCGAGCTGAGTCTGGCCTGGCAGGCGCGCGTGGACGAGCTACCCACGCTGTGCGGGTTCGACGACGACTGTGTGGTGGTCGGGCAGCCCGGCAGCTGCGACTGTTCGCCCCAGCGCGGCGCCAGCAGCGGCTGCGGGCTGGGGCTGCGCAAGGGCGCCGAGGTCGACGCCCGGCTGCTCGAGCTCGAGGCGGCGATGCAGCGCCGCTGCGGGGGCCCCAGCGGGGCCTTGATCTGCGACTGTGCGCGCATGGTCGGGCGCTGTGTGCTGGCGCGCTGTCGGGCCGAGTTCGCGGCTCGCTGCTCCGGTGACGCCGGGCCCTGAGAGCATCCCTGCTACCATGCGGGGCTGACGATGGGAGACACCGGGCAGGGCAGCGATCCGGCGCTCGACGAGACGCTGGCGCCAGGGGCGGCGAGCGGCGCCGACACCGACCCCACCGGTGACACGGTGTCCTCGGGCGGCGCCACCGGCACCCCGGCAGGCGCGGCCATGTCGCCAGAAATGCCGACGATTGACCCGGATCTATATGTACGCAGTGTCGAGGTCGCGCGCGGAGGTATGGGCCGGATCGTGGCCGCGCGGGATCGGCGCATGGCGCGTGCGGTGGCCCTCAAGGAGCTGATCTCGCCCGATCCCGACCTGATCGCGCGCTTCGAGCGCGAGGCGCTGGTGACCGGGCGGCTGCAGCACCCGGCCATCGTGCCGGTCTACGAGGCCGGGCGCTGGCCCAGCGGCGAGCCGTTCTACGCCATGAAGCTGGTCAGCGGGCGCTCGCTGGAGAAGGTCATCGCCGAGAAGCGCACGCTGGCGGAGCGGCTGGCGCTGCTGCCCAACGTGATCGCGGTCAGCGAGGCGGTCGCGTATGCGCACGGGGCGCGCATCATTCACCGGGATCTGAAGCCGGGCAACGTGCTGGTGGGATCGTTCGGCGAGACCGTGGTGATCGACTGGGGGCTCGCGAAGGATCTCGATGCCGAGGAGGTGGCAGCGGAGGCGAGCACGAGCACGAGCACGAGCACGAGCACGAGCACGAGCACGAGCACGAGCACGAGCACGAGCACGAAGCCGGGCCCGGGGCGCAGCGGGAGCGGGAGCGGGCTCACGATGGCAGGCTCGGTCATGGGCACGCCCGCGTACATGCCGCCCGAGCAGGCCAGCGGCGACCCCGTCGACGAACGTGCCGACGTCTACGCCCTCGGCGCCATCCTCTATCATGTGCTCGCCGGGGTGCCGCCCTACCTGGGGCGCAGCTCGGAGCAGGTGCTCGAGCAGGTCCTGGCCGGTCCGCCCACGCCGCTGTCGCGTCGCGTCCCGGGGGCACCCGCGGATCTGCTGTCCATCGTCGCGCGCGCCATGGCGCCCGAGCCCGCCGAGCGCTATCCGACCGCCAAGCAGCTGGCCGACGAGCTGCGCCGCTTCCAGACCGGGCAGCTGGTCGGCGCGCACCAGTACAGCAGCTTCGCGCTGCTGACGCGCTGGCTGCGCCGCCATCGCGCCGTGGTCACCGTCTCGGCCATCGCGCTGTGCGCGCTGGTCGGCCTCGGCAGTCTCAGCCTGCGCAGCATCCTGCGCGCGCGTGATCGCGCCACCAGCCAGCGCCGCGTGGCCACCCGCGCGCTGACCGATCTCAACGCCGAGCAGGGCCGGCGCGAGCTGCTCGACGGCCGCGCCCTGCGCGCCCTGGTCCTGCTGGCCGAGGCCTACCGCAGCGGCAGCACCTCGCCGACGCTGCGCTACCTCATCGCCCGCGCCGCCCGCAGCATCGACGCCCAGGCCGCCGTCATCGACGAGCCCGACGCACGCTGGCTCGGCTTCAGCCCCGACGAGCGCACGCTGGCCATCCTGGGCACGCAGGTGCAGCTGGTCGACGCCGACAGCGGCGCCACCCGCGCCGTCCTGCAGGGTCACGCCGAGCCACCGCACCGCGGCGCCTTCAGCCCCGACGGCACCCGGCTGGCCACCGGCGGTGTCGACAACACCGCGCGGCTGTGGGACGTGGCCAGCGGCCGCGCCCTGGCCACCCTCGAGCATGGCAACGCCGTGCTCGCGCTGGCCTTCGATCACACCAGCCAGCGCCTGGCCACCGCGGGCATGGACGGCATCATCAAGCTGTGGGACGGCCACACCGGCGCGCCGCGCGGACGGCTGGTGCAGGGGCGCAGCATCACGCAGCTGGAGTTCGCGCCCGGCTCGGGCCGCCTGGCGGCGCTGAACGACGGTACCGTGCGCGTCCTCGACGGGGACGGCCCCGACGCCACTCCGGGCCGCCAGCGCAGCTTCACGGGCGCCACCCGCATCCTCTTCACCAGCGCCGACCAGCTGGTGGTCGGCGATCGCGACGGCGTGGTCTGGCAGTGGAACCTGGCCGACGACGCGGTCAAGCAGCGCGGTCGCCACCGTGGCGGCGCCATCGTCGACCTGGTGTTGCGGGGCGGCGACATCGTGGTCAGCCGCGATCTCCAGGGCGGACTCCTCATGACCGACGCCAGCTCGCCCGCCGGCGAGCTGTTCGCGCGCGACCAGCTCGACACCCTGCTGTCGCCCCACGGCGACCTCGCGGTGGCGCTGGAGCCCGACTCCACCGTGCGCTTGCTCGATCTCGGCAACGGGCAGGCGGTCGCCACCCTGGTCGGGCAGCCCGGCCGGGTCTCCGCGGTGGCCATGACCCGCGGCGGCGACCGCGTGGCCACGGCGGGCGGCGGCACGGTGCGCCTGTGGCGCCCCGTGCGCGAGCTCGTGCTGGCGCTGGACGAGCGGGCGCAGTCGTTCGACGCCAGCGCCGAGCACCTGCTGCTGCGCCCCGGCGGCGAGCCACGTGTGCTGTCGGGGGGCGACGCGCTGCAGGCGCTGCCCGGGGTCGCTCATGGTCTCGCCATCACCGACAGCCTGTTCGTGGAGTCGCCGCGTGCGCTGCTGCTGGCCGTCATCGACGGTGCGCTGCAGGCGTTCGACCTCACTGGACCCGCGCCGACCTCGGCGTGGAGTCGCCCCGGCAGCGCCGGCAGGCTGCTCGGGCCGGCCGCGCCGAGCCCGCTGTTCGCGCAGCTCGGCAGCGACGGCAGCCTGGCGCTCCTGCGCAGCGCCGATGGCCAGCTCTTGCACGAGTTCGGCGGCGGCTCCGGCTCCGAGGCAGGCGCCTTCGAGGAGGCCGGCTTCGACGCCACCGGCGCCCGGCTGTGGGCGCAGTCGAGCCAGCACATCGTGGTCTTCGACACCGCCCGCTTCACCGCGCTGGCCACCGTGGACGAGGAGCAGGCCTCCCAGGTCGCGCTGTCACCCGATGGCACACAGCTGCTGGCCACGGTGGCAGGCAACGTGACGCTGCGTCGGGTCGAGGCCGGTCCCGCCGCGCCCGTGGTCCGACGCCTGGG
>Ga0154020_10009084_pt1 | contig 11474 bp, 11 predicted proteins | sample Klosneuvirus_201_FD_109709 | JGI IMG/M metagenome (GOLD analysis project Ga0154020, IMG submission 109709) | Active sludge microbial communities from wastewater, Klosterneuburg, Austria - Klosneuvirus_20160825_MG | ecosystem: Engineered > WWTP > Aerobic digester > Activated sludge | place... | reverse complement strand
GTGCTGTTCAGGGTGCCGAACGCGTTCGGGGCGCACTTCCGGACGCCCTCTGATCCTTCGCCGCAGCCGGGCTCGCAGCACCACTCGCCGTCGACGACGAACTTGTACTCGTACGCGCCGGGCGCGAGGTCGAGGAAGAGGATCCAGGACCCCGAGGGATCCCGGAGCATCGGCGCCGCATCAGGGTCCCAGGCGTTGAAGGTGCCGGCCAGGAACACCCGATCGGCCGTGGGTGCCACGTACGTGAAGGAGGTCACTGGCCGGGCGGTGCTCGTGCTCTCGCTCATGAGGTCCTCACTTCCCTTGGAGCTCGGCGGCGCGCAGCCGGTGGAACTCGGCGAACTTCTCGGCGTCACCAGCCAGGGCGTCCGCGTCCTTGATGTAGGCCTCGCAGTGAAGCCGCATCTTCTTCACGTACGGGTTCTCGAATGCCTGCCGAGGATCCGGTCGGACCTGTGCCTTGTAGTCGGCGAGCATCTTGCGATGAAACGCCGATTCCTCCCGATAGGTCGCCGCCTTCTTCTTGTACTCCTCGGACATCGCGAGGTGCTCCTGCGGGGTCTCGGGCAGCTTCACGGTCTCCTTCCTTGCCGCAGCAGGAGGAGCTGGAGTCTGCGGTCGGGCGAACGCGGACCACGAGCCGAGTGCTAGCGGGACGGCCAACAGCCCGGCGAGGGCGGCGCGGCGAGTGGCTTCGTGGGCGGCGGTGAGCATGGGATCTCCTTTCGTCGAGTGCTCAGCGTTGGGAGTTGTCGGATACGATCGATGACGTCGTGCGTGTGGACGATCCGGCCACGTTCAGGTCCCAGTGGTGGTAGGTCATCCGGATGCGGAAGCGCTTCTTGATGAAGAGCAGCCCGCCTTCGCCGATGGACTCCGTCGAATCGGGAACGGCTAGGCCCCTGACCCTCCCGTAGCGCACGGTCGTCGTCAGAGCCCGGATCATCTTGGGAAGCGGAATCGGCGTGAAGACGAGCCGAAGCGGCAGCCCGTCGTGTGCGTCGAGCTCGATGTGACCGCTGGCGCACCGGCGGTCGGCCCGTCGTTCGTGGGGCGCGTAGGTCATGCGCCTCGATCCTGCGCTGTCAGACGCCGGTCCAAGGACGAGCTGGTAGTGAGAGGGCGGCTCACCCAGGAACGGGATGGGGTTTTTGAGTGAGTGATCGGGCGACCAGCGAGAGGAGGTGCCGCGCCGTACGGGATGGGCCTCAGCCTTCCGTTGCCGCTCGAGGACATCGACGTCGTTCTCCCGGGCCGAGAGGAGCTCCTCGTGCATCGTTCCGGAGCGGAACGTCCGCCTGTGCTCCAGGACGAGGTGCTTCGTCACAGTTCCCTTAGAGTCGAGCTCGTCGATCACGCAGGTCATTTGGAACGACCCATCCGCGAGCGGTGTGTCGTCGTGCCAGACTCGGCCCGCGAGCGCGGCGGTGACCTCATGGGTGTCGTCGGCGGCTGGAGCATCGGTGGACAGGACGAGGAGCATCACGAGCGGAGCGAGACGGCGCATGGTCACGCCAGTCGGCGCAGCTGGCCGGCGAGGGTGCCGGATCCAGCGAGGAGCGCCGGGTACGCGCCGGCGGCGCCCGAGAGGAGCAGGGAAGAGCCGGCAGCGAGGGTGAAGACATCCGGGCGGAGGACGAGGAGCGCCGCCACCGGCGCGAGGGCCGTCGTTTCGAGACCGGAGGCCACGACGTGCAGCAGGCCGATGGTGAGGCCGCTTCCGAGGAGGCCGCCTCCCAGCCCGTAGAGCAGCGACTCGAGGAGGAGGAGCCCCGCGAGGTGGAGCCGGTTGAATCCAAGCACGCGCAGCAGAGCGTTCTCGGAGCTTCGCTCACGGACGCTCATCGCAAGCGTGTTCGACGTGATGAGGACGAGCGTCAGCCCGGCGACGACGCCGATCCCGGTCATGAGCGCGCGCACGTTGCCGAGCATCCCGAGGAACTCCAGCTGCCACTGCCGCTCGGTGTCCGTCTTCGTCGGTGACGGCGAGTTCTGGAAGCGTTCGTCGATCGCTCGCGTGAGGGCGGATACCGCTTCGGGCCGATCGGCCATGACCCAGAAGAAATCCGTTCGGGAAAGGTCCCCGAGCATCTCCCTGAGGTACCGCCGATGGAAGTAGAGCCCGGAGTCACGCGGGCAGGTGATGATGGCGCGCACCGTGAGCTCCAGGACGACCGGCACGCTGTTGAGCCGCAGGACGACGCGGTCGCCGCGGCGGAGACCGGTGCGCTTCGCGAGGTTCTCGGCGATCGCGGCTCCCGTCGGGTCCTCGACCCATGCCTTCCGGTCCTCGGCTGTCACTTTCGCCTCGGCGTGGACGTCGAGGTACGGCAGGGGGTCGACCGCCGCTTTCTGGAAGCTGTCGGCGCCCCGGTCGTCGCGGAAGCGGGCGCTGACGAGGTCGAACGAGGTGACGGCCTTCACCCCGGGCATCTGCCGGAGACGCTCGGCCAGCACGATCGGGAGGCCGTCGGTCGCGAGGCCGGTCGGTCTCACGACGAGGCGTTGCGCCTCGTGCGGTGACCAGTCGGCGCTCAGGGAGCGGTCGACCGTCCAGAGCAGGCCGACGAGCGCGGTGAGGATCGCGCACGCCGTCATGGTGAGGAGCGTCCGAAGCGGGCGCGCGCCAAGCCGTCGGAAAGCGTAGGTCCCGACCGTCATGGCCGGCCTCCGGATCCTCGTCGAGCGCGTCGGTCGTGGCCCACATGGACAAGATGGCTGACGAAGATTAGAGGGGTCTTAATCCAGGGCTGATGCAGATGAACTAGGGGGAGGGGGCCGGGCGTTCATCGAGCCCATCCTCTGGGACACGGATCCGACACCTCATGCTGGGTCAAGCCAGCCGATGTCGGATCCGCGGCGGCCTCGCAGGGGACATGGGACACCATTCTCTGGAGAACCTCCTCGATCGGATGATCGAGGCTTCCTCTGTCCAGATCCTCACACACGGACCAGGGCGAAGTGCCCCGGCTTGGGTCCTTGTGAGCCACGTCTGCCACGAAGGAGGTTCGGGCAGCAATCGACAAGAGCGAGCCCCTCGGGCGCCTCTCGAGTCACCCCAACGCCCTGATAGTGGCCGCGGCCCACGCGGGTGGTGACACATCGGCTCCGTCTGGCCCTCACGCGGCCGCATTCCTCATTGCGTGCGGGTCTGAAGACCCCGCCGCCGCCTTGACTGGCCCTGGCGTTGCTGGCCCGCCTGGAGCCTCGGGCGCCACGTTCCCGCCCGGCCGACGGATGCCTTCCAGTTTGGTTCGCTTCAGCATCAGCGCATTGACTGCCACGATGAGAGTGCTGCCGGACATCGAGAGCGCGGCGACCTCCGGGCTCAGGACGAATGGGTACAGCACCCCCGCCGCGAGCGGGAAAGCGATCGTGTTGTAGCCCACTGCCCACCAGAGATTCTGGTGCATCTTTCGCAAAGTTGCGCGCGACAGCTCGATTGCGGCGACGATGTCGTACGGGTCGCTCTTCATCAGCACGACGTCGGCGCTCTCCATCGCCACGTCCGTGCCGGCTCCTATGGCAAATCCCACGTCAGCCTGGGTCAGCGCTGGCGCGTCGTTGACGCCGTCGCCCACCATTCCGACCTTCTTCCCGGTGGCCTGCAGTGCCTTCACCTTTTCGGCCTTCTGGCCCGGCAGCACGTCGGCGAGCACGGTGTCGATGCCGAGGTCTTCGGCTATTCGCTTCGCCGTGGCGGCGTTGTCGCCGGTCAGCATCACGACGTCGATCTTCCGTTCGCGAAGCTTCGCCACCGCCGCCTTGGAAGTTGGCCGGATGGCATCGGCGATGGCGATGAGCCCGATCACGCGGGCAGCCTGGGACACATGCACGACGGTCCGGCCGTCCGCTTGCAGACGGGTCGCCTCGGCCTCCAGGCGACCGAGCGCGAGCTTTTGCGTATCCATCAGTAGGCGGTTGCCGAGGAACACCGTTCCGCCGGCGGTCTCGGCCCGCGCGCCCATCCCGTCGAGGCTTTCGAAACCTGTTGGCGCCGCGACGGTGAGCTTCGCCGCGCGCCGGAGGATCGCCTGCGCCAGCGGATGCTGCGACCCCTGCTCCACGGCTGCGGCCGCGGTCAGAACCGCGTCCTCGGGGACCCCGTCTGCCATGACGATCTCCACGACCTCGGGCTGGCCGACGGTGAGGGTGCCGGTCTTGTCGAATACGATGGTGTCGAGCTTGGTAGCGTCTTCGAGAGCCGACGCGTTCTTGAAGAGAATTCCGTTTGCGGCTCCCAGGCCGGTGCTGACCATGACCGCCATCGGCGTCGCCAGTCCCAGCGCGTCGGGGCAGGCGATAACGAAGACTGTGATCGCCATGGTGACGGCGAACAGCAGCGGCTGCCCGATCCACCAGAACCAAACTGCAAAGGTCGCCAGACCGATGACGATGGCTGCGACGACCAGCCATTGCGCAGCCTTGTCTGCGAGGAGCTGCGCCGGTGCCTTCGAGTTCTGCGCCTCCTGTACCAGCTTCACGATCTGCGCCAGCGCCGAGTCGGCCCCGACCTTCGTCGCCTTGTAGCGAAAACTCCCGCTCTTGTTGATGGTCGCCCCGACCACCGTCGCGCCAGGCCCCTTCTTGACCGGCATCGATTCGCCCGTGAGCATGGATTCGTCCACCAGCGATTCGCCGGTCTCCACCGTGCCGTCGACGGGAATCTTGCCGCCCGGTCGGATCACGACGATCTCGCCAGCCAGGACCTCCGCGGTCGGAACTTCCGCCTCAACGCCGTTGCGGATCACGGAGGCTTTCGTCGGGGTGAGATTCATCAGCGCCTTGATGGCGGATGACGCGCCCGCTCGCGCCCGCATCTCCAGCCAATGGCCGAGCAGAATGAAAACCAGCAAAACGGCCACGGCCTCAAAGAACTGCCCGCCCCCCTCGAAGAAGAACGTGCTCCCCACACTGAAAAGATACCCGGTCCCCACGCTGAGAACGATGAGTGCCGCCATGCCCAGGGTTCCCTTCCTGACCGCCCGCCAGGCGGACACGAAGAACGGCCAGCTTGGGTAGAGAACCGCGGCGGTTGCGAAGAAGAACAGCCATAAGTTGAGCTGCAGCCCAAACGGCGGAGCGGGCGGCTTGAAGAAGCTTCCCATCGGCGCGTAGAGAAAAATTGGAACGGTAAAGATCAGGCAGATCCAGAATCGATTGCGCATGTCGCGCACCATGGCCGGCAGGTCCTCGCCGTCATGACCCATTTCATTCGCCATCTCTGCCGGCTTTGCGGCCGGCGCGCCCGGCGCCGCATGGCCCTCGTGACCGGCGGCTTCGGGGGCGGCCCGCATGGGAACAGGCGCGGCAGGCGCGCCGGGGGGCGGTTTCGACGCGGCGACTGCGGGTATGCGGCGCGGCGCGTCCAGGGCCTCAGTGTCCTTCTGTCCGTCGGCTGGAGGAGCATCGGGTGAAGGTGCGCCGACAGCGGCGTCCGGGGAGGGTTTCGGTGCAGCGGTTGCGGGCAGCGAAGCTCGAGCACCCGGCGTCGCGTGACCCTCGTGACCGGCAGCCGCAGGAGCAGTCGGCGCAGTCTCGACCGCGGGGGCGACCGGGGAGGGGTTCGGCACAGCCGCCGCGGGCGTTGATGCCGGGGCCGGCGGAGCTTCCGGAGCTGCCGGTAGGGCAGACTTCTGCACCTGTTCGTGCTCACTCCCGTGCTCGGGCGCGGATTCGCTCGCAGGCTGATGCCCGCGTTGATGAAGGATCGCCTTGATATCGGCGACCTCGAGTCGGGTTTCGTCGTAGCGCACCGTAACGTTTCCCGCAGCATGATTCGCCGTTGCGCTTTCCACACCCGGCACCTCGCGAACTCGTTTCTCCACTTCGTCCACGGCCAACACCGACAGCATGTCGCGTACTTCAATGACGCTCGTTCTCATCGCGCCTCCTCGGACTTCCTATTCAAGGCGTCCTGCTACCCTCGACCGGGCAGCAGCCGGTTGTAGAAGCTGGCGCAGAGCCAGGCGAAGAGGCCGCTTCCCACGCTCCAGACGCACAGGCCAACAAGATAGCCTGCCCACGTAACGCCCCAGACCGGCCCCCCGGAGGCGACGTGGAAGAGACTGCGCGTCAAGGCGAGTGAAGGCCCTGGCATCACGGCAACCAGAAGGGAACATATGGTCCAGAGAATCGCGGAGCCGAATCCGACGGCGAGGCCAACGCGGGCCGCTTCAAGTTTCATGGCTGTCTCCTTTTCTGCGGACGAATTCGGGGACCCGCGGCCCCAAGCTATCTGCACGCCGTTCGCTGATGGCAATAGGGGAATCACGGCGCTACTCGCCTCGGCCGGAGGGCGTTAGCCGATGACGGAGACCGAGTTCAGGCGCGCTCCTGACACCGTGGCGCGCCTGCCCCGCAGCCGCGAAGTAATCTGGAGCCCGATCAGATGCTGATGATGGGCGCATGGCGTTCATCCGCCGCGTGAACGCTGATCGTGCCGCAGCAGCTCCCCGCCTTGTTCACGACAGATCAGTCTTGCTAGAGCGTCCAGCTCTTCCTTGATCGCTCGTCGAAGATAGGAGCGAGCAGGTACAGTGAGAGGAGACAGCCAGCAGGGACACTCATAGCGTTCATAATGAGTGATGACGCACTGACACGCTGACGCCGAGGCGACGAAGAACCCTCCCTGCACCTGGAGACCCAATGCTCCTGGCTTCATCCTACTGTAGAAGCCGCTCCGGGTCAGTTGATAGGTAAAGGTGCCGCTCCATGGAAGACCTGTGAAAGAGCCGCGAGCAAAGAATGTCCCGTTGCGTGCGCCACTTGGCGAGACCGTCGCCGAACGAACCTTGGGTTCGTAAGATGCTATCGATCGGATGTCCCAAAGTACCGCCAGTGCCGCTTCTGCCGGGGCAGCGACTCTGAGCTGGCCGACCTCAGTAAAGCGCACTACAGAATCTCCTCCTCGGTGGTCCGTTCGCGGTAGTTCCGTTCGGTCACGCGCAAACCCCAAGCGTAAGCGATCGCCCAGCAGACGTTGGATGTCGAACGGCGGCCTTGTAAAGCCTACTATCGCATCGGCAAGACTTGCGGAGCTGTGTGAGCAGGAGCCTACGAGCAAGTGTTGATGCATGTTGATACCCCCGACCGTCGTCGGCGCATGTTCCGGGATGGCCGGCCGTAATTGAAAATGGACTAGCGAGGGGGCTGCACCGACCGAGCCGCCAAGTGGAAGCGAACATACGCAGGCTACTACTTCTTGTTCCTGTTGATGATCACGATAAGCAACGTAACGACTACCAGAGTGAGCAACACCGGCAGGATCCACGATCCGCCGCCCATCCCAAACATCCCGCCATTTGGCATCATGGCTGACTCCCTCTTGGCGGCCCATACGACTCGTAGGTAGCGCCGTCGTACAGGTACGTCGCTGCCGAAGGACGCCTGCTCTCACGACCTCGGTTCTTGGTCATTGGTTATCTCCTCCTTCATGAATGCCGCAAGCCCTATGCCATGCGGCTCGCCGCCGGTGCCGGCGGACTCTCATCAACGACACGCTCGAGCACAGGCCCATCCTTCGTGCTGCGTATCCTCTCTAGCCAGCCTCCTCCGAATCCCGCGCGCCGCAAGCCGCTGACGAGGTATGGGCACTCTCGCATCAGCCGCCACAGAAATCCCGTGCGAAAGTTCTCGGTCATCAAGACGATGGGCCCTTGGTTTATCCCGTAGTGCCAGGGCGAGACCCACCAGCCATACGGATTGCCAGGGGTCCCCGGGTGAGTCGGATTGAACGATGCCTTGAAGCCGTAGGAGTCGAAAAGGCTCATCTTGGCTTGATGAATGCAGTGGTGAAGCGCCGGCAGCACGATCTCGGGAGCGAACGGTAGCGACGCCACCAGCGCCCAGGGCGCAAGAGTGCCGTCGTCGGGTCCGTATGGCACACCTCGGCCCACGTAGTCTAGAAACTGTCGCTCGATTCCGTCTATGCGTTTGGTCTCGGGGCCGGGACCTTCGCTCGCCGTGATGCCCCAGCAATGGGGGCCATAGTCCTTGAAGCCGAGCGGATTGCGGATTGCATACTGCTGCTGCACGTAGGTCGCCCTGCGGCTGTTTTCGAAATAGTCGATGCCTCGATCGCGCATGAAGGCGTCCTGAATGCCGCGAAAGTCGATCCACACATGAGAGAGCTGGTGGATGAATAGGGGTCCGGCATACAGGTAGTCGAAACCGTAACAGTGTTCCCACTTGTAGGTCGAAACCCAGGCAGCGTAGGCACTCTCGGGCAGGGGAAAGGTTGGCGAGCCGAGGCCGAGCACATACAAGAGTAATGCCTCATCGTAGCCCCTCCACCGGTACGCGAGAAAGCCGCTCTCCGGCCTCCAGCCGTGAGTCAACGTAGCACCGTGGTTTTGCGCCCATGACCAATCGGCTCGCTGATAGAGCGCGTCGGCGAGGGTGCGAATCTCGTCCTCGTCAGCCGTCGCCGAGTTGAAATAGACTGCCGCGGTCAACGCGCCTGCGAGCAGAAAGCCGGAGTCTACCGTTGACAGCTCGCAATTCCAGACGCGCCGTCCGGTCTTCATGTCGAGAAAGTGATAATAGAAGCCATGAAAACCACTCGCATCGGGTTCGGGACCTTGAGGGCTGTTCCAGAAGAACCGTAACGTCGCAAGCGTCCGCTCGATTGCGGCGACCCGCGACATGAACCCGCGCTCGACAGCTACCGGATAGCACGCTAAAGCGAGGCCCGTAGCCGCTATACTTGCCGGCCAGTTGGGCGCCGTCTTGTCGATGACGAGCCCATTGGCGGGATTCGTCTCGTGCAGGAAGTAGCCGAACGTGTCCCGTTGCAGCAACTCCAGCTCGGCATCGACGGTTGGCTTCCTGCTGCTCATGGTTCACTCGGTCTTGCCGGCTCCAGGGTAAACTCGCTCGTAACGGCAGAGGGGCGAGGCAGCTTGCGTGCGAAACCAACTCGTCAGCGCGTCGGGCAAAGTGCGGCAACGCCAATTCGTCCATTTGATTCCGTCACGATGACGATAGTATCTTCCGCCTCCTCTCGTCCTCGTGATGGAGCAGTCGACCTCATGAGCGCTCAGCCGACCGTCTCGCCAGTCCGCACGTCGGAGATTCTCGGATTTGTGGTTGCTTGAGCTATTCATCATGTGCTGCTCGGTCTTTGCCGTCGGCTAGGGGCCAGACTGGGCTGTCGCAGCCACAGATACCGACCATGAGCTTCTCGGCCTCGGACGGGCCCCAGGTGCCGGGTTGGTAATCATGCACGGGCGTGACCAACCCCAAGACGGGTTGAACGACTGCCCACGCGGCCTCAACGCCGTCCTGGCCCGCGAAGAGGGTGCCGTCGCCTGCCATGGCATCGCCTAGCAGTCGCTCGTAGGCACTCATCTCGTCCCCGTGCGGGTGGTTGACCACTTTGAGTTCCGTCGGATCGCCAATTAACTCGTCGCCCGGGCGCTTCACACGGGCACCGATGGCAATCACCACGTCGGGGCTCAGCCGGAAGCGCACATAGTTCGCTTGGCCTGCGCACAGTTTGCTGAGCGCGGGCCGTTTGAGCATCACCTGTACCTCAGTCATCGTCGTGGGAAGGCGCTTGCCCGCCCGGATGAAGAAGGGCACGCCGCCCCAGCGTGGAGAGTCGATGTGTAGCCGGGCGGCGGCGAATGTTTCAACCATTGAGTCGTGTGCGACGCCGTCCTCCTGGCGGTAGCCGCGGAACTGCCCGCGCACCACCTCCTCGGGGCTGAACGGGCGGATCATTCTGAACAGCTTCGCTTGCTCCTCGCGGATCGACTCGTGGTTCGTCGTCGTCGGCGACTCCATCGCGAGGAATCCCACGACCTGGAGCATGTGATTCTGGATCACATCACGAATTGCGCCGGACTCCTCGTAGAAACTGCCACGCCCCTCGACGCCAAAGCTCTCGGCCATCGTGATCTGCACGCTCTCGACATAGTTGCGGTTCCAGAACGGCTCGAGGAAGGTGTTCGCGAAGCGGAAGACCAGAAGGTTCTGCACCGGTTCCTTCCCTAGGTAATGGTCGATGCGGAAGACACACGACTCGTCGAAGACCGTGTGGAGCGTTGCGCTCAGCGTCTGCGCGGACGGGAGGTCACGGCCGAAGGGCTTCTCGACGATAACGCGCGCGCCGCTGGCGCAGCCAGACTGTCCAAGTCCCTCGACCACGCTCGAGAACAGACTCGGAGGGATTGCGAGATAGTGAAGCGGGTGCGCAGCACCGCCGAGTTCTTTGCGGAGCGCGGCGTGGGTGACCGGAGCGCCATAGTCGCCGCTGAAGTAATGGAGCCGCTCTTGGAACTTCGCGAATACCGCCTCATCGATGCTGCCGTGTTTCTCGACGCTCTCGCGGGCGCGCGCTCGGAACTGCTCGATCGTCCAGTTCGACCTCGCGACCCCGATGACGGGCACCTGGAGATGCCCCCGCCGTTCCATCGAATAGAGAGCAGGGAAAATCTTCTTAAAGACGAGGTCGCCGGTGGCCCCGAAGAAAACGAGGGCGTCGGCGTGAGGAACGTTCATGCGTTGCTCGCTATTGCGCTCTCTCCAGATGGCCGTCGAACCCGAAGCGCATGGCCGTTCCGGTCGAGAGGATGGGAGGGCACTCGATCAGGATCAAGCGCGCTCGAGGTCGTGCGGGCGACTGCTTCGCTTCTTCGCCCTGTCACGATCTTCGCCAAGCCCCGCAGCGCGGGACGGTGCTCCGAGGGCTCGATGCCTGCACTCTGGAGGAGGGCAGCCAGGTCCGATCTCACGAAGTTGGCGTAGTGATCTGGCTCGTAGAGCTTCACGATGTGGAAGACAAGCGAGCTCGCGACGCGGTTTCGAGGCAACCCGTAGTCGACGACGGTGACGGAGCCGCCGGGCTTCGTGACCCTTGCCATCTCGCGAATCGTCCTCTCTCGTATGCTGATCGGCATTTCGTGAAGGGCGAAGGACACGCACGACGCGTCGAAGGTCCCATCGTCGAAAGGCAGTTGTGCGGCGTCGGCTTGCTGGAACGTCACGTTCGGGAACCGATTCTTCCGCCTCGCGATACGCAGCATCGCCTCGGACAGGTCGACGCCAACGACCTCTCCCGCCTTATCGGCAAACGCGGACGCCTGCGCACCCGTGCCCGTCGCAACGTCGAGGATTCTGGAGACCGGTCCCAGATCGACCATGCTCGCGACCTCGCCTCTCAGCCTGCGGAGCGGGAAGGTAACGGCGTCGTAGAAGTGCGCGAAGATCGCGTAGACGCGCCTGCTGAGCGAGTAGTACTCGCGCTCTTCCTCGGCTCGTCTCTGACGTTCAATCGGTCGCGTCATGGATGGGCCCCCCGATTCGCGTTCGCTGTTCGGGCGTTCGACTCCCGGCGGCAGGTGACGATTCCTCTACCGCGGGCGTCCAGCCGAGCGAGGCGAGCGCCCCGAAGAAGACGAGGGCGTCGGAATGAGGAACGTTCATGAGTTGCTCCTCATTTCGCGGCTTTCTCCAGATGGCCGCCGCAC
>Ga0154020_10009083_pt1 | contig 11474 bp, 10 predicted proteins | sample Klosneuvirus_201_FD_109709 | JGI IMG/M metagenome (GOLD analysis project Ga0154020, IMG submission 109709) | Active sludge microbial communities from wastewater, Klosterneuburg, Austria - Klosneuvirus_20160825_MG | ecosystem: Engineered > WWTP > Aerobic digester > Activated sludge | place... | reverse complement strand
TGGTCGAAACGATGGCACCCCCCTCCCCCCCCCCCCCCCCTTCCCCCCAGAAATAAATTTCATTGATATCGCATAGCTGGTGAGAGTATCATGCCGGTCGCTTCTTGCCTGGTCGCCACGCAGAATACCGCCACTGTGGTTTGCGAGGTTTGTGTATCTCCCTGCGATTACGCGACTTGTGCTGAGTACGAAACAGCTGCTCATTGGTGATGCATTGACTCTTTTGCTGATTCATGCTTTTTAGGTGCACTGCTGATGCCAACTGCAACTGGGCTAGCGCGCTGCTCACTGAGAAGCGCATTCCTGTGCTGGCCTCTTGCGTCCCCGCCTCCAAGTCTAACACTCTTGTCCCTTGCTCGACTACCTCGTCCTCGACCACTACAACTGGCTCGACGACCGCTCCTTCGACCACTACTTCGGCCTCGACTACGTCGACTTCCACGACGAGCTCGTCCACGACCAGCTCGAGCACTGCCACTACGAGCTCGACCACCGCTCCTTCCACCACGACTAGTCCGTCGACTTCCAGCTCGACCACGGCTGGTAGCACTTCGACTACTAGCGCGTCGACTACTAGCTCTACCACTTCTCCGTCGACTACTAGCTCTACCACCAGCTCGACCACCACTGCTGGTTCCACCACCGACTCGTCGACTACTAGCACTGCGACGTCGAGCAGCACCACCTCGACCTCGACTACATCCAGTCCGACCACCAGCTCTACCACCACTGCTGGTTCCACTACCGACGCGTCGACAACGTCGAGCAGCACCACCTCGCCCTCGACTACCTCCAGCTCGACCACCAGCTCGGCCACCACCACCAGCGATCCCTCCACGACTAGCTCGTCTACTACTGGTCCCATCTCGACCACGACTGCCGGTTCCACCACCGATCCCTCCACTACTAGCTCGTCCACTACTGGTCCCACCTCGACCACGACTGCCGGTTCCACCACCGACTCGTCTACTAGCAGCTCGACCACTTCGCAGTCGACTACTACGAGCAGCACCACCTCGCCCTCGACTACCACCAGCTCGACTACTTCTCCCTCGACTACCTCGGCCTCGACGACTTCTTCCTCGACGACCTCCGCTTCCACGAGCACCGCCACGTCAGGCTCGACCACTGCTTCGACGACTTCTGACTCTGATCCTCCGTCGGTGGTGTTGTTGACTACGACGAGCACATCTGGCTTCCCCACGACCTCCTCGTCCTCGACCACCTCGTCATCGACCGCCTCGAGCACCACTACTGCCCCTTCGACCTCCACTTCGGGCTCGACGACTTCTGTGACCGTCACGACCTCCTCCGAACCCTCCTCGACTTCGACCAGTGGTCCGACCTCCTCGACTGGTGCTTCTTCGTCCCCGATTGACGAGCAGAGCTCGAGCTATATCACGACTGGTCAGCCCGCCAACTCTCTCAGCGCTGCCCATGCGCTCCTCGCCCCCTTCGCGCTCGTTGCCCTCCTTGCCGCCGCTGTCACCCTCTTCGCGTAAGCAATGGTGACCTTCTATTTTCTGTGCTTTTAACTATTATCCAGACCGTCAATAAATATTGTTACTTTTCATCGTCATCGCGTCGGGGTGTCGTAGAGAGAGCTTACGCTGAATCTCTGTCGTTTCTTCTGGTTCTGTATGAACTCATTCTCAAGGCGGAAGATCTTCCACTGGCCGCGCCTGACAATCTCCACGAGCGACATGACCAGACCCCACGCTAAACACAAACGATCACATCACAAAAAATATCAGCGGGAGGGAACGATGGATAACTGAGGCACCAGGGGGAAGTTGCAAGTGAGGGGAGAGGGCGAAGCTCCACGAAGTGCGCATTAGCAAGTTTGAAGCCATGGCGTAATAGTAGATCCACGTGTAGGGAATCTGATATAGGCAGGGAGATGAAAATCAATCCAACAACATAAAGACGAGAACAGAAGCAATGGAGTACATAGCGAGTGCGGCGGAGGAAAGGAGGGAAAGAGGTAGAGGCGTAAGTCTCCGACTCCTGCAGCGTCGTTTGCTCCTCTGTCAATAGAGGCACCCGATCGATATTCTCCTCTGGTTTCGGAAATTTCCCTAAAATAGCGAAAAAGATGGGACGAAGATGAAGGCGAAACGCGATATGTATCAATGCAGAGGGTACCAAGGTCCCAATCCATAAAGATATCCCAGGCAAAGCAGTAGAGAGTCTTTACAATGAGCGAGGCGACCCATAATATCTTCAGCAGTGTCCATGATGGAACATTCTCTATAAGATGAAAACAACAAAAATTGAGAAATCACAAACAGAAGAGATCAGGAAATAGAGAGGCAGCCCAGAGTACTATCGTCGTAGGTAGTATGGAGGGTGGAGAACACGACGACGAGGATGCAGCTGAGATACTTGCCCAGATTGACAACATGACTCAAGTGGACCCATTGCCATCCTAAGAAGAGCATCAATAATCGTATAGAATAGGAAATTTGAAAAAAGACCGAACGGAAGGAGGAAATTGTATACCGAGCGATCTTGTCTCCCATGTGCGATAGACGCATTGGACTGAGCGAATCCAGAATGGTAGAATGAACATGACAGGCTATATTAACAGATAAAAAAATAGATACATAATGTACAAAATAAAATGGGGTTTGAGGTAAAGAAGAGACAAACTCAAAGTTCGCGTACAGTCATGATTTGGGCGTGGATGGAGTCTCCCCCACAGACGTCGTCAGTGAGGATCTGCGCCGAGGCCAACCACTGCCCAGAGAAGAGGAAGCACAAGCCCCACCTGATAATCACAAATCACAAAATACAAAATTTAGTAAATATATCGTACTATAAATTACTCCACTCAGTTCTCGAGAGGGTCAGGAGAAAAAGCAATATGCATAGAGTGACAGGGATCTCCTCCCCAATCCACAGAAGTAATATATATATATATATATATATATATATATATATATAATATTGTAATGAAAAAGGGGAGGACGCATTTGTACTCGATATACCACAAGGTGACGAAGGCAGAGGTCATCAAGTCGCCCACGATCACGTGGACAAACTTCACACCCCAGAATGGCCAAACAATCGCCACCAAGACCTAAAATATCATTTAATAAGCAACAATATCGGATCAAGGAAGGCAATGACGTTCAACAATGCAACAAGATCGAAGAGGTCAATGCCATCCAGGGAGGGGGGAGGGAGAGGGACCTGGCCAATGACGGCGCCCAATGAGACCCTCGTCGACCAGAATGGCGGTATGTAGGGGACGCAGACGAAGAGAATCGCCACCACAAACGCCGTCTGTCATAAAAAACAACAATATATAAATCCAGATTTAGAAAAAGACAACGTAGATGAGAAGATTAGAAGAAGGGCATTGTGGTACGAGGGGGAAGAGGATCGAAGGGAAGTAGTAAGTTCCCGAGGAGAGCATGTGAGTGAAGTAGAGATAGCCCAGCATCGCCCACACCAACACTAATGACATCACGCTAAGCAGAATCAAATCAGAAACCATTCAGTAAAATATACAAAGGGAGGGTAAACGGAACAGAAAGAAAGGGATGAGGCAAACCTGGTGATGTAGAAGACTCGGCCGGGGTCATGCGCAGAGACCTAGAACAAAACAAAGATGAAATACTCTTATGACCCGATGAAATATTATCAGAACTTTTAAGAAGAAATGCAGCTGAAAGATAGAAAAAAATAGCAAAACTCGAGCACAATCCTCGCAAAGAATCTCCTCTATATCTTGCGCGCTGACGATGAGGTGAATGGGAAGAAGAAAAAGAAGGTACCCTTCCTGAGTTGAAATGTAGGAAGGGGAAGTGATCGAGGACGACTGATTTATCATAAACCACCAACGAGTTGACGTTGTGCAGGGTCGCCTACCACCAAAAAGGACATGTCAATATGATGCAGAAGAAGGGCTCCAGTCATCAGCGCCGCCCATCTTCCAACCCAAAACAATAAATATAATGAAGTTGATATTTTATAAGTCTCTGAAATTGAAAGAAGAGAAAGACAGGAGGAGAGGAGGAGGCACTTCTTTCTTCGGCACGACGGCGAAGGTGTCGACAAAGTCGAGGCCGAGCAAGCCCCACACGTAGACGACGACGCCATAGACCCACCCGAACAAGATCAGCTGTGCCAGACAGAAAAACAGCGTTTGAGCCTAGAGAAAGAGAGAATCATTTTCCCGGAGCATCCTGACGATAGCTCGACGAAAGAGAGCACGAGCAGTTAAGAAGAAGGGCGCCAAAGTCCGGAATCTAAGCGAATTCAGAGCTAATTCCTTTACATTATATACATATAATAAAATCGAATAATACTGAAGAGATATCGGGATCAAGGCAGAATCGTCAGGTTGAACTGCAGGTGAAATATCATGACGACATTCCATTACGTCGCCACTGATCGTATTTGATTCACCAATATTTTAAAATATTATGCGATGAGTATTCAGCGTGCAAGGGCCGAGGGAGGCGGCGGGGCGAATGCGGTAAGTCCGAGCGAGACGAAGCCGCGCCTCTGAGCAGAGCGAATCGGCTAACAATCCCTTCCACAAAGTGCAATCCGCGTCCATACGACATTAGATAGGTACCTCTGGCTTCCAATATGGGAGGAGGCCTTCAATAGGCGTCTCTTTGGCCTTCTGCCAATTGGCGACGGCGAGGAGGAAGAGGAGGCACACGGTGTACAATGCAAACGCCGTCGAGATGAGCAGGATTCGGCTCAGCTTCGACATCTTCCAGCGCACTCCACTCCTCCCAACAGAGATATCTAGAAATGAGTGGGCGCAAATGACGTGAAAAGCCCGTTAGTCACGGCAGACCCCGAGACCGGACGGGACTGACGGCCTGGAATAGATGTGCGAATCAGGACTGTCCGGAGAGCTAGCTGATCATTTAAGTTGCTCAATTGATCTCATTAGAAGGAATTATTACCTTCTAATAGGTCTTTTGACGATCTCCGAATATTACAGAACCAAGGGTCATATTGGATTCTCAGACAAGATACTTCTCTTTGAGATGAGCGACGTGCTGCTTGACACAGGGATGATCGACTTCCCTGAGCTCCAGCAGCGTCGACCGAATGAACTCGGTACTCAAGTCGAGGAACCAATCGATCAAGCGCATCATGTTGTTCACTCTCGGTCTCCTCTTGCGAGAAGGGGGCCTGCGATCAGTGGTAGAGGAAGTGGCAACTAATCTCGCAAAGGAGGATGCGATGATGGGGAGAGCATCCGCCGCTTTGCGAACAAACTTCACCTTGCCGAATTTTTCCAGAAGATAGTTAAGGATCTCCAAATTATTATCGATGAATCCAGCGTGATGGATGAGGCTACCCGTGAGGTTGGCCCCCTGTTCAAAAAGGTACTCCAGCATCCTCCAATCGACAATTGAGCAAGATTTGAGATAGTCCTCGGCCATTTCCTGGAAGTCTTGGAAGCCTTCGAATCGTTCGACAAACCACTTTAATTGAGACACAGAAGCCCATTGGATGACATGGAAGGAGGGCACTTCGTTTCGCAACCCTGCCTCATATAGGACCTGGACGCACTTGAAGCGCTCCTCGTTATCGATGCGGTTCTTCCCATTGAAATCGTCTCCATCATAGAAGGAATTGTCGGCCTCAGATTTGATCGCCACTATGCAGGCGAGCTGAGAACTCTGGAACGCAACGCCTTTCGATAAAAGGAAGGCACATACAGCGGCATTGGGTCGGAAACAAACCAATTCAGCCACTGACTGAGCAAGGGGAGCCTTGAAGAGCTTTGGAACGTTCTCAAAATGAAAATGATGTTGGCGAGGTTTGACAGGAGGTTCTCCTGGAGGATAGATGTCGCTGTGTAGCGGTAGCCATGGAAGAGGAAAGCCTTGAGGATCTCTATGCTACCGCTGCGACATCCTCCTTGGAAGATCAAATTAAGGTCGATAAGGGAAAGAGGGGTTCGATTTTCACAGAAATCAATGGCGCGATCTCACGAGCCCGACAAGGCGGCAAAGAAGCACAACGGAGTGCCAGGTTGCAAAGGAGAATCGGCGCAGATCTCCAAGGCGAGCTCTTTATGTCCTCCAGTAGCAGCGGCTTCTATATTGCAAAAGAAATATCGCGATTCACATTCGAGAATTTTAATAAAACGAACCTGCAAAGGAACGGCGACGCTCCACGCCTTTCGGCCAGAATTGCTCGAGGAGCTCTCGGGACCCAAAGTAAGCGGCTCTCTCGCATAACCATTCTCTTTCCTGATCACCGATTCGATCTTTCACGAAAGGGAAAATAAAACTTGCGATTTGGACACGATTGTGACGCGCGGCAATCTCGAGGACTCGGACGTCGAGGCTCGCCGCTGCTCGAGGATTCTCCAGCGCGAACTTCAAGAGTCCCAGGTAGCCAAGACGTGCGCACTCATCCACGAAATCCCACCCATTATAAAATTTATAATACTTCGTTATTTTGAAGTGGAGGGAGCGACAAGCGAGTGCCAAGGAGATGCGGGAGGGGAGGTCGAGGTGCAGGTCCGAAGCGATGAAGGCAACCAACTCCTCGGGGAGCCCGAAAAGAGACGCTGGGGCAACAGGAGAGATGCCGCTGCCATTTTCCATATGAATACAACAAGTCAGGGTAAGATAAATATATTGACGGAAGAATATGTCCAAGAAACAGTGAAACAGACTGTACTGAGACTCCGAGAGGTCGCCGTTATGAAAACCGTCGTGCAGGCATCACGCAATCAAGCGTTATATTTAGAGACCCAGGGGGTGACCGTCCCTCAGTGCCTTTGTAAATCCCATTAAAAGATCTCTCTTCTATATATAGTTGCAACTCCAAGAATCTCAGAGCCACCAGAGACCCGTGCACTCTGGCAGGATGTCCCACTTATTTTTGACGACCTTCTCCGCGAGCTCATTGCCAAAGAAGAACCTCGCGAGTTCCTCCGCTTCATTGAGACTTTCGAATTTGTAATCCGTTCGAATCGATTTGTGAGAAAATCCGAGCGACTCCAACAAATCGAAGTAAGGCACAAGGACGTCGAGGCGGTGAGGATTCTCGTAGCCAGTTCCTGTCGAAGGAAGAAATATTAGGAAAATAAGTAAAATTGGATCAACAAATAAATGTTGAGTAAACAAAGCGGAGAGAAAACTGTAAGGTGACGAGAGCATTCGCAGAAGAGAAGAACCTAAGGTCTCAATGATGATCATTTTGCCGCCTGGCCTCAGCAAGCGCTGGAATTCAGCCAATGCCTTCTTCACCTCCTCTTTCCAATCCTGCATCACCAAAATTAACAATATAATAAAATCGACGTCAGAGGAAGCGGAGAGTGGAATGAGATCGGAAGGCAGAACAAGCGAACCCCTTCCTTAGTTTGCATGAGATAGGCGACGCTCCATCCCGAGATGACGAGGTCACACGAAGCGGTTTCTCGAGGGATCTTTCGATGGTCGGCCGCTTCCAATGAAAAGTTCTTCTTCTCCAAACGCGATAGTTTCTGGATAAGCGAGAATTGGTATCGACAAAGCAGAAAAAATTCAATCATCACGGAAGAACATCAAACAAATAGAAGGGGCAAAAATAGGTGATAGATATTCAATAACAAATCAATATTAATAACTGTTATTACAACGTGAACCAGGAGAGGGTAAAGTGAAGGACCTGTTTCGCAACCTCGAGCATGGCGGGGTAGAGGTCATAAGCATAAACATGGTGGACCTTCGGCGCTAGGAGGTACGCCAAGCGACCCGTGCCCGCTCCCGAATCCACGACCTCCTAAAAAGTAATAGCAATTTGAACAATTCATTGAAAAAGAGCGCTAATTTCAAGCTCGTGAAGAGCTCAGGAAGGCTCTTATCAAAGTACTGTAACGTCGAGGCTCGAGGAAAAGTTGAGAGAGGTTGCCATCGAGATCAAAAGCGGAGATCGAATTTCGCTCCAAGAAACAAAAGAACGCAAATTAAAATACGATAATATATCATAATTAATATTCTTTACCATGGTCGGCGAGAGGGGCGCGATCTCCTCGATGGCGTGGAGGAGGCGGCCCTCAAAGTCCTCGCGAGCAATCAGACGCTCGTAGTCCTCGGCGCGGTGTTCGTAGATCTGTTCCCAGTCTGCCATCGCCCTTATGTCCGTCCACAATTGAATTGCCCACCTCCAATTTGCTGCAGCTTCGCCCTCGCAAATGTGTCGGATTCCCGGACCCGGCGGACCGTTGTGGCAACTGGAGTTGATTTTGTCGAGGCCCCGGCCACAGTTTTTTGCTTCTATCCGGTATACTGTATTTTGGATTAGTGAGTACGGAGTTCCTTTCTCACTATGATGCTTTTATTCTCAAATTAATTTGCTACTTCATTTAGTCCTGCTTATCGTCTCGGTTTTACGAGAAGGGACCTTCTAACACGAATACTTCTAAAGTTCTACTTCTCGATCATACCTTTCAAATGAATCCAGCTCCAGACCATTTCGTCTATCTCCATTATTGGAGGAAGTTAGACTACACCGGCGCGATCGTTTCCTAATCAATCAAAGCTCAAATACGCGTTCTATTCTATGTATTATTAATAGCTCGTGAGGGCCATGCTCGTCAGAGTCAAGTGGGCTTAGGCGCCAAAGAACTGCAAAACGTCGGTGGAGGTGAGGTAGGAGACGCTGAGCTTGCTGTTGATGGGCTTCTTCTCCTCCTTGGCCACGTCCGCCCTCAAATTCACTACGCGAATCGTGGTCGAATCTTCGGGCGTAGCATACGAAGGGTTGGAGAGATAGGTCTGGCCAGCCTGAACAAGCTCACCGCCGAAGACAACGAGGTGCGTGTGGTCCTTGTCGGCCGGTAGGATGGAGGGGACATTGGAGGAGAGCGTATCCTTGAGAGGCAGCATGGCCGCACTGATTTGTTTGTAGAAATCGGTGCGCGAGCCCTTGCCATCGTAAGTGAGCGTCTTCTCGCCGCCGTCGTAAACGATGGTGACATGATCCGAGACCAAGGCCGCATAGTAAGCCGAGAGCACCGAGAGGCGCACGTACGGCGGGTCCTCGAGCTCCACATTCTTGGTAATGCGTTGCAAGTGCTTGGCGACCATCTCGTAGGCCGAGGTGGCGGCACGCTCATTACCAGTGAAGGTTTGATCGACGCAGTAGAAGGTAAAGCGACCGTTCGGATCACCGCTTTCCAAGCCAACAAAACCAGCGCAATTAGAAGTGCCTTTGCCGGACAGGCGCGCGGCGCTGATGACGTCCATGCCGCCGGGGCCAGTGCCAGTCTTGTACGGATTGGCGACGAAGACAGAGCCATCGTACATCTCATCCATGTCCTGGCCAGAGTAAGAGTAGACCATCACGACCAAGTAGCGCACGTTGGGGTACTTCTTGAGCATCGGCGCAAAGGTGATCGTGACGGCCTCGCGAGCGCCATCAGGGTATGGAGCCTCCACGAAGTCGCCAGAATGCTCTAGACCAGCGATATTCAAGTTGCTGAAGGAACAATTGTCGATGTAGTTCCAGTTGCCATCGTAGAGGAGAACGGAGAGGTCGAGGTCAATATCTTCCTGCTCCCTAGTCTGGCACCACGTCATGCCGAGGATCAACTGGTCAAACTTCTCGCCAGGCAAAGCGAGCTGCTGAAGGCAAATGCCCTATCATAGGAAGAATCAGCATGCTGTGATTCAAAGAGCCGAGAGAATGGAGGAGGTACCTCATTCCTCCACAATGACGCACGAGAATAGCTGGGGATAGACGGCGGCATGCCAGCGCGCATCGAGTTGCGGAGCTCAGACGTCAGCAAGATCACCGAGCGGCACTTGGAGGGAGCCACAGTAGGAGCGAATTTGGCCGACTTGACCTCGAGGAGGTCGGTCAAAAAGTTGAGGTATGAGGTGACAACCTTCTTGTCGAAGTCAGCATGGACGATGCGAACGACCTCCTTTTCGGTGGTCTTACCTGGAAAAGATATCGTAAAAAGAGCAAAAAGAGGAGGAGCGCCTCGGAACACGTTTTCAATCGCAGTGGTACCCTTGGCATCCTTGAAAATCTGCGGGGGCATTTTGAGATTGTAATACGGCTTGGTCTTTCCGTTCATCTTCTTGATAACTTCATCTTTGGACTGATCAACAGCTACCAAGAACTGAACAAGATTGATAAGCTTAACTTTCAATACCATCAAAACAGACAGAGACAGAAAGAGTACATCCTCAGTGAAGACGCCGACAATAAACTGGCGGAGCTTGAGGATCTTAATCACATTCAGAGTGTCGGACTTTGCGGCCAAGATCTTCTTGAGGGTCTCCTGGGGATAGTTAAGGAGAATCAAGGAGCGGAAGTTGGCGAGGACTTGAGCAGCGCTGACGACGCCGGCCTTGAAGAGCTTATCCCAGGAGGCGAACGTGTTGCCCTCTTGGGCCAAGACACCCTCGACAGTCCTCTTCACGGGCTTCGGGAGAGCTGCCAAGCAGCGAATGAGGCAAACATTGAAAGAAGACTCATGAAAAGAGTGATAAAATACCCTTTCCAGCGAGCTTGGAGTCGAACTCAAGGGCAAGCCACTTCTTGTCAGTCATGTCGAAGAGCGGGTTGGTCTCGCAGAGGTGGCGGAGAGGGAGAATGATATTCTGCTTCCACATCTCAAACTCCTCCAACTTGGCAGGATAATTGGCACCACGAAGACTAAGATAGGAGGAGCTGGAATGAGAACAGCCAGGTCGTCACCGACGCCACTGATGACGTACCACATGAGGAAGAGGCGGAGCTGGATGAGACCAGCATTCTTGCCGTCCCGATGAAGAGCGCGATTAACCAAGGCATTCAAGTGGATGCTCTTCACAACGGCCTTAAACAATCCAGTCTTCTTGAAGGAGTCGGCCAAGGCGAGCCACGAGAGCGAAGTAAGCGAGACCACGACAGCGCGCTATCAAGAAGGTAAAAAGAATACAAACTTCAATATTGCAACGTATCACACCTGCACAGCATGGGGAAGTGTTTTCTTCTTGAGCTTCCACTTCTCGTCCTTGAGGTTATCAATTTCGATGCCTTGGAACAAAGCAACGAACTGGAGGATGCTCGTTACTAGAGAAAGGATGAGTGACTGAAGATGAGGGACTGGGAGAGAAGTGAACATGTCTACCGTCGGGGAGGAGAATGGCGAGCTGCTCACCGCTCACGGCAGGCTTGCAGATAAGAGTCTTGCTGTAAGCGACCAACAGCTTGGCGAGGAGAACATACAAGATGCCGTTGCGCTTCTCGGCCGCTAAAATAACATGTTCAGCGTAAACTTCATTCGAGGTTAAGGCGAGCGTACCAATGCCGCTGGCAAGGTTGATGACCTCCACGCACGAGGCGCCCTTCTCAAACACCAAGCACAGCAGGGAATCCATGAGCATTCCCTGAGGGCCAGTGGGATACGTGCTCAGCTTCAACATCGCGGCGAGCTCGTTCTTCCACAGCTCCAACGACTCGTTGCCTGGAACGAGAGACAAGGTCAGGCCAAGGTCAAGCGCAGA
>Ga0154020_10009081_pt1 | contig 11476 bp, 9 predicted proteins | sample Klosneuvirus_201_FD_109709 | JGI IMG/M metagenome (GOLD analysis project Ga0154020, IMG submission 109709) | Active sludge microbial communities from wastewater, Klosterneuburg, Austria - Klosneuvirus_20160825_MG | ecosystem: Engineered > WWTP > Aerobic digester > Activated sludge | place... | reverse complement strand
TAGAAGGTGTCCACCATTTGGCGGATGTGTTCGGGTGTTGTGATGTCGGGTTTTGTACTCATGAAGCGGGTTCCCAAAAGAGCGTGAAGTAGAATGCCGCGAAACCAACGAAGCCGATCAACATGGCCCATACCCATGCCGGGATCGCCTTTGGCGTTTCGGAACCGGTGATCATGAACACATCATTGCGTTCACTGCCGTATGCATTGATCGTGATCGGGATCCTATCGTCCACCACCTCGTTCGGCTTCAGGCCAAGCACGGTGATGGAAGGACCGTTGCGGACTTCGAACGGGATCGTGCGGACACCCTCCACGCCATTCGTGCTGCGTGCCACGATCCGCAAGGTGTGCGGGCCATCCGGCAGCTTTGTCGTGTCGAAGAGGAATTTCACCGGTGGAGCGAACTCGGCGAATGGCGCAGGGTCCTCGTCCAAGAAGAGCTTGATGCTGCGATCTTCAGCCATGGTAAGGCAAGGTGTTGTTCAATATGGATCGCTTGATGTGGTCCGCGTTCTTCTCATTCGGCTTCACCAGGAATTTCAAGGCCAGGATCAATGTGATCACGACGATGACCGCCGAGACCCAGATGATGGGCATGTCCCACTCGCCTTGTGGTCCGGTACCGTGCGTAATGCCCTTCAGCAATTTTGGTTGTTGCTTCTGGCATGCATCACACGCCCACGTGGCCAATGCGAAAAGCTGGAGTGCGATCGTGAGTAGCGCTCTCATTGTCCCAAAGCGGTTTCAGGTGAAACGGTGAAGCGTATCCCTTTCACCACATCTTCCGTTGTTGCAGGTGCTTCATTGCCAAAGCTGGACCGCACGTGGTTCACCACCGCCGTGATCTGCGCATCCGTGAGATTCTCAGCTTGCGCTGGCATAACACCATATTCCGCACGCGCATCGTACCCGCCGAGCACGATGGTGATCATCTGTGTCGGATCCTTGTCGTTCACTATCGTGCTACCTGCCAAAGGAGGGAACGCACCAGCTAGACCTTTGCCATCCGCTTGGTGGCAGGCGGCGCAAACTTGGGAGAAGATCGCACTACCATCGGGCAATGCATCGGCGTCGGTCATCTTCACGGCTTTACCATCCGCACCCGGTGAAGGGAGGAATTTGCCGGGCTCTACACCGGTGGGCAACGGTGCTTGTTTCAACGAGGTGAGGTAGGCCACGAGATCGTTCATCTCGGGCGTGGCGATCACCTTTCGTCCAGCACCGCCCAACCGGTCGGCGGGTATCGGAACTAAGACATCACCCTCTTTCACGCTGGCGGAATCCACTTCCTGAAAGAGCCAACCATAGCGCGGCATGATGGAGCCCTTCACCACCATGCGTGGATCGTACAGGTGTAAGAGGTGCCATTGCGCGCCGGGTTGCCGCTGTCCAATGTTCGTAAGGTCCGGACCGGTCCGTTCACTGCCCAACAACGATGGGGATTGTTGCCAAATGTTCGGTCGCTCCTTACTATAGTGGTAGTCGCTCGGTACCGACGGACGCGATCCCCATGTCTTGTCCATTTCAATATTGCGCACCTGTTGTGTGTGACATGCCATGCATCCTTCGGAAACGTACACGGCCAAGCCGCGCCGTTGTGCATCCGTCATCTTCGGCATGTCCGGCAACGGGTCGGTGTGTTGCATCCGGTTGGCAGGCGCAACGGCGATGCCCGTGCTCAGGACCACGAACACCACCAAGGCGACATTCACCAGACTCGCGTGGTCTTTGTGGAAGTTGATCATGGTGTTACAGGTGTCGGTAGATGTGCAGGCTCCGGTGTGGCCGTGGAGCTTCGTGACATGGTGTAGAAATTCCAAGCGAAGATCACGTGGGAGATGAACATGAGCGTTCCTCCGATCGCACGCCACGTCCAATAGCCGCGTGTGTTCACCACCGTCTCGATAAAGGGTACACCTTCGATCCAAGCCATACCCTTCACCGTGCCGCCCGCCATGAGCGATACCGTGTAGGCGAATAGACCGATGAAGGCCAACCAGAAGTGCGCACCCACAAGCATCTGCGATGGCTCACGCCCGGTGATCTTCGGAACGATCGCGTAGATGCAAGCCCATAGGATGAAGGTGATGATGCCGTACATCGTCATGTGCGAATGGGCGACATTGAAATCGGTGAAGTGCCACACGTGGTTGGTGAACCGGAACGCTTGCAAACTGCCTTGCGAACTGCCCACGAAATAGTAGATCACACCCACCAGGAAGAAGGGGAGGACGTAGCTGCGGCCGATCGCGCTCCAACTGCCGCGCATGGTCATGAAGAAGTTGGTGCTGCCCGCGATCACCGGAATGAACATGCCTACACTGAACACGATCGCAACCGTTTGCATCCACCACGGCAAGGGTGAGAACACGAAGTGGTGCGTGCCGATCAACGTGTAGAAAAGCATCTGTGTCCAAAAGGCCAGCACGCCCAATGAATAGGAATAGATGGGTTTGTTCAGCGCGGATGGAAGGTAGTAGTAGATGAGGCCAAGCGTGAAGGTCATGAACCACATGCCCACGCCTTGGTGCATGTAGTAGCCTTGTATGATGGTCTCGCCCAAACCGTCCTGGTACCAAGGCAAGTAGCCGATGGTGGCCAATACGATCGTCCACACGAGCGATGCCAGAATGTACCAATTGCTCACGTAGATCTCCGGGATCTTTCGGCGCTTTACCGTTGCGTAGAAATTGCGGAAGGTCAGGATCAGACCCAGTGCGAACAACAGCGCCACGGGCCAGAGGTATTCCCGGTATTCCCCACCACCATTGTTGATGCCGGACATCAAACAGAGGTTGCCGATAACGACGGACAGGTTGATCAGCCACCATGCGCGCCATGCGTTCTTGTAGCTGTGGATCACCGTGTTCGAAGTGCGTGCGATCACGAAGTAGGCCAGTCCGATCATGGCCAACGAGGCCCAGCCCCAGAATACGGTGTTCGTATGCACCGGCCGCAGCCTTCCGAACGAAAGCCAGGACACTTCGTCCAGGTCCGGCCAAACGAATTTCATCCCCAAGTATTGACCGACCAAGGTTCCGAAGACCAACCAGCACGTTGCCGCACCCAGGTACCACAGCACGATCTTCCTTAGTTCCGGCGGTGTTTCCAACCGCGTGCCCGAATAGATCTTCTCATCCACCAAAGGATTCTCCGGCTCGCTGGTGGAACGGGTGATCAACGCACGGTCGTCGAACGCAGGCCCTGTGCCCCCGAGCTCGTCGCCGCTCAATTTGAACAGGAGCGCCGTTCTTCTGCGGTACTGGGCTTCGCTCAGTTGCTCGGGTGCCATGTCGATCAGTACATCGTCCGGAATGGGAACGGCCTGTGCTCTTCGCAGCTTGTTCGCTTTCAGGATCCGGTCCACCTTGGCGGAAATGATCAGCATGGCGACGAACATGACCACAACAAGCAAGAGCACGGTGCCCAAAACCCCGGGGCTGGTCAACCAACCGTCCGTCTTTGTTGTTTGTGCCATGGCACCCGTGCTCGCGAGGAGTAAAGCGCCAAGCAGCGGCCGTCGAAGTCGCAACTTATTCGGATAAAATTGTCCGATATGTGAATATAAGTTCATCGCTTCAGGTACGTTGTGCCGTCCGTCAATCCCTGCGTAAGATCATGAATGGTCGTGTTCTCCAGTGAGCGGTACAGATCGTCCCGGATCCTTGCGAAGTGGTCGTGCAAGGGGCATGGTTTCTTCGCGTTGCATTCCGGCAATCCCATGGAACAGCCCTTGAAGACCGCATCCCCGTCGATCGCCTGAACAATGTTGCTCAGCTTCACCTTCTTTGCTTGCAACGGCGCCAGGTCGAAGCCCCCGTTGGGTCCCTTGAACGAGAGAATGATATCCGCCTTCGCTAATTCCTGGAGTATTTTGGCGGTGAAGGCAGGTGGAGCATCGGTGCGCTCCGCGATCGCCTTCAGGCTCAGACGTTCACCAGCAGCACTGGCGGAAGCGATGACCGTCGTTGCCCTGAACGCATATTCGCAGGCCTTGGAGAACATGAGGGCGCAAATGTAGTGCTTTCCTCGTAAAAAGGAGAAAGAGGTCCGAAATAGGACGGAATGATAGTTATCAGGTTTCACTCTGCGGAACGGGGCTACCTTTCCACTCTACAAACCTGACGTTTGAAGGATTCGCCATGAACACCACAAAAGAAAAGCAAGTCCACATCAGTGATCTCCACAGCGACCATACCCTGTGGCTTAATATCCTCGACTTCTGTAAGCAGGAGATCACCATTCTTGAGCACCGCATGGAAGAGATCGCCAAGCGGAACACGGCACAAGAAGTAATGGCCGAACTTGAACATTTCCAGAACCAGTACATTAGACAGAACGAAGTGATCGACGAGTTGCGACACGAACTGAAGCAACACGAGAACGACTTGGGAAAGCAGGCCAAGGAGCACCCGGTCGCGATCGATCACAAACTGTTCACCGACCATAGCGGACACCGCGAGGAAATGGCAACGTTCGAAAAGATCTACCGCGAACTGAAGGCCGAATTCATGCAGTGGCTGGTGAAGCGGATGTGAGGATCAGCGTATTGGCAAGGTCAGCTCCCTACGACCATCCCCCACTCACACCTCTTCCTGCTCCAACATCGACAGCGGCAGGTCCGTGTCCAATACTAATTCCTTCGTAACCCCTGCAGTATCTCCGGCGCTTAGGCGACGTCCTTGCGTGCAATGAATTTTGCTTTACCAAGTGTCTTTTTCGTTAGGTCTTCATCACCGCTCACCTGTGCCACTGCAAGGCGCGAACCTCATATTGCTGCACACCACCAGCATAGTCCCATCGCATTGTAGTTATGCCTTCAGTTGGGCGCTGTTCACTGAATGGAAAGCGTTGCCCGCTCACATTCGTGCTGTCTTAACTGTGCAACAAGCTTCTTACCCACCCACCGCGCGGTTTCCGAAGCCGCCGCCCAGCACGTGTAACGTCAGATCATCTGGTTCCTCAGATGCCTAGGCGGCTGCTAGGGAAATGGCATGCATTGACCCGCCCATGGTCTTCGCTTCGAGACTCTGCGTCTGAGGGTATGACAGGGTTCATAAACAGGAGATCTTGCCGAGGTAAAACCGGAGATAGACGCAGATGGACGGCACGCCCTTCAATGTTGCAAGGAATTAAGGTCGGTCAGTTTGCTATGTTATCCGCTATCGCTCGATCAATAGTTCAAACAACCGGCTTTCCCCTTCGCGGGTGGCTCGCAAGAAGTAAATGCCCATGGCGCGACCTTTCAAGTCCATGTGAAGTGGTTGGGCGCCTCTCAATGCTATTGGACCTAACACCCATTGGCCGATCGCGTCAAAGCCTTGTATCTGAATAGGTGTGGCACTGTTCCCTGACGGGATCACTTGGAAATTACCATCCGACGGATTAGGATGGATGCTGAACCACCCATCTTCGGAACCCGAAGCACTCACACCAGCCCACAAAGAGTCACCAGCACAGATACAATCGGAGCCATATATGTCGTTGCCTGTATTCGCTTCCCCGTCGTCGCAGCCTGAACCGATCACCGCCGGACCGCCCGGCACTCCCAAACAATCCAACAACTCGCCGATGCATATACAATTTGAATTGATGAGGTCAGCCCCTGTATCAGCATTACCGTCATCACACACCGAACCGATCACGCCAACCCGATCGGGGCAATCATCTGAGCTGTTGGAGACGTAGTTGGCCGGCTGACTGCAGGCTTGCGTAGTGCTATTCGGATCGCCAAAGCCGTCGTCGTCGCTATCTTGAAACCACGTCACGGCCGTGTTCACCGTTATAGAGGTCTGAGCACTGTTGCTACAACCCGCGTTGATCATTGAATAGTTCAATGTCTGCGACCCGACAGTCGCATCGAAGAAATACGGTCCGATACCACTCACACCAGTGCCTGACCATACGCCTCCTGATGGACTTCCGATCAACATTATCATTCCATCTGAACTACAGAGCGGACCATAATTTCCCGGATCTGGCGCTTCTGGTGATTGAACAACATCGACGAATAGACTTGCTGGCGAACTGGTGCCACAGCCATTGCTCGCACGAACGGTGATCAAACCGTTGTTGGCGATAACTCGAGCACATCTGTTCCGTGATGCGCCTCCATATAGCGTGAATCCACCGCCGATAAGTATGTTTCCATTCGCATTTAGTGCAGCCGTGTTTATTGAACCGTTCGATCCCGCGCCCGGATCAAACATCGGATCAAGTCCGCCGGTCACTTGTAACTGAGCCAAGCGATCCCGTGCCGCGCCGGCATAGCTGGTAAATGCGCCAGCAATAACAGCCTTTCCATCTGGCTTTATCACAATAGCGTTGACCGGCCCGTTCGCTCCTATGCCAGAAGCATAGCCTAGATCAATCGAACCACTGGACGTAAGCCTTGCGATCCTGTTCCGCATTGTTCCGTTGTACGATGTGAAAACACCGCCGATAATGATGTTTCCATCCTGCTGGATAGCAATGGCACTGACGGCTCCGTTTGCCCCAAGTACCGGGTCGAAAGTTGCGTCGAGTGAGCCGTCATCATTCAGCCGTGCTATGCCATTTCGTGTAGTTCCATGAACCGCAGTGAATAGTCCACCGATCAATATCTTGCCATCAGGTTGGACCGCAATGCACAAAACCACATCGCTCGCTCCAATACCTGTATTGAAGGATGTGTCAACCGAGCCGCTTGGTAGCAATCGTGCCACTCTCGTGACCGTGGATCCATTGAACGAAGTAAAATCCCCTCCTATCACGAACTTTCCGTCAGGCTGTGCGCAAACGGACATGACCGTATTATTGGCACCGCTTCCTGGATCGAAACTTTGGTCAAGTCCTCCCTCGGAATTCAAGCCCACCACCCGACTCCTTGCTACGCCATTATAGGAATCAAAAGAACCCACCATGATCGATCGGCCATTAGGTTGCATGGCAGAACCGAAGACACTTCCATTGGATCCGGTTCCCACTGCAAAGGATGTATCCATGCTTCCGTTCGCGAGTACGCGGGCCACGCCGCTACTGGATATCCCTGCATAAGTTGAGAATGCCCCCCCTATCACGGCACGCCCGTCGGGCTGAGATAGGATGGTAAAGACATCGCTGTTCGCACCGGCTCCGGGATCGAACAGGGTATCCACGCCACCTGTTGCGAGGATCAACGGGGTCACGATCAAAGTGGTACCTGCGCCGGTGCCGTTCCAGCCAGCCGGATAGTTCCATGTGTAGGCCGTGGCGCCTTGCACTTGGTCCACGTTGACCTCCAAAGGACTTCCAGTGCAAGCTGTTGTTGGTCCTATTATCTGTGTCGGTTGGGCTGGAATGAGAGCGCTCACCACAACAATGATGTTGCTCGGTCCAGAGGCACTACATCCATTGGAGATCACCAGCGTATAGTTGCCGCCTTCCGTCGCCCAATGACTTGAATCCGATGCACCGATGATCTCGATCCCGTTCAACTGCCAGTGATAGACGTTCGCACTCGTGGTCGTGCTCAGCAACACGCTGTCCACCATACACAAGGACTGCTCACCAGAAACAGTAATTGAAGGCGAAGGACTCGATGCCGTATCCAAAACGACGATCTCAGTCCCTGTGGCCGGTGAAGCACCATAGGCATTGGAGGATACAAGTTCAACCGTGTAGTTCCCTGGTACACTAAAGAAAAGTTCAGGTATTTCCGAACCAGCACTTGTGCCATTCACGAAGACCGCGTTAGGAGGTGAAACGGACCAAGCCCATTGGTCCGGGCTGTTCGTTGAAACCGTACTGAAAGTCACCACTTCTCCAACGCACACCGGGTCCGATGATGCTGACACACAACTGATCGGGCCAGCGTTTGGAACATCATGCAATGGACTAACCCAAGTGCCGCGCCCAAAAGTACCGGCCGTTATCGTGCTGTTGCCGGGACATTCACGATCGATACGGATCTTCAGGTCGTCCACTTCCATCATGGGTAGACCTGCATTGTATAGTTCCCAATCTGTCATTGTGCTGTCGCGGTAGTACACACCCACGTCCAAACCCACATACATTGCGCCCACAGGACTTAGGGGGTCGAAGCAGATAGCATTGCATGTCAACCATGGGAGAGTGCCCGCTATAGAGGTCCACGTACTGCCTGAATCAGTGGATCGATAGATCCTTTCATTACTGGCAGCAATGATCAGCGTACTGGAATTGTTCGGGTCAATGGCCATTCGAGTGATGTAATATTGCTGAGACGCTGTTACCCAGGTCGGACTGGGCGCGTCTATGTCATCGCATCGGAGGAGTTTGGAATTACGGAACGCGTACGCCTTGTTCGGAATAGCGCCTGAGACTTCAAGATGCCCGTACAACACCCCGTTCGCTGAGTTCGAGATGTTGGTCCAGGTCACGTTCTGCGCTAATGATGTGCGAGCGTTCGTGGACCGCCAAACATCCCTATACGCCACATACATCGTATCCGTATCAACGGGATGCAACGCCATTGGCGCGATCCAAGCACCTGGATCATCTATGCCATTCTTGATATTTGCCCACGTCACCGCGCCATCGGTAGTGCGGTAGATGGCTCCTCCATTCTGCATGGATGAATACATCACGGAGTCCGTTGTTGGAGAAATGAGACACGTCATTCCGTCGGCACCGGTTTCTTTGGTCCATTCGCCGTTTCTCAACAATGCTGTCCCATTGTCTTGGTAACCGTTGATGACCATGCCTGCAGTATGTGCACTGACGCTGCATCTATAAACCATCGAAATAGACATTCCATCGGTGTGGTCAACCCAGTTCCCGCTCGACCCAAGGCTGTACAACCCACCATCATTGCCGCTCCATAGTGTTCCATCGAGGATATTGTACTTCAATTCATGGTGATCAACATGAATACCGGTCGACTGACTGGTCCAGGAAATACCTCCATTCGTTGAAGACGCGATACCGATCGCTCCCGCAAATAGGTTCAATTCGTTCGTTGGGTCTATAGCAATGCACAGATCATACCATGCCTGTGAGTTACCAACGACATTCGGGAGGTTGCTTGTTACCAAGGAAAAGGTCAACCCGGAATCATTGGACCTGAACAAGCCAGCCCAAGATCCGTTACCAGCAGCCAGACAGTAAACAACATTTGGTGCGGCTGGTGTTACCCCGATGGTCATTCGTGTAATATTCGTCGTTGGTAAGCCCGAACCTGCTAAACTCCACGATAGTCCATTGTCCGTTGATCTCACGAAATCGGACCCATTTCCGCACGCATAAACGATATTCGGATCTGATGGATGGAACAGAAGTTCCCTCCAAGAGAGTCCTCCGGTATACCTGTAAGACCAATTGGTGCCTCCGTTCGTTGATCTGTAGATCGAACTGGAAGACGACGTAATAAGAACATTATGATCGGTCGGGTCCATGATCAGGTCATTCGCGATCGCACCACCTGATGGCAGGCCAATATTTGATGGTGTCCAAGTATCACCTCCGTCGATCGACTTCCAGATCATATTCCCAGCAGCGAGAAGTCCGTCAGGATCACCCGTTCCGACGAGGATAGTCGTTGGCGTAATTGGATCGACCACGATCGCAGAGATACCCAGCCTTGAACTACCCACATCGCTAACAACCCAAGTGGCACCACGGTCAAACGACCGCCAAAATCCACCCGACGGTGTGCCCGCGTAGAGCGTCTGCGTATCCGCGGGATGAAATGCGATCGCGCTGATACGGCCAATTCCAGTATCGTCGCCTGTTGGAACAGTAACGGGGCCGAGCAGTTGCCAATCCCCCACTAACGAGCGACCGGACCGGACAGATCCCGGACCATGAGACGCGACATAAGCACGAAAGATCGAGTCGGTCAGAAGAGGACCGTTCTGACGACCGTCAGGTGACAGCCTTTGGGACATCCAGTATTCCCAACGCTTATATGGTTTCCAGCCACTAGAAGGAACTACGGTCCTGTTAAGCCAATACTCTTCAAATGCGGCCTGCGTCTCAGAAAACAAGGCATTCGGATCGGCCATGAGTTGTACATAGCGTGGCGGTTGTGCATGCGACTTTGCATGGATAAGGAGAAGTAACCATAGGATCGCAGCACTGCGGTACTTCATCGCTTCAAGGATCATATTCAAACTTACATCATCCAGGTTTCATGTGCTACATTCTCTTCCCCAATGCACTATTTTCATAGACAGTTAGCAAGGTTCCATCCAAGTCCCCATAACTACCAAATCCCCAACCCCTTGACGAGAAACCCGGCGATGCGCATACCCAAGACCCCTTGTCCCATACAAGGGCTCGTTCCGTTCTGGAACGGCATTTATCCCATAGTGACAAAGAAGCCGCACCCGGTGTTGGTGTGGTTGTGCACCATACACGCGAAGGCTGTGGATCAAGCGTTGGTGATCCACTACAATGTTTCGCAAGAAGACATCGTGAAGGAGATCGAACTGTTCTGCAAATTCAAGGTTGGCGATAGCGTGGAGTTGGGGCCGTTCAACCGGCGCAGCATCTTGGGCCGCAAGTGGGATTTTGGCAGGGGCACTATGATCTATCTGTTGGAGGGCAATAGAGCAGGGCGCGATCTGTCCATGGTGCAAACGGAGGTTGTGGGGCTTATGGAGGCTGCGAGGCGGGCCGTGTACCGAAGGCACCGCAGACCACCTTTAACGTCAGTTCACTTGGTTCATCAGGTGCCTTGGCGGTTGCTTGGGAAGTCTGAGGCCTTCGTGTAAATAGTAAGACCAAGGATCAACATGGTGGAGCAGATCACCGCCACTTTCTGCATGATCGCCAGCAAGCCCAGATCGCCAGCTCCATAGAGGTACAGGGTGTAATAGAAGATCAATAGGCAACCCACGCAGCATACCTTGAGGACGTGTAGCCTTGTTCTGAAGATGAATACGGTTATGTAGAACAGACCGAGCAGCGACAGTGTACTCGAAATGGTCACCATGGCATCGTGCAGCGCCGTGGCGATCATGAAGTTGAACACGATGTTGGTGTAGCCGATCACGCGCAGGACCCATGTCGCCTGTTTCTCGAGGATCACCCGGGACATGCGGATGAAGAACAGTCCATCACCAAGTGCATGCACGGCCATGCCGATGAGCGCCCACATACGGCCAGGGTTCGCCATTCCGTTGATGGCCTTCTCTTGGAACAGGTTGCTGATGAAGTTCTTGGACCAATCGAAACCGATGGATCCACTGTCCGCCAACGAACCGCCCGGGTACAAGGCTGAAGCGATCAGCAATAGGACCACCGAAACGATCACGCATGTCAGGATCGCACGTTGCAGCAAGGGCTGACTGTCGCGTTGTGTTAGCATCGGTTGTTCAGGCTAAGGTCGCCCTATGCAAAAAGGTTCGGTGGCCAGATGGTGTTGTACGTAACCCCCGCACTCACCCCTCTTCCTGCTCCAAGACCAACAGCGGTAGTTCGGTATCCAGCGCCAGTTCTTTGGCAACGCTGGTGTGCATGATTCGGCTAAGCAG
>Ga0154020_10009079_pt1 | contig 11476 bp, 7 predicted proteins | sample Klosneuvirus_201_FD_109709 | JGI IMG/M metagenome (GOLD analysis project Ga0154020, IMG submission 109709) | Active sludge microbial communities from wastewater, Klosterneuburg, Austria - Klosneuvirus_20160825_MG | ecosystem: Engineered > WWTP > Aerobic digester > Activated sludge | place... | reverse complement strand
TGAGCGACGACCTCTCGCGCGAGACATGGGAGGTGCCGGCGAGCGTGGGCAAGTACCGCGACACGCCCGCCGCGAGACCCACGCGCCGCGGCGTGGTGTACACCATCGCGCCGAGCCCGGTGGACTCGAACACGATCTGGGCGGGGACCGATGACGGGTTGATCCACGTCACGCGCAACGGCGGTCGCACCTGGACGAACGTCACGCCGCCGCAACTCGCGCCCTGGTGGAAGGTCTCCATCATGGACGCGTCGCACTTCGACGCGAACACGGCGTATGCGGCGGTGAACACCTTCCGGCTCGACGACCTGCGCCCGCACCTGTTTCGCACGCGCGATGGCGGCCGCACCTGGACCGAGATCGTCACCGGCATGGCGACCGATGCGCCGACGAACACGATCAAGGAGGACCCGAAGCGGCGCGGGCTGCTCTTCGCCGGCACCGAGAACCTCACCTGGTTCTCCACCGACGACGGCGACCACTGGCAGCCGCTCCGGCTCAACATGCCGGCGATCTCCATCCGCGACCTCATCATCAAGGACGACGACCTCGTCGTCGGCACGCACGGGCGCGGGTTCTGGATCCTCGACGACATCAGCGCACTGCGGCAGTGGGATGCGGCGAGCGCGTCGGCGGCGTTCACGCTCTTCAAGCCGGCCACGGCGACGCGCGTGCGGTACTCGATGTACACCGACACCCCGATCCCGCCGGACGAACCGCGCGCCGAGAACCCGCCTGACGGCGCGGTGATCGACTACCACCTGTCGCGCGATGCGCAGCGGGTGACGCTCGAGATCGTCGATGCGGCGGGGCGCGTGCTCCGCACGTTCTCGAGCGAGGATCCGACGCCCGCGCCTGCCGACGCGGGCAACGCCCCGTGGTACTGGTTCCGTCCGGCGGCCGCACCGTCGAAGCGCTCGGGCATCCAGCGGTTCGTCTGGGACCTGCACTACGCGCGCCCGACGACCGATTGCTCCCTCCCCATCTCGGCCACGCCGTTCAACACGAAGTGCGAGCCCGAGGGACCGTGGGTCCTGCCAGGGACGTACACGGCGCGGCTCACGGTGGACGGTGCGGTGCAGACGAAGACCTTCACGGTGCGGATGGACCCGCGCGTGCGCACGCCGATGGCGGCGCTCAAGCAGCAGCATGACCTCTCGGTCGCGCTCTATGACGCGATGATCGAGGGCCGGACGCTGGCGGAGTCGCTGCGGGCGAAGGGCGAGCAGGCGCTCGCGACGGAGGTCGAGCGGGCGGCGGCGTCCCACGCCGCCGTGATCGACGCGCTGCAGGATGCGGATGCGGTGCCGACCGATGCGATGGTCGCGGCGGCGACCGAGCGGCTGGCGGCGTGGCGCGCGCTCAAGGCTAGGGCCGGGCGTTCCTGAGCTGGAACCGGGCGGCGGCAGGGAGGATCATGCCGCTCGGGTCGAAGAGGGCGAGCGACCCGCCGCCCCACATGAAGACGCCCGGCACGACGATCGCCTCGGGATACCACCAGACGACGCCGATCCCGCGCCCGCTGGGCGTGGCATCCACGGCGGCGATCACGTCGCGCAGGAAGGTCGCCTGACCGTCGGAGGTCCGCGGCCACGCCCAGGGCGACGGGAGGGCACCCGACGGCACCCAGTCGTCGCGCCACGGATAGGACGTCTCGACGACCATGATGTCCTTGCCGTAGCGGTTCGCCGTCGCGGTGAGGTTGTCGCGCAGCTGCTGGATGGTGCCGTGCCACCACGGGTAGTAGCTGAGGCCGATGAGGTCGAACGGGACGTTCTGCGCCTGCACGAGATCGTAGAACCACTGCGTCCCGCCGATGCTCGCGCCCCCCGAGTAGTGGATCATGACGCGCACCGAGTCGGCGGCGGTGGTCGCGGTGCGCACGCCGCGGACGCCGGCACGCACCAGGCGCCCGAAGTCGGCGAACGAAGTGGAATCGCTGTCCCCCGCGCCACCGATGCGACCCACGGGCCACAGCAGGCCGCCGTCGATCTCGTTCCCGACCTGCACGATGCGCGGAACGACGCCTTCGACGCGGAGCGTGTCCATCACCTGCTTGGTGTAGCGCTCGACCTGCGCCTCGAGCGAATCGATGCCGAGTCCGGCCCACGCGGCCGGCGTGACCTGGTGCGCGGGATCGGCCCAGGTGTCGGAGTAATGGAAGTCGAGCAGGAGTTGCGCGCCGCTCGCCTGCACGCGCTTGGCGAGGGCGATCGTGTACGGCAGGTCGTTGACCTGCACCTCGTCGCCATTGGGCGAGAGGAAGATGCGCAGCCGGAAGAGGTTCGCGCCGTGGAGCCGCAGGGCCGCGATCGCATTCGAGACGCCGGCTGACGTGCGGTAGGTCGCGCCAGCCTGCTCGAGCCGCGTGAGTGCGGAGATGTCGCCGCCGAGCAGGAGGGGCGGCAGCACGGGCCCCGGGCCGATCGGGCCGCCGTTGTCCGGGCCGTCGGCGCTGCAGGCGGTGGTGCAGGCGGTGGCGATGACGAGCGCGAGGGAGGCGATGCGCACGGTCACGCGAGAAGGCCAGCCCCTCACCGGGTCTCCAGCGCGCGCTTCCGTTCGGGCGTGTAGTGCCACCACGGATGCGGCGGCGCGCCTTCCATGAACCGCACCGCCGAGATGAAGCAGTCGATGAGGCATGGATCCTGTCGCACGCCGGCGCAGGCGTTGCTCTCGGCATACAACTCGTACGGATCGCGGCCGACGAGTTGGCGCGGCTCGTGGATCCCGATCGCCCGCAGGTCGCCGGCGATCGACTTCCCGATGTTGGGGATCTGCTCGAGGGTGCGCGCCTGGGCGGCGGTCTTGGCCTTCATGATCGCAGGATAGGCCGGGTCGCGATGCGGCGCCAGCGTGCGCGTTCGTCTAGCCGCGCTCCCGCATGGGGGCTACCATAGGGTGCCGCCGCACGTCTCCTCCCGAACGCCGTTCCCGACCCCCCATCCTGACCGCACGTACGAGCCCCACCCCGCTCACGATCGTGAACGTCGGCTACCGCTCCACCAACTTCTGGGTGGTGAGCGCCGGGCGGTCGCGTCTGCTGGTGGACCTCGGATGGCCCGGCATGGTGGACGACCTGTTGCACACGCTGCAGCGTGCCGACATCCCGCTCGCCGAGGTCACGCACGGCTTCGCGACGCACTATCACATCGATCATGCCGGTGCGGCGCAGGACCTGAAGGAGCGCGGGATGACCCTCGTGGTCTGGGAACAGCAGGTCGAGGCGATCGCCGCGATGAAGCGGCACATCAAGCCGGCGGACCACTACACGGAGATCGTGCCGGCGGGGAATGTCGTGAAGCGGTGCGAGGAGTCGCGGGCATGGCTCGCGACCCTCGGGATCGCGGGCGAGGTGGTGCCGACCCCTGGCCATTCGGACGACAGCGTGTCGTTGGTGCTCGACTCGGGCGAGTGCTTCACGGGCGACCTCACGCGGGAGTCGATGATCGGCGAGGAGGATCCCGCCGTGGTCGCGGCGAGCTGGGCGCGGTTGCGCGCCCTCGGGGCACGCACGGTGCACGGCGGCCACGGCCGCGTGTACGCCCTGCCACCGCCACCGTGAGGACCACGATCTCCGTGTCCCCCGTCGCCCCCACCCTTCCCGCGATCCCCACGATGCGCCCACTCGCCCTGCTCCTCGCCGTCCTCTCGGTCTCGGTCCCCGCGCTCGATGCGCTGCTCGCACAGACGCCCGTCGCCCCCGCCGCGAACACGCTCTCACTGCGCACGGCGCGCACGCACCGATTCACCGCGACCGAGGGGACCTGGCTCTCGCTCGACGTCTCGCCCGACGGACGGACGATCGTCTTCGATCTCCTGGGTGACCTCTACTCGCTGCCGATCGAGGGAGGGAAGGCGACCCGGCTCACGAGCGGGATGGCGTACGACGTGCAGCCGCGCTTCTCCCCGGACGGCAAGCGCATCGTCTACGTCTCGGACCGTAGCGGCGGGGACAACGTCTGGATCATGTCGCTCGACGGGAAGGACACGCTCCAAGTGACGAAGGGGAACAACAACCTGTACGTCTCGCCGGAATGGACGCCGGACGGCCAGTACGTCGTCGCGTCGCGGTCGGGCGGACTCGGCGGCGCGGCGAAGCTCTGGATGTACCATGTGGACGGCGGCAATGGCGTCGCGCTGTCGGCGACCCCCGCGCCGCCGGCGGCGCTCAAGATGATGGGTGCGGCGTACGGGAAGGATCCGCGCTACCTCTGGTTCGCCGCGCGCACCGGCGACTGGCAGTACAACGCGCTCGGACCGCAGTACCAGATCTACACCTGGGATCGCGAGAACGGCCGCACGGCACAGATGACGACGCGGTTCGGATCGGCGTTCCGTCCCGCGCTCTCGCCGGACGGCAAGTACCTCGTCTACGCGACGCGATTCGAGACGCAGACCGGGCTCCGCCTGCGTGACCTGTCGACCAACGACGAGAAGTGGCTGGCGTTCCCGGTGCAGCGCGACGAGACCGAGTCGCGCGCGCCGATGGATGCGTATCCCGGTTACTCGTTCACGCCCGATTCGCGCGCGGTGGTGGTGTCGTACGGCGGCGGCATCTGGCGTGTGCCGGTCGATGGGGCGGCGCCGGCGCGCATCCCGTTCGAGGCCGAGGTCGCGCTGGAGATGGGGCCGGAGGTGAAGTTCGCGTATCGCGTGGACACCTCGGCGTCCTTCACGGCGCGTCAGGTGCGTGACCTCGCGCCGTCGCCGGATGGCACCAAGCTCGCGTTCTCTTCAGTCGGGAGGATCTACGTGATGGATCTCCCGAATGGTGCGCCGCGCCGGGTGAGCACGGCGACCGTGGGGGAGTTCATCCCGGCCTGGTCGCCCGACTCGAGGAGTCTGGCCTGGGTCACGTGGAGCGATGCGCAGGGCGGCACGCTGGTGAAGGCGACGCTTGATGCGCGGCGCGGCTGGGTGACGACGACGCTGGCGAGCGGCGCGCACTTCTCCGATCCGGCCTGGTCGCCCGCCGGGGATCGCATCGTCGTGACGCGTGCGGCCGCGCGCGAGATGCAGGAGGCGGGTGGCGCCTTCAACGGTCCGGTGGCGGCGGAGTTCGTGTGGGTGCCCGCCGCGGGCGGAGCGGCGACGACGATCATGCCGACCGGAGGGTTGTCGACCCCGCATTTCACGATGGACCGCGAGCGCATCTACGCCTACGGCCGCGGCGAGGGGCTCGCCTCGTTCCGGTGGGACGGGACCGATCTCAAGACGCATTTGCGCGTGACGGGGCCACTCCCGACGGGCGCGGGCGGCGGTCTGACGCTCGATGCCGGACTCGACGCGCAGGCGGCGCGGATGAGCGGCGGCCGCTTCGCGCGTCCGCTCGCCGTGCGTGACCCCGCGCCGTACGACGTGCGCGCCAACGCCGCGATGCCGGCGCATCTCGACGAGGGCGATGGGGAGATGGAGAACAATCCCACGCCGCCGTCGGCGGGTTTGATCCTCATCTCGCCACGCGGCGATCTCGCGCTGGCCGCGGTCGGCATGGACTTCTATGTGGTGACCATCCCGCAGGCCGGCGCCACCGCCCCGACCGTGAGCGTGGCTGCGCCGGCGAACGCGGTGGTCCCGGTGCGGAAGCTGAACGAGGTGGGCGGCGAGTTCCCCGCCTGGAGCGGCGACGGGCGGCGCATCATGTGGGGGCTCGGCAACGCGGTCTGGACCTACGACCTCGATCGCGCGAAGGCCGTCGAGGATTCGCTCAAGGCCGACGGACGGCGCGTGGCGCTGCTCCGCGCGGATTCGACGAAGAAGGACAGCCTCGCGCGCGCCGACTCGATCGCGAAGGCCGACACGACGACGAAGGAGAAGCCCGGCTACAGGCCGGCGGAGCAGCGGATCGCGGTCACCGTGGGGCGCGACAAGCCCCAGGGGGTGGTCGTGTTCCGCGGGGCGAAGGCGATCACGATGCGCGGGCACGAGATCATCGAGAACGCCGACATCGTGGTGCGCGACGAGCGGATCGTCGCCATCGGTCCGCGTGGCAGCGTGACGGTGCCGGCGGGGGCGCGGATCATCGACGTCTCGGGGAAGATCGTGATGCCGGGGATGGTGGACACGCACTATCACCCGCAGTGGCTCACCCCGGGAGTGCACAACACGCAGACCTGGCAGTACCTCACGACGCTCGCGTACGGCACGACCACCACGCGCGACCCGCAGACCGCGACGACCGACTTCCTGACGTACGGCGACCGCGTGGCGATGGGCGATATGGTGGGGCCGCGCATCTACACGACCGGTCCGGGCGTGTTCGCGGGCGAGGCCGTCCGCGACCTCGAGCATGCACGGCAGGTCATGAAGCGCTACGCGACCTACTACGACACGAAGACGCTGAAGATGTACATGAGCGGGAACCGTCAGCAGCGGCAGTGGATCATCCAGGCGGCGCGCGAACTGGGGATCATGCCGACCACCGAAGGCGGTCTCGACCAGAAGCTCAACATGACGCACGGGATCGACGGCTACCCTGGCATCGAGCACACGCTGCCCATCACGCCGAAGTTCGCCGACGTCTTCGAGTGGTATCGGGCGACGGGGACCTACAACTCGCCGACGCTCATCGTCGAGTACGGCGGCCCCTTCGGTGAGGGGTGGTTCTACCAGTCGGAGGATCTGGCGAACGATGCGAAGCTGCGCCGCTTCACCCACCCGATCGACCTGGCGGGGAAGATCCGTCGGCGCGGCAACGGCAACGCCCCCGGACCTGCCGGGTTCGCGCTCCGCGAGGAGTACGCGATGTGGCAGCACGCCGCGGATGTCGCTCGCACGGTGGCGGCGGGCGGTCGCATCGGCGTCGGGTCGCACGGGCAACTGCAGGGACTCGGCATGCACTGGGAGCTCTGGCTGCTCCAGAGCGGCGGCCTCTCGACGCACGACGCGCTCCGCTCGGCGACGATCGTCGGCGCCGAGGCCATCGGGCTCGCGACCGACCTCGGCTCGCTCGAGGTGGGGAAGCTGGCCGACCTCATCGTGCTCGATCGCGACCCGCTGGAGAACATCCGGAACTCGAACAGCGTTGGGATGGTGATGGTCGGCGGGCGGCTGTATGACGGCAACACGCTCGACGAGGTGTGGCCGCGGCAGCGCGCCCTGCCCACGCAGCCGTGGGCGTACGTGGTGCCGACGGCGGGTGCCGGGCTCCCGTCCGCCGCACCGCGCACGCCACGGTGACCGCGTGACCGAAGTCGTCCGCCTCACGGCCGCCCTCGCCGACCGCTACCGCCTCGAGCGCGAACTCGGGGCGGGCGGCATGGCCACGGTCTACCTCGCGCACGACCTCCGTCATGAGCGGGAGGTCGCGATCAAGGTGCTGCATCCGGATCTCGGCGCGGCGCTCGGCGCCGAACGGTTCCTGAGCGAGATCAAGACGACGGCGAAGCTGAGCCACCCGCACATCCTGCCGCTGCTCGATTCGGGTGCGGCGGACGGCTTCCTCTTCTATGTGATGCCGCTCGTGACCGGTGAGACGCTGCGCGCGCGCCTCACGCGAGAGCGGCAGTTGCCGCTCGACGACGCGTTGCGGATCGCGCGCGAGGTCGCCGACGCCCTGCAGTCCGCGCATGCGCTCGGGATCGTGCACCGCGACATCAAGCCGGAGAACATCCTCCTGCAGGGCGGGCACGCGCTCGTCGCCGACTTCGGCATCGCGCTCGCGGTGCAGTCCGCCGGCGGGGCGCGGATGACGCAGACCGGCCTCAGCCTCGGCACGCCGCAGTACATGAGTCCCGAGCAGGCGATGGGGGAGCGCACGCTCGACGCGCGCGCCGACGTGTACGCGCTCGGGGCGGTGACGTACGAGATGCTCGCCGGTGACCCGCCGTTCACCGGATCGAGCGTGCAGGCGATCGTCGCGCGGTTGCTCGCCGAGCGGCCGACGCCGATCACGACGTTGCGCGACACGGTGCCGCCGGGGGTGGAGGCGGTGGTGCTGCGCGCGCTGTCCAAGCTGCCGGCCGACCGGCCGGCGACGGCGCAGGCCTTCGCCGATGCCTTGCAGGCCGCGGGCGCGGCCGGGTTCACGAATGCCGCGCGCGCGGCTGCGGTGCCGATGTCGCCGACCGTCTCGTGGCTCTCGAGCAACAGCGGCAAGGTCGCGTTCGGACTGCTGCTCGGAGTCGCGCTGCTCGAAGGCGTGGCGATCGTCGCGTCCAAGCGCGCCGCCGCGTCGGCGAGCCTTCCCGCGATGTACGACGCGGCGCTCCCGGACAGTGCCCCGCTCGCGACGCGCATCACGGTCTGGGCGACCGGGTTCGGCACGACGGGGATGAACATGTCCGTCGCGCCGGACGGGTCGTTCCTCGTCTATCGCGTCCAGCGCGGGGATTCGGCGCAGCTCTGGTACCGCAGTCTGGTGGACGCGAGTGCGCGGCCGATCCCCGGCACGAGTGGCGCGGCCCGGCCGCGCATCTCGCCCGACGGTAGACGGATCGCCTACATCGCCGGCGACCGCACCATGCTCGTGCCGGTGAGCGGAGGTGAGTCGCGCCGGCTCCTCGAGGGCGACGAACCCGTCACGCTCCAGTGGGTCTCGCCCACGCGCCTGTTCGCGATCACCGGTGGCGGCTTCAGCATGACCTGGCTGGATCCCGAAGTGGGGAAGACGGACGATCGGTCGCTCGGGCGCTCCGCGCGATGCGTCTTCGGCCAGTGGCTGGCGGCGGATGAGCGCCTGCTCTGCAGCTTCAACGAGACCGCCGTCGTCGTCGATCCGCGGACGGGCGCGTCGTGGGCGCTCCGGACGCGGGCGACGGATGGGTCGCCGGGGGCGCCAGTGTCCGGTGTCTCGTTCCAGCTCGTCGACCGCGAGCACATCATGTACGTCTCCCTCGACGGGGAGCTGCGCGCTGCTCGGTACGATGGAAAGTCGCACCTGCTCGGGCGTGCGGTGACGATGGCGACCGGCATCGACCGCGATGCGGTGGGCGCCGCCACGCTCGAGCTGACGCCGAGCGGACTGCTCGCCTTCGTGCCGGCCTCGGGGTCGCTCGATGCGCGGATGGTGACGCTCAGGGCCGGCGGCTCACCCGTGCCGCTCGACGTGGAGCGTGCCTCGTACCTCCGCTTCGACCTGAGCCGCGACGGTCGGCGGCTCGCGGCCGTGGTCGCGACGCCCGAAGGGAACGAGCTGCGCGTGCACGACCTGCGCACCGGGCAACGGCAGGTCTGGCTGCGCGCGCAGAGCATCAAGTTCCCGCTCTGGAGCCCGGATGGCGAGCGACTGGTCGTCAACGTGCAGACCGCGGACGGGATCATGCTCCTCTCGGGATCGCCGATGTCCGCGACGGCGCCCGACACCCTGATGCGCGGTACGGAGCCAGGGGACGCGTACGACGCACTCGACTTCGCCGATGCCCGCACGCTCATCGCGCGCGACGCGCTCAGTTCGAACATCTATCGCATCGACGTCTCGAAGCGACCGGTGGCGATCGACACCCTGTTCAACGACGCGGTGTTCGCGACCGTCTCTCCGAACGGACGCCGGCTCGCCTGGCATCCGTCCTCGTCGAGCGGTCTCTTCGTGGGCGGCTATCCGGAGCGCACGGACAAGCTGCAGGTCGCGTCGATCGGCCTCGAGCCGCAGTGGCTCTCCGACACGGAGCTGGTCTATCGCTCGGGCGTCACCTGGTATCTGGCCCGCTTCGACGCGCGCACTGGCGAACTCACCGCGCCGCCGCGCCAGTGGGCCATCGACCCGCAGTTCCTCGACACGCCCGGGTGGTCGAACCGGCGCACGCATGACGGTGGGATCCTCTATGCGCAGATCCTGCCGGTCGCTCCCGCCCGCTTCGTGCGCTTCATCCCGGACTTCGCGGCCCGCGTGCGCGCGGCGGTGCGGGACGCCGAGCGGTGAGGGTCGTCGCGGTCGGCGAGTGCACGATCGACCGCTATCCGGCGCTCAGCGCGGAGCGCGTGGGCGGGATCTCGCTCAACTTCGCGGTGCACGCGCGCGTGGCCGGCGCCGAGTCGGTGATGCTGGTGAGTTGCACCGGCGATGACCGCGCGGCCACCTCGGTGCGCCATCGGCTCGCGACGGCGGGAGTCGATGCGTCCCGGGTGCACGAGCGCGAGGGGGCGACGGCCTCCCAGCGGATCGAGCTCATGGATGCCGGTGAGCGCGTCTTCCCGCCGGGCGGATACGATCCGGGCGTGCTCGCGGAGTTCCGTCTCGATGAAGCCGACCTCGTGGAGGTCCGCGACGCGGACGTCGTCGCGGTGCCGGTGTTCCGGCAGCTCATGCCCATCGTCGAGGCCGTCGTGCGCGAGCCTCGCCCGCGGATGCTCCGCGTCGCCGACCTGCTCGACGGCGAGGATCTGGGCAGCGGGTTCGCCGGACTCGATCCGCTGCTCGACGAGTTCGACCTGCTCTTCCTGAGCGGGGCGCCAGCGCTGGTCGACACGCTCGCCGACCGCACGCGTGACGCGCGCGGGATGCTCGTCCTCACGCACGGCGCGGCGGGCGCCACGGCGCTCGTGCGCGGCGAGCGCACGTTCGTGCCGGCCGAGCCGGTGCCGCGCGCAGAGTGCGTGGACTCGACCGGCTGCGGCGACGCATTCCAGGCCGCGTGCACGGTGCACCTCGCGCGCGGCAGCGACGTCGGCACCGCGCTCCGCGCCGGCGCGCAGCGCGCGGCGCGCGTGATCCGCCACCTCGGCGGCACGGTGCCCGCGTGAGCCGCTTCCGCTCGCTCTTCCCCGATGCGCGGCCGATCATCGGGATGATCGCGCTCCCGCCGATGCCGGGCTACCCGACGCACCCGGGGATCGAGGCGCTCATCGATGCCGCGCTCGCCGACCTGGCCGCGCTCGAGGGCGGAGGCGTGAACGGTGTGCTGGTCGAGAATGACTTCGACCAGCCGCACACGATGGTCGGCGGGCCGGAGATCCACGCCGCGATGACGCGCGTGACGCGCGAGGTCGTCGCCGCGGCGCGGGTGCCGGTCGGCGTCGAGGTGTTGCTCGACGACTGGCGCGCCTCGCTCGCGATCGCGTCGGCGACCGGCGCGCGGTTCATCCGGCTCGACTTCTTCGTCGATCGCGTGATGACGAAGCTCGGGCCGTTCGAGCCCGATCCCGGGGCGGTGCTCGAGTACCGGCGACGGATCGGCGCGGAAGCGGTGCAGGTCTACGCCGACCTGCAGGTGAAGTACACGACGCCCATCGGCGGCCCCAAGCCATTGGCGCAGTCGGCGCGCGAGGCGGAGGCGGCCGGGGCCGATGCGGTGATCATCAGCGGCACCGAGACGGGGATCGGTCCGGTGGTGGACGACCTGCGCGCCGCGCGCGCGACCGCGCTCCCCGTGCTGATCGGCAGCGGCCTCACACCGGCGAATGCGCCACAGCTCATGACGCACGCCGACGGCGCGATCGTCGGCACCGCGTTGCGCAGTGGACGCGAGTCCACCGACCGCGTGGTCCGCTCCCAGGTCGAGGCGTTGATGCGCGCCGTGCACTCCGCGTGAACGCG
>Ga0154020_10009078_pt1 | contig 11477 bp, 6 predicted proteins | sample Klosneuvirus_201_FD_109709 | JGI IMG/M metagenome (GOLD analysis project Ga0154020, IMG submission 109709) | Active sludge microbial communities from wastewater, Klosterneuburg, Austria - Klosneuvirus_20160825_MG | ecosystem: Engineered > WWTP > Aerobic digester > Activated sludge | place... | reverse complement strand
TAATCTCTGGTTCAGTTGGGGCAGGGCGTCGCCCGTTTTGCAGAATCTCCGCTACCTCGGGCTTAGTTGTGCCGTCACTAATGCCACCAGTTAAGCGCGCCAGCTCGGTGTCTTTGTATCCCAGCTTGGCCAGGTCTTGCGCAATGATGGCGCGGGAGTTGGTAACGCCTCGCACCTGCGCCTCTACGAATGTCTTGTATCGTTCGGTTGCGCTGGTCCACGCTTTGTTCCATGCCTCGCGCATGAGTTTGTCATACTGGGTTAGCGTGATTTTGTCCGCATCCTTTTGTGCGAGCAGTTTGTATTGAGTGCCAACCGCTTGCTGGAATGCGGTATCTGCGTCATGCCGTGCACTATAGAGAATGTCGAATCCATCCACGGATAGTTCGGGGTTCTCGCGGATCATCGCCTGCACCTGGCGCGCGGCCTCGTTCTGTGCCTGGTCAAATGCGTAGCGACTGGCGGCCACGCCCTTGTCGAAGTCTGCCAGCCCTTCGGCGCTGACGTTGGCGCGTGCACGCTCCAGCATTTTGCTGGCGCGGTCGCTTAGTCGCTCTATGCCGGCCTTCTCCAGCACGCCAGTGGCGCCGCTGTTGATTTCGGTCAGTGCCTGCCGCACCTTGCCATACTCACCCACAACTGCCTCGACATGATCAGACCATGCGCTATTGCGCTTTGCTCGGTAGGCGTCCCATAAGTCTCTGCTGGGCTTCTCAACCTGCCAGGCTTTTGCGCGCTCGGCGTCAATCGCCAGGCGCACCATTTCGCGCTGCTCCATCTCGTAGGTAATCGCGTGGTTGATTGCGCTCAGTGCATCGTCTGGGTTGGCTGTGTTGGGCAGTTTCACAAACACATCGCGCAAGCTTTTGCGCGCGGTGTCAAGTTGTTTTGTTTGGCTGCGCCATCCTGCAATTTCTTCCAGCAGAATCTGCGTTGCTTCCTCGCGCGTCATCTGGCCATGGTTGACTAACTTAGCCAGGTCGCCGCTTTTGCCCTGCGCTGCCACCAGCTCGCGCTGCAATTCTTCGATGTCCTGCACCCATGCGCCCTCTGTGTAGGCGCGCGGTGTGAATACTGGGCCAATGTCCACCAGCTTGCTGGCTTTCTCGTCGCGCGTTTTGGCTATCATGCCGTCGAAATACCGCGCCACTTCGTCAACACTTGCGCCGCGCTTGGCGAGGTCTCGCACATCGCGCTCCACCGTGGTGGCCATGGCGGCAGAAAGATCGGTGGCGCGTTCGGTGTAACGTGTGACATAGAAGCGGTCGGCGGGGTGGGTGGCGCCCAGCACTTCCTCGACAATGCGGCGCGCCTCCTTTCCTGTCTTGGCTCGGGCCAGTCCAGCCTCGAGTGCTTCGGCCACATCGGGCATGCCGGCATCTGTCAGCAGCTGGAAGGTGGCGTCACTTAACTGCGGGCGCCAGTTTGCGCCCCACGCATCCACCAGTGCGCTGTGATATGCGCGTAAATATCGTTGCTTCTCGGCCGCGTCTGCAATCTCGCCTATCTTGTTTTGCACCGCGCCAATGATCGGCACGCCCGCCAATTTGCTGCCGCTGCCGGCGTCCTGTATTGCGGTGGTGGCTTCGGTCACGGCGCGCGCCTCGGGCATTGTCTCTGCCACGCGGCGCGTGGTTGCACCGAATGAGCGCAAGTCGGTCAGCACCTGGTCGTAATTCTCGAACATGCGCAACCCGTCCATGGTTGCCACGGTTGTGTCGCCTATGGCGTTGCGCACGATATAGCCAGGCGTGCGCAAATAAAATTCAGACATCCAGCTCTTAGCTGCCTGCGCCCATTTCTGCCAGGCGGGTAGGGGTTTGGTCGGATCAAAACCTGCCACCTTGTTAGCAGCATCTTGCAACACTGGCGTGGCCTCGCTGATAAAGTCCAGCGGATTCCATACTGCTGCCTTGGCGCTGGGCAATTTCTCCAGCTGCGCCAATGCACCTTGCACCACTGGGCGCGCGGCTTCCGCTTCAATGGATAGCGGCACATTGCCGAACGTGTCCACCAATCCGCGCGGGTTGTCAACGAATTGGCGCAGCGTGGCCACTGCATCCATGCCGGTCTCTGCATCCAGCGTCAAGGCGCCCAGCTGTTTGAATGCAATGCCTGCCTGCACCTTCGCCTGTGTTGCGGGTGTGTAGCTGAATAGGTCGCGCCCCTTTTGAAATGCTTTGTCTATTGCGCGGAATACTGGCGAGTCTGCGGCGCGCTCGGCCACGGCTTGCTCTATCGCGCCCATCTCTCCGCTGATGCCGGTGGTGATCCGGTCCAGCTGCACCTGCGCGGCGTCATCGAATACAGTGCGCGCAGCGTCGGCGGCTTCGTTTGCCATCGCTGCTTTGCCCTTGGTAAAGATGCCGGAGAATTCAGCGCCTGGCAGGTTCAGCGGATCGAGCACCAGCTGGCCCACAAGTTCGGGGACAAATTGCGCATTGCCCGGTATGGTTCCTGTGCCATTGACAAACCGCGCGGCGGCCTCGCGCTGCTGTGTGGTGCGCTGCTGCACAAACGTCTCGCGGCTGCTGGTCTGCTGTAGGTATGGATTCTCATCCCATGCGGCGGCGGCTTCCACCGTTGCCAGGCGTGCCTGCGCGTCCAGGTATTCCGCCACCTGCTTGTCCCACAATTGCAGCTGATCCGCGTATGCGTTTGCCGCCGGCTTTTGGGCGCCACGCATCGCCACCTCTGGCGATTCGCCCGCGAGCACGCGGCGTGCGGCGGCCACTTGCGGGTTGTTTGCCTTCGCGTTGGCTGCGCCTGTGTAACCAATACCGCGCACTGCGTATGCGGCCAGGTCGCCATCGGTCAACCGCGCGGCATTGAGCGGAGAGGATAAGCCACCGCTGCGCAGCTCGTCCACGTATGGGCTGCGGTAGTCGGGCAGGTGCTGCTGGAATTGGGCGGCGCTGTCGCGCGTCTCTTGCGCGAACGATGTGCGCGCGCCGCGCCCAATGCCTGGCGCTTCTGCCAGTGCGGTGCTCAGCGTGTTCTCGACGCCTTGGCCAGTCAACCCAAACAGATCAGATACCGCACCAAGCACGCCCGCGCCGCGCTCCCATAGGGTTGCATCTGGTCGCAGCACGGTGCGCTGGAACCTGCCGGCAATGGTGTCTGGTGCGCTCCACCAATCTGGCGCCACCGGGTTCTGTGCTCCATATAGTGGCGGTGCTTGGTCTTGTGTCTCGGCCGGTTCTGGTGTGGCGGGTTGGCCCAGCACTGGCGCAAGCGGCGGCGGTGCGCTGCCAGTGTCGGGCTGTGTCCAGTCGTCCCAGAAATATCCAGGCTGCTGCTGCTGCTGTTGTGGCTGTTGCTGCGGCGCGCTCCAGTCGTTTGTCGGCGCAGCTGCCGGCTGCTCGGTGCTCCAGAAAGCGTCGTTGTATGACGGGTTCTGCCGTTGCGCGGCGGCCACTGCGCTGTCGTAGTCGTCCCAGAATCCCGGTTGATTGATTGCGGCGTTGGCTTCGGCCGATGTGTCCACGCCATTCTGCGCGAGGTAGTCATAGACGCCAGGTTTATAGGGTCCAAAATACGGCACATATTCTGCCGACTGCTGGCGAGGTGCTTGTGATTGGCTTGGCTGTTGCGCAGCTGGCGGCGGGCCTCCACCAGCTGCCACAACTGCGGCGGCTGAGTCGTTCAGGATTTCCTGCAAATACCACGGCGTGCTGTTGTCCACCTGCGGTTCGTCCAGTATGTCGTTATATGATGCCATAGATACCTGCCTGCGGCCTGTCTCTAATGATGATCTCGCGCAGCTGCACCAAGCGGTTGCGATGGCGTGCGGCTTTCACCAGCGAGGCGGCGCGCTCGTCGCGCGTCTCGCCTTCCAAGTTCTCCGGCTCCAGTTCTAACTCTGTCGCCAGGCTGTTGATTTCGTCTTTAGAGAAATGGGAACGCACCACCTGCCAAATGCGCACGTAATCGGCCGGCGCCACTGGCGATGTGCCGTGCACGCTCAATGCTTCAAACAGCACATTTAACTGGCTTTGCAATTCTGCTTTCTCTGCCTTGCGTTCGGATCGCTCGCGGTCCAGCTCGCCACGATGTCGCGCGGTTAGCGCGAGCATCGCGGCAATAAATGCGGCAGTCTCTCCCAGCCCAAACATAAAGGACAATAGCGCGGCTCCGATGTATTCCATAGGGATGGCCTGCTGCATTTTAGAATCCGTAATTGGGCTTTATGCGACGCCCAAACGCCTGAAGGCTTTGCCCTTCACGCGCGATTGCGTTTTGTTCTGTGTCGGCTTTTTGCTTGTACTCGAATGCCGATTGATCCAGGGCCTGCTGGAATCGTTGTTGATTGTCGCGCAGTCCGAAGTCTTGCCCGAACTCGCTTCGGCGCTGGTCCATGTTGGTGTTGAATTCATATTGCTGTTGGCCCATGTTCTGCCCGAACTCGTCTTGGCGCTGGCCCATGTTGGCATCGAATTGGTAATTCTGTTGGTCATATCCCATGTCGTACTGGCGCGCGCGCTCGTCCAACCCGGCATAGTCAAACCCCAATCGGTCGTCGAATTGGTATCCCTCCATGCCCATGCGATTCAGCGCCAGCAGCATGTTGTCGTCTGCTGTCAGATCAAACTGGCGCGCGTTCTCATCGAATTGGATTTGGCGCCAGTCCGGGCCTGCCGGCGCAGCAGCACCACCGCCACCACCGCCACCACCGCCACCGCTGCGGTTCTGTTGCGGCAGGTAATCGTTGATGTTTGATGAGGCGGGGCCTGGGTCCCACCACCTATCTATGGCGCTGTTGGTGTTGTCGCCTGATCCGCTGCCGCTGCCGCTGCCACCGGGCGAAGATGGCGCGATAGGTCCGCGATTACGTGCACGGTCCGAGGCGTCAGTAGGCACCGATCCACCGGGCGAAGGCGGACCAAGCGGCACGCCACCGCGTCCAGTTACTGGCGCGCTTGGGGAAAGCACCGGCCCGGTGCGCGGGTTGGTCGGCGCCGGTAACGGCGCAGTGCTCGGTGGTAGTGATACCGTGCCGCTGCCTGGCATTGGGTTGGTATAGCCAAGCACTGGCGGCGGGTTGTAGATTGGCACTGATGGCAGCTGCATGGGTGGGGCGGGCGGTGTGGTGGGGCGGGGGCGTTCGCCACCGGGTTCTGCCTGCACTGTGCGACGGATGCCAAAGCCACCGCGCACTGGATAGTCTGCCGGCTGTGCGGGTGGTGTCGCGGGCGGCGGCATGAGCACCGCGCCGGGTGGTTGCGGCTGAGAATTGCCACCGCTTGGCGCGGGTTGTGCTGGCGCTTCCTGGCCAGGCAATCCTGGAATATAGCGGCCTGGTCCGCGCGGATTGAATGGGCCTGTGCCAATGATGCGCTGGAAATCGTCGGGGCCTTTGACGGGTCCGGCAGGTGCGGCTGGTGGCGGCACGGCGCCGGCTGGCGCGCTGCCGTTAAGCGTCGCGCCTGGCACCTGCGGCTGTCCACCAAGCGGGTATCGCTGTGGCAGCATAAGCGTTCTTCCCCATGGCGTCATAAACGTGCTGCGGTATCGGCCAAACTGATACGGAATTCTTTGTGGTAACTGCATGATGTCCTCCTATTTCTTGCGGCGGGCGGGTTTGCTTCGCACGCGCGCGCGGGTGGCTTTCTCCATCTTCGTCTCGTAGTCGGCGGCGGCGCTGATCACATCGCGGCCGGGTAACCTGCCTGCGATTTTTGCGCGTGAGGCATGATCAACGATGGCGCGCGGGTTGCCTCGGTGCATGCCGGCATATCGCACCACTGCCTCATCTTCTGTAAGTGTGTTGGTCTGGTTGCCCAGATCGCGGATAGTGTCGCCCAGCAGATCATGCGCCATCTGCACCGCTCCATGGATGTCATCGCGTAGCGTCATTACATTGCCTCCGGTGGTGTGGGCATACCGCCCTGCATAACGTTTGCGCCCTGCAAGTTGCCATTGGCGGCAACCATGTCGGGCGTGATTGGCAGCCCTGCCAGGCTAGGCTCGGGCGTGCTGAGTTGTGGTCCTGGCGGTGGTGGCAATGGTGGCGGTGGTGCGCTTGGTGCGGCCATTGCGCGCGCTTCTTCCACCTGACTGGTAGGCACACCTCCAGTCATTCCTTGCAGCAGTTTGGCGTAAGGCTCTCCAAGCACCTCGGAAATACGCTCCTTGAATTTGCTGTCTGTAATCCACATATCCCGCAAGATGCGTTTGATTTCGTCGTTGGGCGTGTCCCAGCCCATGCCCGTCACTTTCTGCAATTGATCCAGCCAGGTCTCCATGCTGATCTGGTTGCGACCTTGCAGATTTGAGAACATTTGCACCCATGCCATTTCATCGCGCGGCATGCTGCTGGAGAGTTTCACCTGCACGCGGCAATGCTCTGGGATATCGTCGGGCAGGATATCCTCGGCCACATACTCGCGGTCTGAATTCCCTTCCACGTGCCAGCCTTCCAACGGGTCGGCGTATTCTTTGATCAGATTCAGCACGTGCTGATATAGCGAAGTCAGCGCCACCTCGCGTTCGTGTTGCTCGAGCGCTATCTGGCGCTCGAATGCGCTTGACAGTCCGCTGATGGCCTGGCCGGATAGATTGAACACGCGGCCATTAAGCACTTCGTGTAATGTGACTGACTGCACCGCGCGGTCCATTGCCTCGTATCCCTGCATTAGTGAGGGTGGGGTGGGTGGCGGCTGCACATACTGCAACGTCTTGCCATCCTTTAGCACCGTGACACTATCGGGTGAGTTGTCGATATCCGCTTTGTCGTCAGTGGTGACAATCATGGCGTGCACACGGCGCACGCTTTCGGTGAGCCACAACGACATTAGGCGGTTGCTCGCCTGGTATGGTCCTAGCGCGTGCTCGGTGTCTGGTCCCAGAATGCCGTACAACAAACTGCGCCGGCCCTGCGTGCCGCCCCATGAAAAGTATGGGATGACGCGATACCCTGGCATGACTACGGCGCGCTTGACAATCTGCGCATCTTCGCCCGTCCCGACTGCGATAGCGTGCACAATCTTTCGCACCTTGTTGCGCTTCTTCTTCTTAATTGGTGCGTCCACCTCCACGTCCACATCGTCCAGGTAATCGCCAATGCTTTCACCTGGTGCGGCGGCCATGTCGGGCGGCATGCTCGGCGCCATCATCAGCTCGGCGGTGCGTTCCACGGTGCTCAGTGCTTTCTCTTTCTCGCGCTGTTCCTCTTTGTCGTCATCACTCCAGCCGGTGGCAGTGGTCCAATACTCGGTATATTCCACTTCCTCATCCAGCCAGTCGTCCAGGTCATCGCCTGATGTGTCGCCCGCGTCCAGCTCTGTGCCTATCTCTGCCTCGATGTCGCGGCGCGTGCGCATCCATGTGTGCACCAATTCGGTATAAAGTCCGGTGTCCTCGCTCAGTCTGCCAAACACGGTTCGCGGTTCATAGACTTGGCGCGCCAATTGGAATTCATCATCCGCGCATTCGCCTTTGTACCAAACCTTAATGCCACCCTCGCCCAGTTTGTTGGCGTTCAGGTCTGCCTGATTCATTGCGCGATACAGCGACATGCGGTCAGTAATCGCATATAGAACGCGCTCCAGGCGTTGCGCCACGTCCTCGTCGTCTATATCGCTGGATTGCGCCGGCACGCTCAGCGTGGGGCGTTTGGAGAAAAGCAGCGCGGTGCGTTTGTCCACCACGTCCATGGGTGTGGGCAGCACCACACGCTGGTCGTTCTCGCCTGGGTCGTCGGGGTATGGCTCCAGGTCATAGTATCGCTGGAAGCGGTCCATATCAATTTTGCGTGAGCCTGCCAAGTCGATCAGCGCCTGGCGCCGCTCGGCGATGTATTCCGCTGTGTACTGCTTGAGGTCTAATCCTTTGGTGCGTCGTGCCATAGTGTGCTCCTATATCTGCGATTGTTTGGGCTTCTCTGGCCGGCGCACATTGGTGGGCGGCGGCTCTACTTGTGGGCGTATCCAGCGGTTGATTGCCGCGACGATTACCAGATCATCGTGCGCGCCGGTCTCTGCCTGGGCCTTGTTGTTCTTGATCACAAACCGCTGCATTTCTGCCAGCATGTGACTGTCCCGAAACACGGCTGGCTGCTCGATGATCTGGCGCGCGAGCGCATCCAGCATAACGGGCCTGGTTGCGCCGTTTGTATCCACGCCATATTCTTCTGCTGGTCCGTGCTCGTCCACACGTCGATACAGCTCTGGGTATGATTTCTCTTTGCACCGTGCCACCACTGCAATGCCCGACTCTTTGCGCTCTGGCGCCAGCACCGCGCGGTTGTATCGCCAGCCCAGCGCCATGACCGTATCTGCAAAGTCGAAGATTTCGGATTTACCATGCAGCGTTGCCACGGTTGTGCCTGTTGCCCAGTGCATAACCTCGGCCGCGTTGTTGTCGCTTGCGCTCAAACCCTGCGCCGCGTCTGCTGCTATGGTGTAGAACTCGCCAGGCTTTGGCTCTTGCCAGGTGCGCAGCGTCAGACCATTTGCCAAACGCTGTTCACTGACTGGCGCTGGCGCACGCGTCCATGCTTCGGTCAGTTGTGCGGCATTAAAGCGCGGTCGGCCGGAAAGTAGAAAGGCTGTTACAGGGTCCTCGGCATACTCTTGCAGAAACATATCTTCACGGCCTTGTAATCGCAGTTGGCTTTCTTTTGCGCGCCTGAATGCGACTTGGCCAGGCGACAAAGCGACGCCATATTTCTGCGCCTTCTCTGCGCATAGCTTCTCTGCTTTCTCCCACTCGTGCTCTGGCACACCATCCGGCAGGCAATACGATGGCTCTAAAAACCACGGCAGAAAAATCGGCGTGAATCCATTTCGGCCTGCCTCGGCTTCGGTCCACAATGTGTGGAACTCGTTGAACCCGTTGGCGGTGGATTCCACATCAATGCGCCCTTTGCCTTCTGGTACTGCCTGGCTAATGCCGGTGAAAATGGTGGATGGATCAGGATAGAACGCGTATTCGCTGAGGTGCACGCGGTTCAGGGTGTCGCCACGACCGAACGCCCGCGCGCCTGCTGTGCCTATGTAGATGCTGCTGCCGGTGGTTTTTAGCGTTAGCTCGCGCCGGCTGTTGTATCCCGCGCGCGGCCTAAGACTAGACGGCAGATTCTCGTAGATGATTTTTAGCTTGTCATTTAATCGCTGCGTGCTGTCGCGCTCGTGCGCTACCGTCGCGCAGCGGAAGCCCTCGCGCGTTGCGGCGTCGTGATAGCTCTCCGCTTGCAGCATCGTGGAGATGCCCAGCTGCCGCGCCTTCAGCCACACATTGCGGCTACCTGCCAGGCGCCGCGCATAGCGTTGCGCAGCGGTGAGGCGCAGCTTTACCAGCTGCCCCTCTTTGTTTCTGATCTTCACCAGCGCCGGGGCAAACTGTTCAAAATCCAGCAGCCAGGCGTGGCTGCTGGATTTGCTTGGCGCAGAATAGGCAGCCATCATTAAGCGCCATAGGCCACTGCTGGCCCGTCCTCCGTAGATAGTGATCCGGCTGTGCTCCAGTCATGCGCGGCGCCGGACTGATCAAATACAAATGCCGAATCCCATAGCGGCGCCCAATTCCACAAATTGGCAAAACGCACCGGGCGTGCCACTGCCATCTCGTTGATAACCTCTGCCACACTTAGCGCAGCGTCCCACATTTTGGCGTGCGCCATGCGGCCATCCAGTGGCCCGTTGTTGCTGGCGCTTTGCCCTCCCATTTCCTGCCGCGTCACTGAACTGCGCCCCGAGATGTCCGTGGTATGTGTGGCAACCAGCGCGCCATTAAGATATGCTTTTAACACGGTGTTGCTTTCGCGGACCATGGCCAGGTGTAGCCATGTCGCGGCTGCAACCGATCCACCCGACACAATTGTGGGCGAGCCACCACCGCCACCGCCTGCTGTGGTTATGCTGAGTTTGGGCGCATTGGCTGATGCGGTGTCGTACGAGTCATAATCCTGCCATTCGCCTTGTGTGGTGTCCTCGTGTGTGTCGATCAGAAACACGATTGCGTTACCACTGGCCCAGCCTGCGCGGTTGACAATTTCTTGCACCACCGCTGTCACGTCCACGCTATGCCATGTGCCTCCTGTGACTGACGTTTGCAGCCATACGGTGGTTGCAGTTGTGCGCGGTCGCACGCTGCTGCGCAAATCGCCATTTGTAGTCACCAGCGCGGGCGCGTTGTCCGATGCCTCGGCACTTACGTAGAACTTAACCACGTTCGGCGCGGCGTTGTAGCTGGCGTTGCCTCGCAGCTCCAGCGTGGCGCTGCTGATGGTGGCGCCCTGCGCCACGGTGATGTTGGCCAAACGTATGGCGGCGGACCATTCGGCATTGTTGCCATGTGATCCTGGCGACAATGGGCTGGCGCTGGTTGACACTATGCCGGTATTTGCTGGTGCGCGGCCTATATCGTTGGTGATGCTGTCCATGTGCGAATCGCCCGCGCTGCTGGCCACCTGATAGTTGGTCGTGCCACCACCGCCACCGCCACCTGCGGCGGCCACGCTCAGCTCAACCGCGCCGGCTGCGCTTACACCTATCGCGTCCAGAATGTCGGCGGCGCTGAATGCCATGGCGTAGCATTTGGCCAGCGCTTGCAAGCGTATCCAACCCATCCATGTATATGGCGCGTTTGGTGTCAGCATGCCAGCCGTGCGCAGTAGGCGGTCTGCTGCCGCATCCAGGCGGATGCTCATTGGAACCTCACCTGGACGCCAAGCAAATGCGCGTCGCCTGTAGCTGTATCGCCACCGTTGGCTGCATCGCGCTGTATCTGCAAGCGGTAATAGTCGCCTGCTGCAATCGCGTCTTTGTTGGTGAGCGTGAGCGAAACTTTCCGCGCATAGCCTGCCGTGCCTGGCACCATGTCGTTAACAGCGTTCGCTGCATCGAACGATGTGCCGGCGTCCAGGTCTGTGGCATCGCCGCTTGTGATCGCTTCAACCAACACAGACCATCGCACCGCGTTGGCCACTGCGCTGGCCATCATGTACCACAACTCCAGCACAATCGTGGTAATCGTCTGATTGGGTGCGAATCCGGTAAGAAATGCCGATTCCGCGGTGGTGTCATCAAACGACAAAACCGGCCGGCCGCCGATCTTTTGCAGTGCAGGAAATGCGCTTGACGGCAAATCGAATTCATACGGCGTCAGTGATTGGCATACCTCGTGCACGTGTGAGGCGGCGGCTTTGCCATCCAGCGCGGTCTGCAACCCGGTGGTGTCTGCTATCGCATGAGCGTGCGAGGTGTTGGCCTTGCCTGCCAGCGCAGCATTTAGCGCGGTGATTTCGCTGTCATCGGCTTTGCCATCCAGCGCGGTCTGCAACCCGGTGGTGTCCGCTATCGCATGAGCGTGCGAGGTGTTGGCCTTGCCTGCCAGCGCAGTCGTTAGACCGGTGACATCAGCTTGCGCATGGGCGTGCGAGGTGTTGGCCTTGCCTGCCAGCGCAGCATTTAGCGCGGTGATTTCGCTGTCATCGGCTTTGCCATCCAGCGCGGTCTGCAACCCGGTGGTGTCCG
>Ga0154020_10009077_pt1 | contig 11478 bp, 9 predicted proteins | sample Klosneuvirus_201_FD_109709 | JGI IMG/M metagenome (GOLD analysis project Ga0154020, IMG submission 109709) | Active sludge microbial communities from wastewater, Klosterneuburg, Austria - Klosneuvirus_20160825_MG | ecosystem: Engineered > WWTP > Aerobic digester > Activated sludge | place... | reverse complement strand
TTCCGCCTGAAACATCGATCTCGTCCCCCGGCGCGACCTGATTTGAAATCACGTGAACCTCCTCGGTCCCGATGAGGCGCCGAATCTCTTCGATCGCAGAGTCGGGAATGGTCGGCCACTTGTTTCCAAAATGCACCACCCCCGAAACTCCCGGGGAATAGTGGATGCGGTTCAAGCTCTGTTCCCAGTCAAACTTGGCGAACAGATAGTTGGGAAACATGGATTCGGTGACGGTCACCGGCCCGATCCTGGTATTGCGGACGAAGCGAAGCCGGGGATTGAAAACCTCGACGCCTTCCAGCTTCTGCAAATGCCCGGCCGCAATATGCTCGTGCTTGGGCTGCGACCGCAGGCAGAACCAAGCCACGGCGGGCTGAACCGCTCGTGAAGTTGAATCTGGAAGTTTTTGCACCGCTTCGCTGGTCACCGGAAAAAGTATGGCGACCGAATCAAATCCGGGAAGACAATAAAATGATGGCGGATGAATTCCTCCCTCCAAACTGAGCCGCGAACGGGAGTTGCGCTAAACCTCCAGCTGGCCGACCCAGCCGGGATGCGGGGCGAACTTAAAGTAAGGCGTCGAATCCGACGCCGCAAAGAAACGCTCCCCCGCCATTGCTGTGCCTTCGAACTTGATATCGATATCTTGGAACCCTCCAAATCCGAATGCATTTCCGCGATCCAACGCCGGGGAGAACTGCTTAATCTTTCGGGGGTCAAAGCCCATCAACCGAGTCGTCGTCACGTCAACGGCCACCGGATGCGCCCCGACGACCAGGCATCCATTCCGCCGAGCGGTGGGTTCAAGCGGACCCATGCGCTCCCCTCCGATAATCCCGTCGACAACGCAGAGCATTTTACGCTGTGGGACATCGTGCATGCGGCCCTGCGCATCGGCAAAAAATAGAATCTGCGTCAGGTCGGCCGTCATTCGCCACGCGGAGTCGTTGCCATGCCAGTTTCCGGCATCCAGCACGTACGTCTCGTCAGATACCCGCAGGAAGGGTTTCAGGGTCGCCCGATAAACAGCGCGGAACGCATTATAGATGGAGTCGCCCGCCTTCGATTGCTTGGACAGGAAACGGTCGTAGGCCCAACGTTGAACCTTGACCAGAGTCCGATCTTTTCCGGCACGCGAGTCGGGAATTTGATCGCCTCCTTCCTTCGGAGATCCCAACCGGTAATGAACCAGGTAGTTCTTGTTGGTGTTGATCCCGACCAACCCCTTCAGGTTCAAAGTGACACCCACCTTCTTGTGGGTTTTCATTTTGGGCACGGACAGGAATACATCCGCCGAAAGAATTGTCTTGGAGACACAGTATTCCTGCGTTTCGCCGTTGTGGTGCGCTATCGTTTCCTCACGATTGTAGTCGGCGCCATAGTAGTTTTGGTTTGGCAGGCCGTAGAACTGGCTCCGCTTGCCGAGGTTGATTACGACGCTGCCTGCCGGATCACCGGCAAGCTTCTTACGATTCTCCGTCAGCGGCGGTTTCGTATGATCAATCACCGCAAAATTGCGCAGGTCATAAACCTCCACCTTGAATCCGAATTTCGAGGCGTAGAACTCTTGGATCGAATCAAGGCGCTGCAATCGCATCAACTCGTCCCAGTCACAATCCATCTGAGGAACATCGGCGATGATGATCCGACCCTGCCCCTTCAACGCAATGAACGCATAGTCAACCAGCGCGCGGAGAATCGAAGGGTGAGTGATGACCGAAAAGATATCATCGCCACCCGCATTGAAACTGAGAACGAAGTTGGGCTTAAGCAACACGGTCTGGCCGGGCTTGATCAAGCCCCCCAGGGGATTCCAATCGCGGGTGCCGAAGCGTTCCCGATCCAAATCCAGATCAAACAGCAGACGCCGCAACAGTCGATACGGCCAGTTTGGCGAGGTCGATACTTCCGCGAAGGGCGTCTCAGGGAACGTCGCATCCGGATGAAACGGTGGCGTCGAGTTGTATGCGGGAATCGTGAGGCCGAAGGCAACAAGGTGACTCATTCGATATCTCCGTATCTGATCTCCATCCGCTGGTCGAGAAAGCGATACTTGCCGGATTTGGTGCGAGGAATCTCCTTCACGGGCACGAGGACGAGTGTCACGTCATCCCCAAACTTCGCCCGAAGACCGATCTCAATCTTCTGGGATTCAGAAGGTGTTATCGCATCGTGCTTCGGCACATAGTTGAACGCCACGCTTCCAGCTTTCTCCTGCACGAACTGAAACTGGCGCAACCCATCGAAAATGTCATCGTGCATGTTGATGGCGGTCATGGAAATAAAGCGACCCGTGCGGGTAACAATGACCTCGTGCGCCCGGCCCATGATGCGCGTGAGAATTGGAAATTCACGCCGACAGTGTTTGCAACCCGCCTGGCCCTTCAGCGCGTGGTCCATGGTGCGATAGCGAATGAATGGAGTCAGCGTTTGGTGAAAACTCGTGCCCACGATCTCCCCTTCAGTTCCCTCCTCAACCGGCGCGCCTCGTTCATCCGTCACTTCAGTCACTCCATAAAACGGCCATGCATGGAAACTGGTCGTGTGCTCACACCAGGGAGCCAACACCGCTTTCTCGCAGTGCCCGTACCAGGAAAAGAACTTCGCCGATGGAAAGAGGGCTCGAAACTTTTCCAACTGCCACGGGTAAACGTTTTCGGAACCGAGAAACACCACATCGAGTTCCAGTTCACCTTCGAGCCCGCGATCCTTGATCAAATCGCACAACAAATTCATCGACGACGGGTAGGCTTGAAGAACACCGATCCGGCGGCGGCGAATCGCTTCGAGGTATCGCGGCAAAGATTCGCTGGTAAGAAAATAGGACGAGAGAGAGAGCTCGCGGTTGAAGGGATCGTATTGCGAAATTGAATCTCGCGATCCCACGTAACCGCCTCGCAACACCGCACTGGCCTGCCCCAATCGCCAACCAGTCCAGGACCATCCGGTTTGCATGAACGCATTTTCAACGCTGGAAGTCTCAAAAGTTTCCCGAAAGCCAAAGGGAATTCCCGTGGATCCTCCGGTGGTCACATATCTTCCATCCCTCCCCGAAACTGAAAACGCCTCAAGATTGTCGCGAAACAGCTCTTTACTCGTGAAAGGAAGACGGCGCAGGTCACTCAATTTCCGCAGGTCCGCAGCAGACCGAAGCCCAGCGCTTTTCTACAGCTACCGATACCCCTCGGTTTTAGAAATTGCATGCTGAACGATCGCGCGCAGCTGCTCCAGTTGCCAAGCTTCAATCCTTTCCGCCGGCCAATACTGCGCTTCCCTGAGGAATCCGCCCCAGCGCCGATAGGTCCTCGACTGACGCATTCCCGGAGGAATGACCGCCAGCAGGGACTTCAGCCGACGACGATGCGCCTCTGGAAGGTCGCGGATGTGGTTCTTGAGGGACATCGGGGCAGCGTTCACTTACGGGCATTTAAGAAGCCCAGAGGCCATCGGATGCAGCATGATGCGAAGATTTTCAATCGAGCACACAACGATAATGTCGTCGGCAAAATACAAGTGCTCAAGATCCCCGCAAGCCTGAACCCGATTTGCTGAGAGCTTGCGTTTGAGGCGTCGCTGAAATAATTGAAGCTCTATTCGTGCAGATACCCGGACCGACTGTCGAACGGAGTGTTTGCCAGCACTCTAATGTCAATCGCACATCAACCCTGTCATTCTGACAGATATCTCGACGACGAGCCGGTTCATCCCCGGCCTGGCGGCAGGGCGCATCGCTCCGCCAAATCCGGTCTTTTGCTTCACACCAATTCGTCCGATCCTTGGCGCATGAACATCGTTGCGCAAGTCGCCAGAGTTCCAAGTCCGGGCCGCTTCAATCACGCCGGGGAAGGAAAAGAATTCCCGAGGCTGCCAGCAGCGTTCGAAGCCAAGGATCTTCTGAGCCCTCGCCAGTCCGCCAGCCGAGGTGAGTGCCCAACCCGATGGGGCCAAGGAAAGCGATGAAACAAGTTCTTCAAGATCTGGAAACCGGATCGATTGTGGTGGCTGATACACCGGACCCTTCGCCATCAAGAGGGAGAATCTTGGTCCGGGTTCAAGCCTCCTTGCTCAGCGCCGGTACCGAAAGCGCACAAGTCGCCAAAGGAAGGCAATCGTTATTGGAGAAGCTTCGCGAGAAGCCTGACCTGATTCGCAAAGGACTGGAAGAACTCAAGGAGCGTGGCGTGGCAGGCATCAAGGAAAAGATTGCCAGTAAATACGAAGGTTACTCCGAACTGGGCTACAGCTGTGCCGGAACGGTGGTCCACGCCGGCGTTGACGAAGGCACCTATCAAGCGGGCGACCTCGTGGCGTGCGCCGGCGTAGGTGCGGCCAACCACGCGGAATTCGTCTCCGTTCCAAGACTTTTGACCGCTTACGTCCCCGACGGCATTGAGGCCGAGGCCGCAGCCTTCACGACCGTTGGAGCCATCGCGATGCAAGGTGTCCGTCAGTCTGCGGCCCAATTGGGTGAATACATCGCTGTCATCGGGCTCGGGCTCGTTGGATTGATCACCTGTCAGTTGCTTCGTGCGAACGGCTGTCGCGTAGTCGGAATTGATCCCTCGCCAAGCGCTAGAAAACGGGGCCTCAGCAGTGGCTGCGAGGTGGTGACCGATCCCGCGCAGGCGGCCGAAGGAGTCTTTTCGATTTCTGGTGGTCAGGGAGCGGATGCTGTTATTATTTGCGCCGCAACTTCAGAGAGCTCTCCGGTGGAACTTGCCGGCAAGCTGGCTCGTTCGCGCGGCCGCGTTGTCATGGTGGGCGCCACGGGAATGACCATTCCGCGGGAGGAATACTTCGCCAAAGAACTTTCATTCACCTTGTCACGCTCCTACGGACCCGGTCGCTATGATCGGCGCTACGAGGAGGGCGGGAACGACTACCCGATCGACTACGTCCGCTTCACGGAGCAACGCAACATGCGCTCCTTTTTGGAGCTGCTCCAGCGAGGAACCATTTCAACAGCATCGCTGATTACCCATCGATTCACCGTCGACGAGGCGCCCGCAGCTTACACATTGTTGAACGATCGCAGCATTGAACGCGTTGGAGTCATTTTGACCTACCCCAACGCACCGTCCGCGCCGCAGCGATTTTCTATTCCGTCAATTGCCGCGGTCCCGGCCCGACTCGAAAGCTTCGGCATTGGCTTCATCGGCGCGGGAGCTTACGCGCAATCAATGCTGCTGCCGTTGCTGAAAAAGCGGAGCGACGTTCACATGAGGTCGGTCATGACGCGGAACGGAAGTCACGCCCTGCACGCCGCGAAACGATTTGGATTCGAAAAGGCATGCTCGAAAGTCGACGAAGTATTGGCGGACTCCGGCGTTCAGGTCGTCTTCGTCAGCACACGACATGATTCGCACGCCAAATTCGCCTGCGATGCGTTACGCGCGGGAAAACATGTCTGGGTCGAGAAGCCGCTTTCCTTGACTCTGGATGGCCTTCGCGACGTGGTTCAAGCCATGCGTGACAATCCAGGCAGTCGGCTCGTCGTCGGGTTCAATCGCCCGTTTAGTCAGGATGCCGAATGGCTTTTCGCTAAGCTCGGCAAATCCACGCCTCGCATGATGCATTACCGCGTCAATGCTGGATTCATCCCGGCCGATTCGTGGGTCCACGATCCCGCCTCCGGTGGTGGAAGATTGATGGGCGAGGGCTGTCATTTTTTTGATCTCCTCCGGGCGTGCGCCGGTCAGGCGGCAGAGTCGGTATACACAGAAACGCTCGGCACCAACCGAGAGGATCTTCAGGCGACAGGTAACTTCTCGGCCAGCATTCGTTTCTCCGACGGATCGGTGGGACAAGTGGTTTACTCCTCGCAAGGCGCCCCCTCCATGCCCAAAGAGCACTTCGAATGCTTCGTCGGACAAACTTGTGGCTCGATCCACGACTACCGCGAGGCTGAGTTCTTCCGTCAGGATAAACGCGACAACCTGGGTCGCCATGCCCAAGACAAAGGCCAGGAACGTCTGCTCGATCTGTTCCTCCGATGTTTGCAGTCCGGCGGCCCACCTCCGATCTCCGCTGAATCCTTGATCGAATCGTCCCTGCTTACGTTGGCGGCTCAAGAAAGTCTTAATCGACGCGCACCAGTCGACGTCGACGAGCTTAGAAGGTGCCTCGCTTGAAACGACGCGTTCTCTTCGTCGCACATCCGTATCTCGACGCCAACATGGGCGGCGTGCGTATGCGGCGGATCGCGCGATTGCTGCCCAAGTTCGGCTGGGAAGTGGTCGTGCTGACGCATGCCAGAAATGAAACGAGTGTCGCGGTCCAAAACGCGCCCGGAGTTCGTGTCGAGGAAATCAAGGCAACAGATTTGGCGAGCGTATACCGGCGGCTGCGAGGTTCTCAGGTGAACATGCAGCCTGAAAAGGGCCAGTCCCGACCCACCGCACAGAAGATCGGCTTCACCAGCGAAATCAATCGATGGTTGATGATACCCGACAAAATTGCACCGTGGCGAAAGCCCGCGACGCAGCGAGGCGCTGAACTTTTGAGTTCCGAAAAGTTCGACGCCATTTTCGCCTCACTCGATCCTCGCACTTCCCTTCTGGTAGCGACGGATCTTTCAGAACGATTCGGAGTGCCGAGCGTGGTCGAATATCGCGATTTGTGGATCGGCAATCCGTACTATCATATCACGCAGCCAACACGGTTTCACACCTGGATGCATCAAAGACTCGAACGGAGAGTGCTTCGTCGAGCTCATCAAGTAAGTGCCGTCTGTCAGGGAATCGCCAATTACCTCACGTCCACCTACGGGAAAGAACTTCGGGCTCCCGTTCGGCTCAACTACAACTTCTTCGATCCGTCCGAATATCCCGAGCCTCCCACCAGGAACCAGCCCCGACCATTCACCATTTCCTACACCGGCGCCATGTACGCCAGCCGTACACCGCATCAGTTCTTTGAAGGCATGCGCCAGTTCATCGATTCCCGAAGGCTGACGCCCGATCAATTCAGATTTCGCTGGGCCGGCGGTGCTGCTGGGATAAACGATCTTAGTGCGGTGATCAATAAAACAGGAATTACTCCCTACATGGATTTTCTGGGCATGATTCCACACCGCGAAGCTCTGAAATTGATGATGGGAAGTGACGTTGCACTATTGCTCCAGGCGCCAAACGACCAGATCCACATTCCCGGAAAACTGTTCGAAGCCCTCGGAGCCCGCATCCCGATGCTTGCCCTCGCCAGCCCGTGCGAAGTAACCGAAATCATGGATCGTTGCAACGCCGGATTGGTGTGCGCTCACACCGCTGAGTCAGTCGCCGCAGGACTCCAGAGGTTCGAAACAGTCGCCCGCAGTCAAGAACGCTGGAATTTCAATGAACCTGCATTGGAAAAGTTCTCAGCCATTTCTACCGTAGCGAAGCTCTCCGAGCTGCTTGAAACCGCGGGTCAGTGAACCGACTTATGCCGTCGCTCGCGACTTTCCTAAATTCCCCGCTGGCGCGGCATCCCCGCCTGCTGTTGCGAAAGGCCGCCCAGCGGGTGGGCCTTTATCGGGAGAACGGTCCGTTGCCCCAGCCCGAAGTGGATGCCATTCGCATTCCGCAACACTTCAAACGCGAACTGCAGCGCTGGATTACAGCGTCGCAACTCGATGGCAAAACCCACTCATTCAGCCGCGTCTTTGGCCAGGATTTTGACGAAGCCCTGCTGCTCAAACTCTGTGAGAATGGCCCCGATTCAGAGGCCCAAGATCTCACCAGCGACATCAAACTCATCTGGGATTTTAGCCGGGGTCATCCGCTCTTTCTGAACTCGTGCGCGAATCCCGCCGACACGGGTGCCAGCGCCGCCTTCATCCAGCGATGGCTCAAAGCCAATGGCAACACGGATGGACCTGCATGGACTTGCGCCATGGACGTGGCAATACGTTTCGTTAATTGGGTTGCCGCTGACGCCATTTCTGATGGCGAGCTGGAACGAAGAATCGGCACCCAGAGGTGGGCCGGAGAACTATGGCGGCATGGAAGCGCAATCTGGCGACGTCTGGAATCTCGCACCATCCCCTCAAATCACTACCTCGCCGACTTGCTTGGATTACTGCTGGCAGGGAGCATCTTTCCAAACGATGCCGCAGCGAAGCGATGGTATCGCTTTGCAAAAGCAGAATTCCCGCAGGCGTTGCTGGCACAAACCCGGACTGACGGCGGATTAAACGAGGCATCCCTCCGCTACCATGCCTTTGTCACCGAGATGGCATTGGTGGCGCGGTTGGTCAATGAAGAGCCTTTTCCGGAATCGGCCGAACGTCGGCTCGAAACCATGTGCCAGATAGTGGCGGATTTTCGCGATTCATCGGGCGATGTTTTTCCATTTGGAGACGACGACAGCGGCCGCGTCCTCGCATTGGATCACGCATCGTCGCTGGGCCGTGCTGATGTGTTGCTTCAATTGGCAGAGTTGATTTTCGCAAAGAAGTTTGTCTCCGCTCGACAGGTCACCTACCCAAAGAGCGGCTGGTGGATCGAGCGTAGGTCCGATTGGACCATCGCCTCCGATTTCGGAGGGGTCGGTCTACACGGACACGGCAGTCACGCGCACAGCGATGATCTTTCGTTTTGCCTCGAATGGAAAAAAAAGCCGCTCATCGTAGATCCAGGTACTTACGCCTACACTTGGAACCCCGGCGCACGAAATCGATTTCGTTCCGTCTCTTCGCACAACACAGTGACCGTTGACGGCAATGACCCACTGGCCCCTTCTCATCATCTCTTTTTTCTTCCAGGACGTGATGAACCTTTGCTCGCAACGAATCTCCACGACGGCTCGCGCGTCTTCGAAAGGCAACTGCCAAACAAGGTCCTTCATCGTCGCAAATTCAGGTTCGGAGCCAGAGACGAAGTCATCATCGAAGACGAGCTGGAAGGAGATGGTGCCCATGAGATCGAGTGGCGAATGCATTTTGACCCTCGCTGGGATGTCACGACGCAATCAGGCGGCTTTCTGATTCAGAGGGAAGACTCGTCCCGATTGAGGCTTTCGATTTGCGCGGCAGATTCGGAATTGACGACAGCCATCGGCGAGTTCTCGCCAGGATATGGCGAGGTCACGTCTTGTTCGGTTGCCAAGGTCAAGCATCGGGGCGCCCTCCCAACTCGTTGCCAGTTTATTTTCCATCCTGAGTAGTCCTTGAAGGGAAACCCAGCGGGTAAAAAAGCGATATTGGGTTGCTCCCCTTTATCATTCGGTTTGACAGAGCGGGCTGGGTCTTGGAAAGATTTGCGTCCCGGTTGCCAGAGTAGCTCAGGGGTAGAGCAGAGGACTCATAAGCCTTTGGTCGCAGGTTCAATTCCTGCCTCTGGCACCAATTCCTTCCCAAACATTCAACCGCAGGTTCAGGCTCCCCTTCCAGCCTCAGGTCGTCGCCTACTCCCCAATGACCTTCACCAGCACGCGCTTCCGACGGTTGCCATCAAACTCGCCGTAGAAGATTTGTTCCCACGGACCGAGGTCGAGTTCACCTTTTGTAATAGCGATGACAACTTCTCGTCCCATGATTTGCCGCTTCAAGTGGGCGTCCGCATTATCTTCCCCGGTCTGATTGTGGCGGTAACGATTGGTCGGTTCATGCGGCGCGAGTTTCTCCAACCACACTTCATAGTCCTGCTTTAAACCCTCCTCTTCGTCGTTGATGAACACGGAGGCCGTAATATGCATGGCATTCACCAGGCACAATCCTTCCTGAACGCCACTCTTCCCCACCAAGGCAGAGACAGTGGGGGTAATGTTTACGAATCCTCGACGGCCCTTGACTTCGAACCAGAGATGCTCGGTGAGTGATTTCATAAGTTCACTCTGTTCGCACAGGACTCTGCGTCGAGGAGGAATTCGATCAGGCGAAGCGCCGATTGGGCGGGAAATCGGGCGCCAAACCTAGAAACACGAAAGGCCGGACAACAGGTCCGGCCTTTTCACACAGAACACACACCTGAGAACCAAGCGTGTAACACGTCATCAAATTACCCGAATCCCGGTCCCCAACCAGTCCCCAGAACTGGGGACGACAGCAATTTCCAAGAAATCGCACCCCACCCAGCATTGCCGCATCTTGCGCCCTTCGGAGTTTCACTATTTTGACCCTGAGCCTTGGAGGAGCCAATCTGTCTCAGAGGTTCCGTAGTAGCACGGAATGATCAACGCAGCATATTGTGTGTAAACGCTTGACCTTGCCTCTTTCGCCCCCATACCTTGAGTCCCGTGCTAGGCACAACTCATGTTTGCGCAAGTTAAAAGCCTGTTTTCCAACGACATTGGCATAGACTTGGGCACGGCCAACTCTCTTGTTTACGTCCGTGACCAAGGCATTGTTCTGCGTGAACCTTCCGTTGTAGCCATCCAAGCAGGGACTACCAACGTTCTGGCCGTCGGCGAAGAGGCCAAGAGAATGTTGGGCCGCACTCCTGGTAATATTGTGGCCATCCGGCCCATGAAGGACGGTGTCATCGCTGATTTTGAAATCACCGAGGCGATGCTGCGTCATTTCATCCAGAAGGTGCATCATCGCAAGCTCATCGCCCCCCGCGTGGTGGTTGCAGTGCCAAGTGGCATTACGGAAGTGGAAAAACGGGCCGTCAAAGACTCGGCCACCCATGCGGGTGCGCGCGAGGTTTACCTTATTGAACAACCGATGGCGTCGGCCATCGGAGTCGGTCTGCCGGTTCATGAACCGGCGGGCAACATGATCGTTGATATCGGCGGAGGAACTTGCGAAATCGCAATCATCTCCCTCGCCGGCATCGTCTTCAGCCGCAGCCTGAGGGTGGGCGGGGACGAATTTGACGAAACGATCGTTGCGCACATGAAGCGGGCCTACAACTTGATGATTGGCGAACGCACAGCGGAGGAAATCAAGATCCGGATCGGATCCGCATTTCCGCTGGAGCAGGAATTGACAATGGAAGTAAAGGGTCGCGATTTGTCCGCCGGACTGCCGAAGACGTTGACGATACGTTCGGAGGAGATTCGCGAGGCCTTGCAGGAGCCGCTTTCAAGTATTTTGGAGTCTGTCCGCATCACGCTCGAACGCTGCCCGCCTGAACTCTCGGCCGACCTTGTCGATCGAGGCATTGTAATGGCAGGCGGCGGAGCATTGTTGCGGGGTATCGATCGGTTGGTGGCAGAAGAGACCGGACTGCCGGTCCACATCGCTGACGATCCCCTCACCGCCGTGGCCATGGGCACGGGCCGGGTGTTGCAAGAACTTCAATTCCTCAAGCGGGTCACGAACAGTACCGGCACCCGCGCCTAGCGTTCGCCCAATCATGAACGGCAGAGCCGCCGCACAACGGCCCTGACCTTCAAACAGTGTGGTGGCTCCCGTTGGAGCTGCCCCACGCCGGCTCAAATGAGCCGGGATACGGGTGAATCGATGTTAAAACGGCCGCATTACATAGCGCTGGGCGTGGTGATTTTATTCACCTTCGTCCTGATCAAGCTGCCCAGCCGCGCGGCCTCGAATCT
>Ga0154020_10009075_pt1 | contig 11479 bp, 20 predicted proteins | sample Klosneuvirus_201_FD_109709 | JGI IMG/M metagenome (GOLD analysis project Ga0154020, IMG submission 109709) | Active sludge microbial communities from wastewater, Klosterneuburg, Austria - Klosneuvirus_20160825_MG | ecosystem: Engineered > WWTP > Aerobic digester > Activated sludge | place... | reverse complement strand
TCGCCCTCAGCGTCCTTGGCCTCATAGTCGACGCCTACAAAGGATCCATCAAAAGAACACGACGGTTGCCACTCCAGAAGAAGAAGAGACGGACCAGGAAGAAGGAAAATTTCCAAGCAATAGTGAAAGTTGACAGGGGCGAAGGTTTTGACAATAAGATGCAGAGGCGTGTTGAGGGTCTTAAGAGCCCTGAGAAAGAAACCGTCAAGGAACTTCAGAACGATCACCAACGGTTGTTCCCTCCTCCGAGCTATCTGTGGGACAACAATTATTTAAAATGTGTACGGGTGATTGATATTCGCGCCGCTCTGGAAGAGCTTGATGAAGTGCTTCTTGAAATCGTCCATCCTGTCCGAAGTCCCGGCGTAGATCGCGTAGGGAACGCAAGAGTGCAGAAGATTGCCGCACACCGGGGTTGGACGCGATTGATCACTAGAGCTAGTAATAGCAACATGAATGCCGTAATCAAAATGCGAATTATTATCGTCATTAAAAGAGCGTTGTAATCCGCGAATCATTTGCCGTCATAAGGAGGATTTGCCATGAGCATTGTGAAGCCAACGATTCACCAGTGTGGAAATAGATATAATAGAACAGATCCACTTAAAAGGAATGGGTACCGTGCCGTCCTTTGTCGCTCATGGTCGATCGCCGAGGCGGCAACATATCCTGCAATCAATCGCAAATATAAAGAGATATATAAAGAAAAAAAGGTGAAGAGTGTACCCTTGGAGACGATGAAGTCGACGATCTTGTTGTCGCAGTTCCACATGACGCAGCTTATGCAAGCCTCGTCCATAACAAGACCTTGCTTCTCAATGAGATACGGTACCACCACCGTACACGAGTGAGTCACTTCATCAGAATGACAATGAGAATAGAAGGTCAAATCAATAGATTGAAAAGGGGGAAAGTTACGAGGAGTAGAAGATCCTTTGTCCTTGGAAAGGCGAGGAGGAGGCTCGAGATGAATCGAAAGTGGCGAGACCCACTGCGCCTTGCAATTGCTCAAGAAGAGTTCGAGAGCACTTCCGCTTTTTTGGTACCTGAAGAGATGAAATCAGCAAAATGAAACATTGATACGGTCAAGAAGAAACGCGCACAAAGGGTCCTTGAGGTCAATTTTGTAGCGCTCGAGCATGTCAATCGCAGATTGGGCCAGCGCAACTTGTTGATCCTCGAGGGTCTTTCGATAGGGCACTCGCAACGAGGAACCAAACGTGAACCCGTCCGTAGGAGACGATCCGCTCACCAATTGGATCAACAACACGGCACATGTGACTCTGCAAGATAGTGATGAGATCCAGAAACCAAAGAACTATCAAGTGTAACTTACCCGTCGGCGTCAGGCAGGTCGATGCGAGTGAGGGGGTGAGCCAAAATGAGCTCCCTCAACGTCATGACCATACGAAAGAGGACGCGTGACGGGAAGTCGTTCTCATAATAGCGATCGCGTTCGGCCGACTTGTCCTAGAAAAAATAGAATCAATCGAAGGGCAAATAGATTTATATCTCTAAGAATAAGGAAGTCGTACCTTGGCAAAGGAGTAAGGCTTGGATGGGAGCCAAGCAGGATATGAGAAGTCTGTGGGACCCGGCATGCCGACACGACTCAACTGGTTCTCCTCACCAACCTCCACGAAGCTACGAAACAAGGAGTTTCAAGAGAGGGCGCTGTCAAAGTTAACAATAGTATGACGGAGAGATTACGGTGGGATCTTGTATCCTGCACACACTCCTCCGCCAATGTGAGGGCCTTTCGAGTCTTGGCGGCCTCCAGTGTGCCACCGATCAAGCCGCGACTCAGTTCCTATCCGGACGAACAAACTCAATTCAAAACAACATTACCGCAGAGTAGAGAAGTCTGTCGCACTATCGCCTTGGTGGATTGCTTTTTGAATGAAGAGGATGAGGTGAAGGGGCGTCCTATCGGCCTTCCCCGGAGCGGAGGGATCGGCACCGAGGGCAATGAGCTCTGCGGCACAGAGAAATCTGTGTGCCTCGATGGCGAGATGCAGAGGCATATTGCCGAATGAATCCCTACATAATACCAATTATTACCAATCGACAAATCAATAAGAAGACAAATAGACCTTGCATGGATGTTGGCGCCCTTCTCCTTGACGAGCCAGCGAATGAGGTCAATGGGGCCGCCCATCAAAGCCAGCGAGTGCAACACGGTTCTTCCCGTCACCGCGTCAGGCTCATCGACATGAACGCCATTGCCGAAGAAGAAAGCGAGAGTGGAGAAAAGCCTCGAGTTCTTCCATTCCTCAGGATCGACCTCTGTTTGGCTGCTACGAAGGCGAATCTCCCATGAAGGAGCGCTTGTGTCAACCGTGGCACCATGGAGAAGTTCATGGATTTGGCCTATCACGAAAAAATGAGGGTCCCGTGAACGAGTGACAAGAAGCGACTTGGAATGCCAGCGTACGGAGAGCCCATGGATCGCCATAAACAGTAGAAGAAGTCTAAACAACCAATGATAAGACATCCGCACAATAAAATTCACTAGAGGTAATGGGGCTATCGCAAATTTCCGCAGAAAGATGGTTTCGAATAAAATATTATCCACACACGATCGAAGTCTGAGCTTTGAGGAAGGATATCAACTCTCAGCCGTTCTGCGATAGTATTAATAGTCGATTCGAAAACGATATACGAAGTTCCATCGGAAATGTGACAGCCCATAAAGAGGATTCGATACCGTTGCGATGACGACACCGAAGTAACCAATCAATCTGTCGAGGTCATAGCGGACGTTTCTCGAGTCTGTGCCAAGTGCCTCTAGGCTCAACGCCAGCGAGATCTCTTCAGGCACGGCAATGTCAGGCTCGACAAGTACATTCCTAAAGAAGAATCGACCAAATCATAAACGGAGAGGAACACAAGAACCTCCAATGAGAAGAAAGGACCTCATGAGAGCGTGCAGCACAGACACTCCCGCCTTATCTCGCAGAGAGTTCAGCTTGTGGAAGGCCCCCTCCGACTCCTCAAAGTTTTCAAATCCGGGAATGATATCGGCCAGCCCAATCGCCACGAGATGCGCAGCGGGAGTCCATCCATTCTCATCCTATACGCAGCCGCTCGAAAAACACGAAAAAGGAAGAACGAAACAAAGGAGGAGTTACCTTGAGGAAGAAATCCGCGCCGCGGGAATGGAGATAACCGAGCACTTCAGCCAACTTTTGCAAGTCCATCCCCTTCCTGTATTGCATCGCTACATATCAAATCGGAAGATCAATTCGAAAAGATATGCCAACGAAGGCAACAATCGTACCGAGGAGGTGCAGAGCAGAGTAACCAGCCTTGGATTGCATGTTGATGTCGGCACCGAACTCGACCAGCAGTGACAGAACATCAGCACGTAGAGGATCGCGAAGAATCTCCTTGGCCTGTAAGCATGCGTAGTGGAGGGCCGAGAAGCCCGCCACATCCGTCGCCTGCACGAAAGACCTGTCCGCGCTCTTTGCCTTGAGCAAGTGGTGGACTGTGGAAGGATCACCGCGCAGAACCTATCCCCAACACTAAGAAAAGATTACTCAACTTGACGATGACGCGTACCGAAAGAATGAGTGGCGTAAGGCCGTCATGGTCAGGGGCAAGAGAGCATCCCGAGGAAATCAACTCAGGCGTCCACAGCGGATCGAAGAACGACAACATGAGAAGGGGAGAATCTGCACAAAAGGATGAGATGCAAACCATTACGAAAGACTCGACCTTGAAAAACAAAAAGTGAAAGTGCCATTGAAGATAGTCGATTCCTTGTCGTTGAAGCCGCGCTCAAGGTCCAGAGAACGAATGAGTTGGAGCCCTTGGAAGAATCCACTCGCGACTGCACGCGAAGTGAGCGACATGGGGTGTCGAGAGGCTCTCGGAAGGATCTCGTCGCCTCCCAACTTGAGTAACACGCGCAACAAGTCACTCGCATGATCGAGAACAACTGCTACATGGCAAACATGGGCATGGGAAGGTATGGGCAACGAGAGGATGCGGAGAGTACCTGAGAGCTTGCCATCTCGAGATCCGGGATGCGAAAATATGTAATCGATGCAGTTGGCGCCGTAAGCATCCCTCGCAAGTACGTCAGCTCCGCTCTGAATGAGCAACCTCGCCACGGGAAACGCCAATGAACGGCAGGCCAACATCAAAGGAGTGGCCTTGTAGAAGCTAACGACGCATGATAAATCAAAATGCCAACGGAAAAGAGTCTTACGAGTGAAGGAAAAGCGCACAATGATTTGGCATTGATATCAGCGCCATGCTTGATGAGCAGCGAGGCAAATTCAGCTCGAGCGAGCGTCGCGGCCACATGGAGGGGCGTGAATCCATAGATTGGCTATCATTTCACAAATGCATTCAGGATGGCGAAGAAAAATTACGGAGAAGTAAAAAGTACATCCAATGGAAGAGTATTCCGGGAACCCAGGCCGCCCACCGGAACCAAGGAACGCTCCTGAACAAACGATGCGAATCAGAAAAGAGCTCATCATGGATCGAAGAAGCAACGGACCCATGGATTATAATGAACAAGGTGATAGAAGTTATAAATCGAGGCCGAGTAGAGGAGGCGCTGCTCTTTGGTGGAGAGGGTGAGAAGATGATCCTTGGCTGCTCGAGCGCAGAACGACGAGCGAACGTTCCAGTTCAGCCGCGGGTGATGCTTTGATAGCAGAGCAACGAGCTCCTATAACGTTATCCCATGAAAATTGACATCAGAGAGTAAGAAAACGAAAGTGAAAGGGAAACGAACCCCAGCATCATCTCGGTAATTGAGTAAGTGCAAGAGCGACCACCCCCCAAGGAAAGGTCGATCGGGATGGAGTGCGGGATCATCTGAAGCCACAACACCCGATGCCAAATCCGATAAGAGTGTGGTGGGATTGATGTTCATCAGCTATCGAGAGCAACTTACAAGATGACAAGACTGAGAATGAAAGAAGGAGGTGGTATAGACCTTTTGAGAGAACTCCTCATCGACCAGTGCAAGCTTGGAAATCTTATCAATGCGAGCTTGAGTGACTGGATCTTGGTCTAAAAACAGAAGGGAAGGAGTATCCAGGTCATAGGACGAGAAGAGAAATGGCGGACTTCCAAAGTTAAAACCGCCACCGCCAAATGCAGGCGGAATACCCCTTCCTGCTCCACGACCTCTCATGGGAAATCCACCTCTACCAGGGGGAGGAGCAGGAGCAACTCTCCCTGATCATAACAAAATTAGCAACACACTAAAAAAAGGGGAGGCAACGTCAAAGCGCATTACCACCAACAATATTGCGTCGGCCTCTGGCGCCTGGTGCTGCTCCACCAAAGCGACCTCCAAAACCTCCTTGAGCCGCTGGGGCAGGTCCACCCCAACTGCTCGGCAGAGGAGTAGGGGTGGGCATAAATGGAATATTGCCAGTCGAAGTCGATGACGGTTTGCTTGACGAAAATTGATACGAACCCGAAGACTCCGATAAAATCGTAGAAGAGAGAGTGGGGGAACCCTCATCGTCGCTCGACTCATCGTCTTCGGAACTCGAACTACTTTGTCGAGGATCCTCCGTAGCAGCGGAGGTGTCGCCCTTCTCGCTGCTTTCCTTACCTTCCTTCTGCTCCTTCTTCATTCCCTTTCCCTTACCCTTACCCTTACCCTTGAGCTCACCAGCAAGGGGAATAATGCCGCCCATCTTCCAAGGTCTCGTCGAATCTTCGCCACCAAAGAAGGGAGAGGGGTGCGGCGGCTTTCGATGAGCTGAGACCGTATCAAATGTGTTCGCTAAAACAAATAAATGAGATCATGTAACGAAACACAATGCTTGAAATGGAATGAAACATACAGGGATCATCTTCTACTCCCGCGACTTCAGGAAGGAGTGGAGGGGCGAGGTGTGCATACGAGCGACGGTTCGGAGCTTTCTGGTCGAAGGAGGAGTAGAAGAAGAGGTAACCTCGCGGCATCCGCGCGGCTCCCGCATCAACATGGCCTCCCTATCAAACCGACCATGAGAAAATACAATAAATGAGAGAATGCACAAGAATCGACTTCTCACCAAGAGAACCACTCTTTGGAGCTTCGGCAGATCGCTGATGCGAATGATGGGGACGACCACGGAGTCCGCCACCGGCAGGCTCAACTCGAGCTCGCGCACTTTGGGGATATTCTCCAAGATCAATGCCAGGTATCCATCGTAATTGAGTTCGCTCGAATCATCTAAACCAAGCCATGACGTGACAATTTACGACAAGTGGTCGCATGGTGAAATGAAGAAGGTACGAAGGATTACTCGCTCGACTTCAGGTATTCCTTTAAAAAGCCTTAGCAGCGTCCTGGAGGGAACCGTTAGGGCAATGAGCGACACGGAGAGAGGAGATAATCGACGACGAACTGCAAAGGAGCGGCATTGACGAGAGTCAAGTGCGTCAAGTGCGGCAGCGACGGCGTCGACTATACCACCAAGAGAACATTGAGCTATTTCAAAGCGAAATAGTGCAGAAAAACGTACGACGGTTGCAGCGGGCTCCTGATAGGAGCCTGCACCGAAGACGCTGCCAGCCATGTTGATCACCGCAAACTTCTTCAAGCGCGGCCATGGTAAGCGCTCCAAGGCTGTGAAGATCATTTCGCAATCCATCTGTGAGAGAAGATCCTAGCAGCAGAAGAGATCACAAACGCAACGACGAATGACGGGAAGACGCGAAGGTTACAATGCGTAGGTCGACAATTTGGGTGTTATGCTGCGCCATGAGATGCGCTACCAAGCGCGGCAACGACCACCGTTCACGTCGCTAAAAATGATTCTGAGACGATTCCGCAAGAGCAAGAGAAGAGTCGATTCCAACGAATCAGACGCATGGAATCCCATATAAGATCGAAGATCCCGACTTATTGAAATTCTTGATAAGAAGGGAATGGAAGGCGAGCAAGGCAATGTACATTGCCGCCAAATGCGAAGCCGCCTCCTTGAGCCATCGTCACCTCGACGAAGAGATTGGCCTCGTTGACAGCGAAGAGAGCATTGTCGCGCTCCTCCTGTCCTCGATCGTCTTTATCTTCAAAGAGCTTCACGTGAATCTAAAAAGAAATATTCTTATCGATTTGGCCGAATCGCATCGAGCAATTGAAGAAAGAGGCTCGATGAGGCGTCGACCACGTCGAAATTTCGCGAGGGAACGCGAAGACAACCGACGGTCGCTGCAGCGCCCCCAGAATCGATCGATAATATTAATTTGATTTATATTTATTATATTGGGAGTATATTTGGAGATTCCAGAATCGAAACCAGGGAGCAAAGAAGGCGAGGGAACTGCGGAGACTGCGCGGAGGGAGGCCAAACTCAGAAAGGGCACGTAAAAAAAAGATATTCTTATATTATCTTTATTTTCTAATTACGATCGAGATCAATGGTGGAGCAGTACGTGATTCCAGCCGCGGGGCGAAGCGAGCAATTTGAGAAGGCGCTGCGAGACTTGAGCGCAACGACACCAGCCGCGCACGCCGACGTAGTCGAGCACCACGTGCACCAGCTCATCGGGAAGATCGTCCAGCCGTGTCATGGCGCTTGCAGCCTCGATACAGATCAGAAATGAATGCGCAGTCACCGGCAACTGAACACTTTTTCCGCTCGGCTCCTAATAAAAGTCGTAATTCGATATTACATCATTCGGCAGTCACTTTGCTGTCAGCTCCACAAGGTACATCATAGCTTCTCTCTTCGTCATTGGCAGTACCGTGTCAATGCAATGAGCGTCAGCCGTGCCAGCATTCCTTTTTAATCAATCTGAAGTCGAGGCGGACTTCGTCGCCTTTTTGTCGTCTCGGCGCTCGTTGCTCCTCCCAATTCAATTCCTCAATCGCCCTCGTTAAAATTCTTACTGATAAAATTGGAAATTTTCTTAATGATAAATTGGAAATATTATTGTACCCTTCCCGACCGCCGTGGGCACTTTCCGAGCGTCAAATGTGACATCACAGCGAGCTTCGACGATCGACTGTCAAGCCTTCGCTTGCTCTTCATAACTTCATTTCCTGTTCCTCAGAATTCGACATTTGTGATGGAGAAGGTGAAGATCGCGATATTCTTCAAAGGTACTCGCCAGAATTACGGCTACTTTCGTCCCATATCGAACGCGGCGCAGACTTCTCTCCCAAAGCACGACCTCCTCCTCGCCATCTTCGACCTCTTTCACATCCAATACAAAGGCAATGAGGATGAAATCGTTCGAAATGCAGTTTTCATTGACGAAGATGGCGATCCCGTCTTCTTTGACGTGTACGCTCTCTCCATGCTTGTCCTCATTCGACGACACTTCTAATCGAGTGACCTTTCTGATCGCCATTCTCAGCATGCACATCCCAAACGGAACCAACTTGACTCTCATCTTCCGCAATATTCCTGACCCTCCTGTCGTCCCTCAATCCCCAATTCCCACCCCCGTGCCTCCCAACCAAGTCACAATTCCCGCCCCCGTGCCTCCCAACCAGGTCACAATTCCCGCCCCCGTGCCTGGCAACCAAGTCACGATTCCCGCTCCCTTGCCTCCCAACCAAGTCACTCAACCTCCATCCTCTGCCCCTACCCAGCCGAGTGCTGGCCCAAATATCCCCCCTCGGACCGCTCCATCTCCCTCTAAGTTTGTGATTTCGACGAGAGTGAATGCAACCATCTGGGCCTGGGACACAACGTGGAACGATAGATACTGCAATTACCGCCTCAGCGCCGGAAATCTTGTTACCGAGTGCCCTCCGTTCACCCCCTCAAGCAATGATTCCATGATGCCGTTGCTCATTTCTGACTGTGCGTTCACCAAGGGCGTATACAAATTCAGGCACTTGGTTCTGCGGTGGTTTCATCACAATGAAGGCATTTTCTAATCGGCCCTTTTGATAGAGTTGATGACGTTGCCAAGGCAGGCGGCTACATCTTCATTGGATTGATTGATGCCAAGGTGGTTGAGAGTGTCGAGGAGAGGAAGAAGCTGCTGAAATACGAAGACTATATTGTTAAATTGAAACTCACTCAGAAAACTGTACGACTCACTGATGGACATTCGATATTGCCTTCATGATAAATACATATCTCAGGCAGGACTTCCACTTGTAGAGCGATGGCCACGTTAATGGTGGAACATTCGTGCTGGACATGAATCGCAAGAGGTTTTCGATTGACAAAAGGGAGGTGGCCGATGTCGAATTCCCCGACAAGGTCTACATTGGCGTCGGCCTCAAATGGGGACGTTGTTGCGTCCTCCACATCGACCAATTTTAGCACATTTGCGCTGCTGTCGAGAGGGCGTATGCGCATTGCATTCGAGTGTGATATAAACCGCCCCCCAACATATTTAACTTGAGCTCGGGTTCCCTCTTGCGACTCGAGGCATTAGAGAGATCCACCCAGTGGTAAACAGCGAGGAGTATTCGGCAACATTTTGACAAGCTCAGCAAGATGAAAATCTACGCGGCCGTAAGAAAAGGACTAAGACGGCAATGGGAAAGAAACTTGCTTATTTCAACATACAAGGTACATGATTTAGATGAATCAGAGGAGAACAACAGCTTCGAGTTGGACGAGCGCGTCGTCTGCGCCCACTCGCAGAGCGGGGTCTCTCTGCAGCATCTGCCTGGCTAGCTCTTCGAGCGGTGGCGCCCACTTTGCCGAGGAGAATTCGATCGCTTTCGATATCAAATTCATCGATAAGACCAATGAGTTCTTGTCATGGAAAGGCAAGTAACCTGGTAGAACATGCTTGTAAAATAAGCATACCAGAGCATTGAGGGAGAGTTACTACCTTCGACGAGGAGGAAGAGGATGACACCGACACCCCACACGTCTACCTTCTCATCATAGCCTTCCAGATTCCTGACCTCTGGGGCCTAAATATAGAACGCCATAAGATCAACCGACCAACGAAGAACGAAACGGGTGAGGGATGAGGGACCTGGAAGTTCGGCGTGCCGCACCAGCCGACAACTTTGCCATCCTTGCCCTCCTTCTTGATCGACAAACCAAAATCGATCAACTTAAGAAGTCCCTTACACAGACATCAGAAATACATTGACATTAAAGAAGAATCGAAACAACCTCAAAGAAAGGTGATGGCTCGGCAAAGATGAAATTCTGCGGCTGCACATCGCGGTGGACAATGCAATGGCCATGGACCACCACCAACGCCCGCAATATTTGTTCCATCACCGATTTCAATATCTTTCAAAGGGCAATCGAATCAGTGATAGCGAAATTCAATTCATGGCCAAGAACGGAGAGAGACCTTATGGGATAGGTTGAACGAGTGAGGATTAGACTTTGAAAAAGTCGTCTCGCGGCCCACGAAGTGCACAAGTGGCCCTCCTTGAAGCTCCTCCATCAATACGAACACTCTCCTTCACAAAAATATATCCAAGTAAAAATATTAAAATACGCTCAACGACGAGACTGGAAAGATATGAGGAAGCGCACCGAGGAGAGGAGTACACTCCTTTGAGCGCCACGACATGTTCGCTCTGACATTCTACACCAAATAATATTAACAATTTATAAATATAAACTCAAGATGAAATCTGAACCTTTGAGGTTGGCGAGCTCATGACGAATGGCAAACTGATCAAAGGCGCGGGCGAGGGCGCGGTCGATCACCTTCACGGCGAGGCGGTCACCGCTCGATCGTCGCACAGCCGCAAACACCTCTGCAAAGCCGCCCCTAAATGAAAAAATGGAGGGAGAACTAAGGCAGGTCAATACCGATGAAATCAACTCGACGAGGGGAGGCAATCGAGGAAAGGCTCGACGAACCTTTCGACCACAAAACCAGCAAGAGAGCGTTCCCAAATCGAAAATAATATGCACATAATGTCAATAAAAGCCTCATATGAATAAATGCGGCTATTGGGGGCAATCGGAGCGAGGCGTACTCGCCGAGAAAGGCGCCAAAGTCGAGCTCGAGGGAGAGCTGCGCTGCGGTCGACGCCTCGGCCCCTTCCTCACCCTCCTTCCCGACAAAACCATTCTCCTCAAGGGGTTCAATTGAAAATTCGTCAGCATTTTCGTCGAGGTCAAATGAAAAGATCTTGACGGGTGGTGGAGACGGGGTGAGAGGCGCTCGAGGCGGCGGCAGTGGTGGGGGCGCTCTCCGCGGCGCCGCGCTCATCAATCCAGAACCTCCTCTTCCGAAACTATAGAGGTCTTAAATTGGAGAGAGTGGATAATTGCCATTAATTGAGGAGAGTGGATTGGGCCTGTCCGGTAGGCCCCGATGCCCCGCCCGATTTGTTTCGTTGAAGCTCTCCTCTTCTCATTGGAGACAAGTCAGCTCTGACTCTCACCCGGCGTCACCCGACCGCACAAATGTTCGGATATTCTCTATTTATATTCTGACACTCACGACTGACAGCATAAACATGACTGCGTCTTGTCAAAATTACCAGCAGTACTGGGACACTGCGTTGACAGAGCACTGGCCAGGGTCAGTTAGTAGCCTGTCTTGCAAGGACTGTCAGATC
>Ga0154020_10009074_pt1 | contig 11480 bp, 10 predicted proteins | sample Klosneuvirus_201_FD_109709 | JGI IMG/M metagenome (GOLD analysis project Ga0154020, IMG submission 109709) | Active sludge microbial communities from wastewater, Klosterneuburg, Austria - Klosneuvirus_20160825_MG | ecosystem: Engineered > WWTP > Aerobic digester > Activated sludge | place... | reverse complement strand
GAAACAAAAAGGTCTGCTTAACCCGCTTCCCAACCTCGGCGACCTTGACCAGGGTGACCTGAAGTTCAACGTGGATTTCCGGCAGGTGTACGCCACATTGCTGGAGCGTTGGCTGGGGACAGATTCGGAAAGGGTTTTAGGGCAACGGTTTGAAATGCTCGGCTTTGTTTGATTCTCTTAATCCCTCAGGTTGCCCACCAAGAGGTCAAGGCTGATGCCGAGGTACGTACCTGCACTGGTAAAGTTGGCATACGCTCCCAGCCCCAGTCCGAGAAACCCCATCGGCATCAGTTCAAATCTGGGATCCAATACCAAACCGACGGTCGTGTGGGTGTCTGAATTGCACGAGAAGCATACGTTGGAAATCGAATTGATCCCGATCCCGCCCCGCAGATTCAGCCGGCTCATGGGACCCAATTCGATCGCATACCCGGCCATTGGCCCGAAACTTAGCACCTCGTAGGCGCTGCCGTTTTTTAAAAAATTAAACAAGATCACATCCGAATTCAGGTGGGCAAAAGCCGAAAGTGTCAACTTGTTCGGCAGTACAATATTAGCAGATGACCGGAGGGAAATATAATTACCCACGCCTGCTCCCACATTCACATCCCAATGTGTTTGAGCCTTGATACCGGCAGAAAACTGCAGAAAGAACGCAAAAGCGAGAAACCTGAGACTTGCATTCATGGCGAGTACATTAAGCACCTGCAAACGTACTTTTCAAACCGACACAGTGCGTATGCGGGCGGTCATACAGGTAAATGATACATGCCGGGCATTTCCTTTGCGCCTATTCCCCCAACTTCCCCGCCGTCCGGAACCGCCGCGCCAAATACTCCACCGCCAGGGCGTATCCTTCCAGCCCAAGCCCGAAGATGCAGCCCGCGCATTTGGCAGACAACCAGGAATGGTGGCGGTATTCCTCCCGCTCGAAGACGTTGCTGATGTGCACCTCCACCACCGGTGTGCGGATGGCGGCAACGGCATCGGCCAGGGCGATGGACGTGTGGGCAAAAGCGCCGGCATTGATCACGATGCCGTCGGCGTGCAGGCCCGTGTCGTGTAGTTTGTCTAAAAGAGCGCCCTCGTGGTTGCTTTGATAATACTCCAGGTGGATGCCGCCGAAGCGGGTTTTCAGTTCCTGAAAAAAATCATCGAACGAGACGGAACCGTAAATTTCGGGTTCGCGCCGGCCCAGCAGGTTGAGGTTGGGGCCGTTGAGGAGGAGGATACGCATGGTGGTTTGTGCAGGTGGGTTTGGTTCGGACGATCCGGCTGCCAAAGGTGCAGCGCACAGGTGAAAAAAACTACCTTGCGGCCCAAAATCATATCCGGGCAACGACTGTAGACACAGGAAACAGGTCGTGTGCGTTGTTCCGATTTTTGTTTGTATTGACGTTTCCCATGAAAACACCCTGGTTTTTCGGATTGATTCTGGCGCTGTACATCGCTTCCTATTTCACAATGGGGCGCTGGCCGACCCTGCCTTACGGCGGTGACGCATGGGGCTACTATGCGCACCTGCCTTCTGCGCTCCTTTACCACGACATCGGCACATACGATTCCACGATCGCGGCCACTCGGAAATACGACCCCAATATGGCCGACCCCAAAGCCGACCAATACGGCTTGCGGGAAACGCCCATCGGGAAGTACATCATCAAGTACCCCATCGGTGTGCCGCTGCTGGAGATGCCGTTTTTCTACATCGCCCATCTGTGGGCACAAGCGAATCAGGATCAATACCCCCCGGACGGGTTCAGCCGACCGTACATGCTGTGGGCGGGGCTGGGCGCCATTTTTTACGCCGTGCTCGGCCTTTTGCTGCTCTGGCGTATTCTGGCGCGGTATTTCCCGCGCGACACGGTGCTCGCACTGGTGCTGATCACCGCGTTTGCGACCAACCTGTATTACTTCAGTGTGTACAACAACGTGATGTCGCACCCCTTCCTGTTTTTCCTGCACGCGGCGCTGATCTGGACGACGATCCGGTTTTGGGAACGACCGGGCGGAATACGGGCGGCGGCGGTCGGGCTTGCGGCGGGCATGATCGCCATCACCCGCACGCAGGAAGTCATCGCGGCCATTCTTCCGCTGGTTTGGGGGCTGACCGACTGGGCATCCGTTCGGGAACGTGCTCGGTTCATCGGCGCCCGCTGGAAATGGGTGGCCGTGGCGGTTGTGGCGTTTGCCGTGGTGCTCTTTCCGCAGGTATTGTACTGGAAAACGGTAGGAGGCAGTTGGCTCTACTTTTCCTATCAGGGCGAAACGTTCGACTTCCGGCACCCGCACATCCGGGGCGGTTTCACGGATTTCCGGAACGGCTGGCTGATTTACACCCCCGTCATGCTGTTGGCTCTGCTCGGCTTGTGGCGGCTTCGGCGTTCCGTTCCCGGGGCCTGGTGGCCGTTTTGGGCGTTTTTTCCGCTGCATGTGTACATCACGTACAGCTGGTGGTGCTGGACGTACATCAACGGGTTCGGCTCGCGGCCTATGGTGGAAACCTACGCTCTAATGGCCCTCCCGCTGGGCGCTTTTTGGCAATGGGGGGCAAGTCGTTTTTGGAAAAAATGCCTGAACTGGACGGCGCTGCTTTTCTTCATCTGGCTGAATATTTTCCAAACCTGGCAACTTCGCGAGGGCATCCTCTGGACGGAAAGCGCCAACCGCGCCTACTTCATCGGCGTTTTTGGTACCCTGCACCCCGACCGGAATTCCCTCATCGCCTACGATTCGGGCGAACGTCAGCCGGACTCATCCCTACTGACGCCGGTGCGCGACCTTGCCCGCCTGGATTTTGAAGATTCGACGAGCGTGCACCACATTACCGGCCCGGTTTTTTCGGGACGTTTTGCCCTGCAGCCTGCGGACGAATTCAACGCCGGCATCGAGTTGCACAGTGACACGCTCGGCCTGAAACCCGGCGACTGGCTGCGCCTTTCCGTGCGCAGTTTTGTGCGCGGCGCCGACAAAATCTGGAATCGCGACGCACTGGCCAACCTGACCGTCGAATTTACCGACGCGGAAAACCGCCCCATCAAAATCAGGAGCATCCGCATCACCAGCAAAACAGGCAACCCCGGCAACTCAATCTGGGACACCGGCGCCACCGACCAGTGGGGCGAAGCGGCGTTTTTTGTAAAAGTGCCGAAAAACCACCGTTCCGAGGGCAAAATCAAAGTGTACATCTGGAATCCGCAGCGCCAAAAATTAGTTGTGGACGACCTGCATTTGAGCCACTGGAGAAAGTAAACGAAGTCGGGAGAGCCGAGTTCCCTCAAAGGAAAAAACTTACCTTTGCCCCCCGTTTGGGTTGCTCCTTGTCATCCCAAAGGGAACCGTCCGCTCTACGTTTGTCACCTCGCAGAGGCCCGTCCACTCTACGAGGTGACAAACGTAGAGCGGACGGTTCCCTTCGGGATGACAAAGCCCCCGTTCATCACTCATCGTTCATCGCTCATCACTCAAAATATTGGGAATCAAAGCATTTGCCCCGGCTTCCATAGGCAACCTCGGTGTGGGGTTCGATATTCTCGGTATGGCCATTGATCGCCCCGGCGACGAGGTGATCGCCCGCAAGAGCGACACGCCCGGCCTGCGCATTGTCAAAATCACCGGCCACAACGGCAAACTGCCCTATGAGGTGGAACGCAACACGGCCGGCGTAGCGGCCATGCGCCTGCTTGAACATTTGGGCGAAAGCGGACGCGGCATCGAACTGGAAATTCATAAAAAAATGCCCCTCGGCAGCGGTCTCGGCAGCAGCGCCGCCAGTGCCGTCGCCGCTGTGCTGGCGGTGAGCGAACTGTTGCGTACGGGCCTGAGCAAACGCGACTTGCTGCCTTTTGCCTGTGCCGGCGAGCAGGTGGCTTCCGGCGGTTTTCACGCCGACAATGTGGCACCATCGCTGCTCGGCGGCATCGTGCTCATCCGCGACAACGCTACCCTCGACGTGCATCGCCTGCACGCGCCGCGCGGCCTGTACGCCACGGTCGTGCATCCGCACATCGAGGTGCTGACCCGGGAAGCCCGCGCCATACTCCGGCCCGACGTACCCTTGGCCGACTATGTGCGTCAAAGTGCCAATGTGGCCGGCTTCGTGGTTGGCTGCTACACCGGCGACATAGCCCTGATCGGGCGCAGCCTGCGCGATATCATCATCGAGCCGCAACGCGCCGGTCTCATTCCGGGTTTTCACGAGGTACAAGCCGCCGCTTTGGCCGAAGGCGTGCTGGGCTGCAGTATTTCCGGGGCCGGGCCGTCCGTTTTTGCGCTCAGCGCCAACAGCCTCGTGGCCGAAAATGCCGGGCTGGTCATGCAGCGGGCGTTTGCCCGGCATGGCATCGAAAGCCAGGTGTACCTTTCGCCGGTCAACCAGGAGGGAGCGGTTATTTGTTAGTTTTGAGTTTTGAGTTTTGAGTTGAATAAACCACGAACCTGACATTTTTTTTAAAACACATACTACTTGCATGAAACACAAAATTCTGCTTCCATTCTTTTTGTTTCTGGCCGGGCATATTTTGGGCCAGATCAGTTCGGCCATAACGGTCATCCCACAGCCGGTAAAGGCCTTCATCAAGGAAGGTAAATTTGAGTTGAAACCCGACACCCGAATTTACTACCCGCAGGGGCAACCCGATTGGGAAACGGCGGCACAATACTTCATGGCGGTGGCTCAGGCTTCCACCGGGTTCCAGTTGGTAGCGCAGCCGTACAAGACTGCGATTTCAGAGCCCCGCGCCAACGGCATTTATTTCTTGCCCGACAACAATATTGACCAGACCGAGGGCTACCAGTTGGAAGTAATACCCAACAGCCACGTCGCCATCCGCGCACGTACTGCTGCCGGGGCGTTTTACGGTATGCAAAGTTTGCGGCAGCTGTTTCCGCCAAAGTTCAACAGCACCCAGGTGGTGAAGGACTCGGTGCCGTGGACGGTCACGGGATGCGTCGTCACCGACAACCCGCGGTTCGGCTACCGGGGCATGCACCTCGACGTGAGCCGGCACTTTTTTTCGGTCGAGTTCGTCAAGCGCTATATTGACCTGCTGGCCATGCACAAATTCAACCGCTTCCACTGGCACCTGACCGACGACCAGGGCTGGCGCATCGAGATCAAAAAGTACCCCAAACTGCAAACCATATCCTCTTGCCGCAAGGAAACGGTGATCGGCCACGAGACCGATGATCCGGCCAAATTCGACGGCAAGGAACATTGCGGCTACTACACGCAGGCCGAAGTCAGGGACATTGTGGCGTACGCCCGCAAGCGCTTCGTAACTATAATTCCCGAAATCGAAATGCCCGGGCATGCCATGGCGGCGTTGGCGGCCTATCCCGAGCTCGGCTGCACCGGCGGCCCCTACGAGGTGGCTACGACCTGGGGCATTTTCAAGGATGTGTTCTGCGCCGGCAACGACAAAACCTTCGAGTTCGTCACCGGTGTGCTCGACGAGGTGTGCGCCTTGTTCCCTGGAGATTACATCCACATTGGTGGCGACGAATGCCCCAAAGAGCGCTGGAAGGCCTGCGCGAAATGCCAAAGCCGCATGAAAGCCGAAGGGCTGAAAGACGAGTACGAACTCCAAAGCTACTTCATCCGCCGCGTCGGGCAGGTGTTGGCCAGGAACAAGAAAAAACTGATCGGCTGGGACGAGATACTGGAGGGCGGTTTAGCGCCGGGGGCTACTGTGATGAGTTGGCGCGGCACCGAGGGAGGCATTGCCGCCGTAAAAGCCGGCCACAACGCCATCATGAGTCCGGGTTCGCACTGCTACTTCGATCATTACCAGAGTGACCCGGCCACCGAACCGCTGGCCATTAGCGGCTTCACCACCATCCAGCGCGTGTATGGCTACGAGCCGATCCCCGACAGCCTGAGCGAAGCGGAGGGCCGGTTTATCCTCGGCGCTCAGGGCAACGTGTGGACGGAGTACATGCAAACGCCCGCTCAGGTCGAATACATGGCTTTCCCGCGTGTTTGCGCCTTGTCGGAGGTACTGTGGACACCCGCCGCCAAACGGACCTGGCCGGATTTTGCCCGCCGCTTGAAAAACCAGTTTAAAGTGATGGATGTATTGGGCGTAAACTACGCCCGGAGTTTTTACGATGTCAAGTCCAGTTTTGCCGGCGGCTATGTGGTGCTCAACTCCAACGACCGCACCGTGCAAGTGAAATACACCCGCGACGGCACCGATCCCAAAAACACCTCTGCCGGTTTTTACTCGCCTATCGGATTACAACAATCCACCACAATCAAGGCAGTTTCAGTGGTGGATGGCGAGATCGTGGGTAAAATCCTGACTGTGCGGTATTTGGTGCACAAAGCACTGGGAAAATCCTACACCCTGAGTACCCAGCCCGACCAGTATACGGGCGGCGAACGCCATGGCCTGACCAATGGGGTGAGCGGCGCTTTGCGTGCGTGGAACAACTGGGTGGGCATCAAAAACGACCTTGATCCGGTCATTGACTTCGGCGAAACAACCACGTTTGCCAAAGTGAGCACCAATTTCCTGAACAGCAAGGAGTCCTGGATATACCCGCCGCGCAGCATCGAGATTTTCGTTTCGGATGATGGTCAAAACTTTACCTCTATCGGGAAAAAAACCATTGACGCCAACGGAATGAAAGGCAACACGGTCGAGCCCGTTTCATTTTCTACGCCGGGAGCCAAAGGCAGGTACCTTAAATTAGTGGCCCAGGCTTTTGGCCCGATTCCCGAAAACGCGCCGGGAGCAGGCAACAAGGCGTGGCTGTTTTTGGACGAGATCATTGTGGACTGATCGAGTCGAGTCTGACACTGGGTGACTCGAAGTCACCCCGTGACTCGACCGTTTGTTTTTCTAACCAAACCAACCATAGTCGTATGCAAACCATTCTTCGAGCAGCTCTTTTTTTCGTTTTGCTGATGTCGCTCAGCAGGCCCGGATTTGCACAGGAAGTTCAAATCCCCACCGACACCACACAACTCAGCGTGGTGGAGACCAAGGACGGTAACGAATTTGTCGGATACATCATCCGTATCGAGGCGGACAACATCGTGGTCAAAACACAGAACTTCGGCGAGGTACGCGTGCTGCGGCAAAGTGTGCGCAATATTCGTCCGCTGGAAAAAAGTCGCATAGTAGAGGGTGATTACTGGCCGGAAAGCCCGCAATCCGTGCACTACTTTTTTGGCCCGAGCGGTTACGGGCTGCGCAAAGGCGAAGGGGTTTATCAAAACACCTGGGTCTTTTTCAATCAGGTGAGTTACGGGGTGAGCGACAATTTTTCGATCGGCGTGGGCATCGTGCCGCTTTTTCTGTTTAGTGGTTCTTCCTCGCCCATTTGGCTCACGCCAAAGGTGTCCATTCCGATCAAGCGTGACCAGGTCAACCTCGGCATAGGCGGGATTTTCGCCACAGTTTTGGGTGAAAACACGGGTTCGTTCGGGCAGGTGTACGGGCAGTTGACCCTCGGGTCGCGCGATCGCAACGTGAACGTCGGCCTCGGATACGGCTATGCCGGTAATGATTGGGCAAACACGCCGCTCGTTTCCGTGAGTGGCATTTACCGTACCGGCAAAAAATTCGCCCTGCTGACCGAAAACTACGTGTTCGATACCGGCGACCGGAACACCGTACTGCTCTCCTTCGGCGGGCGGTTTATCGGCAGGAAAATATCCGTGGACGCGGGGCTGTTTTTTCCCACCAATACGAACGGGGAATTCATTGCGGTGCCGTGGTTGGGGCTGTCTGTGCCGTTTGGGCGTCCGAATTGAGACTACACCCGCTCCAAAATTCTAAACGTCCACGCGTACTCGTTTTTAGCGTCCGGCGTGTGTTCCTCACGCCAGGTTTCCCGCCATTCTGCCGGGTATATTTCCGGAAAAAACACCTCGCCTTCCGGCGCGATGTCTACTTCCGTGAGGTAGAGTTTGTCCCAGAGCGGCATGCTTTCGCGGTAGATGGCGCCGCCTCCGATGATGAAGGCCTCTGTTTCGCCGTTGTCGTAGGCGATATCGAGGGCTTCCTGCACCGAATGTGCCGCGAGCACCCCTTCCGCTGCAAAAAACAAATCGCGGGTAATGACCACGTTGGTGCGTTTGGGAAGCGGCCTTCCGATGCTGCGAAAACTGTTGCGCCCCATGATGATGTGGTGCCCCAGCGTGGTGCGTTTGAAATAGGCCAAATCGGCGGGCAGGTACCACGGAATTTCATTGTCCATTCCGATAACCCCGTTTTTGGCAACGGCAACGATGGCGGATATTGTCATTCGGGCGAGAACCGGTAGTTTTGAAATTTCAGGATGTGCACAAACGTATTTTCCAGGTAGTCGTATGCGTCCAATTGGTTGTCGGCAGGGGCCATATTTGTGCCGGACCAGGTTTTGCTGAACTGATATTTTCCGCGAAGCCCTTCGATCGGGCGCTCCGAGGGCAGGCGTTGCGGAAAACTCAGTCCGTAGCGTCGAAGCAGGTTTCCGGTAAGCATCGTGATGTCGTAGCCGTTGTAGGCATTGTCGTCGGGAACGGTGCCGTAAGCGGTGTAAAACGCCTGTCGGAAAGCGCGGGCTGCTTCGGTGTCGCGGTGGACGAAGGACGCGGCGGTAATATGCACGTTCAGCGACGAAAAGTACACCGGTTCGATGTTTTCAAAGTTTCTCCATTGGGGCATCCCGTACACTTCCACGGTATTGCTGCCTTTTGCTGCGCTCAGTTTTCGCAGGAAAGCCATCACAAAATCCTGGCTCGCCCAGGTGGGCAGCACAAACACAGCGGTGCGTCCGGGTTTGAAATAAGGTTTGAAGTCTGTGTTGTCGAAATTGGTGGCGGCATCGGGCAGCACGAGTTCGGCAAAGGGTATGTTGCCGGGCGTGTTGGCCTGTTGAAAATACGGCAGGCGGTCGGCTTCTTTTTGTTTGCACACCAGCACCACAGCGTCCGCACGGTGTCGGCGCAGGATGTGTTGGGTGATGGCCGCACAATGTGCCCGGAGCGAGGGGTTGATCTGGATGAAATCCGGGTTTTGGGTGGTAAGGCTCATCGTGGGACTTTCGGGCGAAATCAGGATTTGGCGGGTCTGCCGGATGCGTTCGGCCATCAGGCTCACGTGGCTGGGGCGCACCGGCCCGATCACAACCTGTGCTTTGGCCAGGCGGGGGTTGGAGAGCAGGCGCTGGAAGTCATCGTCGTTGACCTGCGTGTCGAAAGCCTCCACCGAGAGGTTCATACCCTCTTCGGAAAGCCGTTGCAAGGCGAGGGTGGCACCTCCGTAAAACTGGAGCGCCAGGGCACTTTTTTCCGGTACCGACGTGCCGCCGGGGTCGGCTTGATCCGTCAGGAAGGGTAGCAGGAGGGCCAAACGGTAGGTCGGTCCCGAATACGGTGTCGTTGATGGGGCGCCCGGGGTATCCTTGATGGGTGGTTTGGCAGAAGGGGCGGGCGTCCAGCGGACGGTGTCCATCGGTTCGGTACGCCCGGGCCGGTCGCTCGGCTTGGTCGTGCCCGGTCGGGTGGGGGACGTGCCCGTAGTTGTTTTTTTGGCCGGGCTGCAGGCGGCTATTCCAAGAAATGCGACAATGCCAAGCAGACGTACTGTTTTGAAAATCATAGGTATGTCCGGCTATTTTGTTTCATCAGGTGAAATCTCTGCCTCATGCATCAACGAGATAATGTCCAGCGAAATACCGGGCATGATTTCGACCGGGGCAGCCCAATCCTGCACCACCCATTTTTCGCCCGGAGTAGCAATCACAACCTTTCGGGTGCGGGAAAAATACCAAATCACTTTTTGAGTGCCAAAGTCAAGCAGGCGTTGTGTTTTGGGCACCACATACTCGCTGAACAGGTCTTTGTTTTTGTCATCCATTTCTACGCCGAGGTCAATTTCTAGGACTAATTCGGCGGGCACATTGGCGTAGGTGTCGGTAATTTTATCGCGTGTCAGCACGGACTTATCATATACGGCTATGTCGAGGCCAAAGTTGTTTCGGTGGCTGATGTGGAGTCCTGTTTCGCCTACCAAAACGCGAAATTTTTTCTTATCCAGACGGGATTTCAAAAAATCGCCGATCTCATTTTTCAGGGTACTCTGAAAAAGACTGTCTGCCATAATTTCTTCAAAGGTTTTGGTTTTGTTCAGCACCGAGCGATAGCCCGCATAATAAAAACAGACCCCTTCCACCACCTCGCGCACGAGATGATCGGGTACTTTTTTGCGAACCGGCGCTTGCTTCGGGACGGCCTCTGTTCTGCTCGTCATGGCGTGGCTTGTTTTTTTCGTGAGCGATTATTATGCAAATCTATACAAAAATCCGTGTCTCATCCGTGGTATCCGTGTCCCATCCGGTTTAAAGGGGAAGGCCATTCCTAATCACCCTCCTGCCTTTTTCGTATTGGTGTACCCCAGTCCGATGAGCATGTCCACCACTTTGTCGCGGTGGTTGCCTTGCACGATGATGATGCCGTCCTTGGCATTTCCGCCGGCGGCGCATTTGCTTTTGATCAATTTGGCCAGGTCGGCCAGATCGTCATCGGAGCCGTTGTAGCCTTTCACGACGGTAGATTCCTTACCGCCCCTGCCGCGTTCGAGCCACACGCGCAGCACCTGTTTGGCGTTAGCCATGTTGCTTTCCGTCTCTGCCTCCGGCTCGGATGCAAAATCAGGATTGGTGGAAAAGACGAAGCCACCGGAATGTTTCTTCTTGGACATAAATCGAATGCGCTAACTAATCAATGTACCAATCTGGTTCACCAAAACACCAAAACACTCTTTCAAGAGGGCACGAGCACCTTCAGCGCCTTGGGAATAATTTCAAATTCGAGGTCGCCGGAGGTTTCGACACTTTCGCCGTCCACGTGTACAAACGTGCGGTCTTCGCAGGAAATTTTCACGCGACTTGCGGTGAAATGCTCCACGAAACCCGCGTCGTACAGTTTGCCGCTGAGGCTGGCGGGCAGGGCGGCGAAGTACTGCCAGCGAGGCACGTCGCGGAAGATGACCACGGAAAACAGCCCGTCGTCGAGCAGGGCATCGGGGGCGATCTGGAAGTTGTAGCCGTACATGGGGCCGTTGGCTACCGTGACGACGAAGCACTTTTCCGTGACGGTTCGGTCTTCCGTCTCGATGGTGCAGGTATGGGGTATGAACGTAAGTCCGGCTTTCACCGAGTGCAGGAAGTAGGGCAGGAATCCGCGCCAGTTGCTGCCTTTCATTTGTTTGGCCACAAAGCCGTCGAAACCGATGCCGGCGAGGTTGATGAATGGGCGTCCGTTGAGTTTGCCGCAGTCTATGGTTTGGACGCGGGCGGTATTCAGTTTTCGGACGGCCTTGTCCATGTCGCGCCCGTAGCCGAGGTGCATGGCGAGGCCGTTGCCGGAGCCTGCCGGGATGATGCCGAGCACGGTGTCGGTGTGCATCAGGACAGAGGCTACCTCGTTGATGGAGCCGTCACCACCCACGGCTACTACGATATCGTAACCTTCCTCGCGGGCTTTG
>Ga0154020_10009073_pt1 | contig 11480 bp, 10 predicted proteins | sample Klosneuvirus_201_FD_109709 | JGI IMG/M metagenome (GOLD analysis project Ga0154020, IMG submission 109709) | Active sludge microbial communities from wastewater, Klosterneuburg, Austria - Klosneuvirus_20160825_MG | ecosystem: Engineered > WWTP > Aerobic digester > Activated sludge | place... | reverse complement strand
CCGATAGCATCAGGGAAGGAAAAGCAGCAGCTAAAGCAGGTTTAAAAACAGGTGACGTAATTGTGCAGATCGGTGATTTTAAGATTCCCGATGTACAGGGATATATGCAGGCTTTGGGTAAATTTAAAAAAGGAGATGCCACTAAAGTTATTGTGAAGAGAGGTGCTGAAGAGATCGTATTTGATATTGTTTTTTAATCTTACTATAGTTCAGGCAAATGGCAACGGGTCAAAAATTAAAAATTGATAACGAAGAGTTGGCAGAAGAGTTTTTTGAAGACTCTTTGTTGCTGGGCATTGTTGCGCCGGTTAAGGACTACCAGTTCAGCTGGCAATTAAACCAGTTGCTGGGCCTTGGTTTCAGGGTTAATAATGATATTGAGATACAACTTAAAAAAAAGCAGCGTACTTATTTTTTCAGTATTTATGAATATGCGGTTCCTTCCATTACTTTAACGCATTATTTATACAATAACCAGCACGATGGCGAGTATTTATTGCCCGAGTTCAAGCACCTCGATTTCTTATGGCTGATAAAAGGAGACCCGATCACGGCAGAAGATCTGAAATTACTGATACAGTCCATCAGAACATTACCCGGAGTACAGTTGGTTACTGAAATGACGAATGAGAAAATAAAGCACAAGCAGCATCTTATCTTTTAACCTCATTGCTTCATTGTAATCGCAAAGACATCTTGGTTTATAAACATTAAACTTACAATCATGTGGAAAGAAGAAAACAATACCCTCTATAAAAAATTTGAGTTCAGCAATTTTTCGGAGGCCTTTGCCTTTATGACCCGGGTTGCCATAGAAGCAGAGAAGATGAACCATCATCCGCTATGGACCAATGTATATAACCGGGTGGAGATATGGTTAAACACCCATGATGCCGGAGATATAGTAACTGAAAAAGATCACAAGCTGTCAAAGCGTATTGACGGTTTGCTTTGATTTCGTCAGGGCTGTTTTGTTTTTACTTCTTTAAGCGCTATATAAAAGCCATTCCGCATCCTGAGGATGATGGGTAGTTTGGCAGAGTCAAAAAAACTGAAGAATATTTCTTCCTTTGCAACGGGCGCCCCTTCAACATTAAGTTCCGCTACCAGTTCTTCTTCTATCGTTTCTTTTTCCCCATCAATGATCACCTGCAGTTCGCTTTCCTCTTCGGAGTATGTTCCCATTTTTTTCAAGTGGTCGTCGGTATTCATTTTCATCATCGCTCCCTTGCCTTCTTTTTTCAGTGCAGAAAAGGTTGATTTACTCAACCATACACTGAGTGTCTGGTCGTCCAGTTTTTTTATGCCCGGTGAAAAATAATTGTACATGGTATTACCGGTAAGCATGGCTTCCGGCGTATGAATGATAGAACCCTTGCCACTGGCAGACTCTGTCATTTCCCAGTCGAACTCCACGGCAGGAGTAAGTTTTGTAACCGTAACAATAAAATCATACCGCTGTTCATTGGCCTGCACGGCATAGATCAGTTTTGTTCCTGGCTTTACCAGCGCCTGCAAATTGGCTTGAGCAAATGTGGCAGCAGTAAATAACAGGAGGCCGGAAAGGGCGAATAGTTTTTTCATTTTGGTTACTTTATATTTCAAGATAATGATCATTTACAGATTTACGTGCACTGTTTTCTCTGTGTGTGGTATAAATTTTCCAATAGGTTTAATAAACTCACCAAGCTCATTTGCAACCAGCAATTTTTGTACTTCGCCGATGGCATTTTTATCAACCGCTATCAATAAACCGCCATTAGTTTGTGGATCGGGTAATAAATTAAAGGCTTCCATTACATTCACACCCTTTTCAAAACTCACTTTATCGCTGTAGCTATTCCAGTTGCGGTAGGTAGCATCGGGTACAATGCGCTGGCTTAAATATTCCCTTACGCCGTCAGCTACCGGCAAAGCGCTGTAATTTATTTCTGCTGACAAGTTGCTGCCGTCTGCCATTTCAATCAGGTGCCCAAGCAAGCCAAAGCCGGTAACATCGGTCATGGCGGTTACACCATCAATTTTTCCTAAACCTTCCCCAATTTTATTAAGCCAGCACATCTGGTTTATCATCACCGGTACATGTTCTTCTTTCAATAACCCTCTTTTTTGTGCAGTAGATAAAACACCAACACCCAGTGGTTTGGTGATGAAGATCATATCTCCTTCTTTAGCCGTATTGTTTCTTTTCAGGTTCTTTATATCAACCAGGCCGCTCACCGCTAAACCAAAAACAGGCTCGGCAGAATCAATACTATGCCCGCCCGCCAGTGGGATACCGGCTTCTTCGCAAACCTTCCTGCTGCCGTCCAAAACTTTTTGCGCCAGCGCTGCCGGTAATTTTTCAACAGGCCAGCCTAAAACAGCGATGGCTAAAATGGGCTTGCCTCCCATAGCATACACATCACTGATTGCATTGGCAGAAGCTATTCTTCCAAAATCAAATGCATCATCCACAACAGGCATAAAAAAATCGGTGGTAGAAATCAAGGCTGTCCCATTACCCAGGTCATAAGCAGCCGCATCATCTTTGCTGCTGTTGCCTACCAGCAGTTTGGCATTGGAAGTTGCAACGGTATTTGTTTTTAGAATTTCATCCAGCACTTTTGGTGCGATCTTGCATCCGCACCCTGCGCCGTGAGAATATTGCGTGAGTTTTATTTCATCCATCCGGCAAAGTTAACTGTCAATCATGTTTCCGTCTAAACATAATTGCAGAACTTCTTTTCATATCCCCGCTAAAGCGTATCTCATGACGCTCGGTTCCGTCATACACTATTAATAATCCTGTATTGGGAGGGAGGCTACCCAGTGTTTCGGCATACATTACTATCTGGATACTGTCGTCAATATCCTCTATATAAATTGTTTTACGAACTGCATTTGTACTCAGGCCAACCCTGGGCATGATCAGCTTTCCGTTCATCAGCACACTTACTGTATCACCATCTACTTCACCGTTATCATATAAAGTAAGCACAAGACTGTCTGTTTTAAAATACAAGGTTTGTATTGTTTCAACAGTTCGTTTTTCAATATCAACAGCAGAGCTTGTGGCTAACGAAACAGGAATTTTGTCTTCTGCTTTTTTTACAGCCACAGGTTCGGGTTGTTTTATAACTTTTTCTGCTGCAGGTTGCTGCTTAACCACCGGTGTCGCTTTAACAATGGGTTGTTCCTTTGTTGTTGTGGGTGTTTTGGTAATGGGTTGTTGAACGGCAGGTTGCTGTTTTACAACCGGGGCTGTTTTAACAACAGGCTGTTCTGTCACCGGTTTTTCTTTTACTACAGGTTGAGTTTTTGCAACAGTTTGTTCGGTAACCGGTTGCTCTTTCACCGGCTGAGGCTTGGCTATGGGCTGTTCAACAATGGGCGGAGTTTTTATTTCGGCTTTTGCGACCGCTTCCTCTTGCACAAAAGATAATTCTTTTGCCAGGCCAAGTTCTTCCAGGTGAGGTATCAATGCCGATTCGTGGAAATTGATTTTTCTTTCAACCTGTATAAAGCCTGTTGCCGGCGCATACTCTTTTGTCCGGTTGGTGCTGAATGCTCCGCTTAAAAGCATTGCGCCTTCCTTTATCTCAAATTTCAGTGTGTTTGATACGTGTACACCTTTAGGTGGCTTGATGGGATAATTATTAGCGATGAGTTCAATGTCGGTTGTGGTTATTTCATCCCCATCCCTTTTTATCCTGATCTTCTTTACTCCATGGTATTCTTTATTGTCTAAAATAAAATAGGTGTGTGAAAATCCGGTTAGTTTTCCTTTTTCGTTTTGACTGATAGCGATTTCATACCGGTAATTCAGTTGTGTAGTATCGTTATACATGGTTCCCTTCCAAAGGCCGGTAATATCCATGTCTTCGGGTAAGGGTTTTTGGGCAAATAACTGAATTGAAAAAAACAGGATTAAACAAAGGATACTCAGGGGCTTACGGTATTGCATGACAATAGCTTTTCGGTATTGGTTTTTGTATCAACGCCCGAACAGGCTATTTTATTTAAAAGTGAGGAAAGATTTTCCCGGTTATGAAGGCCTTTGCTGTACCATTTATCGTAGTAGGTGAGTAAAATACGGAAACATTCCCTTGGATGGCCTTCCTGCAGTTGTTCAATAGCCATTTTTGTTTGCAGTCCACCAAGTCTTTTTTGAATGCGGAGAATGGCTTCAATCAATTTTTCTTTTTCAAATTTTCCATACTCATTTGTGATATAGCCGAGTCGTTCTGTAAAAGGTATATCTAAAAAATATACCGGCGATCTTCGCATGGTATTCCATAGGGGCATAGGTATTTGCAGGTTGCCAATGCGCTGGCTCTCGTCTTCGAGGTAGGTGCCCCCTAACCCCCTGAAGGGGGGATTGGGGTCTGGCTCTTCTTGTAGCTTGTAACTTGCAGATTGCAGATTTTCTGCCAGCAGATTTTCAAACATCTCCTGTTTTGGTTGCGGTTCTTCTCCTAATGCACCAAACGCCGATCCTTTATGATTAGCCAGGAGCTCAAGGTCAATTATTTTCTTATGCTGCATTTTTAATTCATGAAGCAGTAATGTTTTTCCGCTACCAGTGTAGCCACCAATAATATTAAAGTTGTAGTCTTTTTCAAATTGTGCCAGCACCCATTTACGGTAAGACTTATAACCGCCAACCAATGTATATACGTTAAATCCATAGAGGTCGAGTAGCCAGGCAACACCGGCGCTACGCATGCCTCCCCGCCAACAGTGAACTAAAACGTTTCTTGTTTCTTGTTGCTCGTTTACGGGAGTTTGATTACTAGTAGCAGAGTTTAACGAGAAACGAGAAACGAGAAACTCAGTTTCTTCCACCATTGTTTTCATCTTCACTCCAAAATAATCAAGACCCACTTTTATTGCTGCTTCACGGCTTTGTTGTTTATATGCAGTGCCCACCATTTTTCTTTCTTCATCGGTAAATAAGGGCAGGCTGTAAGCACCGGGCATATGTGCATGATTGTATTCGCCCGGGCTGCGTACATCAAGCACGGGGTGTTCTTTAGCAAGCTTTACAAATTCTTCTATGGTCAGTTTCTGAACAGCCATATACCGGAAAATTAAAAATGAAGAATTAAAAATTGTTCTTAGGATACCCTCCTCCATCAAAGAAAAGAGCCGCTAATCAGCAGCTCATTCTTAATTATTAGTTTTTAATTGGTTACCCATTCATTGATGTTAAAAACTCTGCGTTGTCTTTTGTTCCTTTCATATTTTTCAGCAACAGGTTAATTGCTTCTTCTGGATTCATATCCGCCATGTGTTTACGCAACACCCACATGCGCTGGAAGGTATCTTTATCCAGCAGCAGGTCATCACGCCTTGTAGAAGAAGCCACAATATCAATGGCAGGATAAATCCTGCGGTTCGACAATTTACGCTCCAGTTGCAATTCCATATTGCCTGTTCCCTTAAATTCTTCAAAGATCACCTCATCCATTTTACTGCCCGTATCAACCAGCGCTGTGGCAATGATGGTCAATGAGCCACCATTTTCAATCTTACGTGCTGCACCAAAGAACTGTTTAGGTTTCTGCATGGCATTGGCTTCTACACCACCGCTTAATACCTTACCGCTTGATGGAGCTACGGTATTATGTGCCCTTGCCAAACGGGTAATGGAATCGAGTAGTATCACCACATCATGGCCGCACTCAACCAACCGTTTTGCTTTTTGTAAAGCCATGGTGCTAACCCTTACATGTTTTTCTGCTGGTTCATCAAAGGTAGATGCGATCACTTCTGCCTTCACACTGCGTTCCATATCGGTAACCTCTTCAGGCCTTTCATCTACCAGCACCACCATCAGGTAACATTCAGGATGATTTTCTGCAATGGCATTGGCAAGTTCTTTCAGCAACATGGTCTTACCCGTTTTGGGTTGGGCAACAATCAATCCCCGCTGCCCCTTACCAATGGGCGTAAAAAGATCCATGATACGGGTGCTGTAATTATCTGCCCTGGTACATAGATCTAATTTTTCAAAAGGAAATAACGGGGTCAGATAATCAAAAGGAACCCGGTCCCTCACTTCTTCAGGAGATTTACCGTTGATGGTCTCTACTTTTAATAAGGCAAAATATTTTTCGCCTTCTTTTGGCGGACGTACACTTCCATAAACTGTGTCCCCGGTTTTTAATCCAAATAATTTTATTTGTGATGGAGAAACATAAATGTCATCGGGTGAAGATAAATAGTTGTAGTCGCTGCTTCGTAAAAAGCCATACCCATCGGCCATCATTTCCAGCACCCCTTCTCCCAGTATCACGCCATCAAATTCAATATTAAATGCAGGCTGTTGTTCCCTGCGCTGATTAAATTGTTTGGAGGGTTGCGGTGATAGCTCTTCTCCCATATCGATCTCTGGCTCCTGCACATCTTCTTCCTGGAGCATCTGTGCAATGGCAGGGGGAATGGTGCTTTCCTCAGCGGTAATTGGCAGCACATCATTTTCATCTTCTTCTTCCAATTGCCGTTTCACCGGCCTTTTATCTGCCTCGGGTTTCTTATTTTTTGCCGGTGCAGCTTCTTCCACTGTGGAGGAGCCGGCAGATTTTATGATCCTTTTACGTTTGGGCTTTTCGCCATCTGTCTTTTTTTCGGTGCTCATAATAGATTGGGTTTCCAGGATCTTATTGATCAGGTCCTGTTTGTTAAGTTTTTTGGCGTTGGAGATATCAAATTGTTCTGCAATGTCCAGCAACTCAGGAACGAGCAGGTCGTTCAGTTGTGAAATATCGTACATAAAAAATGAAAAATGATTTCTTCAAAAATCCGGTCTTAAGTCTGAAAATAGTAATTGAGAATTTATATTGGTGGAATCTGCGTGCCTGATAAAGAGAATGATTGGATAAACTTATCAGCTTGTTCCGGCTCAAAAGTAGGGATTTTTTTATAAAATACAAGTTTTTTTGAAGGGATAGATACACGGATGGCAGGGATTGGGGCCGAATTTCACCGATTTGATCAGCACATATCTGTATTCATCTCCGTCATCCGTGTTTCTATCTTATCTTTGCCCCCCAATTTATTTTTATATGTTCAATAAAAGAACCAGGATAAAAGACCTGCTGGCAAGCGACAAAACGAACTATGAAGTAACCGTGATGGGATGGGTGCGTACCTTCCGTAATAACCAGTTCATTGCACTTAATGACGGCAGCAGCAATAATAATTTACAGGTGGTGGCAGCTTTAGGGATGCTGGATGATGCTACCATGAAACGAATCACCACCGGCGCCTGTATCCGGGCAACCGGGGAACTGATACCTTCACTTGGCAAAGGGCAGAAAGTAGAACTCAAAGCAGCCTTTATAGAAATACTCGGCGACAGTGATGCAGAAAAATTTCCATTACAACCTAAAAAACACAGCCTTGAGTTTTTAAGAGAAATTGCACACCTGCGTTTTCGCACCAATACATTCGGTTCTGTTTTTCGGGTAAGGCATGCACTGGCTTTTGCTATTCATAAATTTTTCAATGACAAAGGGTTTATTTACCTGCATACACCTATCATTACAGCAAGTGATGCAGAAGGTGCAGGTGAAATGTTTAAAGTAACAGCATTGCCGCTGGATGGAACGGCGCCAAAGAATGAAGACGGCTCGATAAATTTTAAGGAAGATTTTTTTGGACGCAGCACCAATTTAACGGTAAGCGGACAACTGGAAGGCGAACTGGCTGCAACTGCATTCAGTGATATCTATACTTTTGGCCCAACCTTTCGTGCAGAGAACAGTAACACCACAAGGCACCTTGCCGAGTTCTGGATGATAGAGCCAGAGGTTGCTTTTAACGACCTGGAAGATAATGCCAACCTTGCCGAAGAGTTTATAAAATATGTGATAAAACATGCGATGGATAATAATAAAGATGACCTGGAATTTTTAGCACAGCGTGTAGAGGAAGAAGAAAAACAAAAACCACAAACCGAGAGAAGCGAACTGGGTTTAATGGAAAAATTAAATTTTGTAGTTGATAACAACTTTGAAAGGCTTAGTTACACCGAAGCCATTGATATTTTAAAAGAGAGCAATCATAATAAGAAAAAGAAATTCCAGTATGCAATAACCGGGTGGGGAATGGACCTGCAAAGTGAACATGAAAGATACCTGGTGGAAAAGCATTTTAAAAAGCCTGTGATACTTATGGATTATCCAAAAGAGATAAAGGCATTTTACATGCGACAGAATGATGATGGAAAAACAGTTGCTGCTATGGATATTTTAGCGCCCGGTATCGGCGAGATTGTTGGAGGTTCTCAAAGAGAAGAGCGCCTGGACAGACTTACCCAGCGTATGAAGGAAATGAATATTCCTGCCGAAGAATTATGGTGGTATTTGGATACAAGGAAATTCGGCTCCTGCCCACATGCCGGGTTCGGGCTTGGTTTCGAGCGGCTGGTACAGTTTGTAACCGGTATGGGAAATATAAGAGATGTGATTCCTTTTCCAAGATACCCGAAGAGCGCAGAGTTTTAATTAGCGCAACTTCTTGTACATTTCCTCAACAAGTCCTCTTTGTTTCAGATCCTGTATGAGTTCCCAAAACATAATACCACCGAGTTTTTTACGGCGTATAAATTTTGATTTTTGTTTTACTGATCGCCTGTCGTCAAATGTGGCAAATAATTGTTGTGAAGCATTGTAGGCATAAGGTGCTTTGGCTTTTTTATCCCAGTAATATTTATAGCCCGATGTATCACTGAAATAATTTTCAAAATCAAAAAATGCAACACCCCGTTTAAATTTTCCGGACTGGTATAAGCCATGACCGGAATCCTGCACATTTTCCCAAACCCTTGCATAAAAAGCAGCGCCAACAACCAGTTTATCGGCCGGAACTTTTTTATCGATCAGCCAGTTTACACATTTACTTGTTGATTCCTGTCCAGGGCGGTAACTGTGCAGTGGTGTGTGGTGGCCTGTTACTATTGCATATCCGCCAACAAGATCGTAAGTCATCAGGTTTATAAAATCAACAAGTGGTGTCACTATACCCCAATCAACAGACTGCTCCAGGTATTTAATAAATCCTCCTGCAGCAAAGCTCAACAGGTAATTATTACCCATTTCGGTTCTGAGTGTTTTTATCAATTTGGTAAAATTATCCCGGTCTGCTGCATCATATTTATGCCCGGGATATCCTTCAATGGCCGGATATTCCCAATCCAGGTCAAGGCCATCAATACCATATTGTTTAAACAGCGCAACCGTTGTCTTTGCAAAATTTTTTCTGTGCTCTTCCGATGCAAACAGGTCGCTGCAGGGAGCACAACCGCCCCATCCGCCAATAGATACCATGATCTTTAACTTCGGGTGTTCTTTTTTTAACGCAACTAGTTCTTCCAGGTTTTTCCGTTGATCATCATTATGAAAGGTTAACGTATCGTTCTGTATTTTTAAAAAACTGTAAATAATATGGGAGAGCTTGGTAATGGGATATTGTTTAATGGTTTCTGCCTTGCCTGTGGCATAGGCGATGATTTTGTAAGGTTCTTTTTTCTGGGCAGACCCCAAAAGAAAGTGAAACAGAAAAAATACAAAGAATATTTTTTTCATAGGCTTGAAGATAGAAAATTTTTCAGCAGTAATTTTTGCGTGGCCACTTTCCCTGGTTTTGTTTGACATGTATAAAACAAGTACCTTACTTTATGCTTAAGCTGATATGGAAAACTTACTGGAAGTTATCAGGATGGGAGATAAAGGGAACATTCCCGTATCACTATAAAAAGATGGTACTGGCAGTAGCACCACATACCAGCTGGATAGATGTACTGGTTGGCTTTGCCGCACGCAATGAATTAAAAATAACTCATGCCCGGTTTTTAGGGAAGAAAGAATTATTTGTATGGCCCCTGGGCTGGATACTGCGAAAACTGGGCGGCACCCCTGTTGACCGGCATAGTAACCAGGGAATGGTGGAGCAGGTTGCCGGGTTTTTTGCAGCCAACGAAAATTTTTTACTTGGTATGGCCCCCGAAGGAACACGTAAACGGGTTGATAAGTTACGCAGTGGTTTTTACCATATTGCAAAACAGGCGCAGGTGCCCATACTGCCCATTGGTCTGGATTTTGAAAATAAACAGTTAGTATTGGGAGAACCCTTATTCCCCGGCGATGATGAAGCCGCTGATTTCAAAAAGGTCATCGCATTTTTTGCAGCTATAAAAGGCAAATGCCCAAAATATGATCTGCGGCATTTGAAAAAGTAAAAAATACATTTTGACTTGCTCTAAAAAAGTGATGATAATAATTACCTGTGCATAAAATACCATCCCCATAATTCTTTAAAATTCTTCACTTTTATTTTATACATTGGTAGACTGATTTTTCGTGACGGAACACAGTCCGCCCAACTAACGATTGCTAATATTTAATTTTTTGCTGTATGATTGGAACAAAACAATCTGCTATTGAAAAATTTATGCAGATAGTGGAAAGGAACAATCCTGCCCAGCCGGAATTTCACCAGGCCGTTTACGAAGTTGCGCTTGCTGTTATTCCTTACATTGAGGAACATCCTGAATATAAAAAAGCAAATATCCTGGAACGGATGATTGAGGCCGAACGGATCCTCATCTTCCGGGTACCCTGGATGGATGATGCCGGTAATTACCGGGTGAACCGGGGATACCGGGTACAGATGAATAATGCAATCGGTCCTTATAAGGGTGGCTTGCGTTTTCATCCCGATGTTACATTAAGTGTTTTAAAATTTCTTGCCTTTGAACAGGTTTTTAAAAATTCGCTTACAACTTTACCCTTAGGAGGAGGGAAAGGTGGCTCTGATTTTGATCCCAAAGGAAAATCGGATAACGAAGTGATGCGTTTCTGCCAGAGCTTTATGACCGAACTCTTCCGGCATATTGGTAAAGACGCCGATATTCCTGCCGGAGATATGGGTGTGGGCTCAAGAGAGATCGGTTACCTGTTTGGTCAGTTCAAAAGGTTGAAGAATGAATTTAACGGGGTACTTACCGGTAAAGGTTATGCTTATGGCGGTAGTCTCATACGACCAGAGGCTACTGGTTACGGGCTTTTATTTTTTGTAGATGAAATGCTGAAGAAAAAAAACGAAACCATCAAAGGGAAAAAAGTGATGATATCGGGCAGTGGTAATGTGGCACAATATGCCATTGAAAAAACATTGGCATTCGGTGGTATTCCAATAACAGCATCTGACAGTAATGGCTTTATTTATGATGCCAAAGGAATTGATGCCGGTAAACTGGCTTACCTGATGGAATTAAAAAATGTAAAGCGTGGCCGCATTGCCGAATACGCAGAAAAGTTCGGTTGTGAATATCATGCAGGTTTAAAGCCATGGAATATTCCATGTGATGTGGCGCTGCCCTGTGCTATACAAAATGAGCTGGACGAACAGGATGCATTGCAACTGGTTGCCAATGGATGTAAACTGGTTGCCGAAGGCGCTAATATGCCAACAACACCCGAAGCTATTTTAGT
>Ga0154020_10009072_pt1 | contig 11480 bp, 7 predicted proteins | sample Klosneuvirus_201_FD_109709 | JGI IMG/M metagenome (GOLD analysis project Ga0154020, IMG submission 109709) | Active sludge microbial communities from wastewater, Klosterneuburg, Austria - Klosneuvirus_20160825_MG | ecosystem: Engineered > WWTP > Aerobic digester > Activated sludge | place... | reverse complement strand
CGTCCTGGAGCGGGATGGCCGCGAACGGATTCTCGGCGATGCCCGCTTCCTTGCGCAGCACATGAAACACCGAGCGCAGGTGAATCAGCGTGTGGTTGTAGGTCTTCGCGGCGACGCCCCGCGCCATCTCCGCCCGGCAGAAGGCGTTGGCCAGCGGGGCATGGATTTGCGCCATCTCGTAGAGCGACGGGGAGGTTTTCTTGGCGAAGCGGATGAACCGCTCGATGCAGGCGACCTTCTGTTTCTGGTAGCTGGCGCTCAGCGGACGGCGGCGCAGGACCGCGCACCAGCGGGAGCCGATCTCCGCGAGGGGAATGGAGCAGACCCGGGACCCGGTGCGGATCTCGTGGATCGTCTGCACCAGTTCCTCGGCGCTGCTGCGTTTCTTCAGATCGAGCTGGAGTTTCTCCAGCGCGGCTTGGGCCTTCGCGCGCGTGCGCTCGAAAGCCATGTCGCCGAGTTCGGTCAGCGTGGGCGGGACGTTGCCGCGGACTTCCACCGCGAGGTTTTTAAGGATGCGGCGTTCACCGATTGCGACGCGGCCATACCACCACTTGCTGCGCGGATACCGTAGTTCCAATGCCATGACGTTGTTCTCCTTGTTGCGTTGAGGTTTTGAGACCTCGTGCAACTGCGGGCAACGGACAGCACCCCCCGAAATCACGGTAGCCAAACATTACGCCAAACATGCCCCGAAAGTGGGGTTAACTGCTTGAGGGTGCGGAAGGTCGAAGTTGCCCTCATAACCTGAAGGTCGCTGGTTCAAATCCAGCCCCTGCACCCAATTTTCTAAACCCTCCGTCCTCCCGGAGGGTTTTTTGTTGGCCGTTAGCTCAGCCCGTAATTGTCCTATTTTTGCATCAATGGCCCCCTTGATGGGTCTCATCGGAGCGACGGTGTCTCCGCAGTTGGCAGCGTTGTTGAAGTCGGGACGGAACTGCAAAGCACCTCCCTTATCTGCAAGTGGGCCACAACCTCGCAACAGGCGGCGTCGTCGACGCCACCTCCAACAGAGGGGGGGTTAAGAAAACAGGTTAGGTGGAGGCCAGACGCTCCACCCACCACGAAAAAAAGGGAATTCCAACGGCAAGGTTGAATGGGAATGTTACCCCGAGTGCTGCCGCCACGGACAGTCCGGCGTTTGCTTCCGGGATCGCCACGCGGATGGCGGCGGGAGCGGCAATGTAGGAGGCGCTCGCCGCCATCGACGCCAGAAGGGTGGCTCCTCCCGTTGAAAGCCCGCTCGCCAGGCCCAACCACCCCCCAAACGTGCCCGCTATCAGCGGGAAGATCACCGCAAAGGACACGAGAAAACCACCGACCTTCCGCAGTTCCGACATGCGCATCGCCGCCACCAGACCCATTTCCAAAATGAAAAACGCCAGGATCGGCTTGAACGCGTCAATGAAGAGCAGCTCAAACGACGCAAACCGAGTTGGTCCCGCCAACCATCCCACCACCATGCCGGCCAGGAGAAGGAAGACCGATCGGTTCAGCAGGATTTCGTGCAAAATCGTTCCGTAGCCGTGGTCCCGGCTTTCCTTTACACCCGATCGATAGAGGAAAATTGAAAGCAGGATGGCGGGAATCTCGAGCACCACCAGCAGGACAGGCATGAAGCCCTCGGGCTGCGCTCCATTCCGGCGGATCATTTCCATCGCCGCGGCAAACGTGACGGCACTGACGGATCCATAGTGCGCAGCCAAGGACGCCGAATCCGCACGGGGCAACCGACCAACCCGCACCGCGGCGAAAAACACCGCGACCGGCACCGTGGTGCCCAGAAGCAAGGTGGCACCCACGGGCAACAGCATCTGCCCATGGTGCGCCTGCGCCAGCTCCACGCCTCCCTTGAGTCCGATCGAGAGAAGCAGGTAGGTGCTGAGCAGCTGGTACACGGCATCCGGCATACGAAGATCCGACTTTAGGATACCGGCAAAAAAACCCACCACGAAAAACAGGAACAGCGGGTCGAGCAGATTGTCGAGCATTGGGAAAAAGGCGGATTCAACCTGCAAACAGCTGCCGGGCCCCCTCGGTGATCAAAGTGACGGCGGGATGCGAAATCCGACGCTCTGCCGTGATGGCATAGACTTGATCCCGGCAACGATCGGTCGAGCCAATGATCTCCAGGCCGTAACGCTCGGTCGCCTCCTTGACCACAATGGTCGGAATGGCCACGAAGCCCTTTCCCTCCGCCGCCACCACTTTGGTCAGGGCCGCATCCTCGAAGTCGGCCACGCCGCGCGGCTGCACTCCGACGACTTGAAACCACTTTTCCAACGAGCGGCGAAAGGCGGTTGTCTCCGCCGGCAAGAGCGCCGGCGCGCGGTGCAATGACTTCGGAAATCCGCGACGCAAGGTGCGGGCGAGACTCGCCTCCGCGCAAAAGGTGACCCCCGACTCACCCAGCAAGTGGTTGAACACGCGCCCCTGCTGCGAACTCGGTGCCGGTTCATCACCCAGGACAATATCCAACCGGTGGGCGGCGAGATGGGCGATGAGGTCCGCAGCCTTTCCTTCACGGCAGATCACATGGACCTTCTGGCTCATCTCAAACACCGGCTTGAGAATCTCGTGCGTGACCAGTTTGGGAACCGCATCCGCCACGCCTACGTGCAGACGGATGGCCTCACTCGAGGGACTCTGCTTGATGGCATTCGTCAATTCGCGACCCAGATTGAAAATTTCGTCCGCATAACGGAGCGCGATCTGACCGGCGTCCGTAAGTACATTGGTGCGACCCTGTCGCCGAAAGAGTCTCTCTCCGAGCGCTTCCTCCAGTTCCCGGATCTGGGCCGAAATGGAAGGCTGGGAAACGTGCAGCCGCGCCGCCGCCTGCCTCAATCCGCCCTCCTTGGCCACGATCCAGAAATAGCGAAGGTGATGGTAGTTCAGCCAATCCATTTTGATTATTTGTTTTAAACTAAGCTTAAGTGTAAAAGATCATATTATTCAAACAATCTAAAAATGACTATGCTGAGGAGTCCATTGTTCAGTCCACCCGTTGGACTGGTTCCTCCTCAACATGAAACTTGTCCTCCGTCACCGCCACCTTGGCTCCGCCGAGTCCTTCGATTCCCTGATCGAGACCCGGCTTCTTTCCCTGTCGCGTCGAAGACCCATCGACACCGCGACTGTCACCGTTGAACGGTGTCTCGATCCGGACTCTCCGCAGTACCGGGTGGAGGTGGAGCTGGAGGCAAACGGATACCGCCGACGCATTGAAAGGCAGCATCCCGTCCTCTTTGACGCACTCTGGTCAGCGATGTGTGGACTCGAGGCCCTGCCGCACACACCGGTGGCTGAGGAGAACCTGGCCGCGCGTACCTGATCCATGGATCTCCAGCAAATGACAACCTACGCTCTTTTCCCGTTCGCTGACTATTGGTGGTTCTATGCACTCTTCACGCTTGGCGTCCTCGCCTTGCTCGCCCTTGACCTCGGGGTCTTCCACCGGGATGCCCACGAGGTCAAGTACAAGGAAGCACTCGCCTGGAGCATCGTCTGGATCAGTCTCGCCCTGATCTTCTGCTTCGGTTTGTGGAAATATGCCCACTGGAAGCTTCCGCAGGATCCTCGACTCCTGGCCGAGGGAATGTCGGCAGCTCAGGCCGCTCAACTCGCGGACCAGACGGCACTGGAGTTTCTCACCGGGTTCGTCATCGAGAAGTCCCTCTCGGTGGACAACATCTTTGTCTTCGTCGTCGTGTTTAGCTACTTCGCGATTCCACCAAAATATCAGCACCGCGTCCTGTTTTACGGGATTCTCGGAGCACTCCTCTTCCGTATTCTCTTCATTTCGATTGGCGCCGCTTTGATGCAGTGGCACTGGGTGATCTGGGTCTTCGGTGGGTTTCTCATCCTCACCGGCATCAAGATCCTGTTCGCTCCGGAAAAGCCCATCGAACCCGATCGGAACCCCATCATCCGTCTGCTCCGCCGTCTACTGCCGGTCACCCCGAAGATCGAAGGGGACAAATTCTTCATCCGGCGCGAGGGCATTCTTCACGCCACCCCCTTGCTGGTTTCCCTGGTTTTCATCGAACTGAGCGACATCGTTTTCGCCGTCGATTCCGTTCCTGCCATCTTCGCCATCACTCGCGAACCGCTGATCGTCTTCACCTCGAATGTATTCGCGATCCTCGGACTGCGGGCGCTGTTCTTCCTTCTCGCGGGTGTCATGCACAAGTTTTGGGCCCTCAAGTACGGACTCGGCATCATTCTGGTCTTTGTTGGACTCAAGATGGTCTGGCTGAACGATCTCTTCGGTGGCAAGTTTCCCGTCACCTGGTCCCTGGGGATCATCGGGGCGATTCTTGCGATCTCCGTCGCCGTCTCGCTGACCTTCCAGAAGAGCCTCTCAAACCGGCCCGTGCAGGCGCTCCCTTAACCTGGCACCGACGATACAGGCGCCTTCGTGGGCGAGGCGCCGACCGGACGTTTGCGCCTCGCATCGGCGGCTGTGATTCGTACGAGCGCCGTCCTCACCCTTCCAGGCAGATCGCAGAGTGGGCTGCCAGCCAGCCCGGTTCGGTCGGAATCAAGTGAATGGCAGCACAGTGGCCAAGACTCAGAAGATCGATCGGGCTGGAACGGTGGTTGACCACCACCAACTGGCGACCAAAACGCACACATTCCACCCCCTTTATCGGCCGAAAGCCGGTGTGAGTCGCGGCTCCTCCGTGGACCGACACGGGAGTCTCCTTGAGCAGCACCACCGGGTGCATCTCCCGACGGCCGTAGTTGGGCGGCACGATCGGCATGGTCAGGCGGGAGTAGGCGTATCCATACTCGAAGCCGAACGAGAGGATGCGCCCGTTGCCGTGCGACGACGACGCCATCGCCGTCCGACCGGACCGGAGGTAGGTGCCAAGGGCCTCTCCCTGCCGGAATGCCACCGTGGACCAGCCGTGCGGAATGATTTGCTCCTGCCAGTCGATGCAGTCGAACGCCACCGATTCCTCCTCGATTCCGAAGGCCTGCTTGACCAGTCCACAGGCCGGTCCATGCCAAAGCGAGCCGCCCAGGGACACGAACTGCTGCAACGCCTCCACCACCCTGCGACGCAAAGACGGCTCCATCAGCTCCTCCAGCGAGTTGTGGGGAATCACCAGATGTTGGTAGGGCGCAAGCGCACCGTCCGCGACCTGATCTGGATGCACCACATCCACGTGCCATCCGAGGTCGGTGAATTGTGAATACCATCCCAGAAGATCCATGCGATGGCGCCCCTCCGTGTCGACCGGCAACGGCTCAAACAGGCTCATTTCCGCCGGGAACAACAGGGCGACCTCCCTGGGGCGGGGTGCGTTCAGTCGGGGAATGACCTCACGGGCCCAAAGCAAACCCGCGCGCAGGGAATCCTTGAAGATCTCATCCATGCGGAACAGCACTCCTCCGTCATCCAGGCCGCTATAACCGTAGGTGTGCAGATTGCGGGCGCCGGAGGCGACCAGCGTCGCGATCGCCTCGGCGGGAGGAACGGTTCGGTAGATGTCGCCGTTCACGTGCCTTCCGAGATAGAGTCCACCCGTAAACGTCCGGCCCTCGTTGGCTCCGCGCAGGATCGCACCCTCAACGCTGACCGCCATCGCATCCGGGCGGTTCTCGGCATTGAGGGGCGACGTGAGGAAGAGCACGCCATCGACGTGCGGCGAGATGCGGTACACATCAAGCACCCGCTGGGCAGTCGGCCAATAGGTCTGGCCTGGAGGATTGAAGAAGTAGCCCCACTGGTGCAGCACCGGTTCAACAAAAAGCTCGGGTGCAACCGTCCGCCAGCGCTGGTGCATGGTGGCAAAGTAGGCTTCCATCTCGCCCGCCAGATACGTTTGATTGTCGACCCAGCGCAGGAAGTCCGGTGACTTCCTTTCGAAGTCCTCCTTCGTTGGAATCGCACATTCCACCCAGCTGAGTTTTTCCGGACGCAGCCAATAGTCGGCCGGTCGCAGCGCCTCGAACGAAGCTGCATCCAGTTCATAGCGACGGTTGAGCTCCGCTATGTCGCCGCCATGGCGTCGAGCCAGCCATCCAAGGTAACGGGTCCTGCCCTCGTCATCAAAACTGGGCTTGGGAATCGGATCAAACATCGTCTGCATGACGATGCGTCCATCGGCCCGGCGGTGCATGCCCGACCCATACAGCTTCAATAGTCCGAGCACATGATCGACCATGGTCTGCTGCGCTTTGGGCGACCAGTATTTGTAGGTCCCCATGCGTTCGCCATCCGGCCGCACACTCTCCTCTCCTCGCACGGGCGGAATATCTCGGATCGTAGGGTAAAGATTGTCGCCACACAGGTAGAGGGCGAGATGGGTGTAATCGAGGCCGCGGGCGGTCGCCTCCTGCATCATCATCTCCTGCATGTCCACGTAGGGGCTGGCCGGCTCGCCACGATATCGGGCGAAAAAATCCTCCCAGGGTTTGGAGTCGAGATTGATGCTCGTAAATCCCAGACCCGCCACTTCCTCGATGCCTCGGCGCACCGCCTCGCGATCGCTATAAAAAGGTTCGAAAAAATTTCCGAACCAGACTCCCAGCAACGGGTGTCTCGAACCCACCACCTTCAAACGTGCCTGTGCAGATGGAGGATGCTCCGCGGATGGGGTGCTGTGATGGTTCATCGGCCGGTTTGGACAGGCATCGATCCCCGATCTGCAGTGGCGGGAAGCGACCTCCCGACGTTCTTGGAGGTCGCGGCTGCACGATCAAACGCATCAGAAGTTTCACTGGAAAGCGCTTCCTCTCCAATACCCGTCGCGATTGTAACGAGCCGCTCTTTCCGCCCGACGGAACGTACGAAGGCCCTGTGCTGCTGCGCTCTTCGCTCGGCTTGAACGACGGCAATCCAGAGACGGGGGACGATCGCGACCCTTGTTTTTTTGGTAGGAACGCCGCTTCAACCTGACGAGTTTGGCCTGAGGAAACACTCGTTCGTCAGAAGGGTACAAATACTCAGCAAGTCCCTAGTTATCAATCTAATAGATAGCGCTCGGTCGAGCCCCGCACAAGGAGCAAACCAGTACCGACCCTCAATTTCTATCTTCGTCGCGGGAGAATTCGAACGTTTTTCAAGGCCGCTCGTCTACCTCAGCGTAGTTCATTTGGTTTGTTGGTTTTTAGGGGTAGTCTTAAGCCCGCCTGGGGTAGGCGGGCTTTTTCTTTGCCCAAGGGGCGTCGTCAAGCTCCGTACCGCTACCGCCAGGGAAGCGCATTAGAAGTCGAGGGCTTTGACATCTCCGATCTGAACGTCGTAGCGATCTCGATAAGGTTTCACGCGTTGAAACTCGGTCCACGCGACCTCGGCCCGACCGCCAACACGGAACACCCATGCCACCCGGGCCGAGCCCGAGGCCGTGATCACCGAGGGCTGGGCTGCGTAGGTCTCTTCGACTACGGCAAAGCGGGCATCCAATTCCACCCCTTCGACCTTCGCCGCCAAGCCAGCCAGGCCATTGAGGCGAAAGGACTCCGTGGTTCGTACCGAAACGCTCTCCAGCTCCATGCGCTTCTTTCCCACCTTCATCAGAACAAAGAATTTATCCGCCGGGAGTCGACGGCTGGCACCGGGTTTGATCGGCAATCGGTACATCCAACCCGCCTCCGTTTCGTCCGTGAGCACGGCCTGTTCAAAATCGACGATTTCCCCGAGGGGGCGTTCTCGACGTTTCGCCTCCCGCCGTTTCTGACGCTGCCACGCACGCACGTCCGTCTCGGTCGGAATCCGCCCGCGGTACAGCTGCAAGGTCCACTGTTGGTCCTCGGGCTTCGAAGGGTCAAACCGCTCTCGCGTGGGGCCGCCGTCACTCTTTCCGTTCTTGTCGAACTCCCTTACTTCTTGGGAGTAGGCCCAACGATCCGTATCTGCCACCAGCTTCTTTACGGCCTGGTCCAGCGGGTCGGGAATGTCCGCACGGACGACGGTCGCCGCGGCCGCCAGCAGGAGAACTGCGAAAAGTCGTGTCACCATGACGCCAAGATGCCGGTCACTCCGTCCGGCGCAAGTGACGCGGCGGGAAGGCCGCAAGCCGGCCGTCGGCACTATGGGGCGCGGGATACCGCCGTCGGGGCCCGCCGTTCGGCCGACTTCACATGCCGGTCCAGCCACGAGACCATTTCCCACAGCACATGCCGTCGCGACTCCTTCGCCACATAGGAATGGCTTTCAAGGGGCAGCTGCACATACCGCACCGTCGCCCCATTGCCTTTCAGAGCCGCAAACATGCGCTCTGATTGCAGGGGGAACGTGCCGGCATTGGCATCCCGCATGCCATGGATCAGCAGGATCGGTTCGTTGACCCGGTGCGCGTGGGTGAAGGGAGACATCTGGTTGTAGATGTCGGGCGCCTGCCAATACGTGCGCGGTTCCGCCTGAAAACCAAAGGGAGTCAGGGTCCGGTTGTACGCACCGCTGCGGGCAATGCCGGCCCGGAACAGATCGCAGTGCGCCAGCAGGTTCGCCGTCATAAAGGCACCATAGGAATGGCCGCCGATCGCCACTCGATCCCGATCAGCCACCCCTCGACTCACCAGGAAGTCAACCGCCGCCTGGGCACTCGCCACCAGCTGCTCGACATAGCGGTCATTGGGCTCGCTCCCTTCCTTGCCCACGATGGGCATGGTCGGTCCATCCAAGACGCCGTACCCCTGCGTCAGCAACAGCAAGTGATCCTGCTTCGCCGGTCGTTTGAACTGGAGAGGTGAACCCACCACTTGCGAGGCCCCTTCTTCGGTGAGAAACTCTCGCGGATACGCCCAGAGGAAAAAGGGAAGTAGTCCATCCCGCGCCCGGTCATACCCCGGCGGTAGGTAAAGCGTGGCGCTGAGCTCCACGCCGTCCGAGCGGCGGTAGCGTACGAGCTCGCCTCTGACCCGGGCAAACCAAGGCGATGGGTCCGGCAAGTCGGTCAGCGGCTTGTCTGCATCTCCGTCGCGCAGGAAGTAGTTCGGCCACTGGGTCGGCGACTCTCTTTTGAACACAAACCGGCGGGCCTGCGAGTCGAGGATCATGGTCGCATCGACTTCCTCGTAGTGGGGCGGCGTCGACTGCCAAATGCGCTCGGTCCGGTTTTCCACCGGATCATACCGATCCAGAAACGGCCGTGCGCCTTCGTTGGCCGCACCGGGCCCGACCAAATAGAGCCAGCGTCCGTCGTCCGACCGGAGTGGAATCTCGCGCGGCTCGGTGGGATGATTGACCATGACAAGCGTTCCGGGATCTCCATAGCGATCTTCAGAACTGCGGTCTCGGAGCAGCCGGCCCGGAGCCGCGGGACTTCGCGGATCCACCGCCCAGGTCCTGACGCGCGCAGTACGGGCGGAGCGTTCCGTCACCAAGGTCAGGTCCGGCGCGATCCATTGGACCCCTGCCATTCTCAGCTCACTCTCAAAAAACACGGTAGAAGCGCCGCTGAACGGGGCGCTGAGCAGTGACAGGCGGTCGCGCTTCGGAGCCGGACGCCGGGGATCACCGCCATCCAAAGCCTCAAGCAAGACCAGGGTTGCCGGCGCATCCGCCCTCCACTGAACGCTGCGAATACCGGGCACCACGGCATCCCGGGCACTCGGGGGATTGTCCCGCAAGGGCGTTTCGACCACCACCACCACCTCGCGCCCGGATTCGTCCCACACGGCGGTTCGGCGAGGGAAAGCGCCCATCGGCACCTGATAGGAAAAGGGCCGGCGCACCGTGGTGACGAGCAGGTACTCTCCTCCGGGGGCAGCGGTCACACTGGTGTGAATCCCGGGCGGACCGATGCGCGACACCGCGCCGTCGAGGCTCACGGCAACAACCTGATGGGTGAAATGATGCTCGAACAAGGCCTCGTCCTGAGGGGACTTCAACAGGTCCTGATAGGTCCGGGCGGAGCCGCTTTTTCCCGTCGACTCCTGAACAATCGGTCCTGTCGGCACATCCTGTCCGGCCGGAGGCTCCCCGGGAACCCGTACTTGTGCGATGAGTGGCGGACGGCCGCGGCGCCAGAAAAAGCCGCCGTTGACGTGATTGATCGTCACCCCCGGGACCTGAATGGCCCGGGCGGCACGCGTCTCTGCGATCCACAGCGTCACTCCACCCGGGGTTGAGGCGGAGAACGCGAGGTGGCTGCCGTCGAGGGTGAACGTCAGGTTGGAAATCCTGCCCGTCAGTCCTGAAGCCTCCACCCGCCGGTCCTCTCCGGAGGCGGCGTCATAGAGATGGACCTCCATCCGCCCATCGCCCACGGCCACATAAGCCAGTTCGCCGCCGGCGGGCGACCGGCGCACCCACGTCAATTCCGTGAGTCGTTCGCCGCCCTGCGGGCGTAGCACGCGCTCCAGACCGTCCTCCAGACGTCGAAGGGTCAACCGGGTGAGACCGGTCACCTCGATACGGGTCGTGGGGGCGGGCTTGAAGCGCTGGCCGGCCAGCATCAGCAGTGGCTCGGCCAGCTCGGCCACGGTCGTCTCGTCGAGGTCCCGTTCGCTCACCGAGAGCCAGCGCCGGTCCGGACTGAGCCGAACCACGGGCGGCGGCGGAGTATCCAAAATCTCCAGCATCGCCGGAGGAGGCAGCTGATACCCCCCTTCGCCAGCGGTCTGGGCCGCGGCCGGAGGCGGACTCACGGCCGGCAGCAATGCACCGCAGGTGAGCAGAACAAACAGGGGCAAGGGGGCAGGAGTCGTCTTCATCGGTAACATTGGACTTGGCGGACATGCCGCCCATCCCAGACAATCCTCCTGCCGGCCAAGCGCAATCCCTCACCAAGCGGCCGGTTCCATGCCTGGAACCGGCCGTTCTCTCTGCATCGGGGCCGTCACGGGGATGGCCCTCGCAACGCTACATGCGGCAGATGAGCAGCTCGCGCTCGTACACCATTTCCTTGGGCAGGTGATCGTGCAGATCGATGAAGAGCTCTTCATGGCCGATGACCTCGGCCCGCCAGGCTGCGCGGTCGAACGACTGCAGGGCGTCGAACTTCTCCTTGCTGAAGTCGAGGTCCTTCCACTCCAGGTCCTCGTAGTGCGGCTGCCAGCCGATCGGCGTCTCCTTGCCCAAGGCCCGACCGCGCGAGCGATCCACGATCCACTTGAGCACCCGCATGTTATCACCGAAACCTGGCCAGATGAATTTGCCCTCGGCGTCCTTGCGGAACCAGTTCACATGGAAGATGCGGGGCGTCTCGCTCAACGAACGCTGCATCTTGATCCAGTGCCGGAAGTAGTCGCCCATGTGGTACCCGCAGAAGGGCAGCATCGCGAACGGATCGCGGCGCACCTTGCCAACCGTACCGGCTGCGGCTGCGGTCATCTCCGATCCCATCGTGGCGCCGGTATAGACGCCGGCGCTCCAGTTGAAGGCCTGGTACACCAGAGGCATGGTCGTGGCCCGGCGGCCACCAAAGATGAACGCGCTGATCGGCACGCCCTCCGGTTTTTCCCAATCCGGGTCGATGGTCGGGCACTGCGACGCAGGCGCGGTGAACCGGGCGTTGGGATGG
>Ga0154020_10009071_pt1 | contig 11481 bp, 8 predicted proteins | sample Klosneuvirus_201_FD_109709 | JGI IMG/M metagenome (GOLD analysis project Ga0154020, IMG submission 109709) | Active sludge microbial communities from wastewater, Klosterneuburg, Austria - Klosneuvirus_20160825_MG | ecosystem: Engineered > WWTP > Aerobic digester > Activated sludge | place... | reverse complement strand
GCATCATCGAGCAGATGCACCGCATCCTCAAAGGCATCACCGAAGCCCACGGCGCCAGCTACGAGATGGAATACCGCAAGACCTATCCCAGCATTCAAAACAACCTCGACCTCGTCGCCGCCACCCTTCCCGCCTTCAAACGCATCTGCGGCGAGAAAAACGTCGTCGAACTCATCCCCGGCATGGGCGGCGAGGACTTCAGCTACTTCGCCCAAGTCGTCCCCGGCTTCTACTTCCGCCTCGGCGTCGCCAACGAGGAAAAAGGCATCATCCACGGCGGCCACACGCCCATGTATGACTGCGATGAAGAGTCCATCAAAACCGGCGTCGCCGCCATGGCGGCTGCTGTTTGCGACTTTCTCGACAACGCGGCGAAAAAATAGCCTCCAAGGCTTTGCCCGGCACAGCCGTTCCTCGAGATATGAGCAAGGACCATCTCCTCACCGCCGCCGTGATCGTCCTGATCACCTCGTTCACGCTCCACTGGCGCAAGTCGCCCATCTGGCAAAGCGAGTGGCAGCCCATCCTCGAGGCCGTGCGCCACGAATGCGATCCCGCGAACTTCGACGCAGACTATTCCTTCGCCCAAAAGACCCTGCCCACCGAACGAAAACGCGCCGCACTGCTCCAGCGCTGCCTCGATCTCGGCCCCGGACTGCTGCCTCGGATCAAAGACACCATCCCTCGCGAGAGCGACGAAGAAGTCCGTGGCATGCTCACCGTCTTCGCGGCCGCTCTCGGCGACGCCGACAGCATCAAACCCGCCGCAAGAGCGATGAACGGCCACGATTTTCCCGCCTTGAAGATCACCGCCGCCAAGGCGCTGCTTCACGTCCGTGACCCGCAACTGATCGTCTGGTTCCGACTTGCCATGAACGACTGGCATTTCGTCGTGAACGGAGACTGCGGGCTCCAGCGCGAGCAGTTTTACCCCGTTCGAGCCATCGCTGCCAAGGCGCTCATGATGAGAAACCTCCCTGCTGAATCCTACGACCAAATGCTCGCACGCACTCGAAGCGAGCAACTAGAAAGGACCAAACAGCTCGAACGCGAGATCCTGCAGTCCAAGTGACCAGCAGCCTCAAACCATCGGCAGCAGCTTGCTCATCAACAGCGTCACCAGCAGGCCGATGACGGAGTCCGCGGTGAGCTGCACGCTCCAGGTGCGCAGCGTTTCCTTCTCCGTCATGCCGCTGAGCCGGCTCACGACCCAGAAGCCGCTGTCGTTCATCCACGACATGAACATCGCGCCGAAGCCGATGGAGGTGAAAAGATACAGCGGATGGCAGCCGAGATTTCCGCCCGCGATCATCGGAGCCATGATTGAGGCAGAGGTGAGCATCGCCACCGTCGCCGAACCCTGCGCCACACGCACCACGGCAGCCACCAGCCAGCCCAGCAGCACCAAATTGATGCTGTAACCCTTCGCCAGCTCCTCCACCGCGCCACCCACGCCCGCGCTGCGCAAAGCCAGGCCGAAGGCACCACCGGCACTCGTGATGAGAATGATCATGCCCGCCGTCTCCAAAGGCGGACCCACGAGCTGCTCCAGCTTCTTCAAACCAAAGCCACGCTGCTTTGCGAGCACCCACAGCGAGATCGCCGCGCCGATGAAAAGCGCGATGTTTTTGTGCCCGATGAAGTCCACCCAGGCACGCACGGCATTGAAGCCCTCCTGACCGCCGAGCAGGCTCACCATCGAAACACCCCACGCCGTGCCTTTCACCGCCGCGCCGTTTGCCAGCTCAAACACCGTCGTCAGGCTGATGAGGAAAATCGGCAGCAGCACCGGCGTCATGCTCCAGAAGAAGGACGGCAGCTCGCTCTCCGGCTTGTCGCTCACGCCTTTCAGCTCATCGAGCGAGAGCCCGTTCGTCTCACGCAGCGGCACATCGGTGCGGGCGTTGAGCCATTTGCTCACGAGGAAGCCAAAGAAGCAGGTGATGGCCCCGATCACCATGCCGCCCACGAGCGACTCACCCACATTCAGGTTCAGACTCTCCACCACCGCCACCGGCCCGGGATGCGGCACCGTCATCGAATGCGTCACCGTGCCGCCGCAGCACACCGCGAGGATATAAAGCGTGTAATCCTTCCCCGTGCGCATGCGCAGCGCCATCGCGAGAGGGGCCATCAGCATGAACATCGTGTCGAAAAAGATCGGCGCACTCAGGATGAAGGTGCTCCACAGCAGCGCCCAGCCCGCACGCTTCTCGCCAAAGAAGGCCAGGAAGCGCCGCACGACCTTGTCCGCGCCGCCGCTTTCCATCAGGCACATGCCAATCACCGCCGCGAGGGCGATCGAGATGGCGATGTCACGCGCCGTATCGCCCAGCCCCTTCGACACCATTTCCACCACGCCCACCATCGACGACATGGCCTTCACCTTTCCGTCCTTTTGCACGATATCCCACGAGTCCTTGTCCGTCATCAGGCCTGCCAGCATCGCCGCCAGCACCAGCGCCAGAAAGGCATGCAGGCGCAGCACGCTGATGCCAAAGATGATGAAGGCCACGCTGACAGCGAGAACGACGAAAGGCCAGTAGCTGGCCGAGGTTGCGGCGAGGAAAAACATGGCCGCGATGCTGGCGGCTGGCGGCGAAGGCGTCAAGAAATGGCGTCAGCCATCAGCCGCTTACCGCCGCAGCGAGTTGATCAGCTCATCCACCTTATTGATAAGGTCCTGCATCTGCGACTGGTTGTAGGTGCCATCCGCCGTGAGGCCCAGCGTGTTCACGCCATTGCTGTTCGCGCTGCTTTGGCTCAGCATGTTCAGTGCCGCGTTGTTCAGATCGGTCTGCGTCACCTCGCCGGGCGGACCTTGCGGGCCCACTGGTCCCGTCGGACCCATCGGCCCCTCCGGCCCCGGCGGACCTCCCGGATCACCCTGCGGGCCTTGTGGCCCTTGCGGTCCCTCGGGTCCGGTCGCTCCCATGGAGCCTCCTGGCCCCTCTGGCCCAGCCGGCCCCTGCGGCCCCTCCGGTCCTGGGGGACCTGCCGGCACCGCGTCGATCAGTGCCTTCAGGCCGTTGAACTGGCTGCGCATCTGCACCGCATCGAGCGGCGTGCCTTCTTGAGGGAGGTTGGGGTCGAACATGACTTTCGGTTCTTGGTTCCTTGTTCTTGGTTCTCGGCTTGTAGTTCGGGCTTTAGCCCGCGCTTTGGGTCATGGGTAATCGCTCGGCGTTGAGCGGTGATCGGTCGGGCTTGAGGGAGATTGGCTCGGCATTGACCGGTCTTGGCTCGCGCGTGACCGATGATCACTCGGTGGCGACGGATGACCGCTCGGTGGCGACTGAAAAGGGGTCGTAGGCGACGGATTGGCGGTCAAACGCGACCCAAAATCAGCCAGCGTTGACTGAAAATCGGTCAAATTTGACTGATTTTTGGTCAAATTGGGCTCCCTCGCGTTCGCGTTTTGGGGCGGAGAGTTCACGTTTGAGCGCTGATTGGGGTAATTTAGGCTGATTTTCGCCGATCTTGAGGCTTCCAAAGCCTCCATTGGCCGATTTGGAGCTGATTTTCAGACAACCAAGCTCGCCGCATTTACCAAAAAAGTGCTTTTTCGAGTGAAAGGTGCCTTGAGCACCGAAAAAGACCTCAAAACCCAGCTTTCCGGCTCCGCGCCTCCCGGCGGGACTGCCGCCGGGAGGCGTTTCGGAACGCCGGAGTTACGGGTTCGGCGGGGTGGGCGGCGGGGTGCCGCCGCCGCGTTGGAAGAAGCGGCGCAGGTTCTGGTAGATGGCATCCGCACCCACCACGGCGCGTTTCGCCGCCTGCTTCACGTTGTTGTAGAAGCTCAGGTAGGCCAGATACATATCCGAGCCCACGGCCTGGTGCGTGTCGTTGATGCCTTCGCACAGCTCATTCGCGCAGGAGCGGATCGTTTCCAGTTGGAGGATCAGGGCGGTGTCCTTCGCCAGTTCGGCCGTATCCACAAAGGTGGGGATCAGGTCCGGATGCAGGTCCATTTCATTCGTGAAGGTGTCCACCATGCCGCCGCGCTCCGTGCCGATGTTTGGCATGCGGCGCTTTTCCTCTGGGGTGAGGTTGATGAGAAAGGGCAGCTTCGCCTTGATGGTGGCAAAGGCTGCCATGATGTCCGTCATGTCTTGCGCGGAGATGGCCGCGCTCACTTTGTTGTCGTTGGTCATGATGTGCTTCGGTTGAACCACAAAACCATTCCACACGGCCCCCGGTGCATTCCACACGAGGTTAGAATTCCATGTCAACGGCTGCGGCATGGACTCGGATTCCACCAGAAAGGCTCGGAAGTGACTATTTCACAGTTGTGACACTTCGAACTGCCTCGCTTACTTGATCCCGGCTCGCTTTTCGGCCTCTTCGATCATGTCGGAGAGTTTGCGGCCCATGCCGATGGCCATGCGGAAATACACGTCGATGGAGGGCGTGCGCATCTGCTTCTCCACATAGCCGATCATCTGGCAGCTCAGCGCCCCGGCCTCCGCCGTCTTGTTTTGGGAGAGCCCCTCCTCCTCGCGGCATTCGCGAGCGATCTGTGCGAGGTGGGCGCACAGTTTTTCGCTCTGAATGATGGCTCGGTGTTTGGGCACGATGGCCGACATTCAAGGTCCGATCGCGCGAACGTGGCATTTCACAGTTGTGATAACCCATCTGGCAGGTTTAATGACTTGAATGCCTTCGGTTTCGTCAGTCATCCACACCCTCTACCCGCCATCCAGCCGCGCTTGCGGCAAGGTGGGTTGTGTTGGTTCGAGGAACTCGCGGACGGGCCGGATCGCCAAGTGCGCAATCGGAGGAGGTGGAGCAAGGTGATGGAGGGCGGGAAATATCAGCACCTCACCCGCGATGAACTCGTGCGCCTCCTGGTCGCTCGGGACCGCCGGGATGCCACACGCTTCGGCCTCGTTTGGGAGGCCAACGAGATCGAACGGGACAAGGCCATCAACGGCGATTTCGTGGCGCTGGACCTGGACCCGGACCTGAGCACACCCCAGCCCGAGGATGGCTGGAACAATCTCATCATCGAAGGGGACAACTTCGACGCTCTTCGTTACCTGCGGATGACGCATGCCGGGAAGGTGAAGTGCATCCTGATTGATCCGCCTTATAACACCGGGATGAAGGACTTCGTTTACAACGACCACTTCATCAACAAGGAGGACTCGTGGCGCTTCTCGACGTGGATCGAGTTCCTTTACCAGCGCCTCATCATCGCCCGTGATCTGCTGCGAGAGGATGGCGTCATGCTGGTATGCATCAATGATGAGAGCCGTGCCAAGCTGGAGCTGCTGCTGGATAAAGTGATGCCGGGACGGCGGGTGGGCAGTTTTGTCTGGAGAACACGGAGTGGCGCCAATGACTCCAAAGAATACTTCCGCAGCGTCGATCACGAGTATGTGCTCTGCTATGCCAACGCTGGCTTTACATTCGCGGGCAACAAAAAGACAGACGCAGCTTATACCAATCCAGACAACGATAAGCGGGGGCCTTGGGTGAGCAGTGATTTAAGCAAACGTGCAACGCGACTTCAGCGCCCTAACACATTTTATCCGATTCATAATCTGGACACAAATACCTGGTATCCGTGTGATCCTGACAATGTTTGGGCGTATGCGACTGAAGCCCGAATCAAGGCTGGTCAGGCGCTCCGGTCGAGAACGATGGAGCAAATCATTCGAGAGGGAAAAATACTTTGGCCCAAAGACGAAAGAACTGTGTCGTATGCGACAAAGGAGGAGCTGACCCATGCTATCCGAGAAGGAAGTGCGCCGCGTAACCTACGACTGGGCAACACAACCGAGGACCAAGTGTTTTGGGACAAGGAGCTGGAGTTCTGGCTCGGCAAAACCATTGGCTATGGCAAACCTCGCTACAAAAGGCATTTCTCCGAGGTCAAAAGGGCCGAAAAGCCATTCTCGTCGTGGTTGATGCCCGCTGCCCTGAAAAAGGATGAAGTTGCAGCGCTAGATCTCGGCGGAATCGAAACTGCTGTTGTCGGCGGGACATCAGACGGAACCTCCCTCGTTCAAGAAATACTTGGAAACAGGGACTTTGATTATCCCAAACCGTTGTCTCTGATTCAGGCCTTCATTAGACAAGTCACCAGCGATTCTGACATTGTCCTCGACTTCTTTGCAGGTTCTGGAACAACCGGTCATGCAGTGCTGGCTCAAAATGAAGAGGATGATGGGCATCGCACATTCATCCTCGTTTCCAGCACCGAAGCTTCCAAGGACGAGCCTGAGAAGAATGTGTGCCGCAATGTGTGCGCGAGGCGCATGCAACGAGTGATCGACGGTTACAGCGTCCCAGTTCGAACTGGCACAAAAGCGGTTCCTGGTCTCGGCGGTGACTTTGCCTACCTGCGCTGCCAACGGATTCCATCTGGGCAGTTGTTGGAGATTGACCACGATCAGGTTTGGATGGCTCTGCAAATGATCCATCTGGAGACGCTCACGTCTCCTGAGAGGAGCGCGGGCACTCTTGCCCGCCTTGATAAGAATGGCGGCGCAGCCGCGAAGGACCAAGAAGCGGACAAGAGTGTCCGCGCTCCCTTCCTTTGCGCCGGCGATGAAATGGCACGTCTCATTTATGTGCCGCGCTTTTCCAAGACGCTGCTGCCCGCCCTGCGGGAGGCCGTGAAGGACTGCGCGGCGGCGGTGATCTACTCCTGGCAGCCCGAAACGCTGCGCCTGCACATCCGCGCCGGAAACGTGCAACACGAAGCCATCCCGGAAAGCCTGGCGCGGCGCTTTGGACTCAACGCCTGACCATTCATGAGCACGAAAACCCTGAGACGATTCCAAACACTGGCCGTGGACAGCGGAGTGGACTTGTTCCGTGCCGCTCGTGAGCTGCTCGATGCCTCCGGCAGCAACGCGGCAGGCCGTGCCGTGGCGATCAACCACAACGGCTACCTGCTGATCGAAGCCCCGACTGGTGCGGGAAAGACCCTGATAGCGGGCACGATGGTGGAGAAGTTCAGCCATGACGAACGCGTGGTGTGGTTTTGGTTCGCCCCGTTCAAAGGCGTGGTGGGACAGACGGCGGCCTTTCTGCGCGAGCAGTTTCACGGACTGCGCCTGCGCGAGCTGGCCGATGACCGTGCGACGGACATGAGCCGCCAGGGGGATGTCTTCGTGACGACCTGGCAGACGGTGGCCACGCGGGTGAAGGACAAGCGCAACGTCCGCAAGGAGGGGGAATCGAATCCTTCGATTGATTCACTGGTGGAGCAGCTGCGCACGCAGGGTTTCCGCATTGGCGTGGTGGTGGATGAGGCGCATCACGGCTTTGGCGAGGGCACGCAGGCAGCGAAGTTCTTCAAAGAGGTGCTGCAACCGGAATACACCGTCCTGATCACGGCAACACCGGATGACTCCGATGTGAAGGCTTTTGAAAAGGCGATGGGCATTGCTGAGCTGCATCGCATCCGCGTGAGCCGTCAGCACGCGGTGGAGGCCGGGCTGATCAAAAAGGGCGTGAAGTGTGCCGCTTACTTCGTGGCGGAAGAGCAAAAGGCTCTTGTCGATCTGGAGGGCACCGCTTTGAAGGATGGCGTGGCCGCCCACCGCCAACTGAAACGCACGCTGGCAGACATGAAAGTGCCGCTGGTGCCTTTGCTGCTGGTGCAGGTCCATTCCGAGGAAAAGAGTGTGGAGAAGGCCAAAGCGCGTCTGCTGCGCATGGGCTTCACGGAAGACCAAATCGCCATTCACACGGCGGAGGAGCCGGACAGCGACCTGCTGGCTCTCGCGAATGACGAGCGGCGGGAGGTGCTGATCTTCAAAATGGCCGTGGCGCTGGGCTTCGACGCTCCGCGTGCCTTTACGCTCGTATCCATGCGGGCGAGCCGTGATGCGGAATTCGGAGTCCAGCTGGTGGGGCGCATCCTTCGAGTGCATCGCCTGCTCCAAGGCCGGGCACAGGCGAAGACACTGCCGGATGAGCTGAACTATGGTTATGTCTTCCTTGCGGCTGCCGAGACTCAAACCGGTCTCGACATCGCCGGGCAGAAGATCAACGCGATCCAAACGGAATACGCGAAAGCCAGCACGGCAACGGTGGCTCTGCGCTTCGGAGAAGGCCTCGAAGGCGTGGGCAAGGTGGATGAGCGCGGACAAATTGAGTTCTTCGGGTTGGAGACAGAAGAAACTGGAGGCGGCGGACTGCGTGAAGACCCGCCGACACCCACCACGCCCGAGTTTACGCCACCTAACACCTTTGATTTTGGACGGTTTTTTGGCAGCGGCACGGCTCCAGACGATGGAGATGCGCCGCACAAAGCGCCCAAAGCAGTCGCCGGGCAGCCGAAGGTCAATCGCTACCCGATCCGCGCTGACGTGCCGCGTCGATTCAAGTCGCAGGAGCCTGCTGACAACGAAATCACGGAAGAAGACTGCGCCCGGCACTTCATGATCTCCACCCGCGACCTGCTGGAGGCGATGATGAAGCAAGTGCCCGTCGAGAAACGAACGTTGGATGTCTTCGCGCGAACCTTTCAGCAAGAGTTCAACTTCCAAGCCGAGCTGTCAGCCGATGAAGCGGCGAAACTCGCCAACAAGGTGCTCTGCAAAGATGGAACCATGGACCCGCGTGAGTTGCGTCGTCTCCTGCGTGCGCGTCTGGCCGAGGAAATGCACCATATCGGCATGGAGGGCGATGCTTCTGATCCTGCCCGTGTGCTGCACCTGCTGAACGTGATCCTCGCGACTCACCCCGAGCTGTTGAGCGACGCCATCAAAAAGGCGGTGGCCTCCCACATGGAAATCCAGGAGGCGGATGAACTGCCTCCGGAGATCATTTCACCAGAGCCTCTGCAAACCTCACCCCGAAATCTCTATTCGGTCATGCCGGACGGCCTGAACGGATGGGAAAAGGAGTTTGCCGAGATGCTGGATCACGACCCTCACATGCTCGTCAAATGGTGGCATCGCAATCCATCCGACAAGCCGTGGTCGGTGAACGTGTTGCTGCCGAATGGCCGAGGCTTCTACCCAGACTTCATCCTCGGCATCGAAGGACGCAACACGGAGGATGGCGCACTGCTCGCTGACCCGAAAGACCGCTTCGAGACCAGCAAGGAGGCCCCCAAAGTGCTCGCGAGACATCAAACCTACGGTCGCGTGATGATCTTGGCGAAAGACGGCGTGCGCTGGATGACGATTGGCTATGACGAAAAGGCGAAGAAGCCCATCATGGCGAAGGAGTTTCGCCTTCCCGAAGCTGCGGCATTTTGATTCGGCTCTTCAGAGGAGGGCCGTGAAGCTGCTTTTCCAGGCCGCGGCCGCTTCTTCCCTCCGGCATCGGTTGCTTCAAGGCGGCCTTGGGCCCGCCGCGCTTCACTTTTTGCGCCCACGATCACAAAATGCCCAATTCGCAGGCCTTTTGGATCATCATCGGCCCCAAGAAAAGCCTTGTCGCACGCGTAGCCTCGCGGCTAGCCTGTTTGTGTCGTCATTCAACATCCCAAACCCGAGATCTCACCCGTGAAGTTCAAATGCCCCTCTTGTGAAATGCAGCTCAAGGTCGAGCCGGAAATGGCCGGCAAGATCGTCCGCTGCCCCGGCTGCAATTCGAAGCTCCACATCCCCAGTGATCCGGCCGCGACCGTTGGTGGACTTCCTCCGCCGAGCGGCCTCCCGGCACCCAGCGGCCTTCCCAGCCCGGATGGCATGATCGCCCCCAGCAGCCCCGAGGCACCTGAACCCGCGCCTTCTTCGGCCCCTGGCCAGGAGTTTACCTTTGAGCAGCATCGCAACTCCCGCGGCGGTTGGGAAGAAACTGACCCCGCCAATCCGAACCCGTGGCTCGCTCTCGGCATCGGCGCAGTCGCCACGCTCACCTGGTATGGCGTGCTCTTCCCCTTCGGCGTCGGCGCCTACGGCACAAACCCGCAGAGCACGATGGATTACATCCACGACCTCTTCTACGAGCGCACCTGGGTGAACTACACGGAGACCTTTTTCTTCTTCTGGGCTGTGGCCGCCCTTTACCTGAAGTGGCAGAAGCTGAATCATCAAAGAGCCGCGATGTATCTCGACGTGCTTCCCGCCGAGTTCGGCCAGGACATCACGCGTGATAATGTGGCCAGCTTCATCGACCACCTCTACGCCCTGCCCGGCCGCCTGCGAGACAGCCTCATGGTGAACCGCATCCGCAAGGGCCTGGAGCTCTTCGAGGTGCGCCAGAACAACGGCGAGGTCTCCAGCATGATGAGCGCCCAGAGCGGCATCGACAGCTCCCGCATTGGCGGCAGCTACTCGCTGGTGAAGGTCTTCCTGTGGGCCATTCCGATCCTCGGCTTCATCGGCACCGTGCTCGGTCTCTCCGTGGCCATCGGCAGCATCGACCTCTCGGACATGACAAACATGGACAAGGTCATGAAGTCCTTCGGACAGGTGACCAGCGGCCTCGGCACCGCCTTCGATACGACGCTGCTCGGCCTCGTGCTCGCCATGTTCCTGAACTTCCCCATGAACGCCCTCGCCAAAGCCGAGGACGACAATCTCAACAACATCGACGCCTACTGCAACGAGGTGCTGCTCCCGCGCCTCAACGACGGTGGCGGCATCGCCGGTGGAGACACTGGCGGCATGATGGACACGCTCGTCAAAGCCGTGGCCAATGCCCAGAAGGAATTCCTCGTCGATCTGAACACCCTCTCCGCGAAGATCGCCGAGCAGGCGCAGAACCTCGACAAACGCGCCTGGGCCCACCAGGAGCGGGTCGATCGCGAGTTTGCCACCGCGCTCAATGTCATGCGGGAGCAGATGACCAAATCCGTCGCCGAGAGCGTCGAGAAGACCGGCGAATACATGCGCGCCATGGCCTCCGGCATCCAGAGCCTCAACAACGTCCTCGCCCAGCTCGGCGAGAAGCAGGTCATCATCCACCAGGTGAAGAAAAAAGGCTGGTTCAGCTGAGTCCTTTAGCCCCCCTCCTCCGCACCTCATGGCCAAACGCCGTTCATCCGAAGGTGGAGAAGTCTCCCTCTTTCCCTTCCTCAGCATCCTCGCCTGCCTCATCGGGGCGCTGGTGCTGATGATCGTCGTGCTCGTCATGGCGCAGGTGGGCAAGGCGGAGGGCCGCAGCGCGGAGGAGATCAAGCGGGCGCAGGATTACATCCAGATGAAGAAGGACATTGCCGAGCGTGAAAAGCTCGACGTGGCCCTGAAGGAGAAGATCGCTGTCCTCGAAGAGGTCAAAAAGCAGATGGAGGAGCGCCAGCAGCGCTTTGTGAAGCTCCGCAAGCTCCTCGACACCTCGAAGGAAATCCAGGAGACGAACCTGAAGCTCTCCCAGCAGATGCAGAAGGAGCTCGATGACCTCCTTCTCGAGCTGGAGGGCCTCAAGAAGCAGCAGGCCGAGTCGAAGACCGAGATCGCGAAGCTCATGGCCGAGTTGAAAGAACGCCAGGTGCCCGAGGACAAGAAGATCCCGCCGGTCGTCGTGCAGCCCTCTGGCGGCGGTATGGCGGAGGACACGAAGGTTTTC
>Ga0154020_10009069_pt1 | contig 11482 bp, 25 predicted proteins | sample Klosneuvirus_201_FD_109709 | JGI IMG/M metagenome (GOLD analysis project Ga0154020, IMG submission 109709) | Active sludge microbial communities from wastewater, Klosterneuburg, Austria - Klosneuvirus_20160825_MG | ecosystem: Engineered > WWTP > Aerobic digester > Activated sludge | place... | reverse complement strand
GGGGATACGTCTCTGATCGTTTCAGGATGTGGAGCCCAACCCATTAGTGGTTTCACTTATTGCCGTGTTACAGAGGGCGCCCAGACAGCCAGCCTGCCGATCACCATTCACCTGCCTAGTGTGCAGTGCATGCCCGTAGATCGAGGTGGGCCTGCTACGTGCATTACCCTTTACGCCCTAGCTCCGAATGGCCATGAGGTGAGTTGGGACGTACCCAGAAACTCCACAACTTTGACAAAGACCCTAGCTGAACTTCTCGGAACAGCGACTTTTCAAAGGTTTGACCGTGGTCTGATTAATTTGTTGGCTGAAGTAAGATGGTTAGATCCTGAAGGTAACATACGGGTGTCATTTGCCGAGGGCGAGATTAGAGTTAGGGTTTTGGCTGGCGATTACGAAGCAGCTCGCACACGAAGCTTTTCTGACAATGTCGTGTGGCGCTGGCAGGCAGATAACACTCAAATGGAAATGACAGCTGCTTTAAGGTCTAAAGCAACGCCTCTCAACACTGGTGTAGTAATCCCAAGACCTTTGCCCAGCGCGGTTAATCCGCAGACACTGGCTCACTAATGCCTGTCGTAGAATTAATTAAAGGGATCGTAGAGCTGGCAATTCTTGTTTTCGGAGAGTGGGCTGCGAATCGTAAGGCCACTAGAGAAAAACAGGAAGCCATTCTAAGAATGGATCAACTTGGAAACCTCGCTGTGAAAAAGATGCGCGCGAAGGTAGTGGCGGAGAATGCGAGCATTCAAGCGAACGAAAGCAGATTGGAACAACTCAGAAACAAGAAACCCTGATTATCCAGTTGGTTCTTATTACGTTGCTCCGGGCATCTATGTGGATCCTGTAAGGGTTAAGAGATATGATGTAGCCCCTAGTTATTTGATCTGTGATGATGGGTCTTTATTTTCTTTAAAAAGAGGGAAAATCAAGAATTTAGCCACGACATTTTCTCATGAATACAAGATTGTTAAGCTTCGTTTTAGCAGGAAAATTATCTGGAGATATGTTCATCGGATTGTTGCGGAAACTTTTATAGGGCCCGCCCCTACGCCGCAACATGAGGTCAATCACAAAGATTTAAATAAGCTAAACAATCATGTTTCAAATTTGGAATGGGTTACAAGGCAAGAGAATGTTGACCATTATTGGGGCAGAAAAAAGCCTTAACTCATAAGGGTTTTAGCTGGTTTGTATTTAGGGTCATCATGAGGGGTTACGATCCACTCTGATTTATAGCGGCCGCCCTTGAGGAAAGTAATCTCGTTGGTGAGCACAAACTCTAAAGCGGTCTTAGCACCGACGGTGTCAACGTATTCGGCTATGGCGTCGTCGATTGCTTGGCCATGCTCGGCAAAGAACAGGTTGAGTGCTTCTTGAATCCGCTTCGCCTTCTTGTCTTTGCTCATTGGTAAACTGTAAACAATTTCACTGTTACGAACTATTGGAATGCATCGAGTCAGGAATAAAATGGAACTGAGTTACGCCCACTTGAAGGTCTTGCGAGCGATCATCACGTTAAAAGGAAAGCCATCGACGATGGTTGGCATAGGCGAGGTTGCTGGCCTAACGGATTGGACAGCAAAGAAGAGCATCCAAGAGTTAAGGGATGCAGGCTATATCGAGATCGTTCAGAGCAGACGTAATGCACCGGGTGTGTGGAGCGTCATTCGAGAGTGGGGACTTTAAAGCGAAAAACAACTGTTAAATATGGAACACCACTTTGACCTTAAGACCTTGATCGCTTTGTTAGATCTAGCTGTAAATATTTACGGTTTAATCAACAGAAATTAAAAAGCCCCAGTCTCTTTTTGTCTTCCTGTGAAGGTCGACTCAAAAAACCAGGGCTTCTTCCCAAAGTCTAATTAGCTTTCGCTTTTCATCCCTTGATGTCTTCTTTAAACCCTTGCCCTAAACGGTTTGGCAAGTAGGAAAATTCCCTTGGAGTGCTTACCGTTGGGTAAAGCTAACCTGGGGAGGCGCTTAAGACGGGTACACTCCAAGGGTGCTCATCAACATTTAAGGGACTAGGGGCCCAGCCTAATCGGACCAAAATCTTGTTTCATGTCCTCGAAAGGGAGGGTTTAAAACACCGACTAAACCAGACCCGAAAGCGTCTTTGCCACTAGCTAAAAGAGATTTGCAAGGGAAAGAAATCCGGGGGGTGAAACCTTGACGGCTCCAAGCTTCCCCCGGTACCCCTCGTATCAGCAACGACTCAAGGGAGCATAAGTTCTTTAGGGCATATCTGCTGCTAAAGGCAATGCCTCCTTGAGTCTAAATAGGGGGTAGTTATGAATCTTGAAAAGAGTCCTAGGGTCACATTTTATTATGATTGGTTTTCCCATCCAAAATACCAACACCTCTTCGCGTTAACTCTGGCTAGGATCAAAGACCCATCTTTGGCATCTGATCTTACGTTGGGCATTTTTATGAATGCGTTCATTGTAGGTCAGGAGTCTTTTTTAAAGACCGGGGAAATTCCATCTTCTGTTTGGGAATCCAAGAGGTTTAGAAAGGAACTTATCGAGTGCGGTTTTGTAGAGAAGACAAATACCGGTTATCGGTTCGTCGACTCTGAAACTCTTTTCAAATGGAAGAAAGGGCTGCAGAAGTCCGGCCAGCAAGGCGGTCTAGCCAAGGCTAGCAATGCTAAGCGTCGCCAAGCCAAGCTAAGCCCCCCTAAGCGAACCTTAGCGAACGTACCCTCTGTCTCTGTCTCTGTCTCTTCCTCTGGCTCTGTTTCTATCTCTGACTCTGTCTCTAAAAAGGAAATAGAATTAGAAATAGGAGAGGGGCAGCGAAGCTGCGCTTCGCCTCCTGATGATTTGGATTATTTCTTCTCTTCCCTTGTTGTTAAGCCAGAAATAACGCAGCCATCCACAAATGAGCTTGTCGATCTCTTCTGCAATGAGTACCAGAGGCGCTATGCGTCACAATATTTGGTTACTCACAAGGAGGAGTTGGCACTTGGAAGGCTCTTTAAAACGCTCGGGAACGCCTCGCTATTCGAACGAATCGTGCGGGCCTACCTCTCCATGCCAGACCGTTGGTTTGTGCAGCGTAGGCACGATGTGATTACCTTGGAATCTAACCTGGCTAAGGTGGCTCACTTTGAACAAACCGGAGTTGTAGTTACCGACTCTAGTCTCAGGGCTGCCGACCGAAAGGTTGAGCAATCGATGATTTTAGAAAAGATCAAAAGGGGTGAGTTGTGAATCACCAACAGCGTCAGGAAATCGGAAAGTTGATTTTTGGCATGGCCGATCTTTATGGTCGTTCGTTTGGCGAAGAGGCAACCAGGTTGTTTTTAGATGGTCTCTCTGACTTAGAACCCGATCAGGTTGTATTGGCTATCAAGCAATATTCGAGGCTTGAATCCTCGAAGAGCTTTCCAAGTATCGGCCAAATCAGAGCATTGGTTGTTCCTGCAGAGAGTGAAGATAGTCTGGCACGAGAGGTTGCTGAGTTAATTCCAAAAGCAATCAGAAGGTTTGGTTATACAAATCCAGACAAAGCCAAAGAATATCTTGGCGAACTGGCATGGAAGGTAGTTGAGAGCTCTGGAGGTTGGAGAGTCCTTTGCGAGCTAACAAACGAAGAGGATCTTCCTACGCTTAAATCTCAATGGAGAGAGTATGCAAAAGTCCTAAGAAATAGAGCTAAGAACGGGTTCCTAGATAACAAACCTAGATTGGTTGATGACTCAATAACGGCCATACCTAGATTAGGGCATTTATTTAGGGAGATTCCATGAATGATTTTCCACACTATTCCTCAGAGCGATCGCTTAAATCTGGAGAATATTGTTTTAATGCAATGGCTAGAGGAATCAGCGCTGAGCTAAAATCGGTTGCTGATTATTTGTTTCCTCAGGTTCCAGAAGACCTAAAGCTCGATGCTATTGCTGCCAAAGCGTACGAATATTTTACCGAACACGGCGGCAAACAAGAGGATTTCTATCCACAGTTGAAGATCCGTCTTGGCGAGATGTCTCCAAAAGATAGAAGTTATTGAGGCAAGTATGAAAACAATGGTTAGGGTTTGCTTTAGTTGCACACCGACAACCGGTAAGTGGCACGAAAAACACGTATGGTCCGATGATTTATATGTTTGGAAAGACACGTTTTCAAATTCGGATGGTCACCCATGCGCCGTAGTTTATTCAGAGGATGGAATAGTGAGCGATCACTATCTAAACGAGATTAAAGTCGAGACCCCTTAACTTAGCGCCAACTAAACATTCTTTGCCTTCAGCTTAATAGTTGGTAGGGGCAAACGTATGGAAACAAAACCGTTGCTCTGCCGGCTGCGCACCTTTGATCAAGATGACAATGAGACACTCTCCCCAGTTGTTTATATCTGGAAGGAAACACTGAATCTCGAGGGTGAGATTTTTGTATTGTTGATCGAGCCTGATGGAACCCTTTTGTTGTCCGAGATAAGCAATATTAAAGTGAATATGGATTCATGCGCTGGCTAAGTGAAAGCAGCGTCTCGTGTGTGCTCAAGCGGCGTAATTACAATTCACTCATCCAACGTAGGTTCATAGTCTACAGAAAGCCTTGCCCTCTACTGTCCAAGGAATACGTCGATTGGCGGGGGGTAGAATTCTATATGGATCGCAAACGCGACCTGGTCTTCGCAAAGAAAGACCTAGTCCAACGCTTTCCAGACCGGACTTGGTACTTCACTTTCCGCTCAGACAAGGTACGAAAGATCGGTGTCTGGTGGTATGATGAGATCGAAGTGATTACCCCAACCATTGTCGTGATCAGGGACTTGCGTAACGCAGCCCGCTAGTATACCGGCTGCCCGCATGAGACCAAGAGTTAGAGTTTACGATCCCGAGCCATACAAAAAAGGAAAGCCGGATTGGTCTGAAGAGATCTACGTCTGGCAAGACACGATCTATCACCGGGCAAAAGAAGCACCCTTGGCTGTTCTTTATTCCGATAGTGGCGGCGTGTTTACTCGCCCGCTCTTTGAGCTCAAGGTCGAGCCAAAGGAAAAAGAGTACACATACGAGGACCTGTAACCCAGTGCTTGTCCCTTAGGATTAATCACTGGTAATCTTAACCCATGGTAAAGCCTGAGTTGCCCGTAGGTCTTAAATTCAAGGTCATGCGTAAAGAAGACTCAAAACTTATGAAGGCGATTGCTTGGGTGCTTAAGCCCATCAACCCAAACTTCATGAGCAATTACTACACAACCATCGGCTCTACAGTTTACGCACCACACGGCGTCATCCCTGATGAAATCCTTGCCCACGAACTAGTCCACGTCGCTGACTGGCAACGATTCAATATCCTGTTCATGCTCTCTTACTTGCTGCTTCTTCCTGCCGGCATCACCATGAGAGCCTTTTGGGAATGGCGTGCCTACAAAGTAACCCTCCACTGGTGGGCCTACAACGACCTAGGTTGGACGCAAACTCAAGGTCGAGCCCTTTTGATCAGCCAGTTCACTGGGAGCGCCTACGCCTGGATGTGGCCGTTTAAGGGGCATCTAGAAAAGCAGATAGACAAACACATCGAGAATCTAATCAAGCAGGTCTAGCAGTTCAGGCTTTCCTTTTGCATGTAGTCATTGCAAGGAGGCCATCATGGTTGTCTATAATGCTAAGCGTAATGATGAGCTCTATCGACTGTCTAAAGCCTGTACTCAAGCTGCCCAGTTAATCAACACAGCAGGTGATGCCCTTGAAGATGTAAGAGAATCCCTTAACCGTCTTGCTCGTGCCTACCAAGAAAACGGGGATTACAACTACGGCTGGGACTCTGCTGAGATGGAAGCCTCTCGTAAGGTTCAAGAGGTAATCGAGAAGCTCTTCCAAGAAAAGGCAGAGAGTATTTATAAAACCATCGAATCTATACAACAAGATATCGAGGATGCATCCCAACCCGTTGATGAGTTGCAATCAAGATACCGATAGGTTTACACATGGCACATGAATGAAATCCAAGTGTTCACACAACGTCTAGTGTCCCAGTCTACTGCCCAGTTTCTAGTCTCTGAATCAAAAGATATCGACTCGTTCATCGATCATATCAAATCTGTAATCCAAACATGCAAAGCCATGGCGCCTAAGCAGACTCAACCAATTGCATTGGCAACCAAAAAGAAACCAAAGCCAAAGAAGTCTCCTTGGAAAAAGGCTGAAGCTACAACCGTAGTCACTCCATCAACTGAACCTGTTGCTACCGCCCCAGTGATGACCACTCAAAGCATTGCACCTAAATCCTTAGGTCGTGGTGTGAAAAAAGATCCATCTGAGTGGTCTCCTAGTTACAGAAAACTAATGGAGCACAAGGCACGTAAAGCAGCCGCCGCTGCTGCAGCCAAACCAGCGCCTAAACCACAAGTCATGGAAGCGGTCTAATCAATCATGGAAGTCTACGATCACAAGCAGGATCTAGTACCAACCAAACACATAGACACGTACCCACTCGGTGAGCTTCTCCAACAAGCACAATGGGTAGAGAATCAACTCATCCAAGAGATGGAAGACGGCCTTCCAAACCCGGAGCTTGAGGCTTATTTCTGGGAGCTTAAACAAGATCTAATCCCTAAGAAGGTTGAGCAAATAGACTGGACCATTAGCGATCTAGAAAAGCGTGCTGAGCAAATTGAGTCTAGAATCCAAGCACTCTCTCGCTATCAACAGCGCTGCTTAGAGGGAATCAATCGACTCAAAGCCGTGATGAGAAGCCATCTGATTCTTGCTCAAAAGACTGAGCTTCAAGGTGCGACGGTAACTTATAAGCTTAGCCCAGCAAAACCAACGTGCGTGGTTGAAGACGAATCCCTTATCCCGGAAGAGTTTGTCGAAACTAAGATCACAAAGCGTGTGGATAAACTAAAACTATTGGAAGCATTCAACCGCGATGGCTTTCCACAACCTGGCGTTAAGTTTGAGCCAGGCTTTAGACTCACAAGGAGCATCAAAGTATGATCACCAAAGCTAAAGAAAAAGAGACTAAAGCATTCCCACAGGCAAGAGAAGGCACGGCGCTAAAGCTTGGTGATCTTAGGAATCTAAAAGCAGTGGATGAATATACCTTTGAGCTATGGGATGAGATGCCTGATACGAAGATCCAGCGTGGGCATATAGCTATAGACCGAACACGAAAGGTCATCATCATTAAATGAATATCGATGTTGCTCTAATCCTAGCACTAAAGGTAGTCGGCTTTATGTTCCTATCGATCATCGGACTTATCTTAGTATTCGTTCTAGTTCAGGTGATTGTATTAACCATTAAGGCACTACTGAAATGAATCTCTTTAGCTTTAGCCATCTTAATAATCTTCGAAGCTCACACGCAACACCTATTGAGGCGCTTCAAATCCTTTTAATCTTTATAGGTTTATTTGTAGTGATCTATGTGTTGGTAGGTTTAATCCAAGATCTTTTAGGAAGGATAGGACTCTAAATGAAAGCAACACTTACGGCGTTAGGTATTCTTCATAAGCCATTCACAAAACATACATTCGCTAGCGGCTCCTCTATCTGGCAGGCAGTGCTCATGATCCCACCAAAGCCGTCCAACAAGGCTCGCCAGCCTATCTATGCGAAGTATATTAATCTCAAAGCCTTCAAACAAACGGGCGAAAAGCTAAGCGAAATCCCTCAAGGCTCAAAGCTCTGGGTGAGTGGGGATCCTGAGGTGAGAAGCTATATGGGAAAAGACGGCAAGCCATTAGGCATTCAAGAGTTACTCGTCTGGGAATATGCAACGGACGAGATGAGCCAACAGGCAGCTCCAGATGAAACACCTGTAGTTAACTTCAAAGATATTAAATCAGAAATGACAGATGAGGATATCCCGTTTTGAAACAAGCCATACGGGAAGTGACCGGGGCTTTGTTTGCTCTTATTGTCTTTTTTATTGTCCCTGTAACTATTTTGGTTATCTCGATTGTTTGTTTTATAGGTTATGTAGATGGTAGCTATAAAAATACGCCAGAATATAAGGCCTGCGCCATAGAGTGCCATCCTTACGCTGTTCACTCCGCTGGCGATCAATGCGCCTGTAATACTGCTAAAATGTATAAACCAAAGAAGAGCTAAGTATGCATCAACTGACATATGAACAAGCATTCGAAGTACTAAAGAAAACAATCATCGATTTCAAAAGGGTCAATGAGGAAACAGCAGAGCTACCTGAGACGGCAGAGGACCCAAAGAATCTAGCTTATCTTAACGGTGTTAACTCCTGTGCACATTTCATTTTGATGATGATGGAAGACCTGGAAAAACAGACTAAATAATGGTGATAGGTTTTCATGGAACAACTACCAAATCAGTCCAGTGAAATTGGAGAGCTTATCGCTGCACTAGCGAAGGCTCAGCCAGAGTTAAGAAACCCTCACAAAAATAAGCAGGCTCACATCCCAGGGCGTCCATATATGTATGCTGATCTAGGAGAGATCGTAGACTCTTACCGTCTCCCACTCGCTAAACAAGGCATCATCGTACTCACTCAGCTTGGAGTGAACTCAATCACTGTAAAGATCGCTCACTCATCCGGTCAGTGGATGGCATCAACAGCACCTATCTTTGAATCAAAAGACATCAAAGTCTTTGGCGCAAACATCACATACAATCGACGCTATCTAACCGAAGGCTTGATCGGCTTAGCAGCACAAGAAGATATCGATGGTGACCCAGACTCGGGAACACTTAGCGATCAAGGTTCCCAATATAAAAACCAATCAAGCCCGTCACAATCCCAAGCACCGACAGTAAAACCCAAAGATCACTCACAATCCAATCGCATAGTGGCCCCATCTCTACCCCCACAGGCACAGCCTAAGCCCGTGACAAACTATTCACCAGAGGTCCAACCGATTGTGGATCGAGTCAAAGCATTCGTTAGTGAAGGCATTGCTTCTCAAACGGAAGTTGCAGAGATGATTCTTGAAATGGGAAAGCCAGCTCACGAATTGAGTAAGGCTCAATGGCAAAGCATTTACGACAGGATTTCTAAAGACTAACTTTTCTCCCTATGGGTAATAGGGAAAAGAAGTGTCCGGATTCTCGACTTAAACAAAGTGATTCTCGCAACGTTGTTGGGCTTCGCCGCCCTGATGAAAAGCACGTTTTAGATGAAGAAGTTTTATTAAAGTTGAGAGTCCGGGCTCTTAAACACGGCAAGATTAAAAACCGCCGCACTGCCCACGAGTTCACCGACTGGATCACACTCCAATGGCTTGAAGGCAAAGCCCAGCACCAGACCATAGACCAATCGTATCGAGATTTTCTTCGCACCTTTGAGGGTGTCGAGCGTGGTGAGGCAATTGAAAAGCGTAAAGCAACCAACCATCGCAATACAAAAATGCCCACCCTCTCCGTTAACGAGCGCTTTTTTAGTGGTTGGATCGAACAATCAGACAGCTCTAAACGAAATCCAAAGCGAGAGATTTCAAACGATGAGACCATCCTCGCCATCCCAGACCCAAGAGTTAACCACACACGCGCCACTGGGGAAAAGCACAACGACCTAGAGCGCCTACTCTCTAAGCTTCATAGACACTTAACCGATCAAGAAGTCTTGATGTGCAGGCTCATCATCAATTGGGGCTTCACCCAAGTCGAGCTCGGCAAAATCTTTGGCGTTCACGAAACTAGAATCACCCAAGTGTTTAGCGATCTCACCAAACGTATTGAAAAACTGAAGATCCAGTACAACATTAAGTGATGATCTCTCGCTTCCCTAAATCCAAAGGCACCACAAAATTTAACTCCGTAAAAACAAACGTTGCTGGCCTATGGTTCGCTTCTCAATTCGAAGCCCTCATCTATCAACAGCTTCTCATGCAACAACGAGCCGGCATCTACACACACATCCAATGCCAAGACACGGTGCATCTAACGGAAGCAAAGATCATTTATAAACCAGATTTCAAATGCACTAGATCAGACGGCACCATCGAATGGGTCGAAGCAAAAGGCTTTGAAACCCCTGAATGGCGCATCAAGCTAAAACTCTGGAAGCACTACGGCCCAGGCCCACTCACCATTTACAAAGGCTCCACATCTCGAGGCTTCACAATCGAAACCGTTACGCCTAAACCAAACAAATGAAATACACTTTCAAAGTGGAAGGCGATGACGGCGAACGCGACTCTCTTCAAACTTACATCGATGCAGTCAAGACCATGTGCTTCGTGGAAGAGTTCGAAAACCATCTTCGATCCATCACCAAGTACTCACCTGAGGGCTGGTCAGACCAAACCCACCAAGTCGTCGAAGAGATTAGAACCAAGTGGTACGAGATTAAAAACTCCTGGAAAGACTAAATGAAAAAACCAAAGATCGACTGGAACGAAGCCACCAAAGCCATTGAATACGCCTACGACCAAGGTGCCATCACCTCTCAAACACGTGCTCGCTTCTTAGATTTCATCGAAGAGCAAACTAAAATGGAGCAAAGCGTTAAACAAAAGCAGTTGAAGGAATCAAAACAGTAACGCAGTATGGCTATATGCTGGCTCTGTTTCCAGCTTACTCTAGGAGAGTGAATGGCCAAAGCAAACCCCAAGCATGTAGGGTTTACAAAGGGTGGACCAAAACCTGCTGAGCTTAGTGTTGATCTTATAAAAGACCTCGCTTCAATTCATTGCACGATGGAAGAGATGGCTTCTATCTTAGGCACTTCCGTCGACACTTTAGAGCGTCGGTATGCGGATATTATAAAAGAAGCTAAGGCCAATGGTAAGCAGTCTCTAAGGCGTCTACAGTGGCACGCAGCTCAATCAGGAAATGTGACGATGCTCATTTGGCTTGGAAAACAACTACTCAATCAGCGTGAGAAGTCTGAGGAAACAATCGTCTCTACGAACTTCAATATGGAAGGATTCACCTTTATCGAACCAAAGAAGGAAGATTAATCTGGCTCACATCCAGTGGTCACCATTGGTTCACCAGCGCAGTGCATTCTTCTCAGACAAGCCATTTGTAGGACTTGTCGGCGGATACGGATCTGGGAAGACGGACTGGCTGTGTCATAAGCTTTTAAGATTAGCTTCTCAGAACTTCGGTCTTCCAGGTGGAATACTATGCCCTGATCTGAAGATGTTCAAGCGAGATGTGTGGCCGACTTTTGAAGCAATTAAACTGAAGAACAACCTAAAGGTTCAGTACGAGCGCATGGATGGCTATATCAACATCCCAGAAACCAGATCTCGCATCTGGATCTTTCACGACCAAGACAAGGGAGAGTCTATTCGCGGGCCAAACCTTGCGTACTTCGGAATCAATGAAGCAACTCTGATAAGCCAAGAGGGTTTTGAAGCAGCCATGGGAAGGGTTCGACTCAAAGAGTCAAAGGTTCCTCAGATCGCATGGTCGGGCACCCCAGATGGATTTCAGTATATTTATAGCGAGTTTGTCCAAAAACCCAGGACTGACCTGCATCTAGTGTTTGGCAAAACCCGCGATAACCCGCATCTTCACCCAAGCTTTATTAAGCGCCTTG
>Ga0154020_10009068_pt1 | contig 11483 bp, 5 predicted proteins | sample Klosneuvirus_201_FD_109709 | JGI IMG/M metagenome (GOLD analysis project Ga0154020, IMG submission 109709) | Active sludge microbial communities from wastewater, Klosterneuburg, Austria - Klosneuvirus_20160825_MG | ecosystem: Engineered > WWTP > Aerobic digester > Activated sludge | place... | reverse complement strand
GGTGTGCGGTGGCGGCGTGCGGGGCCGCGGCGGCGCGGGGCCAGGTTTTGATCGCGGGGAAGCCGTATCAGAAGATGGAGACACGGGGGCAGACGCGTGATGCGTTGATGAAGCAGTTGACGGGGGTGAGTGCGGACTGGGGCGTTTGGAAGTTGCTGGCGCCGCTGGATCATCCGCAAGGTGCGAAGAACATCGATGCGAAGTTCGCGGTGGAGGGTCAGCTTGGCAGAATGAAAGGGGGCGGTGCGGGGCCGGACCTCACCGCGACGTTTGTGGGCAAGGCCGGGAAGCAGATTGCGTGGAAGACGGTGGAGGTGTCGAATGCTATCGGCGGCAATGGGGGTGCGGGGCCGGTGAATTTGGCCGCGGGATTGGCGAAGGAGGAGTCGGGGAACGCGATGGGGTACTTGTATCGCGCGATCGCTGCGGATCGGGATATGGAGATGCCGGTGGTGATGGGGGCGGATGATGGGTTGCGGCTGTGGCTGAACGGAGAGCTGCTTGTCGATGAGAACAGGGAGCAGGCTCTGGACCCGCAGGCGTATCGGCGGGTGCTGAGACTGAAGAAGGGTGTGAACCACCTGCTGGTGAAGGTGAGCCAGGGAAATGGGGAGTGGCAGTTCCAGATGGCCCAGGAGCTGGAGCTGGACCCGATCGCGGATGCGGCGCTCGAGTATCAGCTTGATCAGGACTTTCCGGATGCGGAGTCCAAGTACTACAAGCTGGTGACGATCGCGGCCCCGAAGGGTGTGAGCCTTGAGGTGGGGGGGATTGATCTGTTGCCGTCGGGCGATCCGATCGTGTGTACGCGGCGTGGGGATGTGTATGTGGTGCGCGGGGCGTATGGGATTCCCGCGCTCTCTGCGAAGTTTGAGCTGTTCGCATCGGGACTGCAGGAGCCGCTGGGATTGGCGGTGCGACCGGGAGATGCGGGCGGCACGGATGTGTACATGGCTCAGCGGAGTGAGCTGACGCTATTGAGAGATACGGATGGCGACGGCCGCGCGGATGTGTTCAAGACGGTGTGTGATGCGTGGCAGATTTCGGGGAACTACCACGAGTACGCGTTTGGGCCGAAGTTTGATCGCGATGGGTTTGCCCGCGTGAACTTGAATCTGGCTCACACCGGTGGTGAGACGGTGATGGGGACGAAGATCCCGACGCGTGGCTGCACCGTCAAGGTGGATGTGAAGTCGGGGGAAATGACGATCGTTGCCGATGGGCTGCGGTCACCGGATGGGATCGGCATGAACGCGGCTGGCGATGTGTTCTACACAGACAACCAGGGGGATTACGTCGCGACCAACAAGCTGTGCCATGTGAAGCAGGGGGCATTCTTTGGACACCAGGCGAGTTTGAAGTATCGCGATGGCTGGGAGAACTGGAAGAAGGATGGCAAGGCGGTGCCGGAGATTACGGAGTCGGCGGTGTGGTTCCCGTATAAGAAGATGGGACAGAGTGCGTCGGACATTGTCTTTTACAATTCACAGTGGAAGTTTGGTCCCTTTGGCGGGCAAGCGTTTGTCGGTGATCAGACCACCGCGGAGATCTTCCGTGTGTTCCTGGAGCAGGTGACTGATGAATCGGGGCGGACGGAGTATCAGGGGGCGTGTTTCCCGTTTCGGCGAGGGCTCGCATCGGGCGTGCATCGGATGGTGTTTGACCGGCCGCCGGAGTTGTCCGGAGAGTTGGCCCCGGCGTCGCTGTTTGTGGGAATGACGGATCGTGGGTGGGGCTCGACCGGGCCCAAGCGTGAGGGATTGCAGCGGCTGATGTGGACCGGGCAGGTGCCCTTTGAGATCAAGGAAATGAAGGTGAGGCCTGACGGTTTTGAGCTGGTGTACACGCTGGAAGTGGGGGAAGAGGCTTTGCAGGCCGCGGCGTATCGGATGACGAGTTACACGTATGAATATCACCCGGATTACGGCTCGGAGGAGAAGGACACGGCGGAGGTGAAGATCACGGGTGTGGAGCGGACGGGGGCGAGTTCGGTGCGGCTTCACGTGGAGAAATTGCGGACGGGCCCGATGGGGTACGTGCACGAGTTGCATGTGAACGGCGTGAAGTCTGGCGGGGAGGCGGGGGAGTCGTTGCTGCACGATGTGGCGTATTACACGGTTCAGCGGGTGCCGGTGAAGTAGGGGATCGCAGATGAATGGACGCATGGTGGGTGTGATCGCGGCGATGCTGGGCGTGTGCGCGGCGGCGGCACAAGGGCCCGAGACGGTCAAGGTCGGCAAGGTTGAATACAAGAGGCTCGGATCGCGTGAGGCGACCGAGAAGCGGATGCTGCAGCTTTTGATCCCGTCGCCGGCGCACTGGGGCGATTGGTACATGCTCACTCCGTTCCCGTATGACCCCAAGGGTCCCAAGCTGGCGGATGCCGCGCCGCCGGAGGCTGAGCTGGCCAAGATGAAGGCGGGCGGTCCGGGGCCGGACTTGAAGAAGGAATACGTCGGCAAGAAGAACACGCCCGTGGTGTGGCGGCCGGTGGGGGACATCTCCAATCGCGTCATCGACTTCAAGATTTTCGACGACAAGGAGCTGGGGGATTACTGCGCCGGGTATCTCTACGGCACAGTCGAGTGTGAGAAGGCGATGACGGTGGATGTGACCATGGGGTCGGATGACGGGCTGCGGTTCTGGCTCAACGGCAGGCTGCTGGTGGATAAGGATGTGCCGCGGGGTCTGGATGCGGAGGAGGACAAGGTTCGGCTGGACCTGCAGCAGGGGGTGAACCACATCCTGCTGAAGGTGTCGCAGATCAAGGGCGGGTACGAGTACCAGATCAACAGCAAGGTCCCGATGGATGCGTTTCTGGAGACGCAGCTTCAGTACTTGCTCGATCGTGACTTTCCCCGGGCCGCGGAGGACCGGTACTACAGGGCGTTGACCATCGCGACGCCGCCGGAGGTCGTGCTCGAAGTGGGGGGCATGGATGTGCTGCCGCCCAATGAGAAGGGTGAGTGCCTGCCGATCGTGTGCACGCGGCGGGGGGATGTGTTTATTGTCGAGGGGGCGTATGACGATCCGCCGTTTGGTGCGAAGTTCAAGAAGTTTGCTTCGGGACTGCACGAGCCGCTGGGATTGGCGGTGCGGTTGGAGAACGGTGTGACGGCGGTGTATTGCACGCAGCGCGGCGAAATTACGAAGATGACCGACACCAACGGCGATGGGGTCGCGGATACGTACAGCACGTTCGCCGATGGCTGGGGCGTCTCGGGCAACTATCACGAGTTTGCGTTCGGGCCGAAGTTTGATCGCGAAGGGAACGCGTGGGTGACGCTGAACGTGGGGTTCTGCGATGCGCTGGGCAAGTCGATTGTGCCTTATCGCGGGTGGTCGCTGAAGTTCTCTCCGGATGGGAAGATGACTCCCGTAAGCGACGGGCTGCGATCACCCAATGGGATGGGCGAGTTCACGGACGGGGCGATGTTCTATCTGGACAACCAGGGTGACTATGTCGGCACGAATCGGATGACGCAGCTTGTGCCGGGGTCGTTCGCGGGGCATCCAGCGACTTTGGGTTGGCGATCAGACTGGAAGAAGGGTGATCCGATGCCGCCCATCCAGCCCGCATCGGTGTGGTTCCCTTACAAGAAGATGGGACAGTCCGTGGCGGACTTCCTGCTGTATGACACGGCGGGGAATCAGGCTTCGGCGAGCGTCAACGCGGCCCTGAAGGCCGAGAAGTTCGGACCGTTCGCGGGCCAGATTTTCTGCGGCGACCAGACTCTGTGCATGGTGAACCGCGTGTGCTTGGAGAAAGTGGACGGCCACTACCAAGGCGCGTGCATTCCGTTCCGGTGGAATCTGGACTGCGGCGTGAACCGGCTGTGCTGGGCGGGGGACGGGTCGATGTTTGTTGGCCAGACGGATCGCGGCTGGGGTTCGACGGGGCGCCTGCGGCAGGGCTTGCAACGGATTGTGTGGACGGGTCAGACTCCGTTTGAACTGCTGACCATGAAGATCACGGATGACGGGTTTCTGTTGAACTTCACAGAGGATGTCGATGCCGCGGCCGCGGGCAGCCCCGACTCTTACGCCATGGTGAGCTACACCTACGAGCACCATCCTGAATACGGCTCAGACGAAATGGACAAGGCGAGGCAGAAGATCGCGTCTGTGGATATCGTGGATGCCCGGACCGTCAAGCTGCACGTGGACAAGCTGCGGGGTGGGGGGATGGGGTACGTCCACGAGTTGACGCTGCCGGGTGTGAAAAACGCCAAGGGAAACACCCTGCTTCACCCCGTGGCGTACTACACGGTGCAGAAGATTCCCGGCCGGGCGGCCGCCAACGCGAACTAACTGATGGGTGGGGCTGAATAGGTATTGCTCTGAGAGCAGTTGTGGCTATCTTGGAAGCGTCGTGCGCCCAGCGAGCGTCGGCACAGGGAGTTTGAACATGAAACTGAATCGAGTTGTGGCGGCGGCCGCGGTGGCGGCGCTGGCGGGTACGGCGTTTGGACAGACGGACCTGGTGACCAATGGTGATTTTGAGACCGGGAGTTTTTCCGGTTGGACGCAGTTTGGAGACCTCCAGTACACGGCCGTGCAGACGGTTACCCGGCACAGCGGGACGTACGGAGGGCAGTTTGGCCCGGTGATTCTGGGCGGCGGCGGCATCACCCAGACGATCGCGGCGACGGCGGGTCAGCAGGTTTTGGTGAGCTTCTGGTATCAGGCGCAGGTCGGGGGCGTGGTGAATAACTCGTTTGACTGCACGTTTGACGGCGTGTCGCTGGTGAACTACGTCAACGACACCACGCACACGGCGTGGACGGAGCACACTTTTCTGGTGACGGTGGCCAACAACAACCCGGTCCTGCAGTTCACATTCCTCAACGTGCCGTCATACGACTATCTGGACGATGTGCATGTGTACTCGGACGGGTTCGGGTCGTGCTGCCTGGGTGATGGCACGTGCACGGTGAAGACCGCCGCGGGCTGCACCGCGGCCGCGGGCACGTACGCGGGCAACGGCTCTTCGTGCGCGACGACGGTGTGCCACACAGGCGCGTGCTGCTTGGCGGATGGTTCGTGCGTGTTGACCGGGGCGGGCGGTTGCCAGTCCAGGAACGGGATCTACAGGGGTGATGACACGAGCTGCGGCTCGGCCAACTGCGTGCCGCAGACGTTTGTATCCGTGGGGCTGAACTGGAACTTCAACGGAATGGTGCACGGATCGGCGGAGCAGGGACAGGCCAACCACGACAATCCCAACGGGTACCGGTCGGTCGCGGATCGCGGTCTGCTGCTGGATGGGGCTGCGGGCGCGATCAACGCGGGGCCGATCGTGGATGCGGACTTCATGCCGTTCACGCTGGTGTCGCAGTCGGGTGTGCTGGATATCGTGCACCTGGGTGATCGGCAGTACGTGGCCAACAGCGCCCGAGCGTGGGGCACCGGGACGGAGAACGGCCTGCAGCCCACGTGGCTGCCGGTGTCGAACCAGGAAGGGCCGCAGGTCAGCAACGTGCTGGCCATGAACGCGACGTTTACGCCGCAGGCGAGCCTGGGTGTGCTGTATCAGATCTCGGATTCCGGCGGTCGGTTTGACATGGTGCTGACGTTCGCCGATAGCTCGACGGCGACGGTCACGCTGCGGGCGCCGGATTGGTACGGCGATCAGAGCCCGCCCGCTGCCGCCGGTGGCTCGGGCTTGGCGGCGCAGCGGAAGCTGGGTGTGTACACCGGGACGGGTCAGACGGACCTGGCCATCGCGAACAACCCGCTGAACGTGACGGAGGCGGTGGTGAATGTGAACAGCCTTCAGGCCGCGGGGCTGGGGAACTTTGCGGGTAAGAAGCTCGCCTCCATCACGTTCCAGAACCCGGTGTCGAACGCGAACTATGTGAACTCGACGCCGGCGAACGGCTCGGGCATCGCGATCATCGCGGCGAGCCTGGGCGGGGTGACGACTTCCGCCGCGTGCTACGCCAACTGCGACGGGAGCACCTCCAATCCGCTGCTCACGGCCAATGACTTCCAGTGTTTCTTGAACCAGTACGCCGCGGCCAACCCGATCGCCAACTGCGACGGCAGCACGGGGAACCCGCTGCTGACGGCGAACGATTTCCAGTGCTTCTTGAACAAGTACGCGATTGGGTGCTCGTGATGGAGTGACCGTGCAGACCAAGCTCCGAGAATTCGCACCATTGGCGGCAGGCCTTTTCGCGGCGGCAGGGGCGTGCGTGGCCCAACCCGCCGGTCCGATCGTGGGCTTTGGCGATAACACCTGGGGCCAACTGAATATCCCGCCGGGTAACTTCATCGCCGTGACGGGGACCTCGGGCACGGCGGTCGGCATCCGCCCCGACAGGACTTTGCAGGCCTGGGGCGCGCCAAGTCCGCCGGAGCTCAACGTCCCTACCGGGACGTTCAAGGCCATTGATGGCGGGTCCAATCACTACCTGGGAATCCGGACAGACGGCACTCTGGTCGGCTGGGGATACAACTTTTTCGGCGAGGCTTCGGTCCCCCTGGGCACCTTCGTGAAGGTCTCCGCGGGGAACAAGCACGGTGTGGGCGTCCGCACCGACGGCACGATCGCGTATTGGGGTCTTTCGTATGGCGGCACGATCCCGGCGGGGAACGATTTTATCGATGTGGCCGCGGGACTCGAGTTCAGCGCCGCACTTCACGTCAACGGCTCGATCGAAGTGTGGGGCTCCGGCTCGCCCGGCGTCCCGGTCGGCGGTCCGTTCGTCCAGATTGGTGCAGGACATATGTTTCTGGCGGGGTTAGGCGCCGATGGCATCATCAGAACAGTTGGGAATGGGCCTTCGCTAGGAGTGCTGTCAACGACCCCGGTTTTCACGATGACAGTAAACCAGTTCTCGATTTTTGCAATCAAACCTAACGGCACACTGGTCGGTGATCCCGGGATTGCGCCAGGCATTCCGCAGGGTCTTTTTGTGGCTGTCGGATCGGATTCGGGTAGCAATTGGTTCGCCATTTCAGGCAATCCTTGTTATGCGAACTGTGATGGGAGTACGGTCTCGCCATTTCTCACTGCCAACGATTTCCAATGCTTCCTTAATGCGTTTGCTTCCTCATCGGCATTCGCAAACTGCGATAGCAGCACGGTCTCGCCCGTGCTGACCGCCAATGATTTTCAGTGTTTCTTGGACAAGTACGCGATTGGGTGTCCGTAGTCGGTGAAATGAGTTTTCGAAGAAGTGAAACCTCGCCCGCGACCCCGAAGTCGTGGGCGTTTTTCATTGCCAAGGAAGGCCCGGAGCCTACACTGGTTTGATGCATCCGACCACATCAACGGGCGTACTCCGCCTGGCTTCGGGGATCTCGACGGCGCCGGAAGCCGCGAAGGCCGCGGCCCAGGTCGTAGCCCAGTGTGCTCAGGATCTGGGCAAGGGCAACACCGACCTGGCGATGGTGTTTCTGACGGCGCACCATCGTGAGCACGCGTCCGAGATCGCGGCGATCGTCCGGCGCGAGTTGCAGGTGGAGTGCCTGATCGGGCTTTCGGCCGAGAGCGTGGTGGGTGGGAAGACGGAAGTCGAGCGGTCGCCGGGTGTGTCGCTGCTGGCGGCGCGGCTGCCGGGGGTCTCGCTGGTGCCGTTTGCGACTGATGAGATCCTGCCATACGACGACCACACGCCCGCGGGAATGGCGAAACTCTCGCGCGGGTTCGGGGCGGATGAAGCGCTGCGTGCGGCGTTCGTGTTTGCAGATCCGTTCAGCGTGCCCGTGAGCGGGCTGGTGAACGCGATGAACAAGGCGCGGGCGCACGGGAAAGTGGGCTCGATCATCGGGGGCTTGGCGTCGGCCGCCGAATCGGCGAACGGGAATGTGCTGATCCTGGATGATGCGGTGTATCGGGCCGGGCTGGTGGGTGTGAGCCTGCGCGGGCCGGTGCGGATCGACACGGTGGTTTCGCAGGGGTGCCGCTCGGTGGGTGAGCCGATGGTGGTGACGGGGGCGAGGAAGAACGTGATCCTGACGCTGGGCGGGCGGCCGGCGCTGCAGGTGATCCGGGAGCTGATCGATGCGATGCCCGCGGATGACAAGGAACTTCTGAATAGGGGCTTGTTCGTGGGGCGCGTAATCGATGAGTACAAGGACCGCTTCGGGCGCGGCGATTTTTTGATTCGGAACGTCGTTGGCGTTGATGAACCGGCGCAGGCGGTGGCGGTGGCGGACCTCTTGCGCGTGGGTCAGACGATCCAGTTTCACCTGCGCGATGCCAAGACGGCAGATGAGGACCTTGCGCTGTTGCTGGATGCGCAGCAGCTTCGGGAGCCGCCGTCCGGTGGCCTGCTCATCACGTGCAACGGGCGGGGGACCAAGTTGTTTGCGAAGCCGAATCACGATGCCGCGGCCATCGCGCGTGCGTTTTCGCCGGCAAGGTCCGGTGAGGATGTGTCCAAGGGTGGGGAGCCGATCGACCCGGCGGGGCCGTCGCTGCCTTTGGCGGGGTTTTTCGGGGCGGGGGAGATCGGGCCGATCGGGGAGCAGAGTTTTCTGCACGGGCATACGGCGTGTTTGGCGCTGTTTCGGCAGGAAAGGTAACAAGCCCGAGGCGAGCGTTATCCGAACTTGTAGCCTTCGAGATGACCGGACGACCACCGTGCCGACACGGCACGGCTCACTCTCGAAGGCAAAGCCACCTCGAGGCTGGGCACCCAACATCCTCGCTTGCGCTTCGGGCTCGTTAAGAAGGAGCCGAGGAGATTCGGCCGCTGCACTCACCGAAGCCGATCCGGCGGGCGCCTTGCTTCTCGCAGTATCCCTTGAAGATCACCTCATCGCCATCCGCCAAGAATGTTCGCGTCTCACCGCTGGGCAGTTGCAGAGGCTTGCGGGGAAGCGGCTTGCCGTCGGTGCCGTTGCCTTGCCAGGTGAGTTCGAGCAGGCAGCCGCGTTCTGTCGCGCCCGTGCCCGAGACCGTGCCGCTGGCGAAGAGGTCGCCGGTCTGCATGTTGCAGCCGTTGCTGGCGTGGTGGGTGAGCATTTGAGCGGGGGTCCAGTACATGTCGCGGAAGGCGTTGGATTTAGAAAGCAGGATCGGAGATTGGCCGCGTTTCTGCATTTCGGCGGATTGGAGATGGACTTCGAGGGTGATGTCAAAGCCGCCGCGGGATTGGTCGGATTCGTCGAAGAGGTAGGGGAGGGGCTTGGGGTCGCCGTCGGGGCGCTTGTAGGCAGGGCAGCGAAAGGGTTCGAGGGCATCGAGCGTGACGACGAACGGAGAGATGGTCGTCGCGAAGTTCTTGGCCAGGAACGGTCCCAGGGGTTGGTACTCCCACTTCTGCATGTCGCGGGCGGACCAGTCGTTGACCAGGCAGAGGCCCAGGATGTGGTTGCCCGCATCCTTGATGTCGATCGGCTCACCTTGCTTATTGCTGGGGCCGACGAAGAAGCCGACCTCGAGTTCGTAGTCGAGCATTTTGCAGGGGCCGAAGGAGGGGCCGGCTTTGGGGTCGCTATCGGGCGGGGATTGCTGGCCACGGGGCCGGCGGACCTCAGAGCCGCTGAGCACAATGGATGAAGCGCGGCCGTGATATCCGATCGGGATGTGCTTGTAGTTGGGCAGCAGTGGGTTGTCGGGACGGAACATCGCGCCGACGGTGGTGGCGTGGTGGATGCTCGCGTAGAAGTCGGTGTAGTCCATCATCCGCATCGGAGGGGCGAAGTCGGTGCCGGTCATGGGGCGGATGGCCTTGGCCCGGAGGCGGCGGGCCTGCTGGCCGCCGGGGGCATCGGCGGTGAGGAACTCGCGGGCCTTGCCGCGGATCAGGTTCACCAAGCCAGGGACCTGGGCGACTCCGTCCCAAAATGGGAAGCCCAGCATGTGGCCGATGCGGTCATCATCCTTCTCAAACATCCCGGCTTCGTTGAGGGCGGAGACATCGAGGATCTGGTCGCCGATGGCCAGGCCCAGATGCCGATGGGTGTGCCCATCGTGCGAGGCCTCAAAGGCGCACAGGGGGAGATTTTCGATTGGGAAGTCGGTCGTGGGGTCGTTGGCGGACTCGACCCAGGACTTGGGGGAGGGGGAGGTTGGCATGGGCGTAGGGTATCCGGAAGCCGGAGCGATACTAAAGCAGGGTGCCACGCAGGATAAGCGTCGCGGCCGTGAGGTAAATCAGCACGCCCACGACATCCACCAGGGTGGCGACAAAGGGGGCCGAGCTTGTCGCGGGGTCGAGCCGGAGCTTTTTCAGCAGGAACGGCAGCATGCTCCCGATCAACGTACCCCAGAGCACGACGCCCAGAACCGCGACACCGATGGTGAGAGCGAGCATGTGGTAGTGGCCTTGCACCAGCACACTCTCGGGCTTTGCGACGCCATCCTTGTCGTGCTGGATGAACCAGCCGAGCCAGCCCCACACGTGGATGCGGAGAACGCCGATCAGACCCAGGGCCAGGCCCAGGATCGCGCCGCTGGCCAGTTCGCGACGAAACACGGACCACCACTGTTTGACCGTGATTTCACCGACGGCCAGAGCGCGGATGATGAGCGAAGTCGCCTGAGAGCCGCTGTTGCCGCCGCTGGAAACGATGAGGGGGACGAAGGTGGAAAGCACGGCCGCGGCCTTGAGTTGATCTTCAAAGCCTGCCATCGCGGTTTGCGTGAACATCTCACCCAGGAACAGCACGGCAAGCCATGTCCCACGCTTTCTGGCCAACTGAAAGATGGGTGTGGTCATGTACGGCTCATCGAGAGCTTCCATACCACCAAGCTTCTGGATGCTCTCGGTCGCCTGCTGCTGGGCGACATCGATGACGTCGTCCACAGTGACCATGCCGACCAGAGCGCCGCGGCTATCAACCACGGGCAGCGCGGTGCGGTCGTACTTGGACATGAGCTGAACGGCCTCGCTCTGCGGTTGATCGGCCCGCAGGTAGTGGAACGAGCGGTTCATGAGCGATTCGACCGCAGCCTCGGGCTCGGCGAGCAGCACCTGACGCAGTCGGATGTCGTCGATGAGCTTGCCGGTCTCATCGACGATGTACAGCACGTTGATCGTCTCTGCATCGCGCCCGTTGCGGCGGATGTGCTCCAGGGCCTTGGCGCAGGTCCACTCCGGCTTGATCTTGATGTAGTCGGGCGTCATCAGGCGGCCGACGGTGCCCGGCGAGTAGCCCAGGATGGCCTGCGTGACCTTGCGCGATTCGGGCGAGAGCGAAGCGATGATTTTTTCAGCCACCTCGTGAGGCAGCTCATCGAGAACCTTGACACGGTCATCGGGGCTCATCGCCTCGACGATGCGGAGCGAGCCCTCATCGCCGAGCTTCTTGACCAGCTCCTCCTGCTTCTCCGGCGCGATGTAGCTGAAGACCGCGGCGGCATCGTCTCGGGCCAGGAACCGGAACGCGACCGCGGCCTCGGCGGGCTCAAGTTCGCCCAGGATGTCCGCGACGTCCGCAAAGGGGAGCTCGTGCAGGATCGCGCGCAGCTCGGTGTAACGGCCCTCGAGGATGAGCTCGTGGACTTCGGGCTGGAGGAGCTGGGC
>Ga0154020_10009067_pt1 | contig 11484 bp, 8 predicted proteins | sample Klosneuvirus_201_FD_109709 | JGI IMG/M metagenome (GOLD analysis project Ga0154020, IMG submission 109709) | Active sludge microbial communities from wastewater, Klosterneuburg, Austria - Klosneuvirus_20160825_MG | ecosystem: Engineered > WWTP > Aerobic digester > Activated sludge | place... | reverse complement strand
TGCCGGCATTTGTCACTCTTTGGGCTATGGAGACAACTACCTTGCTGTATTAATTTCAAATGGCATTCAAGAGATAAAGAAGTTCGTAGATGCTGTTCATCCTATAGATAGAGATATTAAAGACTCGGCCTATTTGGGAGATTTGTTAGTTACTGCTTATTCCCAATTTAGCCGAAACAGAACCTTTGGAAGCATGATCGGGAAAGGATACTCCGTAAAATCGGCACAAATGGAAATGAACATGATTGCTGAAGGCTATTACGGGGCGAAATGTATTTACGAGATTAATAAAAAATACAAAGTAGCTATGCCCATTACAGAGGCAGTATATCATATCCTTTATGAGATGAAAAAGCCGGATCATGAAATTAAAATCCTTTCGGATAGGATTTCCTGAATATTTTTAAAATTCGCTTTAGCAGATTGCAGGATTTTACAATAGCTTTACCAAATGATATCTCCCTATACTAATAAATGTTTAAGTGTTATTATTCCCGTATTCAGCGAAGAGAAAATATTGCCTGAATTATACAAACGACTTACCGATGCATTATTATCTGTTACGGATGATTATGAATTGTTATTTATTAATGATGGCGCAAGAGACAATTCTTTTCAATTGATAAAAGCCTTGACATTAATAGACGATAAAGTAAAATACATAAAATTCAGCAGAAACTTTGGTAATCAAACTGCTTTTACAGCCGGGTTAAAATATTGCAAAGGAGATGCAGCCATTATTATCGATGCGGATTTACAAGATCCTCCTGAATTAATATCCAGTCTTTATTATAAAATGCAAGAAGGATATGATGTGGTATATGCTAAACGACGATCCAGGAAAGGAGAAGGAGCGATAAAAAAAATTACAACAAAATTTTTCTATAGAATACTCTCCAAAATAACAGCTATTGATATTCCTATTGATACAGGTGATTTCAGGATCATTACACGAAGAGTAATAGATATATTAAATGAAATGCCTGAGAAACATAAATTTTTGAGAGGACAAATTTCATGGATAGGATTTAAGCAGGAATGTATTGAATATGATAGGGCAGAGAGATATGCCGGAACAACAGGATTTACCTATGGTAAATTAGTACGTTTTGCTTTAGATGGAATTACATCTTTCTCTAATCTTCCACTTAAAATTGCTACCATCAGTGGATTTTTTGTTTCAGGACTAACTCTTCCTGTTATGTTGTATGCGCTCTATGCGCGCATAACGGATCAGGTACAGCAACCCGGATGGACTTCTTTAATGCTGGCAGTTTTATTTATTGGTGGAATTCAACTGATAGGAATTGGTATTATCGGGGAATACATAAGCAGGCTAAGTGATAATGTAAGAAACAGGCCCTTGTATATTATTGATGAAACCAACCTGGAAATAAAAAAAGAAGAATACTCACCGCTTGATAAAGCGTAATACAAAAAGCATCAACAATACTAGCAGCCAGCTGTAAAAGCAAACTCTCCCTATAATTTCTCCGTTATTTACGTAAAATGTTTTTTCTGAATTTAGGTTAATGGCTTCTTTGATTACTGCAGGAACCCACCATCCTGTTTCCTGTGAAAAATCTCCCCGCTCATTAATAAAACAAGATATTCCTGTGTTGGCTGACCGGGCAATGCATCTGCGGGTTTCAATGGCTCTTAATCTTCCGTACAATAAATGTTGTTTGTAACCGGGAGTATCTCTCCACCAGCCATCGTTAGTGATAATGAAAATAACAGAGGCTCCATTGTTTACATACCCGTTTACATACTCCCCGTAAATAGATTCATAGCAAATGACAGGAGCAATAGAGTAATTCTTTTTTGAAGAAAAGACCGACCTCTCTTCCTGTGTGCCCAGGCTGCCTGCTGTACCGCCTAAGTCAATAGATAGTTTTTCAAGGAAACCGAAAATGGCAGGGTAGGGCATTCGTTCTACACCCGGTACCAGTTTAGATTTATGATAGATCTGGATGGAGTCAGAATCATCTACCTGCAAAGCAGTATTATAAACATCATAATAACCATCTTGCCGCTTGAATTTCCTGGCGGTTAACGATAGCTTTTCCCCCTGTTCATATACATAAGAAGTGGCAGCACCTACTACAATTTTTAAATTAGGATACTCGTGTATAAATGCTTTTAGGATATGGATGCTGGATGATTGTTCAATATCATTTTCCCATATATCTTCCGTGAGTGCAGTTTCCGGGAATACCAAATAGTCTGTTGTTGAATCTGTTTTTTCCCTGGCAATCTCCAGCATTTTATCCAGCTGCTCTTTATAATTCATGCCGCTGAATTTTTCGCTGAACGGGTCTATGTTAGGCTGTACAACCACTACATTTATTTTCTTTTTTGAAAGATTGTTTTCAGGGTTGTATTGATCATAGATGCATAAAGAAATAAGAATAGGAATAACAACTACTCCGATAAGGGTCAGCAATTGAATTTTTCCTTTTTTGCTTTTCCAACCACTTTTAATAAAAGAATAAAAAAGCAGGTTCACTATAATTACCCATAAACTCCCCCCCGGTACTCCCGTGTATTCATACCATTGTATCCAGGTATGATTAGCAGCAAAAGCATTTCCTAATGTGAGCCAGGGCCAGGTAACATCCCAACGGTGATGAAAAAATTCATACCCTATCCAGAATACGGGCAGTAAAAAGACAGTCCTTGAAGGTGCTACACCCAATGCCTTCATTTTCTTTTTCGAAATATGAAAGAGTACGAACACAACAGCCATGATTAAAGAATTAAGTAATATGGCTGCTATTCCTCCCGGAACGGAGGCATTACAAACCCAAAAGGTGGATGTGATATTCCATAGTAGAAAACCGCAGAATGAAGTGATGAATAATAAAAACCTTCCTGATTTAAGAGGCTCACCGGCTATTTTATCTTCTATATAAAGCAGGGGAACAAAAGCTATAAATAATAAAAGAGGAAACCCTACAGGAGGCCAGGCAGCAGAAAACAATATGCCGCTTAGAAGAGCGTATAAAAAAAATTTATTCTTGTTCATATTATATTTTAAGCTGTGTTTATTATCTATCATTATTTGTAAAACACAGAAATAAATTGAATGTAATATTTTTTTTCCTGGTAGGTATTAGAATAAAAATATTCGTTTTAATCGTAAGTTAAAAATGAACGAGTGGGAAACAGAATTCAAAATAATTTGTTCTGCAAAAACAGGCAATAGTAGTAAAGTAGGTATTAAAATTATGTAAGAAAATTTTAAAACTCTGGTAAGGGCATTTGCAAATATTAATTCAATCTATACAATAAAACGCAAAAAATAATTCGATTTTAAAATTAAACGCCATAGATTATTATAAATTAATTAAATACTTCTCAATTTTATGAAATTAAAATATTTTAATACATTTGATAAATGTATTCAACCATACATTTCATTTTAATTTTTTATACATTCGTTTCGTAGTTAGTTAAATAATCGCCAAACAAATTATGCTAACTGATTTTTCGATAACAAATATACTATTAAGGCTAAGCAAAGTTGTTGCTGCAGCTTTCCTATTACTTCCTTCTAACGTATGTTACAGTCAGTTTTCTATTCAAGGAAAAGTTTCATCTGCCCACAATGAGAAATTAGAATTTGTAGGCGTTGCTTTACTTAAAGATTCGGTTATTATTAAAACCACCTATACAGATAGTTTAGGAGTATATGTTATTTCTAATATACCGCCTAATTTCTATCATTTATCTTTTTATGCTTTAGGATATGCTTCCTTAGAAATAAATGCCCTTATAAAGCAGGATACAACCATTCACATTACGCTTTCCGAAAAATCAACCTTGCTCAATGAGGTTGTCATTCAAAGTAAAACTGGAACGTTGGAGCGCAAAGCCGATCGTTTTGTTTACAGCATAGCCCACTCTGAAGTTACAAAAGGCAATACCGTGTACGAAGTACTAAAACAAACCCCCTTAGTACAAGTAAATGAAGCAACTGGTGGCATAACACTAATTAACAACTCAGCTGTAGTTATTTATATCAATGGTAAAAGATCGCGCTTATCTCAAGAAGCGATTGCCAATCTACTCAAGAGCAACAACGCCGACAATCTTTCGAACATTGAAATAATAACTGTCCCGGGCAGTAATTATGAGGTGGAAGGCAAAGCGGGCATTCTTAATATTGTAATGAAAAAAAATCAAACGGAAGGGTTTAATGGAAATGTAAGAGTAGCGGACGTTCAAACGCATTTCAACACACAAACCTTCAGCACAAACCTAAACTATCGAAAAAATAAAATAGGCGTAAATGTAAATTTGTATAAGAATGCGTTTAATAAGCTGAATACATATGACATTGATTTTCTTTTTAAAGAAAGTAATATGTTGCAGACTATACGTACAAAAGATGAACAACCCCAAACATTTTTTGGTACCTCATTAGGAATTGACTATGATATTAACGACAAACATGCCCTTGGATTTAAAGTGGATGGCATGTTAAGTAGTCAAAAAAACACCAATTCAACTTCAATAAGTCAGTTTAAATCAAATGGTGCTTGTGTCTATGACTCTATACAGCAAACGATTAACATAGGCAACCGAGATATGTCTACTATTAATATTAATGGCAATTATCATTATGCAATAGACTCCACAGGAGGTTTTTTTAATGTGGATGTAGATTATATGCTGTATTCCAATGTTAAAACGAATGTCAGTGAAACCAATTTAATTAACCAAGATTTAAATATTCTTTCGCAGAGGGGAAAATTCAAACAATATGTACCACAAAATATTGAGAACATATCCTCCAAAATAGAATATATGCATGCATTTAATGAGAAAAATAGTTTAACTATCGGAATAAACAGTTCCCTAACCAATACCCATAACGATACTTATTTTGGAAATTTTACAGGAGGCGATTACCAGGAAGACCCTCTTAAAAGTTTCAATTATTCATACCACGAATCTATTTATGCCTTGTTTACAACCTATAACAAAACATGGAATGAAAAATGGCAGTCATCCTTAGGATTGAGATTGGAGAATACAAAAAATAACGGTACTGTTATAGAAACAAACCAACATTTCAAAAACAATTATTCAACCTTGCTCCCCTATATAGCAGTGAGCTACTCTCCTTCCCAAAAAAATCAATTTTCATACACGTTCTCCAACAGGATTGAACGACCAGCTTTTTGGGAGCTAAACCCTTTCAGGTATTATACAACCTCTAATTTTTATATAGAGAACAATCCGTTTCTACAGCCTCAACGTTTTTACATCAACGAATTATCTTACACGCTTAATAGCAAGTACACCTTTTTTGTCAACTACTCGCATATAGAACAGGCATACGCTCAGCTGCAGTTAGCTGATGAAAACAATGCCGTAAAAATGCTTCGGCTCAACTACGGAACAAACGAAGATGTTAATGCAGGCTTATCGGTACAGCAAACCTTTTTTAAGGAACACCTTCAAACCAACCTTTCGATGAGTGGAGGGGCAACTAAATACAAGGGCAAGGCAGAGTACGTAAACATTGATAACATAGGTTATTATTTTAATTCCTCCCTAAACAACACTATTACCCTTTCCAAATCAAAAAAATGGTTTGGCTTTGTAAATATGACCTACAACTCCCCTACAAAATATCTTTATGGATGTTTAAAATCAATAAATAAAATTTCTGTAGGAATGAAAAAACGGTACAACAATTGGACATTTTTTATGTGGCTGAATGATATTTTAAAGGGTAGCCAACAGAGGTATTCTACAGAAGACAATAAAATCTTCTCGGAGGGAATTTCGTACTACGATGAAAGAAGTCTTTACGTCTCCGTTACGTATAATTTTGGTAACGATATGTTAAAAAGAACCAGAGAAAGAGAAACCTCAAATACCGATATAAAAAACAGAACTCAAAGATAATTTGTTGCGCAACAATCAGGCCCAACCCGAAAAGCCTGCATAAAAACAGAGTAGGGAAAATTAAAAAACAAAAGCATAATAATGGAAAAAAAAGAAAAAGAGTATCTCAAAAAATTTGAGGTGCTATCAGAAACTAAAACGGGAAGCCTTATAAATGGCTTTTCTACGGCTATTAGCCTGCAAGGAAATGCCTTGAGTGTCCATGGTGGTCGTGTTCCGGACTCCGTAAATTCCGGATGTTCTAATAACTGCCAAGGAGGGAACTGTGCCGCTGGTTGCGGCGGTTGATGTAACGCCTTTTTATTTTTAAATCCCCTAAGGTTACAGTTAGGGGATTTATTTAACTTCTTATACCAATTATCATGAAACACAAAAAAGTAATTCGTTTTGAACAATTAAACCTTAGCGATTCCTCTAAGTTAATTGGGGGATTTTCGATGGCTTTTGACATCGAATGCCAACAGGATACTATTAAAAAAGTAAATAATTGTAGCGGCGGAAACTTTAAAGCAGGATGTGGATCAAAAAATGTAAAGAAGAAACCTAAGCCCAATACTGCCCTTAATGCAAATTGCAAGGGAAATTGTGTTCCGGGATGCGGAAGCAAAAAATAAACTCTAACTAAAAGTAGATTATATGTCATTAATAATAAATTCTTAAATAATCATCGCCATGAAATACAGTCAATTTAATTCAATAATCCCTTTTGATAAAAAGTATGCTTTGTTTAATTCATTTAATCAAAAAGCTATTTTCTTGGAAGAAACCCTAAAAGATCTTTTAAATGCAGCAAAAACAGAGGGCATTGATTCTCTTCAAGAAGTCCACCCGGATTTTTACAATTATTTAGTCGAGCAGGAATTTCTTATACCTAATGATGATAACGAGGTAGAAAAAGTAAAAAAGATCAGTAATGCTATAGATGAAAATGAATCGAGTTTTTTACTCACCATCAATCCCAGCATGAATTGCAATTTTAAATGCTGGTATTGTTATGAAACTCATGTAAAGGGTTCTATGCTGACGCAGAGCATGGTTAAAAAAATAAACACGTTTATTACAAACACTGCTAGCAGAGAAGGATTAAAATATTTCTCACTGTCCTTTTTCGGAGGGGAGCCTTTGCTTTATTTCAAAAAAGACGTCATTCCTATTATTAATGTGTTTTCTGATATATGTAAAGAGAAAGGAATTGAATTTGCAATTTCCTTTACTACGAATGGGTACTTAATTAATCAGGAATTTATAGATTACTTCAAAGGCAAAAATATTACTTGTTCTCTGCAAATTACTTTTGACGGATATAAAGAAAAACATGATGCTGTTCGGTTCGTAAATTCTAAAACAGGCTCTTACGACGCCATTGTAAAAAGTATTAAATTATTAATCCAAAATGATTTTTTTGTAAGACTCAGAATAAATTACACTGAAAAAAATATTTCGGACAGTTACAAAATAGCAGATGAGTTCTTAGACATTGCCCCGGAAATTAGAAGCAGCTATTTGCTTTTTGACTACCACCGCGTTTGGCAAGACGATAAAGTGGACAACACCAGTATAGAGCTTGATAAAAACGTAGAACTTGTACGCACTAAGGGTTTTGAAGTTTCCGGGAAATATTCTCCTAACAATGTGACACAATCTTGCTATGCAGACAAACGAAACAGTGTAGTCATTAATTATAATGGCGATTTATTTAAATGTACCGCACGGGATTTCACTACTGTAAAAAGGGCAGGCTATTTAAGCGAAACCGGAGAACTTATGTGGGAAAATGATTATTTGAACAAAAGGATGAATGCTAAATTCAACAATAAACCTTGTTTAAGTTGTCGCATCATGCCACTCTGCAACGGAGGCTGCTCCCAGCATGCACTTGAACATTTGGGCATAGATGATTACTGCGTACATTTTGGTGATGAAGGCGAAAAAGACAAAGTCGTAAAATCTAAAGTAGAAGAAATAATAAGTGTTGTTCAAGCGTAACAAATTCCGGTTCTTTCACCAACTCGAAAGCACCGATTGCGGCCCTGCCTGTTTGGCCATGGTGGCAAGCTATCACGGCTTAAATAGGTCCGTAAAAGAAATAAAAAAGTTATGTTCCGTTACAAGAATGGGCGTATCTGTGCAAGATATTTTATCGGGTGCCGATAAAATGGGATTTGATGCTACTGCACTAAAGCTAACCCTCAACAATCTCGACGAAATACCTCTGCCGGCTATCTTATTTTGGAAGCAAGATCATTTCATTGTCTTGAAAAAAATAAAGAAGAAGCGTGATAAAACCAACTATTATTTAGCAGACCCTGGCTATGGAGAAATTGTTTTAGACGCCGAAATCGTTGGCAAGGAATGGATGGGAAATAACAACAAAGGAATTGCCATTGTTTTAGAATTAAATAAGGAGAAAGCAAGTCAAATAATTTCTGTAAAAAAAAGAAAAAATGATTATACATTCTTAAAACCCATACTAACTTTTCTTAAAGAACACAAAATAAAATATACTCTTTCTTTTCTACTCCTTCTGCTTGGGTTAGGAGCCGGTTGGCTCATGCCTGCTTTGTTTCAAAAAATAATAGACGAGGGCATTGTAAGTAAATCATATCAAATAGTATGGATACTACTGCTTTCTCAGTTTGGTCTTTTTATAGGAAATTTTGGCGCCGATTTTATTAGTCATTGGATACTCACAAGAATAAATTTTAATCTTAGCATCCTGTTAAAAAATAGCATGCTCCATAAATTAATGAAGTTGCCCGTAGGCTATTTCGACACCCGTCTTAACACCGATACCTTGCAAAGACTCAGCGATCAAAGTAAAATTCAAAGTTTTGTAACGTGGAAAGGGTTAGAGTTATTGCTGGGTATATTAAATATCTTTGTTTTCAGTGCTGTATTGCTGATGGCAAACAAAATAATATTTTCTATTTACATATTACTAAGCGTTATCTCTTTTATATGGATAGGGTTTTTTCTAAAAATCCGAAAAGTGCTGGAATATTCTATGTTCCTCAGGCAATCAGAAAACGAAAACAGCATGTATGAATTTATTATGCACATGCCCGAAATAAAAATCAACAACGCTCAGCATAATGTCATTCGTAAAATTATAAACATACAACACAAGCTAAACAAATTAGAACTCCGTTCCCTATTCCTGAATATTTATCAATTGGCAGGGATGGGTTTCTTAACCAAACTAAAAGAAGTAATTGCTATTGCAATATGCGCCTATCTAATCATAGATGGGAACATGACGCTTGGAACATTACTAAGTATATCCTATATATTGGGGCAACTGGCAAATCCGCTTAATCATCTCATCAGCTATATTCACGATGCTCAAGATGCTACTATGGCAAAAGAAAGAGTAAATGATATTTATCTTGAAAAAGAAGAAAACGAAGATCGAAAAATAATTATCCCCGAAAAAATCAATTGCCTGTCATTAAAAAATGTAGAGTTTAAATATCCAGGTAGCTTCAACCCATTTATTTTACACGATGTTTCTTTCAACATTCCCATTAATAAAATTACCGCTGTTGTAGGCGCCAGTGGTAGCGGTAAAACCACATTGCTTAAATTATTGCTTTCTTATTATCCTGTAACGCGCGGCGAAATTGTTGTCAATGATGTTCCTCTTTCTGTTATTAACGCCGATAGTTGGAGAAATAAATGCGGTATTGTGCTTCAAGATGGACATATATTCAGTGGAACTATTTTGGAAAATATTGTTTTTGCCGAATTCGAACCGAATATCGAGAGGTTGCAATATGCATCTAAAATATCCTGTATAGATGCTTTCATAGAAAGTCTTCCTATGGGATATAATACAAAAATTGGCAACGTGGGTATGCAGCTTAGCGGTGGACAAAAACAAAGACTACTGATTGCAAGGGCTATTTACAAAAATCCCGATTTTATTTTTTTTGATGAAGCTACCAGCTCTCTCGATGCAAACAACGAAAAGGCCATTATGAATAATCTCAAAGAGTTTTTTAAAAATAAAACCGTTGTCATTATTGCACATCGTCTTAGTACGGTAAAAAATGCCGACCAGATAATTGTTTTAAATAATGGCAGCATTGTAGAACATGGCGATCATATCGGATTAACCTCGCTCAAAGGCAATTATTACGAATTAGTAAAAAATCAATTAGAGATAGGAAATTAATAGTGTATGAAAACGTGTACGTTTTTTCAGCTGTAATTTTTCTTATAAAAACCCCGGCTGAGTAAACAACCGGGGTTTTATAGAAATAGTATTTTAAAATTAACCTAATGCTACGCGCTTGAAAGAAGTGATCTTAGCATCTTTATCTGCATCGGCAAGATATTGTGCTACGGTTTTTTTTGCATCGCGAATGTATTCCTGGTTAACCAAAGTAGATTCTGCATAAAACTTGTTTAGTTTTCCCTGAGCGATTTTGTCTATCATGTTTTCAGGTTTTCCTTCTTTACGTGCCAGCTCACGGCCAATTTCCAATTCACGGTCAATGATCTCCTGGGGAACATCGTTTTTATCTATTGAAACAGGAGCCATTGCTGCTGCCTGCATGGCAATGTTTCTTGCTGTTTCGTCACTTATGTTTTTAGTAAAGCCCACAATTACAGCTAACTTATTTCCGGGGTGTATATATGCGCCCACTTTTTCTGCAGAAATAGTTTCGTAACGGGAAACATCTAATTTCTCCCCTATCTTTCCAATCAGTTCGGTAAGTTTGTCATTGATGGTTAAAGAGCCTGCATAAGGCAATGCTTTTAACGCCTCAACATTAGCGGGAAATTTTTCCAAAGCAATTTTTGCAACATTTTCTACAAATGCCGCAAACTCTTCATTACGTGCAACAAAATCTGTTTCCGAGTTAACAGAAACCAGGATTGCTTTTTTAGAATCAGCAGTCGTTTTTGCCAAAACAATTCCTTCTTTAGCATCTCTCTCTGCCCTGCTGGCTGCTACTTTTTGTCCTTTTTTACGAAGGATTTCAATAGCTTTATCAAAATCTCCGCTTGCTTCGGTAAGTGCTTTTTTACAATCCATCATTCCTGCGCCGGTAGTTTGGCGTAGGCGATTTACTTCTGCTGCTGATACGGTGGCTGTACTGCTCATATATTTTTAAGTTTTTTAATTGATTTGTTTTTTATGAATGGCTTTAAAAAATTAATGGTTAATCGCAGTTAACGATTAACCATTAACTATTTTGCTTCTTATCTTATTTTATTTTCCCTTCTTCTTCAACAGCAAGTTTCTTTTCAATTTTCTTAACTTTTTCTTCTCTTTCTTTTTGCTCTTCTTCTGCTGCTGCTTCGATCAGGGTTTTTTCTTTATCTACTGCGTCTTTATCTGCTTTTCTTTCTTGCAAACCTTCTTCAATTGCTTTTGTAATAACGCCAACAATAAGGTCTACAGAAGTTTCTGCATCGTCGTTTGCAGGAATCGGGAATTCAACTACGTTAGGATCTGAGTTAGTATCAACGATTGCAAACGTAGGAATATTTAAACGCTTAGCTTCTGCCACGGCAATGTGTTCGATATTTACATCAACTACAAACAATGCTGCA
>Ga0154020_10009063_pt1 | contig 11484 bp, 8 predicted proteins | sample Klosneuvirus_201_FD_109709 | JGI IMG/M metagenome (GOLD analysis project Ga0154020, IMG submission 109709) | Active sludge microbial communities from wastewater, Klosterneuburg, Austria - Klosneuvirus_20160825_MG | ecosystem: Engineered > WWTP > Aerobic digester > Activated sludge | place... | reverse complement strand
TCGCTCCGCAAGAAGCCTTCCTTGTCGGCATCTAGAATGGCGACCAGCGAAACTTCCGGCAGATCGAGCCCTTCGCGCAACAGGTTGATCCCGACTAGCACATCAAACTCGCCCTTGCGCAGCGCGCGAAGAATCTCCACACGCTCAATTGCATCAATCTCGCTGTGCAAGTAACGCACGCTGATGCCCACGTCGCGCAAGTAATCCGTCAACTCCTCCGCCGTCCGCTTTGTCAAGGTCGTCACCAGCACGCGCTCCTTCTTGTCCACCCGAATGCGCGCTTCGTTGATCAAATCATCAATCTGCCCCTTCAACGGCTTGAGCGTAATCACTGGATCAATCAGCCCGGTCGGACGCACCACCAGCTCCGCGACATGGCCCTTCGACCACTCCATCTCCTGCGGCTGCGGCGTGGCGCTGACGTAGATCGTCTGATTCTGCATCGCCTGGAACTCCGGGAAGTTCAGCGGCCGGTTATCCAGCGCGCTCGGAAGCCGAAACCCGTGCTCGACCAAAACCTTCTTGCGCGACAAGTCGCCGGCAAACATCCCGCCAATCTGCGGCACCGTGACGTGGGATTCGTCCAGCACCAGCACGAAGTCCGGAGGAAAGAAATCGATGAGCGTATGCGGACGCGACCCTGGCGGGCGCGCGCTGATGTGCCGCGAATAATTCTCGATGCCGGAGCAGAAGCCCATCTCCTCCATCATTTCCAGGTCATACTCCGTACGCATCTTGATGCGCTGCGCTTCAAGCAGCTTGCCGTGCTTCTCGAACTCCGCGATGCGCGGCCCGAGCTCTTCTCGAATGGAAAGAATGGCGCGCTTCATCTTGTCCGCTGGCGTCACGAACTGTTTCCCCGGGAAGATCGCCACCGAGTCCAGCTGCTCCAGCTTGTCGCCCGTCAACGGATCAAACCGCGTCAGCCGATCGATCTGCTCGCCGAAGAATTCAATCCGCAGCGCATCCTCGCGATACGCCGGGCAGACCTCCACCGTGTCGCCGCGCACCCGGAAATTGCCGCGCATGAACTCGATGTCGTTCCGGTTGTATTGGAGATCCACGAGGCGCAGGAGAAACTGTTCCCGCGTCAGTTCCATGCCGACGGCGAGATGGATCACCATCGACTTGTAATCCTCCATGCTCACGATGCCGTAGATGCACGATACACTCGCCACCACCAGCACGTCGCGCCGCGTGAAGAGCGCGTTCATCGTCGAGAGCCGCATCCGTTCGATCGCCTCGTTCACGCTCGAATCCTTTTCGATAAACGTGTCCGTGCGCGGGATGTATGCCTCGGGCTGGTAGTAATCGAAGTAGCTGACGAAGTACTCGACCGCGTTGTGCGGGAAGAACGCCTTGAACTCCGCGTAGAGCTGGGCGGCCAGCGTTTTGTTGTGCGAGATGACCAGCGTGGGCCGGTTCACGTTCTTCACGACGTTCGCGATGGTGAACGTCTTGCCCGAACCTGTCACGCCCAGCAGGGTTTGATGCTTCGCGCCGCCCAGCAAACCTGCCGTCAGCTTGGCGATGGCCGCCGGCTGATCACCAGCGGGTGCGAAAGGCGATTCGAGTTTGAACATGCGGCCGCAACCTTGGCACGGCGCAACAGAGTGTCAACGGGCCGCCGCCCCGGCAGGCATCAGCGGTTGCGTCCACGCCCGCTCCGTCTCGTTCGTTCCGAACGCGTTCGGCTTGGGCTTCGTGGAAGTCACCCGCGCGCGAACATACAGCTCGTCGCCGCTCATCTGGTATCGCGCCTTCGCCCCCTCACTCACCGCCAACACAGTTCCAATCTCCTCGGTGTAAAGGCGGGTCACAGCGTAAATGCTGTTCGTGGGACGCGGTCCAGGCCGGCTCGTTGGATCGAAACCCTTCAACGTGCCGATGAACTCCGTCTTGTATCGCACTCCCGGCTCGGCCTGTATCTCCAGACTGAGTTCACGCGGTGTCCGTTTCACGTCGCTCAAAACGACACCCGAGGAGGCGTAGAAATCACCCGCTTCCATCGCCGCAATCAAGGACGCCGCATCAAGCCGCGCCGAACGCACCATCACCCAACCGCGCCCGGCATTGCTGTTGGTTCGGGCGAGGTGGTGATACTGATGCGAGTCATCCACCGCGAGGCCGTAGAGCGCGCCGAGATTCAATTGAGACAAACGGAACGCGAGCGCGACATCCCACATCCGTTCGAGGCTCGCGTGATGCTCATCGCCCTCATTGTGAACGGACGGATGCCCGTTGTAGACCTCGAAGAAGGTCTGGCCGCGCACTTGCATCAATTCTTCGCCCGTGATGGCCCAGCCGAAATTCGGATGATTGATGTGCGGCAGAATCGGCTGACCCGTAATGCGGCGTTGTTCTCGAATCGAGTCGAGATTTTGCTGAATGACATCCACGACGCTCGTTCCTTTTTGAGGTTTCAACTCCTCACGCAGGTTGGTCGCGTTGATGTGAATGGGCTGGAGCTTGTAAGACGCGGTGATCTCCTCGCCGGGAATCACCAGGAACCGCCCGCGATGCTCCATCAAGCGGGTGAACTCTGGAAGCGTCTTGAGCCGGACCTGCAGCTGATTGGTGACCGTGCGCAGCTCCACCCACGCATCTCCAAAGCGTGCCCGATACTTTTCCAACGCCTGTTTCCGGGTTCCATTCGAAACGGCAATCCAGCGTTGATGCACCTGCATCACGTTGTGATCTGACAACGCGACGAAGTGGTAACCATTCGTTTTGTACCAATCGAGAATGCTCTCGGGAAAGTCATCACCATCACTCCAGAACGAGTGCGTGTGCAAATTCCCCTTCCACCAGCGAACCGGATCGCGCGACGGAGGCTGGGCCGCGTGCAGCGGGGCTGTCGGCAGGAAACTGATGAAGAGAAGAATGACCAAGACCCAATGACGCAATGACCAGTGAATGCCAAAACCCAGATGACCAACGTTTGTCCGATCTCCAAGCATTCCGGACGACGATAATTGGTTCATCGAACATTCCTTGGGCATTGAGAATTGGTCATTGGTCATTGGTCATTTGCCGAAATTGACTCCATAGCAGCCCGACTCCTTCAAACTTCCATCGCCTTGGGTGGCCCAAGGATGATTCCCGCGATGATGGCTGCACGCTGAGATTGGCGGTCGCGTACCAGCGAAACAGCCTGACGAATCGCCGGCGGAACTTGTTTCTTCAGGCTCAGCGTTTCGTGAGTCGCCACATGGGGATGAGCCTGTTGCATGTGACGGGCCACCTCAGTGGACGGCATGCTGCCGTGGAGAAACGCCTGCGCAGACTCCAGCATCGAGGGCGCTTGCCGGTTCAGGCCGGTATTCATGTCCACATCGCTGCGACTCTCCGATACTACGCGTGGGACCGGTGCGGGACGCGAGACGCTGGCTCTCGGCAAGGGCGGCGGCGCGGACTGAACGACCACTGGCGGCGCTGCGGGACGGGACGGCTCCTCCCCTTGCAACAGCCGACGAAGTTCATCTTCCCAACTGGCGGCAGGAGGTGGCTGCGGTCGGGTTTGCGGAGTCTGACGCGGCGGCACCGACGTGCGTCGCGGATTCGGCGTCGGCCAAGGCGAAGCGTCAGCATCAGCATCCCCTTCGCCCTTTCGCTTCTGCCACCAACTGTGGAGCATCGAAATGACCACGATGGCGATGAGGAAAATTAACTTTTCCATAAGGTCGGACGTTTTTGACGAACCTCAGCTCCCCTGCCCTTTACCGCCGGTGCCGCCCGCGATGCCTTCGCGCATGCCGGTGTCTGCCTGGATGTTCTTCATCTTGTAGTAATCCATAACGCCAAGGTTGCCGGAACGGAATGCCTCCGCCATCGCCAGCGGCACCTGTGCCTCGGCTTCCACGACCCGGGCGCGCATCTCCTGAACCTTCGCGAGGTTTTCCTGCTCGAGCGAGACGGCCATCGCACGACGGACTTCCGCCTGCGCCTGGGCGATCAGCTTGTTCGCCTCAGCTTGTTCCGCCTGCAATTTCGCACCGACGTTCTCGCCGACATCGACGTCCGCGATGTCGATGGAGAGGATTTCGAATGCCGTGTTGCTGTCGAGCGCCTTGTCCAAAACCGTCTTCGAAATGCGGTCCGGATTCTCCAGCACGACCTTGTAGCTGTCCGACGAACCAATGGTCGTGACGATGCCTTCGCCGACGCGGGCGATGATGGTTTCCTCCGTCGCACCGCCGACGAAGCGGTCGAGGTTCGTGCGCACGGTGACGCGGGCCTTGGCTTTCACCACGATGCCGTCCCGGGCGACGCCATCAATGGTGCTGCGCCCGGTCGAAGGATTGGGAACATCGATGACCTTGGGGTTGACGGAAGTTTTCACGGCTTCCAACACCGTCTTGCCTGTGCCTTTGGTAGCCAGGTCGATGGCGCAGGCCCGGTCGAAGTCAAGGTGGATGCCCGCCTTGCGCGCGGCGATCAATGCCTGCGTCACCATGACAGCGTTGCCGCCGGACAGGTAGTGCGTCGAGAGATCGTCGATGGAGATGTTCAAACCCGATTTCACGGCGGTGATGCGGGTATCGACAATCATGCCGACCGGCACGCTGCGCAGACGCAGGGCGATCAGTTCCATGAACGTCACCTTTGCGCCCGCTGCCATCGCACGCAGCCAGACGAAGAAGAAATTGAAGACGATGATTGCGAAGACGAGCAGGATCAGGCCGACGACGCCGATCACGACAAGCGTGCCGATGCCGAGGCTGGATTGATTCTGATTCTCAAACTGGGCGAGGAGGTATGGGAGTGGGTTCATGTTAAAGTATTCTTAGTTTCCGCTGACGGTTCCGAGATCGCGCGCACGACGACACGAATGCCTTCAATGCCGACTACTTTCAAGGGCGTGCCCTTCTCCACCAACGAGCCTTCCGTGACAACATCGACACGCTGTCCATTTATTAGCGCGGTTCCGGAAGGACGCAATTGCGTGAATGCAGTTCCTGTCTGGTTCAGGAGTTCCGGGCGTTCGGCGCCAATTTCACCCGAGACACCCTGCGAGATGAACGCCCGGCCAAAGCGCGTCTGAGGGAAAACGCGCGCCCAGACCACGAAGCCCCCGATCACTCCCAGCACCGTGCCCGCGAGAATCCAGGTTCCAGCGACGGCGCCCAACCGGGCAAAGCCGAGGACGACGCCGGCAATCAGGCAACAGCCGCCCACGATCCCGGCGACCATTCCCGGCAGAATCGTTTCGAGGAGCAGCAGTATGGCGCCGACAACCAGCAGCGTGACGACGAGTTCCATGCGGCGGAGCATAGGAGTCGCGTGGAAGCAGGGTAAAGTGGAAAAGCCGCCGAACATTGGAATCGGCGCTCATCAAAAGACCGGTTCACTTCGCAATCCAGTTTTTCACCGGACCACCATTAACAACCCAATCCTCGTCGAGCGTCGCGTGATTGATGATGGTGCGTTCGTGTGAGGTGAAGATGAGATGAATGCGCCCGTCCTTCGCCTGAATGGCCAGCGGATAGGCATAGTCGTGAGGGCCCTCCGCCACGTTGCGCCGATACGGATACGTCCGATCCTGATCGTTGGACAGCGCAAGAGTCAGCGGCGTGCGATCGTTCATGCTGTCATTGTAGACGAGCAGAAGGCTGCCACTGCGAAGCTTGATGAAGTCAATGGCCGCATTCGGATTGGGGAACGCTGAGTTTTTCCCTTCAGTCCAAGTCCAGCCGCCATCGCGAGATTCAGAACGAACGACCCAGCCGTTGGTCGTCGACTCGTAGTTCCCACAGCGTCGGCTGTAGGCAATGAGATGGTGCGGACTCACCTCCACCGCCGCCGCCTGAATACTACCAACCGCCGCGCGGATCGGGCCCGTTTGTTTCCATTGCTTCTTCGCAACTTCGTATCGAAGGAAAAGGCTCGTGCTGTCGAAGCCCGTGAACTCCGTGTCATGGCCCGTCTCGTGATAGATGGGCAGCAGGTAATCACCGTTGTGCAGGACAATCGGGCGATTGCAAACCATCATTCCCTCCTGCTCCACCAACGGAAACGCATCGGACCAGGTCTTCGCGTGGTCACGGGAGATCTTCGCCTGCACCTTTGACGTGGACCACGTCTTGCCGTGGCGCACGACGTAGAACAGCCAGACGACTCCATCCGGCGCCTGCCAGATTACGCCGTTGCCGAGCGAACGGAACGGGTCTTGAGCGATAACGACAGGTTTGGTCCACCGTTGGCTTCCCTTCCTCAACCGCGAACCGAAGACCGCCGTGGATGCGGCGTATTCCCCTTCGCCGCCATAATAGACGAGATACAGATCTCCATTGGCGAGCTCCTCAAGGCGAGCGGGATGTTTGTACGGACCAGTCTTGATCTCGGGACCGAAGACGCGACGGACCGTCAATGAGCCGGCCTCAGCCGTGAATCCGAACGCCAACGTGAAGGAGCAAAGCATCAGGAGAACGAGTCGGCGCGATGAAGATGCAAGTCCAAGAAGCAAGGCCGGCGGCATCCCAATGATTTCAGCGGAGTTCATGCGGAGCCTCTACACGGCACAACGGCGCCAGTAAAGCCGGGAGTCTGGAGACTCACCCAAGACCGGAAGGTTTGTTCAACCCAGCGGCTGCAGTTTCGCGCGTCGCAACTGGGCTTGTTCAGTAATGACAGCGACGGCCTCGGCTTCGAGAAGCCCAGGCTGGGCGAGTCGAATCTTCAATTCGGCGAGACGACGATCTACCCAGTCGTTTCGGAGAACACGAATCGCCTCGGAAATATTTCGCGACGTGTCCGCGGAACCTTTCCCGTCGGCCACCGCCTGCGTGATCAACGCCGCTGCGGCCGAATCCTGCAGTTCATCAATGAGAGCCGGTACCCCGCGCCAGGAATGTTCGCGATGCGCTTTGATGCGTGCCTCCGCGATGCGGCGGATCGTGGAATGCTGAATCCAATCGAGCACCAGATGCTCAGTCACCCACGCCATGTGCTCGTCTTCACCGAGAAGAAACCGAAGCAGCCAGAACTCGCGCTCAGACGGCGGCGTCACCTCGGGCTCCTCGTCCGGCAAGGGCTCCGACTCGACCTGAACAGTGCCCTTTCCTCGCGATGCCTTATTGAACTCTATCCGAACTGACTCCGGCGTGACGCCCAGCCGCATCGAAGTCTTCTGCGCATACGTGTCGAGCAACACCGCGCTAGCCGCCTTGTTCACCGCCTCCGCCATGTCTTTCACTACGGCCAGCCGGCCTTTGTCCGTGCGCACATCATTCGTCGCGCAGAGGCGATTGAGATAGAAATCAAAGAACCCTTCCGCGCTATTAATGACCTGCTGGAACGCCTCGCCACCGTGCTCTTTGATGTAGCTGTCCGGATCGTGCGGACGTGGCACCGTGGCAACGCGAATCGCAAGACCACTCGTCAGCAGACTGTCGAGCACACGCACGGCAGCATTCTGACCGGCGGAATCGGAGTCAAAACAGAGCACCACCTCGTCAACGTAACGTTTGAGAATGCGAGCATGATCCGGCGTGAACGCCGTGCCTTGCGGCGCCACGATATTTTTCACGCCCGCCATGTAACACGCGATCAAATCGAGCTGACCTTCGCAGATGATGGCGAAGCCCGCATCGAGGATGGCGCGTTTGGATTTATCTAGTCCGAAGAAGACCTTGCCCTTAGTGAAGATCGGCGTCTCCGGCGAGTTCACATACTTCGCGGTCTTCTCGTCGCCGGAGAGGACGCGTCCGCTGAAGCCAATGATCCGCCCCTGCTCGTCGCAAATCGGAAACATCAACCGCCCGCGGAAGCGATCGTAGTAACGGTCCGTCTCCTCCTTGCGAATGATGAGCCCGCCCTGCTCGACCACGGGCAACTCGTAGCCTTTGCTCTTCGCCCAGTTCACCGTGTCATCCCAAACCTCCGGGGCGTAACCGAGGCGGAACAACTTGATCGCCTCGTCCGAAACGCCGCGCTTGGCGAGATAGTCCCGGGCAATCTGCCCCCCAGCATCGTTGGCCAGCGCCGTCTGCCAGCGCTGGGCGATTCCTTCGTGCATCTGGAGCAACGCTTCCTTGAGATGCCGTGCCTGCTGCTGACCAGGTTGATTGTCGAATTCCAGTGGAATGCTCGCGCGGTCGGCGAGACGTTTCACCGCCTCGATGAAGGAGAGATTCTCGTATTCGCGGACGAAGGTGAAGACGTCGCCACCTTTGTGGCAGCCGAAACAATGGAAGATCTGGCGGTGCGGGTTGACGTTGAAACTGGGGCTCTTCTCTTTGTGAAACGGGCAGAGCGCGGTGAAGTTCGCCCCGGCGCGCTTCAAGGGCAGGACGGCGCCGATGACATCAACGATGTCACTGGCGGCGCGAATCTGTTCAAGCTTGTCCGGAGGAATAATCCCGGCCATGCCTGAGATTCGCGGACGCCTTACTTCTTATCAAGGACTTCGTAGACGGAACGCTCGCGCGCGTGGGCGATGTTGTTCGCGCCGCCCAGCTGCTTACCACCAGGCGCAGTCGGTTGAATGAGCGCGAAACCGAGATATTCGCGAACGGTCCGGCCAGCTACTGATTGGGAGAAGACTTCCCTCTGGAGATCGGGAAGCGTGAGGAAGAACGAACTGCCGAAGTTATCGAGCTGATACTTTTCGCTGGCCTTGATTTCCTCCGGCGAATAGGCGCGCGCGTTAAGAAACGAAAACGCGACAATCAAAATGCAGGCGTAGCGAAAGGTGCCGGAGATCATTCCCAAATAGTATTCCGCCGAGCCAAACGCGTCGCTGCCGCTCAGTTTCTCGCCCACGCCGCGTTTGATGTAGGAGAAGGCGATGGCGATGATCAACACGAGCGCGAGATAAGTACCGATGTAACAGGCGAGCGTGCTGAGCACGGAGGTGGATTGGGAAAGGAGCTGGCCGATCGGTTGATAAAGAAGCCCCGCGGCGATCACGGTGATGATCCACTTCACGATATCCAGAAACTCCTCGGACATGCCGCGCTTGCGTCCGCGCCACAGGCCAAAGCCCAGCGCGCCGACGACCACAAAATCAACCCAGCTCACGGATAGCGATTGCATATGCTTCTCAGTTCATTGTCCAAAATGTGGACGCTGTGTCTTGTTGTGAACGTTCGTCAGCCAATCAGAACGCTCACAGCCGTATGGAGAAGGCTTTAGCGAATCCCGTGCCGGGATTAGGAATTCGCGGAGAAGAAGCGGACGGAAGGTTACGGATTGGCCGCCAGCCAGTAACGAATCTTGGCCGCCTCGGGATGCTTCGGATTGATCTCCAGCACGCGCTGGTAATGTTCCCGGGCGAGAGTTGGTTGCTGCAGTTGCTGGGCAAAAAGGTTCGCCAATGAGAGATGCGCGCGCGCATCGGAGGCATTCTCCGCAAGCAACTTCTGGAACTGTTCACTCGAATCGCTCCAATAGCCTCCCGCCTTCAAGGCCAGGGCGAAATTGTAACGCGCGTCGGCATTCTCCGGTTTCAGCGCCAGCGCGATTTCGTAGGCCCAAAGTGACAATCGAGAATCACCACGTTCGAGCGCAGCCAGGCCGAGATTGTAGTAAGCATCGAAATTGGCAGGGTCCACTTTCACCGCAGCCTGATATTCCGTAATCGCCAGAGAGAGGCTGCCTGCGCGCTGCGCCTTGACGCCACGAGTAAACGCTTTCTCAGAAGCCGCCGTATCTCCGGGTGTCGGCGCCGCGGGAGACAAATAGGAGTAACGAGCGCCAGAATTTGCCGGCGGCGTGCGGAGGACTGACGGGGCCGGCTCAGCAATCGTGTTCGTGCGATTGCGTCCACCGAATGGATTCAAACGGGAGAGGAATCCTCGGCGTGCCACGTTCGTGCCTGATTTTGTGTTGGGCTGCGTCTCGAGAATCTCCGGCATCGGCGGCGCCGACCGGGAAAGCTCCTGGGCGTGGCGAACAACCGGGTCCGCCTGCACCTGGGTAACCTCAGGCTCCGGCGGTTTCGCCGTTAATGCCTCGGCCCCTTTCGGCGGCGGCGGTCGGACAGCGGGACGCGGTGACTCGAGCACCGTTCTAGTCGTCGCGCTGGTGGGAGAAGTCTGATTCTGCGTGGAGACCACCAGCCCCGAAGTGCCCGGCGGCGGCGCAGCGTTCGTTCGTGGAGGGACTGGCGTCAGCGACGGCGGAATTGTCAGCCCAGTTCTAGGCGAGGAGCTGGCGGTTGTCGCGGGAGCATTGGTTGTTTTTGTGGCCGCCGTGGCCGCGCCAGCTGATCGCGCGGCGAGAGATTGTGGATTCAACTCCGCCTCCAACTGGCGCACGATCGCTTCCACCCCTGAATTGTCCCCGGTCGAAGTCTTGAGCGTCAGATACTGACGATAACGGTTCAGCGCCGCACTGCGGTTATTCGATTGATGATGAACAATCGCCGCGTTCAGCACCGCTGGTGCATACGGCGGCTCCTGGGTCGCCGCAGCGTTGAAGTGGTTCAACGCATCCTGATACCGCCGCTTCTGCATCTGCACCATGCCAAGACCATTGAGCGCTCCCGCATTTCGCGCCTGCAAGTCGAGCGCCGTTTTGAAACTCCGTTCCGCTTCGTCCAACCGACGCGCACGGGTCAACGCCGCGCCCTGCTTGAGCCACCCGTCGACAGCGCCCGGTTGCAGCAGTGTAAAGCTGCGCAGCTCTTCCAGGGCGTTGGTGATGTTGTCCTGTTCCAGGTAGAGGCAACCGAGATTGAATCGAACCGCGGCGAGTTTGTGATCCAGGGACAGGGCAACGCGATACGCTTTGACGGCTTGCTCCGGCTGCTGCGCGGCATGGTAGGCCAGGCCAAGATAATTCCATGCGATGGCGTTCTTTGGCAGAAGCCCCGCCGCCTTCTCCAGCGACGCGACTGCTTCGGGATAGCTTCCCTCGTCGAGCAATCGTTTGCCCTCAAGCAGCGCGCGTGGACCGGGAGGTGAGCATCCGAAAATCCAGAAGCAGGCTGCCACGGTCAGGATGCGAAACAGCAGTCTCCCGCCGCAATTTTTATTGGTCAGCACTGAGTCAGGTGGTACCATCCGACTTCCGAAGTGTCAAGAAACGCACAGAAATCAAGCCATCGCAGCGAGCGTTCATCGCTCATCGCCGGAGTTTGTGTGGTGCTCGCCGCCTGGGCAGTCGCCGGAATTTCCCCAGCCACCGCAACCAACTCAATGCGCGCCCCTCAATCGCGAGTGGTCATCATCACTGACCCTTCCGCAACGGACGCCTTCAAGCCGGACGCCGACCGAGTTCGCACAATGGTCAGAGCAGGCATCACCAACCTGGCCAACAAACCCACTTCAGCCGAAGCCTGGCGCAGCGTCGCTTCGTCCAATGACGTTGTCGGGATCAAGGTCTTCAGCACGCCGGGGCCAGATGCCGGCACACGTCCGGCCGTCGTCGCCGCCGTTATCGAGGGCCTAATCGAGGCGAGGGTTCCTGCGACCAACATTGTCATTTGGGATCGGCAGCGCGCCGATTTGCGAAAGGCGGGTTTCTTCGAACTGGCCGAGC
>Ga0154020_10009062_pt1 | contig 11485 bp, 6 predicted proteins | sample Klosneuvirus_201_FD_109709 | JGI IMG/M metagenome (GOLD analysis project Ga0154020, IMG submission 109709) | Active sludge microbial communities from wastewater, Klosterneuburg, Austria - Klosneuvirus_20160825_MG | ecosystem: Engineered > WWTP > Aerobic digester > Activated sludge | place... | reverse complement strand
GGAATGAAGCCCCAGAATCGTGAGTCGAGGGAGTTGTCGCGGTTGTCACCCATCCCAAACACATAGTCGCGTTCAACGGTATACGACGTGATGGCCTGACCATCCACGGTGCGACGCATGGCATTGACTGTGTGACCTTCTCGTGCGATGAAGACCGCCCATTGGTCAAAGTTGGATTCGTCGAGAGCGATCACATCGCCTTCTTTTGGAATGCGGATCGGACCATAATCGTCACGTGTGAATCCCTTGCCCACAGGGAATGTAGAGACCCTGTCGTTCTCGTGCATCAGCGATCTCATCTCCGGCGTCATCTGCAAGAACTGCCCGTGTTTAGGGAGTGCGAATTCCACCTTGTTCACATAGATGCGACCACTGCGAATCTCAAGTGTATCTCCTGCAACAGCAACACAGCGCTTGAGGTAATACTCAAAACGGGGCGCCTTGGTCTCCTCACGATTTCCCGGGAACACAAACACGATCACATCACCTTGTTCAGGGGGCATGATCGGCGGAAGTTTGTAGTAGGGAAGGGGCATGTTGATGAACGGGATGATCTGCGGCGTTGATGGGCCGAAGATGAATTTGTTCACGAAGAGGAAGTCGCCGGCCATTACCGTGCGTTCCATCGACCCGGTAGGAACAGTGAACGACGCGAGAGCCAGACCGTTGATGATGGTCACAACGGAGATAGCCCAGACCAAGGTCTTTACCCATGCCCAAAGGTGCTGACCAAAGGTCTCGGGCTTGGGTGCGTTTCTGATCTTCCTACGACGTTCGAGGAGAAACTCTCCCACGATCGGGAGCTTGCTGTAGATGGAATCGATAATGGCCATAAGGTCAGTCTAGTGAGAGTACAGCATGGAAGGCTTCTTGTGGGATCTCCACACGTCCTACCTGCTTCATACGTTTCTTGCCTTCCTTCTGTTTCTCGAGCAGCTTCCGCTTACGAGAAATGTCGCCGCCGTAGCACTTGGCAATCACGTTCTTGCGGATAGCACTGATAGATTCGCGAGCCACCACCTTGGAACCGATGGATGCCTGGATGGCAACCTCGAACATCTGACGCGGGATAAGTTCTTTTAGCTTGACGCAGAGTTTTTTGCCCCACTCGTGGGCTTTTTGACGGTGGACGATCGACGACAACGCGTCAACTGGTTCGCCGTTGAGCAGGATGTCCATCAGCACCAGTTCGCCGCGCTCGTAGTCCGAATATTCGTAGTCGAGCGATGCATAGCCCCGTGTGCTACTCTTGAGCTTGTCGTAGAAGTCAAAGACCACTTCTCCAAGGGGCATGTTGAACGTCATATCAACACGATCGGCACTGAGATATGTCTGTCCGAGCATCGTGCCTCTGCGTTCCATACACAGCTTCATGATCGTACCCACGTATTCGGAGGGGGCGATGATCTGCGCACGGATGTATGGCTCCTGGATCTCGTTGATCATGGTTGGATTTGGCAGCTGAGCCGGGTTGTCCACCCACATCACTTCGTTCTTTGTGGTGATCACCTTGTAGCGAACGTTCGGCACTGTGGTGATGATCACTTGGTTGAACTCACGTTCGAGTCGCTCTTGGACGATCTCCATGTGCAGAAGGCCAAGGAAGCCACAGCGGAAACCGAAGCCGAGGGCTGTTGACGATTCCGGTTCGAACGAGATCGCAGAATCATTGAGCGTGAGTTTGCCCAATGCTTCGCGCAGATCCTCAAAGTCATCACTCTCTGCAGGGTAGATGCCCGAGAACACCATCGGCTTCACTTCGCGGAAGCCCTCGATGGGTCTGTCTGTTGGGTTGTTGGCAAGCGTTACCGTATCGCCAACCTTGGAGTCTTGCAGGCGACGAATAGCTGCTGTGAAGTAGCCCACGTTGCCGGCTTCCAGAATTCCTGTGCGCTGACGTTGCATGTAGAGCACGCCAACTTCATCGAGTTCATACGTTTGATTCGTGTTCATGAAAAGGATCTTGTCCTTTTCCTTGAGTGTGCCATCAAAGACCCGCACGTTCACTACCACGCCACGATAAGCGTCAAAGATCGAATCGTAGATGAGTGCGCGGAGCGGAGCCTTTGGATCGCCCTTTGGCGGTGGGATCCGTGCTACTACGGCTTCGAGGATCTCATCGATCCCGATGCCGGCCTTCGCCGAAGCCAGGATCATCTCTTCTTCCTTACAGCCGATGAGATCCATCACCTGCTTCTTCACGTTGTCGATCGTTGTTACCGCACTCGGCAGGTCGATCTTGTTGATCACCGGAATGATCTCCAGTCCTTGCTCGAGAGCCATGAACAGATTTGAGATCGTCTGTGCTTCAACGCCCTGTGTTGCATCAACAACCAGGAGAGCCCCTTCACATGCACTTAGGGAGCGAGAGACTTCATAGGAGAAGTCTACGTGACCCGGTGTATCGATGAGGTTGAGTTTGTACTTCTCGCCCGATGGAGACACGTAGTCCATCTGAATAGCGTGAAGCTTGATGGTGATGCCCCGTTCTTGTTCGAGCGGGTTATCGTCGAGGATCTGGTTCATCGTCATCTCGCGCGCCGAGACACGACCGGTCCGCTCCAGCAGTCGGTCTGCCAGCGTGGATTTCCCGTGATCGATATGCGCGATGATGCAGAAGTTTCGGTAGTGCTGCATAAGACCACAAAGATACGGGGTTACGAGGTTACGGGGTTACGGGGTTACGAGGTTACGAGGTTACGGGGTTACGAGGTTACGGGGTGACGAAATGACGGAATGACGTCCATATATCACCCATATACGGTTTGATCGTATCCGCATGGTGGTTTTAGCCACTACACCTGAGTTTTGAAGCTGTCAAACACTCGGAGGTACTATGGACTTGACGCAATTGATCCCCATTGGGGTTTTTCTCCTTCTCATTGCCGTGCTTTCGCCGCTCTTGGGGACCTATATCGCCCGGCTACTCGGTGGGGAAGGTGCAGACGAGATGGACTGGAAGCAGTATCTCGGAGCCATTCTGACCTTTAATGCCGTCGGATTTGGCTTCCTGATCTGTCTTCTCATGTGCCAGCAATATCTCCCCCTAAATCCTGACGGAGCAAAGGGCCTTGATCTGGCCTTGGCCTTCAACATCGCTGTGAGTTTTGTGACCAATACGAATTGGCAGAGTTATGCCAGCGAAACAACGCTGAGTCAGTTCTCTCAGATGGTTGGACTTGGCACCCAGAACTTTCTCAGTGCAGCTACAGGAATCGCCGTCTTGGTAGCCGTCACGCGAGGTTTGGCAAGGTCCAGCGGTAAAACACTCGGGAATGCGTGGCGTGATATGTCGCGCATTGTTCTTGGCATCCTATTGCCCCTTTCCGTCCTCTTTGCCGTGATCTTCGTTTCCGAGGGGATGGTTCAGACATTTGATTCGGCACACCAGATCACAACCCTTGAGGGGAAGCAACAGACCATTCCTGTTGGTCCGGCTGCCTCTCAGATCGCGATCAAACAGCTCGGAACAAATGGAGGGGGCTACTACAACGCGAACAGTGCCCACCCCTTGGAAAACCCAACGCCCCTTACCAATCTTCTCTCTACCATCGCCTTGATCCTGATCCCCGGGTCATTGTGTTTCACGTATGGGATCATGGCCAACCACCGCAAACATGGTATAGCTCTGTTTGCCACAATGCTCATTCTGCTCACGATCGGAATTGGAGTTTCGTTGTGGTCTGAGAATGCGTCGGCAACGGCTATTGGAGAGCGTTCGTTGATGGAAGGCAAGGAGTCGCGTTTTGGCGTCCCTGAAAGCATCCTATGGTCGACCACAACAACGGCTGCATCCAACGGCTCTGTCAACGCGATGCACTCAAGCCTTTCTCCAGTTGCCGGCGGCATTGCGATGTTGAACATGATGCTTGGCGAGATCGTGTTCGGAGGAGTTGGGTCAGGGCTCTACGGAATGATCCTGTTCGTGATCCTCACCGTTTTTCTTACGGGGCTTATGGTTGGTCGAACGCCGGAGTACCTCGGTAAACGGATCGATGCCGTGGATGTGCGATGGGCCATCGTGGCGATCATTGCCCCAAGTGCGGCGATGCTGATCGGCTCTGCGATCTCTCTCTCTACGGGCGTTGGAAGGAGTTCGATGTTGCATACCGGAGCCCACGGAATCTCTGAAGTACTCTATGCCTGGGCCAGTGCGGCTGGGAATAATGGGAGTGCATTTGCCGGACTCAACGCCAACACTACCTTCTATAACATCGGCATCGGCATTGCCATGTTGATCGGACGATATGCGGTGATCATACCGGTGGTGATCATTGCCGGACGTATGGTTTCTCGCATACGCATGAAGGAAAGTGCCGGCACATTCCCAACGCACTCTCCACTCTTTGTTCTCCTATTGATCGGTACCATCCTCATTGTTGGTGCTCTAACGTTCTTCCCTGTGCTCTTGATGGGCCCCCTGACAGAACAAGTCCAATTGATGAGAGGAGGATTCTAACATGGCTGTTACCTCAAACGTTGTATCTCGTGATCTGATCGTTCAGGCCTTGCGGGACGGCATCACAAAATTCCATCCGCGTGAACTTCGCAGATCGCCGGTAATGGCCATTGTGGCTATTGGAGCGGTTGCAACAACCATCGCGATGGTCGTAGACGCCATGAATGGCTCGTTCTCCGGTGTGGATCTTCAGATCACACTTTGGCTCTGGGGCACGGTCTATTTTGCCAACATTGCCGAGTCGATCGCTGAAGGAAGGGGCAAGGCACAAGCCGATGCCCTTCGTCGGTCAAGGCAGACCACCACAGCACGTAAACTTGTGAATGGTGTTGAGTCTGTGGTCGGCTCATCAGAACTTCATGTAAATGATCTCGTGATCTGCGAAGCCGGGGATCTCATTCCACTTGATGGTGAGGTGATCGAAGGCATCGCCTCTGTTGATGAAAGTGCTATCACCGGGGAGTCAGCGCCGGTGATCCGCGAAAGTGGAGGCGATCGTAGCGCGGTTACAGGAGGCACACGCGTTCTGAGCGACAGGATCGTGATCCGTATCTCTGTTGAGCCGGGACAGGCATTCCTAGACCGTATCATCGGACTCGTGGAGGGGGCTCAACGTCAGCGCACGCCAAATGAGATCGCTCTGAGTACCTTGCTCATCGGACTTACCGTTGTCTTCATCCTTGTGGTGATCACGCTGCCGTTCTTTACACAGTTCCTCTCATCTTCAGGTCATGGTAGTGCTGATACGTCCATTTCCGTCTTGATGGCGCTCCTTGTCTGCCTCATTCCTACAACGATCGGTGGATTGCTCAGTGCCATTGGTATCAGTGGTATGGACAGGCTACTGCGGTCGAACGTGGTTGCCATGAGCGGAAGAGCCGTGGAAGCTGCCGGTGACATCGATGTACTGCTTCTCGATAAAACGGGAACGATCACCTTTGGCAATAGAAGCGCTTCGGAGTTCATCCCTGCTCACGGTGTTTCGGTTACAGATCTGGCTCGTGCAGCCTACACGGCATCGTTGGCTGATGAAACGCCGGAAGGGCGCAGCATCGTCCACCTTGCACGTCATGCTCATGCCATTCGTGATGCACATGAAGATCTTCATGATGTTGTGACGCATCCCTTTACTGCGCAAACACGAATGAGCGGTGCAGACTTTACCGATGCCGACGGAATACCTCACCAAGTGCGCAAGGGCGCGGCAGATGCCGTTGAAAAGGCCGTGGTTGAAAATGGCGGTTGGATGCCCCAGGATGTGCGTGCTGCTGCCGATAGGGTTGCAAGCGCCGGATCTACACCGCTTGTTGTGAGCGATGGAAGCACGGTGTTGGGTGTGGTTGAGCTCAAGGACATTGTCAAGGGTGGCATTCGAGAGAGATTTGAGCGACTCCGGTTGATGGGGATTCGCACGGTGATGATCACCGGCGACAACCCACTGACGGCCGCTGCCATCGCTGCCGAGGCAGGCGTAGACGATTTTATCGCAGAAGCCAAACCGGAGGACAAACTCGCACGTATCAGGCACGAGCAGTCGCAAGGACGTCTGGTTGCTATGATCGGAGATGGAACGAATGACGCACCCGCACTTGCCCAGGCAGATGTTGGTGTTGCGATGAACTCCGGAACCCAAGCCGCCCGTGAAGCCGGCAACATGATCGATCTTGATAGTAATCCAACGAAACTCATCGAGATCGTTGAGACCGGTAAGCAACTGCTGATGACGAGAGGTGCGCTAACGACGTTCTCCATCGCTAACGATGTTTCGAAGTATTTCGCCATCCTGCCTGCTATGTTCGCCGGACTCTACGTTGGTGCAGATGGGTCTTCACCAATGGAGATCTTCAATATCATGGGGCTTGCCTCACCACAAAGTGCTATTCTCTCCGCCGTGATCTTCAATGCATTGATCATCATAGCCCTCATACCACTCGCGCTCCGCGGCGTAACGTACAAGCCACAGGGCGTATCGGCGGTGCTCCGCCGGAACGTGCTGATCTATGGCTTGGGTGGACTCCTCATCCCGTTCATTGGGATCAAACTTCTCGACATACTCATCACCGCATTAGGACTTGCCTAACATGAATGTGCGCCTACTTGCACTCGCCTTGTGCATCTCGATCATAACTGTCCCAATGGCAGCCGAAGACTCTGTTAACGTGTCATGGTCGGCCTCTGCAGACGTTTTCTACTCCTATTCTCTCAACGATCCACCTGACCACCAACGGGCCTATACAACACAGCCTGCTCGAAATGCTGAGTTCGGACTGATGTTGGGATACATCGGACTTGCTGTGAATGGTCCGGACTATCGTGGTCGTGTTGCCTTACAAGAAGGTTGGTTCACCCGTGCGAACTACATGGGGCCTGATTCGTCTTGGAGGTGGCTCCAAGAAGCATCGGCCGGACTCCGCATCACAAATGGTCTGTGGCTCGATGCCGGTGTAATGTTCTCACACATCGGCTACGAGTCGATGATCACACGAGATAATCTTACGTTGTCGCGATCTTTCACGGCTGACTATACGCCGTATTACTCCACCGGCGCTTCCCTCGCGTGGTCCATTAGCGATGCCATCACCCTAACCGGCCTCGTTCTCAACGGGTGGCAGCAGATCGTTGACATCAATGACGATCTCGCTCTGGGCACACGCCTTCTTGTGAAGCCATCGTCGGAGCTCACGCTCAATTGGAGTACGTTTGTTGGGAACGAGCAACCCCGAGGCATGCCGGCCCTGGTTCGGTTCCATAACAACCTCTGGGCAGAATGGAAGCCTTCCACTGCGTGGACATTGGTACTCATGGGCGACCTATGTATGCAGGAAACGGCAACAGATACTTCTGCGCAGCAGTGGTATGCCGGAGTGATCTCATCACATGTTTTGTCCGACGCGTTTCGATTGACAGCTCGTGTTGAGCATTACAACGATGCGAAGAACATCTTTATCGCAACGCCGGCTGGAACACCATTCCAGGCCACCGCAGCTTCGGCCAATCTTGATTTTAGGCCGAATTCGGCCTTCCTCATTCGGTGCGAGGTTCGCACCATGATGGCGGCAGACGACGTCTTCCCGTCGAACGATGGGTTGACGTCGAATGACACCTACATCACCCTCTCCACCTCCGTTGCCTTTGGAGAATGATCATGATCAAGCATCTTCAAAACTCGTTGCTGATGGTTGCTGCCTTCACCCTCATCTGTGGTGTGGCATTCCCACTTCTTGTGACTGGGATCGCGGCTGTGATAGCCCCTTCTCAGCGAAACGGAAGTATGGTCATCGTAAACGGACGCGAAGTTGGAAGTGCCCTCGTGGGGCAAGCATGGACATCTGAGAAGTACTTCCATGGACGTCCAAGCGCGATCGGCAACCAACCACTTCCGAGTGGCGGAACGAACCGCACCGTTGCCTCGGCAGCATTCCGAAAGGACGTTGCAGTTCTTCGTGATTCCCTTGCCAAGCAGAATGAGGTAGAGGGGGCTGCCATTCCATCAGATCTGGTGATGGCCTCAGCCAGCGGGATCGATCCGCATATTTCTACCGAGGCGGCCCAAGTGCAAGTAACGCGCGTCATGAAGGCGCGTGGATTGGTGTCGAGCAGAAGAGCCCATGTTGAGCAACTCATTTCGGCAGCTACGGATCAACCGTTAGTAGGGATATTTGGAATGGCACGTGTGAATGTACTTCGTCTCAACATTGCAATGGATGCCTTGCGACAATGAATGAACGCAGACCAGACCCCGATGCACTCCTTCGTATGCTTAAGGACGACGAGAAGACTGTAGACGCTGGAGTGTTGAAGATCTTCCTCGGCATGTGCGCCGGAGTTGGGAAGACCTATGCTATGCTTGAGGCGGCGCAGCGTGCAAAGGATGCAGGGATCGACGTTGTGGTTGGTGTTGTTGAGACACATGGAAGATGGGAGACGGAGAAGTTGTTGGATGGGCTCGAAGTGATTCCGCGCAAGAGTGTGGAGCATCGCGGGTCGAGTCACGCAGACATGGATGTTGATGCGATCCTCGCCCGACGTCCGCAACTCGTCCTTGTTGATGAGCTTGCCCATACCAATCCAACGGGATGGAGGCATCGCCGGCGCTACCAAGACATTGATGAACTCCTCGACAACGGTATCAATGTCTATTCTACCTTGAATGTCCAGCACCTTGAAAGTAGAGCAGATGATGTAGAGCGTATCACCGGTGTTGCTGTTCGAGAACGAGTGCCGGATAGCGTCTTGGCAAAGGCCTCGGAAGTTGAGGTTATAGACATCACTCCGGCTGAACTACTGCAACGTCTGTCAGAAGGAAAGGTCTACGCAAAGGACCGGTCCATTGTTGCCCTTCAGAATTTCTTCCGCAAGGGTAATCTCGTTGCCTTGCGAGAGATGGCGCTGCGGACAACAGCAGAGCGTGTTGACACCGATCTTCGATCCTACCGTCAGCGTTATGGTATCGAGGAGATGTGGCCGTCCGCGCAGAGTTATCTCGTGGCCATCGGACCTACGCCACACGCTACACGACTTGTTCGGTGGACCTGTAAGGTTGCACAGGAGCATGGCGCTCGGTGGGTTGCGGCCATAGTGCGACGCCCAGGCGCTCTCTCTGAGTCGCAGGAGCGACATCTCCAGTCAGCCGTATCCCTTGTTGAGGAGCTCGGCGGCGAGATCGACTGGATCGATGATGATGACGTTGTGAACGGACTTCTCACGGCAGCGCATCGCAGAAATGCTGTCACCATTGTTGTGGGTAAGCCCAGAAGGGGTGGCCTGTTCTCCTTTGTTACGGGTGCCGGTATCGTTTCGCGTCTGATCGCAAGGGCTGACGGGATCGATGTGAGCGTGGTAGCTGCAGATGACGGAGAATCGGATGATGCAAAACCGAAAGCATCAGGGTCGTATCCGATGCTTATTCAATCCGGACCGTTGGCATATGTATTGACTATTGCAACTTCCGTTGTGATGATCGGCATCGGCTTGCTGCTCTTACCGACAATTGGGTATCAGGCCGTTGGCATGATCCTCCTTTTGTATGTAAGTATCCTTCCGGTTCTTGCACCACGCGGGCCGGTCCTCGTAACAGCAGTCCTTACAGCCGGAGCATGGGATCTACTCTTCATTCCTCCTCGCTTCACGCTAACGATCGGCAGACTCGAAGATCAGCTCACGTTCACGTTGTACTTCATTACGGCGCTTACGTCAACGTGGTTAGCAACGCGTATCAGGCGGAGAGAGCAAGTGATCCGCAGACGAGAACAACGAACAGAGCAACTCTACGCACTTGCAACGGATGTGAATGCGTCATCGGCTGTTGCGGATATTGTTGATGCCATCGTGCAACGAACGCAGCAACTTCTCGATGCAGACGTTGCCATCATTGTTCGGCCGGATGGTGCCCAGGATAGTGACATACAGATGTACGGATCGTTCACGCCGGATGCAAAGGAGTACGCCGTAGCAATGTGGGTGTACGACCATTCGCGGAGTGCCGGGAGCGGAACCGAGACATTGCCGTTCGCCACGGCGCGCTACGTACCAATGAGTGTGAATGACCGATGTGTTGGCGTTATCGGTTTCCGGCCGAGAACCTCTCGGACAAGATCATTCGAAGACCCTGGGGTGATCGAACGTGTGGTGCGTCAAGCCGCTTGGTCGTTTGAGCGCATGAGACTAAACGATAGTGTCAGCAGAGTCCGCCAGGCCGAAGAATCAGAGCGCCTGGCGCGCACGATCATGAACGCTGTCTCTCACGAGTTGAGGACTCCAATGGCCTCCATATTGGGTTCGGCCTCTACGTTGGAAGAGGTGGTTGGCGACAATCTCTCCGACACTCAACGCCAACTCGTTCATGATATACGATCATCGGCAGAGCGACTCGACGATCTCGTTACGGACCTACTCGACATGGCGCGAATCGATGCTGGCAAGGTTGAGGTAACGCAACAGCCGATTGACATCCGAGAAACACTGGACGCGTCGTTGGGCGACTTCCTTCCACTCAAGGACGGACGTAAGCTCTTCGTAGAGATCGATCCTCCGTCGCCCCCTGACATACAAACGGATGCGACGATCATCCGTCAGGTTGTGAGGAATCTCGTAGGGAATGCCATCGACCATACTCCACCAGGCACGGCGGTTTCAATCACAGTTGCTGTTCGATTGGAGGCACTGGCCATAACGATCGACGATGATGGTCCGGGCATCGATCCCACCGAGCTTGCAAACATCTTTGATCGATTTGTTCGTGGACCACGATCTACTGGTAGCGGACTCGGTCTCTCCATCGTGCGAGGTTTGGTAGAGGCTCTCAATGGGCGTATCGTTGCAGGACGTTCACCAATGGGTGGTGCACGGTTCACCGTAACGATTCCCCTTGCGCCGCAGTAGATGACCCCATCACTTCAACTTCTCATCGTGGATGACGACGCGCCAATTAGGCGTGTTATACGGATAGCTGCGGAAGCAACAGGCTACCGCGTTGAGGAGGCTGAGTCTGTCCATGAGGCGCGTGTGAAGGCTGCCTTCATTCAGCCTAACATTGTCATACTCGATCTTGGTCTTCCGGACGGAAGTGGATTGGACGTGTTGCAGTCGCTTCGAACGTGGACATCTGTGCCCATCCTTGTGCTTACCGCGCAAGCAGACGACGCCATGATCGTCCGCGTTCTCGATGCAGGCGCGGATGATTACATCGTCAAGCCGTTCTCAATGCCTACGCTATTGGCACGTATGCGTGTTGCACTCCGCCATCATGCCAGCATCGAAACCGGTGAATCGCGGCGCACGATCGGCCCCCTGTCCATAGACTTCGCTGCTCGTGTGGTAACGAAAAACGGAGAAGAAGTCCACCTCACATCAACCGAGTATGATCTGCTAGCTCTGCTGTGCAAACATGCCGGACGTGTCCTTACACACTCCTTTATTCTCAATGCGATATGGGGCTCATCAAACGAAGATCCCCAGATCGTCCGCGTCTTCATCCGACAACTACGCGCCAAGATCGAATCAAACCCAACACACCCAACCCTCATT
>Ga0154020_10009061_pt1 | contig 11485 bp, 4 predicted proteins | sample Klosneuvirus_201_FD_109709 | JGI IMG/M metagenome (GOLD analysis project Ga0154020, IMG submission 109709) | Active sludge microbial communities from wastewater, Klosterneuburg, Austria - Klosneuvirus_20160825_MG | ecosystem: Engineered > WWTP > Aerobic digester > Activated sludge | place... | reverse complement strand
GGATTGCTCTTGATGAAGGCGATTTCCATGGAGGACGCGGTGGCGGTGAACGGCTCGCTGACGACCTGGCGATAAGGATTGGCGCCGCCGACGGGAGAGACGTTGTGGACTGCCACGATGGTGTTGCCGTTGGCCTTCACTTCGCACGCGGGAACACCGCCATTGCGGGCGTTCTCGTAATAGCTGAGCTGGTAGCTGGCACCGACAATGAAGCCGCTGACGATCTGGCTCATGGTGCCGTCGTCCTGGAGGAACGCGGCCTTGGTGCCATCGGGAATCGTGCCGTTGTCGGTGAACGGTCCGCCGAAGGTGCCGGGGTTAACGCCGTGACCGCCGAGCGCGCTCCAGCCGGTGATGGGGCCGTTGCCGCTGACGTAACCGGGGAAGGTGGCGAAGGTGTCGGCCTCAAAGCTCGGGTTCACAATCTGCGGAACCGTTGGCGGGTTCAGCTCGTAGTTGGCGAAGCCGTAGACGTGGATCGAGTTTCCTTCGAGCTGGTTGAAGTTCAATGTCACCGAGACATCCGTCGCGATGTAGCGATAGGAGAACGCGATGCCGTTGTTGTCGCCGAAGTGGTCTTGATTGATCGTGAGACGGTCCTCACCGGCGCTGAAGGTCGCGGCGCGTGTGCCGTTTTCCCAGCCGACGGAGTAAATCGTGGCGACGTATTCGGCGCCGAGCTCCAGTCCGGTGATGGTGATGCTCTGGGAAGGACCGCCGTAGAGGAAGTCATTCGCCATCGCGCGCGTGCCGTCGTTCAGGTTGTTCGCGTCGTTGTTGAAGACGTTGGCCAGGCCGGTGGCGGAGAACTTGTTCACCACCGACGGATTGCCGCCGGTGACACCCGTGAAGTCCACGCCACTGATCGTCGCGCCTGCCGCGCTGCCAAAATTGTAGGCGTGCGTGTAAGTCTTGGTGTTGTCGATTCCGGAACTCGCTTCATCCGTCCAGGCGGCGTAGGACCAGCCGCTGTTCTTCGGGGCGATGCTGAAATCGTCCACCACCACGGTGTTGTCGCCGCCCGCGTTGTTATGTAGCGCCAGCGTCTGCGATTCCGCGGCCGCGGTGAAATCAAACGCGAAGTACTTGTAGGCGTTCGCGCCACCCACGGAGGTGACGCCGGTGTTGATGATGTCCGTGCCGTCGATGGCCACGCGCAGGTTCGCGGTGTTGCCGCCGCGGGCGTTGACCCGGAAATTCACCTTGTAGGCCGTGCCGACCGTCAGGCCGGAAACCGTTGCGCTCAACGAAGAGCTCGCGCTGTTCTGGATGAACGCCACCTGGCTGCCGTTCGGAATGACGCCATTGTCCGCGAAGGGACTGCCGCCTCCGGGGTTGATGCCCGAGCGGGCGGGATCGCCGGAGGCCCAGCCCGTGATCGGCGCGTTGCCGGACACGTAGCCGGGGAACACCGTGAAGGTGTCGGCCTCGAAGCTGGGGTTGGGAATGACGGGTTGCGCACCCGCGGTGAGGGCGCCCAGCAGGCCGAGAGCGGCCAGGGCACCTTGGATCAGGTTTGGTTTCCGAGTTTTCATAATCATCATCGTTCTGTTTTGCACTCAAGCCCGCGCGAAGACGGTGCCTGCCATCTCCGTTTTTTCACGGGCTGTTGCCACGGATCACCGCGGCGGCTCTTTCAGGGATTGTCCCAAGAGCAGACCACAGCCGCATACGCTGCGGCAAGGCAATTGTCCGAGGTGAAAGCAGTTGTTACGGGATCAGGACCACGCGGTAGAACCGCTGGTTACCGCTGCCCGCATCAGTCGCAGACGCGGTCGCACCCGCGGCCGTCACCGGGCCGCCGAGGTCGAGCCAATCCGTCGCGTTCAAGTCGTCTTTGTATTGCACGCGATAGCTCCGGCCGGCTTGCGCGGACCAGACGAGCGACACCGCGTTGTTTCCCAGGTTCACCGCCAGCACGGGCGGATTCGAAGTCGGGATGACATTCGCCGCGCGCGGCGTGGGTGTGGGCATGAAGTAGAACGGAGCCGGGCCTCCGCTCGGCCAACGGCCCTGGCTGAGATTATTGGTCTGCGCGCCGAACGTGATCGCGTCCAGCAGGCGACCCGCGGAATCGTAGAGCGCAATCTGCTCACCGCCCTGACCGAGCCGGAAGTTCACATGCAGATCACTGCCGGGCTGGGTTTGCGCCGGTTCTTCGTCCGCCCACACCAGCAGGTACCCGAGCGGCCCGACGCTCATGCCGGCGGGAATGACCGATTTGCCAGGTCGGGTGAAGTCGTCCGTCAACGTGAAGCCCGTCAGGTCGACCGTGTTCGTGGTCGGATTGTAGATTTCGAACCAGTCATCGAAATCCTGATCCGCCGGATCGCGCAGGAACGATGCGTTCGCCGCCATCCATTCGTTGATAAAGAGCGTCACCGGTTTCGCCGCCGGATTGTTCGTCGTGCCCGGCGTCACGTAGAAGAAGTTCTGGCGATACGACGACTGGCCGTCCGGAGACGCGCCGTAGGAACGATCCGCCTCCACGCCGGCGTAATTGAAGTAATCCACGATCTGCGGCGCGCCGTTCACCAAACGCGAGAGCACGACTGAGCCGTTGGTGGGCGCGAGGCGGAAGTTCGTGTGCAACGCGGCAGCGGTGTTTTCCGCCAGCTCGTTGTCGGCCCACACGAGGAGAAACTCGCCTGCGCCGATGCTTGTGCCGGCCGGGAACGCCCATTGCGAGAGGCTCGAGTAGTTGTTCGCGAGATGGAAACCATCGAGGCTCAGCGCGCTGTCGCCGCCGTTGTAGAGCTCGATCCACGGATCGTTGTCGCCGGCGTTGTCCTTCAGCCCTGTGACGTTCTCCGGCTGCACTTCGCTGAGCCAGAGCTCAGGATACGCCGGCAAAGTGCCGATGCCGGAATTCTGCGCGCCTGGTGTGTAAGGCGTCGAACGCGGATCGATTGCGCCGTTGAAGCTGGTGTTGATGCGGAAGGAGAAGTTCGTGCCCGCCGTTCCGGACAGATACCAGAAGCTGAACGTGTAGACCGTGTTGGTCGTCAACGCCGGGAAGCTCTGGGCAAAGTTGTTCAAACCCAGCGTGCCGGCGGTGAAGATCACCTGCGCGCTGGAGTTGCCTGAATGCGCGACGCTCGTGGTGATGACGCTGTTGGTCGCCGGACCCGCCACGCGCCACGCCGGGGCGAACGGCTCTTCGAATCCGCCATTGGCGAGCAGGTTCGGGCCACCGGATGGATCGCTGCCCTGCACCAGTGAAACGTCGTCGAGGTAAACATTCCCGGGATTCGCGGCAGGCTGGAAGAAGAACGCAAGGTTCGTGGCCACCGACGTGCCGACACTGCGGGTCAGGCTGAAGAACTTCCAGCCGTTACCCGCTGTCCAGTTGCTCACGCGATTGTTGTCCTGATTCGCGTCGATCAACTGCAGCGATGCCCCCGATCCATCCGCCACGGCGGGCCATGGCAAATCGTCGTCGTAGGTCACGCGATCCACGATGGCGTCCTCCGCCGCCGTCGCGCCGGGCCGAATCAACGTGAGCGTCTCGCCGCCGTTATCGAGCTGGCCGTTGAAGCCTTCGATGGCCGGGATGCCCCAGCCGTAGGCATTGCCGAACGCCGCGCGGTCCTTGCAGATCACGAGCAGGCCGCGGGGCAACAGCGTGGTTCCTTCCGGGAACGTGAAGTCGACGCCGCTCATCCGCCATCCGGTGAGGTTGTAGGAATAGGTCTCCGAGCGATTGAAAAGCTCGATGTAGGTCGCGTCGGACACGAGCGGGTTGTACATCACCTCGTTGATGACGATGTTGTCGGCCGCGAGCTCCTCCGTGCCGGTGAACTCGACGATGTTCGTACGGCTGGCGCCCGGGACGGGATTGTCGAACCGATCGAAGCCGGCGATGACGAGTTCGTTCGTTCCCGCGCCAAGCGGGATCAACAGCCGCCAGTTATTTGCCGTGGTCCAGATGGGCGTGAACTCGACGCCGTTCACCGTGATGGTGCGGACGGTGACGGGCGCGGTGCCGGTCAGGGAGATCAGATTGCGGTTCGTGCTGAACGTGGCCGGTCCGGAGACGTTGAACACATTCGAGACGGTGTTCAGCTGCGTGAGCAGGAACGCCCGACGCTGGTTGATCCAGGTCTTGATCGCCGCGGGGCTGGCCAGCGAAATGCCGTTCGCCTGGAAAGCCGCGTACTTTGCGTCGAGGATCGCGTCGATCTTCGTGCCGGGACCGGACTGGAAGAACGTGTTCAAGCCTTCGGTCAACGAGCCCCAGTAGAGGCGTTTCCAGGCCGGGTTCGCGTACACGCGGTCCATCATGTCGTCGTTGAGATCTGGGAAGAGCGGGTCGTTCACCGGGTCGTTGAAGACGCCGAGGCCGACATCGAAATCCCAGCTCATCAACTTCCAGCCGGACTGCGTCGGCTTGTAGAGGAACGTGTTCTTCGCGTTCGGATTGCCGAAGGCATCCCAGAACGACGCGAGATCATTCATCGCGAAGGTGCGCATCCAGTTGTCCATGTCCGCGACGCTTTCCATCGCGGTCTGGTAGCCGTTGGTCGCGGCGTTGGCGGCGTCGACGAGATTGAAGATCGGCGAGTAATCGTTCGCCGTGCCGTCGATGGCGCGCGGTTTCCACACCCAGCGATAACGCGCCGTCTTCTTCACGCCGCCTGTGGTGGTGAAGAGCTCCATCGAGTTCAGATCCAGACAGCCCGTTTCGCGATCGCCGCGGTCAGAGAATTCATCCCAGCAATCCGGCTTGAACAGCGCGCCGTCCGGATCGTCGCTGAACCATTCCTCCACCGTCTCACCGGTCGGCTGCTGCACGTCGTCCATGATCGTCCCGCGACGAACGCCGTTCACAAACATGATCACGTAACGGCGATAGTTGTTCGGCAGTCCGTATTGTTCGAGGAACCAATACATCAACTGCTCGCGCTGGTTCGTGTCATCGCGCACCGGCCAGTCGAGCACGATGTGCGTGGTGCTGAGGAACGGATCGTCTTCACCGAACACGATGTCGTATCCGCACAGGGCGCCGACCGGCGACGTGTAACCGGGCGAGGTATAAGGACTGCCGCTGTAGTGCGCGCCGACGTTGTAGATGACGCGGTTGGTGCCGTAGACGAACGTGCCATCAAGGTTCTCGTTGCTGGTCTTCTCGCGATTCGCCCAAGTGGCGACCGTGGCATCCGTCAGCCACAGACGATAGGTCCCGAACGCTCCGGGCGGATGAGTCTCGCCGATGCGAACAAGGCATTCGCGCGCCGGAGTATCGCTGGGGAACTGGGTGGTCGCGATGACTGCGGGAATTGCGTGCTGATCCACTGCCACGATGTGAAAGGCCACCAGCTTGCCGGTCGGCTGCCCGGGAATCTGCGCCGTGTAAATGCCGTCGCCAGCCAGTGCGTCGCCGCCCGCGCCGTCGTCGGTCATCGTCACGCTGGTGAGCGAAGTGGACGGATCGATGCGGTAGTTGAGCGTCACCGATTGAACTCCGTCCGGATCCGCGACGCGTGTGGTGACACGAATGGATTGACCCGCCTGTGGTAACACAGGCCGATGCGACACATCGCTAATCACCGGTCCAAGGTTGTTTAACCCGGTGCTGTTCGCGGCGCCTGGCGTGCCGAGATTGGTGGGAACCGGGAGGCGTCCGAACGCTTCAATGTAATTTCCCTTCAGGCGAATCAGGATTTCCGGATGGCCGCGCAGCCATTTCACCTTCGCGCGCAACGTGGCCGTGGCATTTGCAGCGACGGCGGAGGAGAGCTGGGCGGAGAGCCGATTCGCAGTGAGGTCGCCACGGTCGCTGGCGCGTAAGTGCAGCGAGCGCGAGCTGTTAAAGCCAGTGTTCTCGAGGCTGGTCTTGCTGTGCGTGCCTCCGAAGATCCACCCGTTCGTGCCGCTCTCGAACGTGGAGTTCGGCACGCGATTCGCACCGGAGACGATGACTTCGACATCATCCACCAACGCTTCACCCGGCCCAAGGAGCATCACTTGCACGCGGTCCGCCGCGCCGGAACCCAGATCGAGCACGCCGGTGAATTCCACCGTTGTCCATGCGGACTTCGCGGTGTCGTCACTGTCGGTCCAGTTCGCCCCCGCACGGTTGTCGGCATGGGCATCGCGCAGTTCGAGGCTGCTGCCGCCGCCGTCCGACCACCGGCCCCAGCGACCGCCGTCCACGTAAGTGACTTCATCCATCACGATGTAGAAGACATTCGTGGTGATCACTCCGCTCGTGTTCGTCGTGAATCCGTAGTCCGGCATCGCCAGCGCGACACGTTCGCCGCCGTTCGCCAGCGTGCCGCCGTAGTTCCCGATCAAGTTTGCTGAACTCAGGCCCGAATAATTCGTCGCCAGCCGCGAAGGATTCTTCGCCACGGCCAGATAGGCGCCGGAGTCGAGGGTGGTGCCCGCCGGGAAGGTGAAGTTGATGCCGCTCGTAAACCGCCAGCCGCTGATGTCCACGGGCTGCTCGCCGTCGTTGTGGATCTCAATGAACTCATCATCGCTATCGCCCGAGAGCGGATTGTACATGACCTCGGTGATCACAATATCGCGCGTCAGCGACGGCGCGTTGGTGGTGCCGGGAGTGCGGGACTGAAGTTCCTGAAAATCCGGCGCGCCGTCCGGGAAGCGTCCATACGCCACGCCGTTGGCCTGCCCGTCGTAGCGCAAGGCGGCAAGCATACGGTTTTGGTTTGAGCTGACGAGGTAGACGGTTTCGCCATCCGACGCGAGCGAGAAGCTCAGCTGGGTTTGATCGAACATCGCGAAGCCACGCGCGGCGAGCGTCGTGCCGTCTGGGATGCGGAACTTGTTTGTCGCCGGATCGTCGGTCAGCCAGCAGCCCGAGAGGTTTACCGGGAGCGAACTGTTGTTGAAGAGCTCGATGTAGTCCAAGAGCGGCAGGTCGGTGTGCGCGAGGATTTCGTTGATGACGACGTTCTCGATCAAACCGGCGGGCAACGGATCAGCGGTGCCGGGTGAACCGCCTTTGAGCGCGCTCGCGGCCCACGCTTGCGGGTTGTTCTCACCATAGCTGGGGCGCGCCAGAATCATGGAATGCCCGGCGCCATCGGCGGCGATTGGCCACGGCGGCTGGTCGGTGTAGTTCACTTCGAGCACGATGCCACCGGAGCGTTTGCGCAGGCGCAGGGTGCCGCCTTCGTTGGGGAGGTTGTTCGTGAAGCCACCGACGACTCCGCTGATACTGTAGGCGGATTCGACGTCCGCCGGGACGGGCGCGACGACGAGGAAACTGTTGCCTTGAATGATCGTGTTCTCGGGGAAGGTGAAATCGACATCCCCGGTGAGGCGCCAGCCGCTGATATCCTCGAAGAAAGGATTGGAGTTATAAATCTCGATGAACTCGGTGCGCTGGCCATCGCCGTCCGCCGGCGGATGATACATGATCTCGGAGAACGTCAGACCGGTGCGACGGGTGGAAGGCCCGAGCGGTTCATAAGTGCGCTGCGCGGGGCTGAGAAATGTCAGGGTCAACGACGCGACCTGGCTGGTCACCGAGCCGGACGCGTTCGACACGATGACGTCGTATCCGCCTTCGTTGACGGTGCCGGCGTTCGCGAGGGAATAGCTCGCTGTCGTCGCGCCGCTGATCGGGGCGCCGTTGAACCGCCATTGGTAGCTGAACGGCCGGCTGCCGGCGGCGACCACATTGAACGTCGCGGAGTCCAGCAGGCCGACTGTCACCGGCGCCGGTTGCGTTGTGATGGATGGCGGCGTGCCGGGCGGCGGTTGCGGGTCGGCCGTGGCGCTGGTGAATTCGAGGCGGAACGCCGTGGGATTCGCGCCCGCGCCTGCGTTGTTCACGACGAAATCGAGCGTGTTCGTGCCGTCAATAAAGCCGGAGTTGATGGTGAAGGTGTTGCCAAAAGTACCGAAGTTGCCGTCGCTCGTCGCGCCCGTGACCTGGCCGTTGATCAGCACTTCCGGTCCGGCATTGTCCGAGGTCCAGCGTCCTGTGATGACAGCGGTGGAAGGTTCGAGGCCGGCAAGACTGAAGGTGATGCGGTATTTGTAATCTCCCGCCTGATTACCGGTGCTTTGGTTCGCCATGGGCCCGATCCATTTCGAGGTTGTGCTGCTGGCGAGCCACGGGCCGGTGCCGACGATGGGAAACAACGTATCCGTGACGACGAATGTGTTTGGTCCCGGCGCGGTGACATCGGGGCTTTGCACGAGTTTCCAGTGCGGATCGACGGCGCCATTGGCCAACGTGGTGCCCGCGTCGGACACGCCGGTATTGTAGAGGCCGGGGATGGTGGCGGCGCTGGCGGTGAGGCTGACGAGGACGGGCAGCGCAGCGACGAGACGGTGGAGCATGGGAAGTGATTTCATGGCGTTCGGACGGACTACTTAGGAAATGGGGGCGCGTCTCCTCGGAGACACGTCTTTTGACCGGCTGGTTCGAGCACAATACATCGCACGACAGAACGGGTGATTGCCGGACATTAAGACACATTTGGCGCTCATTCGCATCAACTTTGTTGCAAATGACCGCAGGTTTTCCGCTGCCCGACGAACCCCAAAAAGGAAAGGACGGCTGCATGGCCGTCCCTTCACCGACTTTAAGACTGTTTCAATGCTGCTGCGTTACAGCTTTTGTGGCGTGTGCTTGAACTTGCGCGGGCGGCCGAAGCTCACCCACTCGATCACATACATGTCGCCACGCGAATCGACGCACATGGCGTGTGGCGCGAAGAATTTGTCCGGATGCTGATCGGTCAGCTCCTTCTTCGCACCCATGCTGCCGTTCGGGATGTCCTTGCCGTCACCGAGATGCGCCACGAGCTTGTCCTCCGCGTCGAAAATGGTGACGCGGCTCGAGAGGTCGGGAACGTAGATGTAGCCCTTGTGCTGGTAGAAGCAGCAGGGATTACGCACGTCGCCCTTGAGCGTGCGTTTGTATTCGAGCTCCAGCGAGAAGACCTCGACGCGATCATTGTGGCGGTCCGCGATGTAAACTTCCGGCTCGCGGCCCTTGAGCGTCTTGATCCAGATGCCGTGGCAGGTGTTGAACTGGCCGTGTTCCTTGCCGCGACCGCCGATGGTCTTGAGGTGCTTGAAATTCTTGTCGAACCGGCTGACGCGCTGGCTGCCGTAGCCGTCCACGACGTAAATGTCTCCATTTGGTGCGACCGCGACGTCGGTCGGATTTGTCCATTCGAACTTCTGGGCGGTGGAACCTTCGCGCGCGACATTGCCGATCTCGTAGAGAATCTTGCCCTTGAGATCCGTCTTGTAGACGCGCTTGCCGATTTTCGCGCCGTCTTTGCCGTTGGCAACGTTCTCCGTCCAGTAGAAGAACTCGCCCATCGGCTCCTTGCTCCAGTAAAGGCAGTGCGCCGTGTCCTTCACCTGCGTGGGCGAGAGGCTGACCTTTTCCGCGAAATCGGTCCCCCACGTTTCGAGCAGATTGCCCTTCTTATCGAAGACCGCCACGGCGGGGTTCGTGGAACGCGACGTCACATACACGCGATCCTGACCGTCCACCACGATGCCGCAACCGAATCCGTAGTTCATGCCCGCGGGCAGCGCTCCCCAGCCTTCCACCAGTTCATAGGTGTGATAACCGCTGCCGATGCGGATGCCGGGTTTCGCGGGCGCCGCGGTTTTGCAGCCAGGCAGCGAGAGGCTCGCGGCAAGGCCGGCGGTGGCGGTGCCGGCGAGCTTGAGGAAGTCGCGACGCGTCTGGCGGACGGGGAAAAGATACTCGTTGGTGTGCATGAGATGTTCGGTGAATCAGTTGCTGTTCATTAAGGAGACGTTCCGGCGCGAGTCCAGATTGAAAAAACCTCAGCGAGCAGAATCGCAGAAAACAAAAAACCGGCGCCAGCGAGAGCCGGCACCGGTTGGAAGATTCGTCTGGGACGAACGCGCGCTTACTTCAGCGCGGCCTGATGGAACTCGAACCAGTCATCGAGGTTGTTCAGGTTGATGGCGTCGTGGCAGACCGAGCCTTCGTCGGTGATGCCGCTCGCGCTGAGGATGCTCTTGCGCGTGCCGTCGTCGTGATTGTAGCCCTGAATTGCGCGATTGCTCTTGTCGATCGTGGCCTTGTCGAGCTTCACGCCCGGCTGGCTCTTCACCCAGGCCTCGAACTGAGGATAGGTCGGCTTGGTGTCGGTGATGTATTTCTTCACGGCGTCGGCGTTGAGACCGAGCGCGCCGATGACCATCATGTCGTAGCCCTTGCCGATGCCAGGATAGCCGGCCGCGAGCTTGCCGCGGGCTTCGAGGGAAACTTTCTGCCAGAGGCGGGGCAGGTGGAGAACGCCGAGAGGACCGGCTGTGCCGGAGCTAATCAGGGGGACGTAGGTGTCAGCCATAGATTTGATTTTTTGGTTTTATTGAACGAATTGCGAGCCGCAGATTAGGAACAACGTTCGCGCAGGGTCAACGGGAATTTCCCCGGCGACGTCTATCTTGCGCGAAAGGTGACGTGGCGCTTTCCGCTGGCCGAAATGTGCAGTCGGCGGCAAGGTCTGGTCGTAAACCACAACCGACGAAGTTGAAGCGATGGCAACAAGGCTGATCGAGATTTCCCGCGAAGCCACGGTGCTCGGCACGTTGCCGGAGACCGAGGCGCGTGAATTACTTGCCGCCGGTTTCCTCAAAACAACCGATCAATTCCGGGCCGAGCCCGGTGTTGAGTTACGACCGATGGCCGATTTGGTTTCGACTCGAGCCAATGAGGAGCGAAGTGGAACATGGTTCTCCAAAGCGAGGGATTCCATAGTATCCGCCGGCTCCGCGGTGGCGGGCACGGCGGGAGAACTCGCCAGCCAGGCATGGCGTCTGACCCAGGCCACGCAGTCGAAGGCGGTCGAGATTCCTGAGCGCCTCCTGTCGGGATTCCTACCCCAGATCCAGAAGATCATCACTGGCTTGTTGGAGACAAAACCATTTCAGGCGGTTCGCGACGGCGTCCGCGATGACGATCTGATGCAAAAGGTGTTTGGCGCCACCTATGATTGTCTGCCGAAGCCGGTCTGCCGCTTTGTCAGCGAAACGCAGTTCATCGCCTTCTGCATGAAGCATCGCAGCCAGTTGCTCGGCGATTCCGCTCAATCGACACCGAAACTTCCGCCGACACCCTGACCGCGAGGTAGTGCTGGCGCCGGATATTTTCTGAATTCCCTGCGCGCGGGAATTCGTCATTACTCCTCGCATGACCAAACAACTCCTGCTCGCTCTCGGCCTGTCTTTCTCCGTCCTGCTTCCATCACTCGCCGAACAAACTGGCCCCGCCCGGCGCGTCCTTGCGGCGGATGACTCGACACGCAAGCTCGCCATCATCGCGCCGGATGGTTCGGTGGAATGGGAGACGAAGGTCGGCGCGATTCACGACGCGTGGGTGCTGCCGAACGGTAACATCCTCTACCAGCAAGGCTGGACGAAGATCATCGAGGTCACGCCCGACAAGCAGACCGTTTGGGAATACGACTCGGCCAAGATGAACGGCAACGAAGGCAAGCGCGTCGAGGTC
>Ga0154020_10009060_pt1 | contig 11486 bp, 11 predicted proteins | sample Klosneuvirus_201_FD_109709 | JGI IMG/M metagenome (GOLD analysis project Ga0154020, IMG submission 109709) | Active sludge microbial communities from wastewater, Klosterneuburg, Austria - Klosneuvirus_20160825_MG | ecosystem: Engineered > WWTP > Aerobic digester > Activated sludge | place... | reverse complement strand
TGCCGCAGAAGAGAAAGCAGTGCGGGATCGACAGCGATTGCTGCAGGAGCAACTCGCGGCGATCGAGGAGCAGCGAAATGAGGAGTTGGAAAGAGCGGCCACCGCTCGCCGCGCGAATGCTGCACTCAGCGAAGAACGCGCCGCAACGAGTGCACGCCGCGGCACCGGTGTCTTGATGGAAGCGCTGCGAGATCCCTCAGGCCTTCGCCAAGCCGTGGTCGTTCGGGAAATTCTTGGAACCCCAGTTGGGTTACGTTGAGCCGACTTCGCGCTTTGTTTCCGGTCGTGATTGACCGGTCGCGCCCGCAGAGGTCAGGGACCCTTGATCACCGCAGTGCGCACTGGCATGCCATCTTTGCCCGGCGGCATGGGGTGGCGCTTCTTCGCAATTTCCAACTCGATCGCCTCGGGTGGATTGGCCTCGATTTGGAGCTGACCACGATGAGGAATCACTCGGATTTCCCCTGGCGAAAGTCGGCCCTTGAAGAGCACTTTGCTGTCCGACACCTGGGTCACGCTCACGGTTGAGGTGCCCAGCGCGAAGACCGTGATCGTGGGCTCGCCGGGAAGTGCTTCCACCGCGATCTGGGCGGACTGAGCGGATCCGGCGGCAGCACCGGTCTTGTCGGAACTAAAGAGTCGGATCCCGATGAAAATCATCGCGACCAGCACGACTAGGCTTCCCACGGCAAGCAGCCCCTTGATCACCAGCGCCCGGTCGATTTGGGGACCCGCTCCGGCTCGCGGACGAAAAGTGGCAGGGTTGTTGTCTGCGGGTGCCCCATCGGGCGCCAATTCCCCCGACGCCGGGGTGGAGGACTGGGGAGAAGGCTCGCGATTGGCGGGCTTCGAGCTGGAAACGGAAAGTTCCATCCGGCCGAAGCTCTCCCTTTGGAGGCCTCGCGCCTTCGACTCACCCAATCCAAGACCTTTGTAGTCGTTGACAATCTTGTCGCCCGGCAGCTTCAAAAACAGCGCGTAGGTGCGCAAGAACCCGCGCACGTAGATCTCCGGAAGTTTGATGTCGAACTGGTTGTTCTCGAACTTGTGGAGATATTCGCCGCGAATTTTGGTCGCCTCGGAGGCTTCCCGGATGGAAACCCCCTTCCTTTTGCGCGCTTCTTCCAGGCGTTCTCCGATCGTCTGCATGGCCGTGATTAAGGTGATTTGGGTGGGGAGGAAAGACGGAACTCACCCAGCAAGCAGACTTTCGCGCGGAATGAAAGCGCGGTTGTCGACTGAAGTTACGTTCCTAACGGGTCGTGACTCGTTCAAAGGCTGTCCAAATCGACGAGGATCTCCCGGGGGCTCGATCCGTTTTCTGGGCCGACGACTCCCTTTTGTTCCATCAGATCCATGATCCGGGCGGCCCGGTTGTAGCCGATGCGCAGTCTTCGCTGAATCATGGAGGTCGAGGCACGCCGGGTTGATCGCAAAACGTCCAAGGCCTGGCGGTACAAGTCCTCATCGTCGCCCATGTCGGACTCGTCTTCCTCGGCGTCTTCATCGTCCTCCCGTGCAGCCCGGTCAATTTGGGCCTGAACATCGTAGGCAAAGACGGGTGGCCCGTTCTTTTTCAGGAAATTGACGACCTCGTGGACTTCATCGTCGGAGACGAAAGCTCCCTGTGCTCGGATCAGTCTCGAACTGCCCGGTGGTGAAAACAGCATGTCACCACGGCCGATCAGGGTGTCCGCGCCCTTGGTGTCGAGGATAGTTCGGGAGTCCACCTGGGAGGCAACTTGGAAGGCGATGCGCGAGGGCAGGTTCGCCTTGATTACTCCGGTGATCACATTGACCGAAGGGCGTTGCGTGGCGATGATCAGATGGATTCCAGCGGCCCGTGCCAACTGGGCGAGCCGGGCAATGCTGGTTTCGATTTCCGCCGGGGCCACCATCATCAAATCGGCAAGTTCGTCGATGATGGCGACGATGTAAGGCAGACGTTCCGGAACTTCGATACCGTCATCCAGAGCTGGATCGATGCCTTCCAGTCCGGGTTGTTCCGGGTGGGCGATTTCGTCGTGCGTCGTGTGGGGATGTTTCTTGCGATTGTTGAAACCGACAATGTTCCGCACCCCGACCTTGGCAAAAATCTGGTAGCGCTGTTCCATTTCCCCGAGCAGCCACTTCAGGGCGGCTGGAACCTTTTTGGGTTCGGTCACCACGGGGATCAGCATGTGGGGCAGGGTGTTGAAGATCTTCAGCTCGACGATCTTCGGATCGACCATGATCAAGCGCAGATCCTTGGGACTCTTCGAATAAAGGATCGATGCGACGATCGAATTGATACACACCGACTTTCCCGAACCGGTGGCGCCCGCGATCAGCAAATGGGGCATTTTCGTCAGGTCCGACACGATCGGCTTTCCGGAAACGTCTTTGCCGAGCGCGACCGGAATCTCGCCTTTGGAGAGGGCCATTCCCCAGTCTTCGCTCTCGAGGATCTCCCGCATGCCCACCGGAGTGGGGTGCTGGTTGGGAACTTCCACTCCGACGGCTGCCTTGCCCGGAATCGGCGCGAGGATGCGGACGGATTGAGCCCGCATTCCCAGGGCGATGTTCTTGTCCAGTCCCGCGATCTTTTCCACCCGCACTCCCGGGGCCGGCACCACTTCGTAGCGGGTAATCACGGGTCCGACATGGATCTCGCCCAGGGAGACCTGCACCCCGAACTCGCCAAGGATGCGCAGCAGATTCTCCGCGTTTCGCCGGTGTTCTTCCTCGGAGTTCTCCGGGGCGACAGGGGACTGTTCGCGCAGCAGGCCGAGCGGCGGGAACTGATAGTTTGCGTCACTCGTCGGTGAAACAAATGCCTTCGCCTTTTTGGGTTCCTCCGGCTTGACGATGTTGAGCTCGAACTTGCCGCCCGCCTGCGCGGCGAGCTCGTTGACATCGGTGGCCGGTGCGGCGGCGTCTGGTGCGGCAGATTTGTTCTCAGCGGCCGGGGCTCGCTTCCGCGTGGGTTTTTCCACCGCTGCCTCGCCCTGAGCGACGTCGAGGGGAATGATGGCATCGACACGTCCTTCGACATGCGCGTCCGACATCGTAGTCTCCGGCGCTCGCCAGAACTCCTCCTCTTTCGGTTTTGAGGTTGTCTCGACTTTCTTCGACGATGGGTACGTTGCAGTCGAGACGCCCGCTGCTTTCTTGCCGTCCGTCTTCATCGTCGCTTGGGCCTCGTTGAACTCCCGCCGCAGCGCCTCGTGTTCCGCTCGGATCAGGGCGCGCCGTTCCCGCCAGGCGTTCACTCCCGCCATCATACGCTCGATCTCGGTGGAAATATCCTTGGTGAAAATGAACACCAGACTGAGGACGTAAAGTGCTCCCAAAAGGAGGGCTGAGCCAAAAACCCCCAAAGTCTCCTTGAAAGCCTCGTTGTAAAGCAACTGTCCCAGAAGGCCTCCCGTTCCCTCGGTAAAGTACTGCGATACCCCAAAGCTTTCCCACATCGACCAGAGGGCGGAGAAGGAGCCGACGCAGAGCATCATGGCGACGACCCGGGTCAGCGCCAGCCGTCGCGCGTTCCGGATCGCGACACATCCGAACCAGATGAGGAACAGAGGAATCAGCCACGTGCTGACGCCGATCCAATGCAGGGTCCAGTACGACATCTCCGCACCGAACAAGCCGACGAGATTCTTCTCCGTCGGATGGGTCGTGATCCACCGACTCTGCAGCGGTGAATAGTCGAGAAATGCGACCGTCAGAAGGATCCCCAGCAGGAAAAGAATCGTCGCAGCAGCCCAGTTGGGCCGATGCCGTACTCCTTGAAAAGAGGGCCCTTGATTTGGGTTTGAACTCGCTGGTTTGGGCATCTGGTCTTGGTCTACGGCAACCCGCGTGATTGCACGGCAACATGGATCACCGTCAAACGCAATATCGGGTGTCGCATCGCACCCGTCACTTTCTCAACCCTCTCTTTCATGAACGAAGTCCTCCGGTTCCGCCCCCTCTACCACGATCGCGTTTGGGGAGGACGCGCGTTGGAAACCAGCCTGGGACGCTCGCTTCCGGCGGATCGTCCAATTGGTGAAAGCTGGGACTTGGTCGATCGCCCAGAGGCGCAGTCGGTTGTGCGCGAGGGTCCTTGGGAGGGGCAGACTCTCCGATCGCTTCTACTGTCAAAGTCGGCCGAGATCATGGGCCCCCAGTATGCTTCGGAGAAGCCGTTTCCGATTCTGGTGAAATGGCTGGACTGCCGCGAACGCCTCAGCCTGCAAGTTCATCCACCGGCTGAGATTGCCCCGGCGCTGGGAGGGGAGCCGAAAACGGAAAACTGGTACATTGCTGCTGCCGCCCCAGGGTCCGGATTGATCGTTGGGCTAAAACGGGGAATAACTCGCGCCCAATTCTGCAAATCCTTGGTAAATATGGACCTTGAGGAATGCGTGCATCGATTCCCGGTGTCGGCCGGCGATTCGATCCTCGTGCGGAGCGGCACGTTGCACGCGATCGATGCCGGCAACCTGATCTTGGAGATCCAGCAGAACTCCGATACCACCTACCGCGTCTATGATTGGGGGCGGATGGGGCTCGATGGGAAGCCGCGCCAAATGCATGTTGCTGAATCGATTGCATCAATCGACTGGGAGGACTTTGAGCCAACCCCAGTCCGAGCCGCACCGGTCGAGGCGGTGATTGCGGAGGCGCCGGAGTTTCGCATCCGTCGCGTGCCCATGGCCGCGGGCGGGAGGCTGGCCTTGGAAGCGGGGGAACAGCCAAGGCTGCTTAATGGCGTCGAAGGGATCGTCGGGATTGAGACGGCAACCGGTATGGTCACCGTCGGCAGGGGAGAGACCGTCCTGCTGCCTTTTTCGGGCCGGTTCGAGGTCACTGCTCGTTCACCGGCGGTGGTCTTGTTGACGGAGAACTTTGCCTGACGAGGCGGGCATGAAATCTGCCTTCAACGCCAGTGGAGCCCAGCCCGACATTCCTTTTCTCGAATGCGGATCGGTCGTTCACTGGCGGGGCGCGCCGTGAATAAACGCAATTAAATGGATAATATGTGGGTTAAAACTACGGAGGAATGAAAGCCCCGCGGGAGATACTTGAAGAAACGCTGAAGCCGTAGTTTGCTGGTCCTTTATTTATGAAAGAGTCCGATTCCCTACCACCCTCCACGCCTCCCGTGTCTGCGACGCCCTTTGAGAAGTCGACGGTCGCGTCGGCAGCAACCGACGCCGCGGGCGAAGAGAGCCCGGCTGCTGGCCTGGCGGCGGATGTCGCCCGTTTGGAAGCCGAATTGGCAGCCGCACGGAAGGAGGTCAGTGACCATTATGAGCGTTACCTACGCGCAGTGGCCGACTTGGACAATGTGAGGAAGCGCTCGGTGAGGGAGAAAGACGAACTCCGACAGTTCGCGGCCTCGCGGGTCTTGGAGGATCTCATTCCTGTGCTGGATAACTTATCGCTCGGCTTGGCGGCAGCAAAGTCGCCCAATGCCGACCTGAAGACGCTCACCGGGGGCGTAGAGATGGTGGTGCTCCAAGCCAAGACGTCCCTTGCCCAGCATGGGTTGAAGGAAATCAATCCTTTGGGTCAGCCTTTTGATCCGAACCTGCACGAGTCGATTTCCATCCAGCCGAGTGAGGAGGTGGCCGAAGGTTCAGTCACCACGGTGGTGCGTACGGGCTACAGCCTGAACGGCCGCTTGCTGCGACCGGCTAGCGTGGTTCTATCGGGTGGAGCCCCGAAGGCAGGGGAGGCGGCGCACTAATCGTTTACGACGCTGGCGGGGCGGGCCGATTTCGGCTTCCCGGCGAGGTTGAATCCCACCATGGCGAAACAAGATTACTACGAGTTGCTCGGCGTTGCGAAAGGGGTCTCCGAGGAGGAGCTCAAGAAAGCCTACCGGAAGAAGGCCGTACAGTTCCACCCAGACAAGAACCCGGGCAACAAAGATGCGGAAGAGATGTTCAAGAAGGTCTCGCACGCCTACGAGGTCCTGAAGGATCCAGAGAAGCGGGCCGCGTACGACCGCTTTGGTCACGCTGCGTTCGAAGGTCCGGGTGCGGGTGCTCCCCGCGGGCCTGGCGCGGGCGGTGGCGGTTTCCACGATCCCTTCGATATTTTCCGCGAGGTATTCGGTGGCGGAGGAGGGGGCGGTGGGGGTGGTGGTGTGTTCGACGAAATGTTCGGGGGCGGCGGGGGGCGTGATGGGGGACGTGATGGGGCTGATTTGCGTTACGATTTGGAAATTTCCCTCGAGGAGGCGGCGCGGGGTGTGGAAAAGGAGATCACTTTCCGCAAGAACATGGTTTGCGAACGGTGCGAGGGCAACGGCGCCGAGCCGGGTTCCAAGCGGACCACCTGTCCGACGTGTCGAGGCACGGGTCAGATTCGTCGCAGTGGCGGGATTATCACGTTTACTCAGACCTGTCCGACCTGCGGCGGCGCGGGAACCAAGGTTGAGAAGGCCTGCAGTCAGTGTCGGGGCGAAGGGCGTTTGCCGAAGACCGCCAAGATCAACGTGCGCATCCCTCCAGGGGTCGATACCGGTTCGCGGTTACGTTCCGTTGGAAACGGCGAGGCGGGTGTCGCCGGCGGTGAAGCGGGCGACCTTTACATCGTCCTCACGGTCAAGGACCACGAACTTTTCGAACGCCAGGGCGATGACTTGTTTTGCGAGATTCCGATCAAGTTCACCCTTGCCGCTTTGGGTGGAACGATCGAGGTGCCGACGTTGTTTGGCAAAGCATCGCTTAAACTCCCCGTCGGCACCCAGAGCGGGACGACCTTCCGACTTCGCGGAAAGGGCATGCCTTCGTTGCGAAACCGGGGCGACCAAGGCGATCAATTGGTCCGCGTTCACGTGGAGGTTCCGCAGTCGCTCACCTCGGAGCAGCGCAAGATCTTGGAGCAGTTCGCTCTCGTGAGTGGGGATGCGGAGAATCCGACTTCGAAGAGCTGGTTCGAGAAGGCCAAGAAGTTTTTCTGATCTCCGCGTCACGATGTCTGCCGAACCCCTGCGTTACTTTGACCGCTATCGTCGGACGATCGAGACCGAGTCGATCTATGGCGAAGGCTGGCTTCGTTGGGCCTACGAAAACCCGATTGGTCGGTTGACAACGTGGTTGATTGTCCGCCGTCCGATCTTCTCTCACTATTTCGGCTGGCGGATGAACCGACGCGGGAGCGGCCGACTGATCTTTCCGTTCATCGTCGATTACAATCTCGACGTCGATGAGTTCGCCAAGTCGGCTTTCGACTTTCGCACGTTCAACGAGTTCTTCACGCGGGCGCTGAAGCCTTCGGTCCGACCGATCACCGAGCCTGACAACGATCGTCTGGCGACCTTCCCGGCGGATGGCCGCCACCTCGCGTTCGCCAATATCGACACCGCCGATGGCTTCTATGTCAAAGGAGCCAAGTTCAGCTTCGCGGATTTGCTGGGGGACCCGGTTTTGGCCGAAGCCTTCGCCGGAGGCTCGATGCTCATTTCCCGGCTCTGTCCGGTGGACTATCACCGGTTTCACTTCCCCGTTGCCGGTGTGCCCGACGACGGTCGGTTGATTGGCGGCTGGCTCTACTCCGTCAGTCCCATCGCCCTCCGACGAAACGTGCGCCGCCTGGTCGAGAACAAGCGCCGGATCACCCTTCTCCAATCGGCGATGTTCGGAAAGGTCGCGATGATCGAAGTGGGCGCGACCAATGTTGGCAGTATCCTCGAGACCTACGTGCCGGGCCGGCTGGCGAAAAAGGGTGAGGAAAAGGGCATGTTCAAGTTCGGTGGATCCTGTGTGATCACGGTCTTCCAGCGGGACCGCATTCGTTTCGATCGAGATCTTCTGGAGCAGAGCGCAGCCGGATTGGAGACCTATGCCAAAATGGGCGATCGCTTGGGCATCGCTTCCTGAACGACCTTCGGAGTCGGTCGCCGGAATTTGTCCTTGGTCAACTTGAGTTTGTGGATGTCTTGGCCAAGGTTTGAGGTCCATGACGTCAAAATTCTCCGCCTACGCCCATCCGGAAGTCTTGGTTGATGGAGCCTGGCTTCAGGCTCATTTGAATGATTCGACGATTCGAATCGTTGAAAGCAATGAAGACGTCCTGCTCTACGACACGGGGCACATTCCCGGTGCGGTGCAGATCGATTGGCGGGGGGATCTGCAGGACAACACCGAACGCGACTACATTTCCCCGGCAGGGTTTTCCGAGGTCTGCGCGCGGTACGGAATCACCCCGGACACGACGGTGGTTTTCTACGGTGACAAGTCCAATTGGTGGGCTGCGTACGCCTTGTGGGCGTTCCGTCTCTTTGGCCACACCCGCGTTCGTCTGCTCGATGGCGGCAGCGGCAAATGGAAAACCGAGGGCCGACCGATCACGCGTGAAAAACCGAAGTTTGCTCGCTCGGTTTATCCAGTTCCGGCGGTTCGCCACGATGCCGAAATTCGGGCCTTCTTTGACGACACTCTCGCTCATTCCCGGTCGCATCAGCCTTTGATCGACGTTCGTTCCCCCGGCGAGTATCGCGGTGAAATCACTCACATGCCGGAGTATCCACAGGAAGGCGTACTTCGCGGTGGCCATGTTCCGGGTGCGCGCAGCGTGCCATGGAAATTGGCCGCGAACGACGATGGCACTTTCAAGTCATTCGACGAGCTGCGCGCGATTTACACGGAGAACCTCGGACTCAAGCCGGACGACGATATCATTGCCTATTGCCGTATCGGTGAGCGCTCGAGCCACACCTGGTTTGTTCTCACCTACCTGCTGGGATACTCACGGGTGCGGAACTACGACGGTTCGTGGACGGAGTGGGGTAACCGCGTTCGAGCCCCGATTGCCAAGGGCGAGCAACCGCGTTGACCAGCACCAGTCGCTGCGTTTCGATTCCTCCGCCGACAGCCGAAAGTCTGGCGACCCGACTTTCATGAGCCAATCCCTTCCTCCGGCGCTCGCCGACATCGTCGACTTTTTCGATGCTCTCCCTGACGACGAAAAGCGCGAGAATCTCATTGTCTATGCCGATCAATCGTCCTCCTGCGGGCCCCGGGAGGGGGAGGTGTTTGACCTCGAAGATGTCCGCAAAGACGAGGAATGCACCGATAAGGTCGGGGTGTTCCTGCGGGTGGATCCGGTCACTCGGCACTCTCACTTCCGCGTCACGCTCGGTCCGCAGGTGCAGACTCTGACTCGGGCGATGACCGCGATCCTGTGCAAGGGGCTCGACGGCGCGAAACCGGAAACCGTGCTCGATGTTCCCCAGGATTTTGTCCCCCGTATCGTCGGCGGCCAACTGGTCCGGCTCCGAAGTCAGACGGTGTATTACATCCTGACGCGGATGAAGAGCGTCGCCAAGGTCTGGCTCAATCGGGAGCGCCAGCAGATGTAGCTCGGCTTTGGCGTTGGCCTACCAGGCAGTCCCAAGGCGCGGGTCACGCGCCCTGGGGTTGATTGCGGCTCAAATACCGCGCGATCGGGTGAACGCTCGATCAGGCTTTGACTTTGCGGAGGAGCGTGATGCGGCCGATCGGAAGCCACTCGGAGACCAGGATGTCCCCATTCTGCAGGAAGATCGCGTCGTGGGGGGTGATGAACTCACCCGGAGTGAATTCCGGACGCTTCTGCGAGCGGCGTGAGCCGACCTTGCCATTATTCGCAATGCCGTCGCCCAACTGTGCGACCACCGTGTAGTCGCGGTCGAGGATGCAGACCTGGCTGTCTAGATCGGGGCAGACCATCAAGTCCCCGCGGGTGTGAAAGTGGCAGGGCATGCGCATCTTGGTCTCGTCCTTCACGGTGCGGAGATGCTGTCCGTCGAGGGAATAAACTTGGATCCGGCGGTTGCCGCGATCGGCGATCACCAGCACGGGTTTGGGTCCGCGGGTATCGACCCACTGGCCATGGGGACTGTTGAGTTCATTGTCGCCTTTGCCCGGCTTTGAGATTTCTCCGAGGAAATCACCCTTCGCCGAATAGCGCATCATGTGGTGGGAGCCGTAGCCATCGCCGACGTAGAAGTCGCCGTTGGGAGCAAAGGCCACGTTGGTCGGAACGAAGTTAATCGGTTTCTCCGCATAGAGCGGATTTTCCTTGGGATACCCATGCGACCAGAGAACCTCACCCTTGAGGGAAGTCTTGACGACTTTGCAGCGTGTCGTGTCGCAATGGTACAGGATTTCCGAGCCTCCCTCCTTGCGGATGTCCAAGCCGTGAGCGCCGCCGCGGAATTCCTCGCCGAATGCGCGAACGAATTTGCCGGTCGGGTCGAATACAGAGATCGCCTCGGGGCGCATGCTCGAGGGGTGCACCGTCTGGGAAACGTAGATGAAGCCTTGGCTATCCTGGCAGAGGCCATGGGTGTCACCCCAGACCATGCCCGCCGGGGCTTGGAGCCAGTCGTGGATGCACTCAAACCTATGGGCGCCGCTACCGACGATGGGGTGCGGAGAGCTTGCGGCGGCGGCGCGCACGAAGGGAGCGGGGATGGAACTGACGGCAGCGGTGGCGGCGAGTTGAGTGAGGAACGTTCGACGGGATTGCATGTTCGCGGGTGGGAGTTGGGCGGCGGGCCGGAATCGCGTGTGACCAGGGGAGTCGCACGCGGTCCGACGGGAAATGGTGCCGTCGCCATGGGAAGAGTGCGCGAAGGCGGTCTTCTTTGGCAACTCCGCGATTCGCCGGCCTGCGATACGGATGGGTCTCACGGCGTGGCGGGATCGATGGACCGGAGTGAAGAGCGATTGATTCCCGCCGGAGCCTCTGATTGTTTCCGCGTTGTCCGACAGCTTTTCTCTCTCTCATGGATCCCCTGAAAAAGTACATCGAAACCGCGGCCCAGGTCATTGGTTCACGCACCCCCGCAGAAGTGGCTTATGACAATGAGGTGTTGCGCTGGCTGCACATTACCAAGGACATACGTTCGGCACTGAACAAAGCCAACGAAAAGTTTCCGGCTGAGTCGCTTGAGATCGCGGACGATCAGTTGCCGGATGTCGAAGCCCGCTACGAGTACATCCGGGGACACGAGCAGATTGTGCGGCGCTTGAAGCGTTGAGTTCCGCGACCCGCCTTTTCCCGTGCACGGCTTGTTCCTCCCGTGACCACACCCTCGGATTGCCGCCACTGCGGGGTGTGCTGCTTTTCCGACTCAGAGTTGTACGTTCGACTCCTGGGTGACGACTGGGAGTTTTTGGGCGAGTCCGCAAGCGAGGTGGCTCATTTTATTGGCAATCGGGCTTACATGCGAATGCGCGATGGCCACTGTGTGGCCTTGCAGCGGATCGATGGACCGGACGGCCAGCGCCTCTTCCACTGCTCAATTTACGAGAAGCGTCCGACGCTTTGCCGCGAGCTCGCCCGGGGTTCGCCCGAGTGTGACGCGGACCTTGAGCTAAAGGCGGAGCGGGTCGCGCGCCTCGGTGCCGATCGTCCTCGTCCCGCCTAGATCGTTCCTGCTGGCGCCGCGCTATCCGCCCAGACGATCAACCACCCGCTCTCTTGGTCGACGTAGACCAGGGTGGAACCCAAGGCGTCGG
>Ga0154020_10009059_pt1 | contig 11486 bp, 6 predicted proteins | sample Klosneuvirus_201_FD_109709 | JGI IMG/M metagenome (GOLD analysis project Ga0154020, IMG submission 109709) | Active sludge microbial communities from wastewater, Klosterneuburg, Austria - Klosneuvirus_20160825_MG | ecosystem: Engineered > WWTP > Aerobic digester > Activated sludge | place... | reverse complement strand
TCCAGTCGGCCTGGATCCGGTACCTGCACCGCGTCCCGGCAAACCGCGCCGTCATCGGGCCCGATAGCGATCTCGCCGAGTTCCTGTTCGGCAGCGAGCGCAACGCGCTGGCCCCGCTCCGGAAACCCTTGCACGACCTGCAGGCGGGGCGCTGCTTCTATTGCGGCGGGCGGATCGCAGCAGGAGGCGACGTGGACCACTTCATCCCCTGGTCCCGCTATACCCGGGATCTCGGGCACAACTTCGTGCTCGCCCACTCCAGGTGCAATGCCGCCAAGAGCGACCTGCTGGCGGATGTACCGCACCTCGCCGCGTGGGTCGAACGCAACGACCGTGAGAGATCGGCGCTCGAGGAGATCTTCGAGGGCGCGAAGGTCCTGCACGACGAGCCCACGACGAAGCGAGTGGCGGGATGGGCCTACGAAAACGCGGAAAGATCTGGAGCGATGGTGTGGAGGGCTGGTGAAGTCACACCTCGGGCTCTCGCAGGGAATTGGCGCACGTACATTTCCTGATCGTTCTAGCGAGACTTGATTCTCGTGTCCACGCCGAACCCTTAGTCGCCAAGTCGAGCGATCAATACCCGCATGGCCCGCTCGGAAGCAACGACGATCAGCTTCATTGTCGCCCGCGTCGCCCCCACGAAAAGCTTCCTGGTTTCAATCTCCCCCAGCCCCTCGAAATCCACCTCCGTCATCACCACGCAAGGCGCGCACCGCCCCTTGAACCGGTAAACGGAGTCGATCAGCACCTCACCGTCCGTAACGACCGGCCGCCCCTCCCCGTCGTAAGCCCCGGTGAAGCGCCTGAGCGAATGCGCGCCCAGCCGGTCGTAGGCCTGCAGCAGCGAGCCCTCCCGCCCCCGGAAGCTCACCACCGCGATCATGTCCTTGCGAAAGCCGGCCGCGATGCCCAGGTCGATCGCCTCCCGCGTCTTCTCCAGCAGCCCCTTCGAATCCGAGTAGGCCAGGAACTCTACCTCCGACCCGTCGATGGGCGAGCCCGCCTCCACTGGCCGGTCCAGGGTGAGCAGGCGGTTCAGGTTCGCGAGGATGTCCCGCGGGCTGCGGTAGTTGGTGTCGGCGTGCCGCACCGTCCAGCCGGGCAGCGCCACGGGCGGGCGTAGAGGTTCTGCATCGGGTTCTCGAGCCACTAGGCGCGCGCGCCGAGCTTCATCCAATGACTTGCGGTGACGGCAGTATTCTCGGGTCGAACCAGTAACAGTTTAGTAACGGCATCGACTTGGGTGATCACCTGATGTTAGGGCTCACGCGCAAGCGATGATCGAGAAGTTCTTCCGCAGACGATTTTGCGGGCCCTCGAAGGATCTAGCTAAAAGGCTAGATCCTTTTGGTCTTTGGTGCCTCGATTTTAAGCGGGATTCTTCCAAGTATTCATCACCCAGCTGTCCCAATCTGCGGGTGCGACATGGCCGCGTGTGATGTGCATCGTGCGCCTAGATAGTTGATCCGGTCGGCGGGAATGCAGGCATTGGCACCTTGGCTTCAACGCGCCTCTATCTGCAGCCTACCATCCCCGAGAAACCTGGTAGCATTTCAGTCAATCTCTTTGTTAGCCCAATGCCTCCAATTCCAATTATTGACCTGTTCGCTGGCCCGGGAGGCTTGGGGGAGGGCTTTTCCGCAGTGACCGACAAGAAGGGTCGCAAGCCCTTCAAGATAGGCTTGTCAATTGAAATGGACCCCGTCGCCCATCAGACTCTTTCGCTGCGTGCGGCATACAGACACCTAGTATCGCCGACTGCAAGGAATCTATATCTCGACTTCATCCAAGGCAATGCCAAGTACAGCGACTTTACTCAGCATCGTGCGGCTTCAAGTGCACTCGGCGTCGCAGCTCAAGAAGCACGTCAAGCTGAGCTGGGCAAAATAGACAACGCTACTGTCGATCAGTGGATCAAGGGTGCGCTTGGCCAAAGAGACGATTGGGTTCTCATAGGCGGACCGCCATGCCAAGCGTACTCACTGGCCGGACGCTCGCGACGCACCAAAGATCAATCGTTTGGGCAAGACGAGAAGCACCTTCTCTATCGCCAGTATCTGCGAATCATCAGGCAGTTCGCGCCTGCGATTTTTGTTATGGAAAATGTGAAGGGAATCCTTTCGTCCAAGCACTCCGGAAACCTGATTTTCGAACGAATCATTTCGGAGTTGTCTCGCCCGCGTTTGAACCTCGAGTATGAAATCCGCTCTTTCGTATGCAGTCCCGGATTCGCCGGCAATTTGCCTAGAGATTTCGTAATCCGGGCAGAACAATTCGGGATTCCTCAGACTCGGCATCGAGTCGTTCTGCTGGGAATTCGGAAGGACTATTCAGGTGAAGAAGTGCGTCTGCTGCGGCCGCATGGGACTGAAGTTTCAGTTGCAGAAATGCTCGCGGAAATGCCGCGAGTACGAAGTCGCATATCCAAGAATGACAATTTCCAAGACTGGCACGCCACCTTCACTGGCACCCTAAAGATGTTGCGAGGCTGGAAGAGTGATCACAGGGCGGCCATTGAGCAGGTGATCGAAGTATCGGCGAAAGCCGCATTGTCATTAGAGGGCAGTGCCGCTACCCCCGCCGCCAAAGTATTGCGGTCAAGTACGCATCTTCATAAAGCGCTGAGAGCATGGATTGGGCGCGATGCTCCGCAAACCATCTGTCAACACAGTCCGCGTGGACACATGGGCTCTGATCTCCAGCGTTACTTATTCGCCTCTTCTTTCGCTGACATTGCGGGGCATTCGCCGAAACTTCGGGATTTTCCCGATCGGTTGCTGCCTGACCATGCCAACGCCCGCGATGAAGCGCCGCCAAATGTCGATCGCTTCCGCGTACAACTGGCCAGCCGGCCATCTAGCACAGTCGTTTCGCACATTTCAAAGGATGGTCACTACTACATTCACCCTGATCCCGCGCAATGCCGCAGCCTGACCGTTAGGGAAGCTGCCCGCCTGCAAACGTTTCCCGACAACTACTTCTTCATGGGTAAACAGACGGATCAATATGCGCAGGTCGGAAATGCCGTGCCTCCCTATCTGGCCATACAGCTAGGTGAAGTAGTGAATGAAGTCATGACACGCGGTCGCAGAGGCTAGTTGATTGCCAATTTTGCTCCGAGCGTTTGAGCTGCGAGCGCAACTATCCCAAGACTCCTGACCTCTTGGAACCGGTCAACCAACGAGAGATTGCCTTTGCGAGCTTTGCCCGCGACGCCATCGGTCGAGTCGCGCACTCCCAGACGACCAAGACACGCCATCCAAGAGCTTGCAGATTTGTCGATGCAATGCGATCGCGCCGCGCGTTGGCGGTGAGCTTTTCATCCCAGAATTGGGCATTGGTCGCCGGCATATGGAAATACTCACAACCTTCGTGCCGGTGCCAAAAGCAACCGTGAACAAAGATGACTGCCTGGTACTTCGGTAACGTCAAATCTGGTTTCCCTGGCAAGTCGCCCCGATGCAGCCGATAGCGAAAGCCCTGTTCGTGCAGCAACGCGCGGACAATTTGCTCAGGCTTGGTGTCTTTGCCGCGAATACCGGCCATCATGGCGCTTCGCCGCTGTGGGGAAACCACGTCCATTCAATACACCCAGGTCGACGCAGCGTGGCTAGCGGGCTGCCCATGCTGTCGCGCGATCATCAATTCCGCGACTATCAATTTGGAGTGTGTCTAAAGCCCTCTTCCTCACAGAACTTGCGGATTTCGAGCAGTCTTCGCCAATCCCTCTCGGCATTGATGCGCGTAAATCCCTGGACAGTACTCGCCTTGGTAACCAAGTTACGATCAGGCCCGGTAAGGTAGTCATCAACCTTGGACCAATCCAATACTGCCTTCCAGTACCCTGCAGTTACAAGATCAAGCACCTCCTTTTGAAGGGCAATCCCGTCATCTTGCGCGCCCTGCTTACGTCCTTCTGACTTTGCCTTCCTGAATAGCTCCTGACTCACCAGCCACTTTTCCAGTACAGCCGGGTTTGCAATCGCAATTTGCCGTACTCTTTCCCAACACGATTCCTTCTTGGACCACTCTCCCACGTTTGTCATGCCAGTAGGTGGATTGAGAATGGCCTTCTGAACGGCAATTGCACACTCGCGGATACACTTCTCCAAGCTATTGTCGATGCCCTGTTGCGACCAAACCCTTCCGAGGTCGAGCTCCTTTCCTCTTGAGCGACAGTACTGGAGCATAAGAGCAAGGGAGTACGAAACAATTTGCGGTCTGTAATCGCCTTCATACCAAACTCCGCGGCCATCAGAAACAACGCCTTCCGCCTGCTTCCACAAGATCGCCATTGCGACAATATGTTGATAGTAGGTGTCTCCGAAATTGGGGCTGATTGAAGTCCAATAATCACTTTCAGACACATCGGCATGGGAGCTGCTGAATTGCGCTGCAAACTTTGTAAAGTTCTTTTGCGCACCCAGACTCACCCAATGGGGCTTTTCGCGCCAAGTACTGTCATATTTTGCGAGCTCAGTTTTGTTGATGACTTGAGCGCCGGGGTATTCCAGATCAAAGGCATCTTTCTTCGACTTGGAAAGATATAGCCGCTCGTTCTGGAATTGCCCCCTGGATCGCTCGTAAAACCACTTGCTCTGGACCCTCGCACTTGCCTTCGCCGGAACCTGCAGGCGGCGCGAAATCTCTTCCATCTTTACGTGGAATGGATGATTGGCGAAAAAGTCAGCGACAGCAACCTTGTTCTGGGTGTTTGCAAACTGGGCGATCTTCGGAATTAGATCGTGGGCATCCTCCGGATTCACTTCCGTCAGCTTCATTTGTACCGTCACGCCAGTCAACGGAAGACGGTCCTTTTTTCGAGCATTGAGGACACTTGCAGTTGTCTGTCCACCATTGACTATCTGAAAGTCCACAAGCCCAGTTATCACATTCCTTCCATCAACCTCCTCTACAACAACGCTTGCCGCAGTCGCTGCAATACCGTTGTTGTAGGCGAAGAAGAGCGACGGCACGTCCTGAATTGTCGAACGAATCCCCTTATTAACTCCGCCTTTCATTCCGAGAAAGGATCGGACGTTTCCCTCTAGTAATCTGCTGCCAAATCGCTCGAATAGATCAGCTAGCAGTCTGCCTTCAATAACGCACAAGTACGACGTAAGCTTGTCGGAGCTTGAAGCTTGAATGCACGGGATGCCATTGGAGTCGAAGTCAGCCAAGCTGATTTCGACCGCCTCCCGTTCCCTTGATGATTCGTAAATGGCCTTTAAGCGCGCGAGGTCCCACACATGCCTCTCAACTGGAATGCCCGCGACGTGCCCGAAAAGCTCTTCCTTGAATTTCTGACTCAGGGGTTGATTCGAGAGAATATGCAGGCGAATACGGGAAATCTTCCCACCCGGCGCATGCAGAATGCTCGCAAGCTCATAGGCTGGGTTCGCCTCCGCTATTCGCTCCTCAAGGTTTGCCTCGATCGACTCGAAAATGAAGCTTTCCAGCCAACCCGAAAGTTGCTTTACCGTCGACGAAGTAAGTGTCTCCAGCTCCTCTTCGTCCTTCCACTTCCCGATAATCAGTCCAACTGTTCCATCGGACTCATCAAGAGTCGTGAACCCGTGAATCCTGAATTGTTTGCCCTTGGTTCCCTGCCCCGAATACTCAACCGGTACATATTCTCCGAATGCCGGGTCTTCTTCGAGTCGCTCCGCAACTTCAGCCACGAACGCCATCGTGTCGACGAGGTTCATGGATGCGGCACGCCTCATAACGATCTGCCGAAATTCCTTTAGGAATGCCAAATCACTCAGCATTTTCCCCACCCTCTACCTTGAAGGCACCAATGGAATCCAATGTGATCGCGTAGGAAGCACTCTCGATTCCTGCTGGAACCACATTGGGGACGAGTCGCGGGAAATCGCGTCGGACATAGAATGTTGACCAAGACATATCTTCAAAGAGAACCGTGTCGTAAAACTCATGCTCGACATATCCCGCCTCGAGCAAGCGCTCCCGGAAGTGTCTCAGCACCTCTGGATTGGGAACTATGAATTCTTCAATCCGGGTGACGAGGCCGTTGAGACTTATCGCGCCATGCTCTCCTGGAGAGGCTTGTCTTAGCACCATTACCAACAGAGACATTGGAACGCTTGCGTCCAACTGGTTCAGCGATGAGATGGAAACGGCGTCAACGCCAGGGCCAATTGCCTTTACCTCAATCGCGAGGTCCGAAAAGAGAAAGTCTTGCTCTCCTCTAATCGGCCCTTTCCAGCCAATTACGATTTCCGCCTGACCTCTCTTTCCGTCCTTTAGCATGTCTTCTAGGACGAGCAATTCTGCGACCAATCCCTTGATCTGGTAGATCTGCAGTAGGCCATTTGCTCCCTGAAGAAAAAGTCGCCTCCACAGATTGAGCCGATCTCGAAAGAGCGAAATTAGCTCCTTTTCGTCCCCTACCCCGTTTGCAGTGTCAACGAGATCCTGGCATAGACGGCCAAACACGGGCTCAAGGCCCAACTGCCTGAGTCTCAATGCCATCAACCAAGATCCATCTTGGCGTTGCTGCCGGAAATAATCGAGCGAGGACGATTCGAGTTCTACGTTTGGAGGTCGTAAATGAACACCAATTGCCAAGATCACAAACGACGATGCATCAATGCCAGCGTAAACGTCGAAGCTGGCTTCGGGATCAATTCGCAATAGTCGGAAGCCATTCGGTGCAAGGGGATGATCCCGTACGTATTGAAGCGCCTCCTTCCAGAGATCCTCAATCCTCGTCGTCATCTTCCTCATCCTCAATAAGTCCCATGCCTCGAAGCGCAACCTTATTGAGGCGGTAGGAAACCATCTCTTCTTGGCCACCGCCGAAATTTGGAAATGAGAGTCCGATTGCAACAAGGGTCTCTGATCCAACTTCGCTTATGTCCATCATTCGATGTTCCCGCTTTGAACCCACCTTCGCGTTCTGGGGTTCAATGAGGTGAATGGTTAGCAAAGGCCTCTTCCGCATTTGCCGGTATGCGTAGCCAGGAACAGCTGTGCCCAAATCCGGGTTGCTTGCACGCTCCTCATCCCATCTCTTTCGAACACTCTTAATCTCGTCATCCTGAAGCCCCACTGATTCGTCGCTACTTTCGCCAACACGTTGCTTGTTTATCTTCAAATAATCCGCGCCCTTCGGGACCTTTTCGAACTGCCGCATGCGCCCCCGGATTTCTCGCAGGACTCCGTCTGCACCGCGAATCTGAAAAGTTCGCAGCTGTGTCCCTTCCCCTTGGGGCAAGCATACGTCCCAGAACTTTAGGCACTCCACAGGATTGCCTCCTATGAAGGCAAGTAACGGGCGCTCATTGCCCGTGAGTTCCGGTATGAACGCCATGTTCATATTTGAGATCTCGAGCCGACGAAGGAAACTCGCAATCGTTGTTGCTGGCACGTCGCTCCAAATGAGCTTATTGCCGTGTACAGGGGGTGGCGCGAGGCCGTTTAGGAACTCGCTAGCGATCAAAACATTACTAGTGTTTGCACCTGGCTTTTTCGGAAGGAATGGCGTTTCCGTTCCTAGCGCGCTGAACGACACCGCGACTTGCACTTCCTGTGCATTACGCATCTTGTTCATTGCCGTAACTATCATTGCGTCCGGATGCGCCTTGACCCTCATCCCAAACCTGCTGGGAGGCTGCCTGTTGGCATGCATCCTCCGTATGTCCATCCGCAATTCGGCAATTACTTCCGCTATATGCGCGAACCAGTCTTGGACGTCAGGATCCATCCATACCCGACATAGATCCTCGTAGCCTTGCCTGTAACCAAACCAGCGTCCCATTTGGAGGAGCGTGTCATACGCCTTCGAATTCCGATAAAAGTAACTGACGCACAACCCTTCGAGCGTCAGCCCTCGCGAGAGGGTAAGGCCGCCGACAGCGACTATCCGCCTGCCCTTTTCGGAGGTCTTGTAGGCCTGGAAATTCAGCCGATCTGTTTCCTCACTTTTTTGGTTAATCGTTACGACCTTTATAGATGCAACTGAATCGTACAGTGCAATTCTGATTTGCTTCCATGAATACTCATTTCCCTGGAAATGTTCATCCCATGTCTGATGAAGTTGCACCAATCGCTCGTGCTTCGCCCAGAGATCATCATCAGCCAGATACTGCTTCACCTCTTCAATCAGCACATAGAGAAAGTGCTTGATCACCGTGGACAGCCGTCCCTGGACATCAGTAAAGCGCGTGACATTTACCAGCATCGAGCGATGCCGCATTGGCTCTTTGCGGAGATCTCGAATAGCGCACGAAATCAGAAACGTCCGCAGTGCCTCCTCTAACGATAGGGGCAACTCCGAGATCAAGAGATCCTTCTTATGCTTGTAGGGAAAGACACTGTCGGCATCGTCGATGTCTACCAACTGGTGACCATTTGAACCCGTTTCAGCGAATATGCTCGTGGCCCCGATGTAGTTTGAAGGCGTATTCAGGCAGTAAACAAAGTTCGATGGAAACAAATCGTCGTTGTCGGGATTGATGAAGACATTTGCGAATGGCGTTGCCGTATACGCAACGTATGTGGACCTCCGGAACCGTTTGAACACCTCCCGAATCATTTTATTGATCGTCGCGGGATCCTCATCCTTCTTGGCATTTACCGAAGCGTTGTCAGCCTCGTCATCAATCAAGAGAAGGGGAAGGTCGAGCTGATGCGCACCTCTTCTCATCTGAGAATCAAGAAAGGAAATCAAGTTTCCCAAGGGGGACTTGTTCTTCTTCATCACGAGCAAAACGGCCTCATTGATGTTTTCAAGAGGTATGCCACCCAATGCTCGGTTATTCGCCGTCAAGAAATCCGAATCGATGGATGTAAGTACATTGGGAATAGCCGGACGAAATCTCCCAGCACCGATTGGCCTCTGGTCTCTGCCGCCGTCCAGAATGCCGCGACTGTCCCTGCCTACAAAGCCCTCATCTAGTCTTTCCTGAGTCTGCCCACGAAGTTCTTCGATCATTCCCGTAAGAAGGACAATGAATTTGTAGCCGGCGTCAGCTGCTTTGTTGATCAAGCCGCAGTAGCTTGCTGTCTTCCCTGACTGAACATCGCCCATTACGAGCCCCTTAATTTTCCACTCGTGGGCATTTGCGGGATTGCCGCATTCGTTCAGGATGTTGTCCGTATCCTCGTCTAGGACTCGAATCACCTCCAGTCCAAATCCACTCGCTTTCAACTGATTGACGTACGCGTTCCAATAACTCCACTTGTTTGTGGCTTTGATTTCTTCGAGCCAGGGTTCTTGGTCGCCACCGTGCAGGCCCTGCCCCGGCATCATGCTGACGCCAATGGTGGCTTCGAGTTGCTTACGAATTTTGTCGAGAGTGGCTGCATCAATTCCAAGTGTCACCTTAGGGAGCAAACCAATGACCTCATTCAGGAGCTCATCGGTTAGTTCCCTAGTTCCGATAATTCCAACGGCGATCAGAAACGGGTCACTAGTCATTTTCAAGTTCCTCACGAAGCTTGGGATGGTGCTGTGGATACCTGACGAGCGGATCAATATTGAGAACTTGGTCTATACCTAGGCCGGTAATCTCTAGCAAGTTTGTGGCGATCTCTATGAGGCTATCCAGCAACTCTTGGTCATCCAGCACACGATGGTCGGCGCACATATCCGCGTAAATTGAATCTAGAGGCAACGAGTCTCCGAATAGGCTCAAAAGCATTTGGAAATATCGCTGATCGGCCTCGCGTAGTTTTGCCCAAAGGGACTGGACCACAGGATGTTCAAGATTGAGCTCGTACCGAAACGCTCCGTGTTTTGGTTCATTCCGCAACCAAAGTGGAACAAATTCCTTAGGCGACTGCTTTCGCCCGGGATACGTCACTGTTTTCTTGCTAGTGCCGGCAAAGTGCGGAATGAGCTCCTTCAACCTGGACCTAATCACGTCGGGCGGGTAGGCCATTGATTTCTTGATATCCAAGGCCCAGAGATCGTCGAAGGAATTAGGTATATCGACTTGGACCCTAGTGAGCTTGTAGAACTCTTCCTTTGGCACAAGTTTGAACCACGTGCCCCAGACAATTAGCCGTCTGTTTCGATAGACATAGAACCCTTGGGTGCCGCGCAATCCCTCTCGCCCTCCAGCGAGATTGATTTCGTCAATAGAGAGGTGACTTACCGCTGGCAGAATGTAGGGCAATACTTGAACGTCGCCTCTCTCATGCCGAATTACTTGACCTTCCAAGGGTTGCCGGAAGCTATTGGCTCGTAGGAAAGGGTCACGGGGTGGAATCCGCAGGCCGTTAACCTCAATTGCAACTTGCCTGGTGTCATCTTCACGATGCGAGAATCTGTGAAACACCAAGGCAAGATGGTCAAAAAGGGGGGCGAGCTTCGTTGTCATTTCAGACTGCGGATTAGCCGCACCCGCAGTAAGTCGATCAAGGCTCTGCCAAACGACAAGCGTTCCTGCCTCCATATCTCTTAAGCGCCCGAAAAGCGGGAGCAACTCGAGATCTCTTGCGTCAGGTACTACGACAAGCCACCGCCCCGAGCTTTGAACTACCTCAAGGTCCCAACGTCTGGCGCTCGTGACACCGTTCTTCTTGCTGGCGACGGTAAGTTGTCTGCACTGGGATAGGGAAGCCGTCTTTAAGCCCAGGCCAAATCTCCCTAAGTCCGCTAGATCTCTGACATCGGTTGGATTGTTGCTGCCGTGCCTCATGGCATTGGTCAGCTCATCTGGGGTCATCCCATTGCCATTGTCCAGAATTGCAACAAAGGGTTCGTCCGATGCGTCGTACTTGATTTCGATGTGACCCGCCTTGGCAGAAATGCTGTTATCAATCAAATCTGCAATTGCCGCTTCGGCGGAGTAGCCAACCGCTCGCATTGCCTCAATTAGCGCGATGGGATTGGGTATTACCTCTATCGTCTCCAATGCCTCCCCCACTTCCGTTAAATAGCCGTGGCTTACTTGTGACCATTATTCTAGTCGGAAGCCGGTCTGCCCAGACCAAGTAAGTGTTGGGGGAGGAAGTTTGCAGAACGTGCCCACAATTGCAGGCCTTAGGGAATCTGGCTGCCAAGCACTCGAGATACTTGACTCCGAAAAGGGGACGCAATTCTATTGCTGTCCGGCTCCTCTTTTCGGGGTAAAAGGCGCAAAAGAGGAGGCTCCGGCAAATACGGCTTCTTTGATTGTCTGTGGGAAGGAAATGCCATTCAGACGAAACTCGCGCGAAGGCCTTCCGACCAAATTCGCGCAAGTCAGATAGCGGACAACTAAGGCGGATTCCTTACTCTACAATTTGGGACTATTGCGGCTGTGAGCATCGGCATCGAGGCGATCCATCCCGGCAAGTTCCTGGCCGAGGCGCTCGCGGAACTGGGAGTTTCGCAGGCTCAGTTCGCACGCGCGATCGGCGTGTCGGCCATGCGGGTCTCGCACGTGGTGACGGGATCGCGCCCCGTGACCGCGGAACTCGCGCTCCTCTTCGGCAAGGCATTCGGCCAGGCACCGCAGTACTGGCTCAAC
>Ga0154020_10009058_pt1 | contig 11487 bp, 9 predicted proteins | sample Klosneuvirus_201_FD_109709 | JGI IMG/M metagenome (GOLD analysis project Ga0154020, IMG submission 109709) | Active sludge microbial communities from wastewater, Klosterneuburg, Austria - Klosneuvirus_20160825_MG | ecosystem: Engineered > WWTP > Aerobic digester > Activated sludge | place... | reverse complement strand
GAGGGCATTCTTCGCCTCAACCGCAAGTGGTGCAAGACACTTGTGCGTAATGGCGTTGCCGATTTGCTGGTAGATTTGTCGTGTCTCACGCGAGAAACTACTCGCCCCATCGCCCTCAGTCCATGATGGCCAATGAAATCCAATGAGTCCTTTCGCTTGCGGGTTTTCCCGTGCAATATCGTAGTAGTTCCGCGCGCGAAGGACCATCTGCGCTTGCGTCGTGTTGGAGCCGTGTGGAATCCACGCATCTATGACATAGATGCGTTCTTTGTCCGGGGCTATTGCGTTGATGATGGCTTCCATCGATTGGAACGTGGGATCGTTTTGCGGATAGTCAACACCATAGCGGTGACTTGAGACTGCATCGAGAGGATAGGGTTGACCGTTTCCACAATAATTCGCAGTGAGGAGTTGATTGAGTGAGGTTAACGTCTTTACGAACGAAAAGGAACCTTTCATGAGGTCGTGCACAGTCTGTAAATCGGAGCACGGCACACCATTCGAGGTCGGCTCATCGATGGGATAGAGGTATGCAGCAATCGCCGCAATTTGTGGTTCCTTGCCGGCAATCGCATTTTGCCAACGTTGAGCGTGATCAGATCGCAATACGAACGGCCCTATGCCACCAGGCCCAAGCGCTTGAAAGAGGGGTCCTGACGCAATGACAATCGCGCGCATGTCGTTTGCCATCATTTCTGCAGTCCACTTGCGGTCCGACCAGCGCGGATCTTCCACATCTATCGTGCACAAGTTCATGAATGGTCTCGTCTCGCGGATCGATGCCACGTCCGGGCACGCGCCCGTAAAACCGAAATACTGCAGATTTCCAGGAGCGGGTAGGGCGAGTTCTTGAGAGGATTGCGTTTGGACGTTCGCTTTGGGTGCGCGCTTGTACTCTTCAAGCTCAGTTGTTATTGAACCCCCAAGACCAAAAATGCGTTCTTGAGTCGATGGTGCTACCGGTGCAGGCGGAGTCACTTCTTGCGCTCCTGCACCAACAGTCGTCGCGAGCACGAGTGCTGCGAGTCCCGATTGTACGTGCTTGCGTATCGTTCGCAATCCCATTTATCGCTCGGGGTCCGCTATGCGTATTTAACGTTGTAGCCTAGAATCTGCTATTTTTCCTCGTGGCTGTCCGTTCTCATTCTCTCACCGTCGGAGCATTTCTCGATCCCACCCCATAACCTTTTAAATCCCTGGCTGATTCTTCACACCCTAATGGCACCTACCGCGCAACCAGCGCCGGCGGAATTCCTCAGCGAAATCGTCGCCTTCGCACAGCAGAAGGGTTTCGTGTGGGGTCCTGCTCCCGAGATCTACGGTGGCCTGTCTGGATTCTACGATTACGGACCGCTTGGGAAACTTCTTAAGAACAATGTTGAGGACGCGATTCGTAGAACCTTCCAAGTGAACGACTTGTGGGAAGTCGAGTGCCCCACGGTCTTGCCCGCAAAAGTGTGGGAAGCATCCGGTCACCTTGGCGGCTTCACTGATCCACTTATCGTTTGCTCAAAATGTAAAGCGAATTTCCGTGTTGACAAACTCCTTGAGGAACTTTATCCTGACGAGCACGTGAAGACGGAAGACCAGCTCGCGTTCATCAATCAAAAAGATATCACGTGCCCGAGTTGCCAGTCCCCGTTCATTAAAGAGATCAAGAAGCACTCCCTCATGCTGCGTACAACCGTCGGTCGCGACGCGGAAGCGTACAACCGCCCAGAAACGGCGACTGCAACATACCTTCCCTTCCCACGCTACTTCGATTTTTTCAGAAAGAAATTACCTTTTGGCGTCTTTCAGATTGGTAAGGCGTACCGCAACGAGATCTCCCCGCGTATGTTTATCTGCCGCATGCGTGAGTTCACGCAAGCCGAAGGCCAAATCTTCATCTTTGAGGATCAAAAGAACACGTACGAGATCCCCGATGCTGCGCTCGCGACAGAAATGCCGTTATGGAGCTATCAAGATCAAGACGCGCACCATCAACCAAAGATGATGACGCTCGCCGACGCCATTGAACAGAAGGTGTTCAAGAACCGCGCGTACGCGTTCACCGTCTGGCTTGCGTACAAGGTGTATCTCACTGCCGGAATCGATCCAGCACGCATCCGCTTGCGCCAGCACGCACTCGATGAGCGCGCGTTCTACGCGGACGATGCGTGGGATATCGAAGTCAAGCTCAACAGCTTCGGCTGGACAGAGATGTGCGGCGTGCACGACCGCACCACGTACGATCTGACGCAGCACGCGAAACATTCCGGCAAGGACCTCTCTGTTTCCGATGAGACCCACAAGAAGGAGATCCCGCATGTCTTAGAGATCGCGTTTGGAGTCGACCGCCTCGTGTTCGCACTGCTCGATAACTTCTACAACCCACAAGATGTGAAAGAAGGAAAGACGACGTTCCATATCCCAGCCAAACTCGCCCCCGTCAAGGTCGGGGTCTTCCCGCTCATGAAGAAAGACGGTATGGATGCGGTCGCGCACGCTATCTACGAGGATTTGAGTTCCGCGCTCGTGTGTCGCTATGATGCGTCCGGTTCTGTCGGTCGTCGCTACCTGCGCGCAGCGGAAGAAGGAACACCCTACTGTGTTACCATTGATTATCGCACGAAGGAAGACGGCACGGTTACGCTCCGTGACCGCGATACGGAGGCGCAAGTGCGATTATCGAAAGATACCTTGCTTACTGCGCTGCAAGGGTTGCTTGCTGGCCGCGTGCAATTCTCCGACGTCGGCGAACCCGTCTCGACGGAGAAGAAAGAGGAGTAATCCTTAAGAATCGCGACCGTTCTCCAGACCGCTTATGGCAAACATCCGTTACGTCGCACCACTTCTCACCGCTGCGTATCTCATGGTCGGTTGTGGACCAAGCAACGTCCCCGTCACGGCACGCGATTGCGGCGTCGACGCTATCGAGCTGTTTGATGCTCCGATGGGCATGAAGACCCTCGCGTACGATCACAACGGTGATGGGGTTATGGATGAAGCGCTCCGTGTTGCGATTGCAAAACGTAGCCCAGTCACCGCAGATGTTCTGAGTGCCCTTCCCGCGAAAAGCTGGCAGCACTACCTTGCCGCGGGGACCCAGGAAAGCTCTGCGTGCTGGTCGACCGGTCGCGCGCGCGAACTCACCTCGCACGTGCTCTCAGGTATTGATCAATTGTTGCAGCGCGGGGAGTAGTGCGCATTCTCAAGGCTAAGGGGTCACTTTCACAAGCGATCCCGCGACAAGTCCGAAGAGTACGATTGTGATTCCACTCACGATGACGTAGAGCACGGTCGCGTTCGTGAGATTCTTCCCCAGTGCTGCGCGGCGCGCTAATTTATCAGAACCGTCTTCGATGCCCGTCACCATCACGGTCAAAATATACGTGATCTGCACGACGTACAATCCGACGATGGCTTGGAAGTGATACGTCGCAATACCACCTTGCCCGAACGTGGAAAGCAACGCGCTATTTGCACCGGCGCCTGCAACTGATTGCAAGTCACCAAGTTTCGAGCCGATCGTCCCCAAAATGCCGCTAATCATGGTCGTGATACCAATCACAATCCCTGCGATGACTGGTGTCAAGAAACTGATCTGCGATTTCATCCCAGAAATCACATCACCCATCAGGTCTTTCAAGCGTTCATCCACGCGATGCATCTGCTTGATGTACTCGCTGACGTTGATGACTGCTTGTGACGCGATACGCGGTCCTTTTCGACTTGATTCCACGAGTACTTTCATGCTCGAGGCGATGATGTCGCTTGGGTACTCGAGCAACGCACCATGACGAGGATCGAAGATTGCCATCTCAAGGCTCATCCCGAGTTTGGTGATGTTGCCGGTGACGAGTTCAAAGAAGCGCCCCGTCTGTGTTCCACGCAGCACATCAGCGACTTTACTAAACGCTATCTCCGCTGGTAACCCGTCGGCCAAGCGATTTCCCAGCTGAAAGAGAGCGGACGCGAATTCCTGCTCGAGTTTCATCGTGCGCTCACGAACTTCGATGATGCCTTTCGTGCGCATCGTCCAGTACATGCCACCTGCAAGACCTAAACCGAGTGGCAAGAGGAGTGACAACACGGTCGCGCCAATGCCGTTAGGTCCCGTTGTGAACGGTTCTCCTTTTTCCGGCGTGACCTCACGATAATCAAGGAGGGTGTATACTGCGCCACCGTACTCTTCGGAATCCACGTCCATCTTTGCGAATTCACCATTTGACGTCCAGCCGTAATCAACACCTGGTTGCGTGATGTGCAAAATGATGGGAAAGATAGCGAGGAGCACGAGCACCACGCCAACACCGACACACAAGGTGAATGGCGAGAAGCGTAACTCATCTTTGCCACCAAGTGGGATGCGAAAATCCGCCAATCGACCAAGCGACGGATCGCGCTCGGTGATGTCGATCGTGCCATAGCCCGTCGGTCGCATGCTGAGGATTGATTTCGCAAGGAAATACACCCCAACCGGCAGCGCGACATTGTACACGAGTGCCATGTGATACCAGCGCACTTCAGGAATGAAATTCACCATCAACGGTAAAATGACGAGGCCGAGAATGGGCAAGATGATACCGAGCATGTGGAGGGTGGTGAGTGGTGACTTCAAGCCGTGCGCGAAGTGCAGCATCTTCTCATACGTTTCGTCCAGCATGACGCTCAAGGATTTGTCGAGGAGTTCTAAGCGGCGTGTTTCACTCGCTTCAAGCAAACTCCCTTCGATTAAGTGCATGCTCTCAAGGAACTCCGGGCTCCACTCGCGCCATTGATCAAGATACTCATCAAGCGATTCCTGTACACTTCCATGCCGTTGCGTCTCAAGATCCCACAAGACCTTCTTCAAATCAAGCGCGAGTGGCGGCGCGAGGTGTTCGGCTGCAAAATCCACAGCTAATTCCAGATTACTTGTGTGGCGCATATACGTGACGATGTAAAACGTGCACAAGACCATCTGGTTGCTTGCGCGCATGCGCCAATCGTTCGCGAGCACGTACGGCAATCGCTGCAAGGGAATGATGATGGCGAGTCCAGCGAGTACGCCAAACCCGAGGACGAACGAACTTCCGTACGCTGCACTCCCTTCAACAAGACTCCCGTACACGACTGGAAGGAGAAAGCCGATAATCGCGAAGAGGATCATGACCAAGAAAGGTCCGAGGAGTGAGAATGACACAACCCCTTCTGGTGTCGCGTCAAGATGGCATGTGCGCAGTGCTGCGATGAGTTTCGGACGATCTTTTGGATCGGGCGATACCGGCATCACGCGCGCGCTGATTGCACACGCGCGCTCGTACAAATCCAAGCGTCGCGGGCGATACTGTTCCTTGAAATCCTTGTACTCGCTTGAACTCACGTCGGGGGAATCAGGCGACCCCGCGGGTGCGGGTGCACCAGTGAGGCCGCTCTCGAGGCGACCGAGGTACTTGCGCGCAAGCAGATCGTCGTCACCCGTCATGCGCTCACCTGCGCCTCACGCTACGCGGGCGCTCAAGGCGAGTGTCGCGTTCTTGGCGCATCGTGCGTACCACGCGACGTTTTGCAATATCTGCCGCAAGCCACGCATCCCATTGGTCGTAGATAGCACTTGAGTCCAAGCGCCCAAGACGATCCTTCACGCGCTCACTCACTGCGTGAAACATGTCGTTTGCGCGCACAGAAAATTCTGCTTCAAGTAAGTCGGGGTCTTCTTCTTCTTTTGCAGCCTTGACGATGCGCTCTTTGATGCGCGAGCGGAGCATGACGTTCTCCCATACCGCGTCCCAGTTGCCCGCCCATTCCTTCACGCCACCAGCGATGCCTTTGAGGATATCCGAGTCACCGTTGAGCAATGCTTCGGTCGGTTCGAGCTTGTCGGTTTCCGCGTTGTACTTCATGAGATCGACAAAGCCGTTCTCACGGAGGGGATCGTCTTCCCAATCTTTACGCACTTCAGTGATGCGGGTGACGCGACGGGATTTATGCAAGCCGTCGGCGCTTCTAATCGGGTTCGCGACAACGATGATGTCGGTCGCTTTGAAGCTTGTGCGTGGAACTTCGAGGTCGTTCACGACGCGATCAAACACGCCGTAGGGTGAGTCCCCGTGAATCGTGCCTGCGACGATGTTTGCTAAAGCACCCACGCGCATTGCTTCATAGAGTGCTTTTGCTTCTTTGGAGCGTACCTCGCCGATAATCAGTGCGCTGTCGCCCAGACGCAGCGTGGTGCGGATACCTTCGTCGGCTGGGACTTCTGCGTCGCCTTTGGAGAGCGCACCAGCGACTTTCATCTGCTGGATATTATATCCCATTGCGCGCAACGCGTCAACGGGGAGTTCAAGCGTATCTTCAATTGTGATGATGCGGTACTTGCGCATGACTTCAACGAGCACCGCGCCTAAGAGTGACGACTTTCCTGCGCTACGGGTTCCCGCAATCAGCATCGTACGATTTCCGTCAATGAGAAACGAGAGGAGTCCTGCGCCAAGTGGGTCGATCATCTTGCGCTCAACGAAGAGTGCGAGCGTCCACGGCTTGTCGCGGTGGCGCCTGAACGCGTACGCGAGACCGGTTGGATTGAGTGGTGGTGCGATGACGCCAACACGCGCGTTCGTCACGCCGGGGATCACAATCTCTGTATCGAGCACCGGGTCTGCTTCGTCAAGCGGTCGGCCGCTCATGATACGTAATTTCGTCGCCCACGAGTCCGCGTCCGACACGCTTGGGTAGATGTTGGTACGACACTCGCCAAATTCCTCGTGCACGATAAAGACGGGTGCGACACCGATAGGGCTGTTCACCGTGATATCTTGCACCTTGGGATCTGCGAGGAGTACTTCAATCAAACCAAAACCGACGGTGTAGCGAATTAGGATTTGCGTGAGGTCAGCGATCTCCTCTTCGGAAAGCGTCAAGTTGCGCAGTGCCGCGAGTTCTTCCAGTAAATCACGACCCACGTTTTCAAACACTTCACGCATGCGTTGGGGATTGACGAAATCGCTCTTGTCGGGCTTGTGCTCACTTAAGATTTTACGCGCTTGATCCAACAACTCATAGCGTGCTTCGTCAAGGGTGAATTCGGGCGGGGTGATGTGATAGAGGTATTGCACATCCTCGTCCATCTGAAACAAGATGACTTCCGTGCGTCCCACGTTGTAGCTTGCGATCTCGGTCGCGCCGCGTGGCAGGGACGCCATGAGTTTCGTAAAGAGAAAATCTGGTTTGATCGTTGGGTTTAAGACACTGCGATACGGCGTTCGGTCACCAATTTTCAATCCCGCGAGGTGCGGTTCCATCAAGCGGATGAGTTCGGTTTTCTCAAGCACTTCCGCGACGTTTTCTAACAGTGTGATGTACTTGTAGCGCGCGCGGCGGTCGTTTGCGTCCGTGACGTTCTCAATAGCGATGCGCTCGCGGCGAATGGCGCGCTTGAGCATGACGAACGCGCCTGCGGGGTCGCGCTTGAGACGGCTGGAGACAATCTCGCTAATCTCCGCGTACGCGCGTGACGGGTCGATAGTTCCACCAAACGCGCCCAGGCGTGCAAGGCCGTACTCGTCTGATCGCTTAATCAGGCGACGGTACACGCTTGCGATCTCCGCAAGGAGGCGCACTTGGGGCGTATCATACTCGTAATCGCGACGTTGGGAGAAGACGAGGCGCGTCGCGGCGGGGGTTTCAATTAAGAGTTCGATGACGCGTGCCATCACGGACTCCTCATCCTCAATGCTCGGCACGACATGGAGGGCGGCCGCATCGATGCGGATGACCGCGTCGTCGCCTTGACGCTCCACTATCGCCGGCAAGAATCCTGCTGCCACGTGTTGTCCTCACCCCTCCGCATACCAGTTCCTGACGGTTTTTGCCGTCGGGAGGCCTGTGTGCGCCACCCGGGCCAAACTATTTAAATGTTCGCAGGGGAGAGGGGTGCTGGTACGACGGTGGGGCCGATGTTCTTCCGTCGATGAACGACGATGGACGAGCTCTTCCCCCCACAGGCCCAAGAACCGCCGCGAACGATGGTCCCGACGCCCGTTGGTGCGCCTGTCGCGCCGTTGAACTTGAATCAGATGTCCGGGCAGATAACGGGCATTGCGACACGCATCAAACTCTCCGAAGAGCGCTACGGCAACCTTCAAAAGCGCAATCAACTGACCGAAGAGACGCTTCTTGAACTCGAGCGCGAGATGACAGCAGAAGTACGCGCGGCATTACAGCAAGTCGCGCAATTACGTCGGCACGTGGGTGAGGTCAGCCAAAAGGTCGACGCTATCCAAGGGGAGCTCGTGGGGTTTGTGAAGCGCCATGAGTTCGCGGTGGTCGAGCGGTACATGGACTTATGGCAGCCCATGCGCTTTGTTACACGCGATGCGGCATTGCGTATCGTTGAGGATGCAGTGCGTGAGGCGCGCAAGCCTGCGCTCATTTCAGTCCCTAAAGGGACGGTGCAGTGAGTCATGCCAGAGTACGGTATGAGTGTTGGCATGAGCGCGACGGATATTCCCTTGGCGCGCATTCAGCAATTGAAGCGCCACGGTGCATCAAATAACGAGATTATCAGTGCGCTACAGCAAGAAGGATTTTCGAGCACGCAAGTCTTTGATGCGCTCTCACAGGCTGCTGTTGCGCCCGACCGACCACCGGCGGCTTTAAATAGCTCTGGAGCGGGAAGAGGACGTATGGTCGACCAGTACGGGCAACCCCCCATGTTCGCAGGCGGCGCGCAAATGCAGTCTCCGCCGTCGCAGATGTTTGGCGATCCTGGAGAGACAGAAGAGCTCATCGAGGCGATTATCGATGAGAAGTGGAACGACCTTTTGGGTGACATCAACAAGGTCATTGCGTGGAAGGACGCGACTGAATCACGCATCACGCGCATGGAACAATCCATTACAGACTTGCGCGCGGAATTCGACAAGTTGCACGGTGCAGTCATTGGGAAAGTGGGTGAGTACGACCAGCACATCCTTGATGTCGGCGCTGAGATTAAGGCGATGGAGAAAGTGTTCTCGAAGGTACTGCCGGTGTTTACGGATAACGTGGCTGAGTTGTCGCGCGTTGCTGAACAGATGAAGCAGGCGAAGAAGTAATCTTTTTGTTGTCGTTCTCGTGATGTGATACGGTGTGTGAAGTTTTGTAGGACTATTCAACTCATCCCTTGCTCAGGAAGTAGATGGAGATCGCCGCGATAAGGAATGTCACCGCGAGGCCCAAGACCTTCGGGTGCACAATGGTGTTGAGCAAGTTCGTCCCGAAATCTCCTGTTGCGGTAGATCCAGGCGTGCCGGGTTCTGCGCCGACACTGATGGTGCCGCTGTCGGGGATGCCGTCCCCGTTCGTGTCGATAGACGGTGCTGGTAGTCCTGGTTGTTGGTTCAGTGAGCTTTGGCCAAACACCGCCGCAAGACCTGCGATGGCGATAATGACACAGATAATCACGAACCACGTCTTTGTCGTATCATCATTGATGATTTTTGGGAAATCTTTGGCCGGGTCAACCCCGAACATGGTGACGAGGAACAAGATGAAGAAAATGACCACACCGAACGCAACGTACCACGGCGCGACCGTGAGAACGAGCGTTCTTGCCGGAGGTGCGACCGCCATCAAGAATGCAATGCAGACTGCGACGATAGCATAACTGCCTTTGTTATCGCCAAACGGCTTCTTCCACGTGAGGAACCCGTACACGATGGCGTAGACTAAGAGCCACACGAAGACGGCACTAAAGATGCCTGCTAAGCCTGCGTCAAGGATGCTTGCCATGGGTGTTTACTTCTCCGGGTCCTTCAGCATATTCCCGACCTGGTGATGGAATGGTAGGAACGATTCCGGTTTGTAACCCATCTTCTCGAGTGCTTCCATACGCTTCTTTTGCTTCTCTTCATCCGGATCCGATTTCGTGATGAACCAGATGATGATGGCGAAGATGAGTATCGCGACAATGAGCGTTACGGTTTCCGAATCTCCGAGGAAGTACAGCCACGTCGGGCTGTCCCACCAGTGTGCGGCGTTGCCGAAAATATAGACGATACCGCCAAAGGCCATGAGTGCTATCCACCCGCTGGCGCTGCCGTTCCCGAGCTCGAATCGCTTGCCCAAGACGCCAATGATGAGGAGCGCCATGACAATGGCGATAAGCACGATGCTTACGTTTGGGAGCGCTTGATTGATGATCTGGACGATGTCACGGTCGGCCGGGTAATATCCAAGCACGTGCGGGAAGACAACTGCCAATCCCATCACGAGCGCAATCACCACGTTGAACTTCTTACTGTCCTCGCCCAGGATCTTCGTCTTTTGCAAGAACGCAAAGACAATCGTGAAGATCAGGACGAAGGGAAGGACGACGTCAAAGAGTCCGAGCTCCTCGAGTTGTGCAATGGGACCGTAAAAGTTTGCCATATGTTCACGTCCTCTTCTCGAAAAGATTGCCGACTTGCGCGCCGATACCTGGCTTCGGTTTGGAATCATCACGCACGACGAACCAAATGATGAGTGCGAAGATGAGTATGGCGATGATGAGCGTTACCGTATCGCTGTCATTAAGGAAGTAGAGCCACGACGGGCTGTCCCACCAGTGCGCGGCGTTCCCGAAGATATAGACGATCAAGGCGAAAGCGCCAATAGCGACAGAACCGCTGAGTGCGTCGTTTTTGAGACCGAAGTTGTTACCGCCAAGCGCGCCGATGAGCAAGAGTGCCATGACAATGGCGACGATGACGACGGAGACGTTCGGCAGCGATTGATTGATGATATTCACAATGTCCTGCTCGGGCGGGTAGTAGCCAAGGACGTGCGGGAAGACGACGCCCAGGCCCATGACGAGTGCAATAACTGCGTCGTAGCGCTTGTTGTCTTTCGCATCATTACCGAAGAGTTTCGCCTTTTGCAAGACGGCAAACACAATAGTGAATACTAAGATGAAGGGGAGGATGACGTCGAGGATACCGAGGTTCTCGAGTTGGGCGAATGGTCCGTAGTAGCTTGCCATTTTTGAGTCACCTAATGGGTATTCATTACTTTGGCACTGTTGCCGGTTCTGTCTTTCCGCCCGTCAAGTACACCATGAACCCGACGATGATGCCAAACAGCGCAATGGTGCCGACGAGCTGGCTGTTCCAGTTGCCCGTGACGTACAGCCATAATGGTGTGAGCCACCCCACGCCGTCCATGAAGATGAGGATGACTGCCACGAGCACAGTGGTGGTGAGGAACGTCTTCATCCACCCAGTGATCTCAAAACCATCATTGCCTTGTTGCTTGTGAAAGCTCGCAACCAGGAGCATGAACATCACGAGGATAACGAGAATCAACGCAACGCGCGAGACGAGGACACTGATCAACGAGACGAGTTGTGCACTCGCGACGACGAAGAACCCACTACAAAACGCGACCATCGCGTTGAGGTTCTTGCGGGAATACGTCTGGCCGTTCGCCATCTTTTCTGTGCCGAAAATCTTCGATTTCTCGAGGATACCAAACACGAGCGTGAAAACGAGCAAAAACGGCAAGACG
>Ga0154020_10009057_pt1 | contig 11487 bp, 9 predicted proteins | sample Klosneuvirus_201_FD_109709 | JGI IMG/M metagenome (GOLD analysis project Ga0154020, IMG submission 109709) | Active sludge microbial communities from wastewater, Klosterneuburg, Austria - Klosneuvirus_20160825_MG | ecosystem: Engineered > WWTP > Aerobic digester > Activated sludge | place... | reverse complement strand
GGCGCCAGCAAGGGCGAAGGCCTGGGCAACCAGTTCCTCAGCCACATCCGCGAGACCGACGCCATCGTCAACGTGGTGCGCTGCTTCGAGGACGACAACGTCATCCACGTGGCCGGCAAGGTGGACCCGATCAGCGACATCGAGGTGATCCAGACCGAACTCTGCCTGGCCGACCTGAGCACCGTCGAGAAGACGCTGCAGCGCTCCCTGAAGGCGGCCCGCTCGGGCAACGACAAGGACGCCGCCGCCCTGGTCAAGGTGCTGGAGAAGTGCCAGGCCGCGCTCGACCAGGCCCGCCCGGTGCGCTCGGTGGACTTCAGCAAGGAAGAGCTGGTGCTGCTCAAGCCGCTGTGCCTGATCACCGCCAAGCCGGCGATGTTCGTCGGCAACGTGAGTGAAACCGGCTTCGAGAACAACCCCTTCCTGGACCGCCTGAAGGACTACGCCGCCGCACAGAAGAGCGAGGTGGTGGCCATCTGCGCCAAGACCGAGGCCGAACTGGCCGAGATGGAGGACGAGGACCGCGCGATGTTCCTGGCCGAAATGGGCCAGAACGAGCCGGGCCTGAACCGCCTGATACGCGCCGGCTTCAAGCTGCTGGGCCTGCAGACCTACTTCACTGCGGGCGTGAAGGAAGTGCGCGCCTGGACCATCCACGTCGGCGACACCGCGCCGCAGGCCGCCGGCGTGATCCACGGCGACTTCGAGCGCGGCTTCATCCGCGCCCAGACCATCGCCTACGAGGACTTCATCAAGTTCGGCGGTGAGCAGGGCGCCAAGGACGCCGGCAAGATGCGCGCAGAAGGCAAGGAGTACGTCGTCAAGGACGGCGACGTGCTGAACTTCCTGTTCAACGTCTGACCAACGTCTGACGCCCACGGGCCGCAGCGGCCCGTTGATGGCGCGCCTCAGCGCCGACTGGGCTGCAGCAGCTGCGCGATCTGCCCGACGATGCCGTGGTGGCGGAGGTAGGGCAGGTACTGCTCAATGAAGCGGCGGATCAGCGCGTACTGCCGCCGCCCGATTTCCCAGTGCTCCGCATCGCTGCGCAGCACCGCGTCGTCGGCCAGAGTGGCGCGGGCCTTGCGCAGCGCGGCTTCTCCCTGCCCCAGGTCGGCCAGCGCCAGCGCCTGGAACCAGCCGAGGTAGGACAGGCCCTTCACGTCGTCGTTCGGCTGGGCCGACAGCGAGACGATGGCCTCGCGCAGCCGCTCCTGGTCCGGCCGCTCGGCGCTGGCGTCGCGGATGCGCAGCAGCACCAGCAGCTTCAGGCGGGCCTGGGCCAGGAAGCCCGGGTGCTTGAGCATGCCGATCTGCCGAGCCCGGTCGTTCCAGTGCACCGCGTCGCCAAAGCTGCGGATCGCGGCCTCCAGGTCCGCCGGCTGGGCGCTCTTCTGCCAGTACCACTGGCGCAGTCCGGCGATGCGGCGGTGGCACTCGGCCCGGGCGATCACCCCTTCGGCCGATTCGCCGTCCGCATGGCAGGCCTGTGCCTGCTCCAGCGCCTGCTGCGCGATCTCGATGCCCCGTGCGGCCCCGGCAATGTCGTCCTGCGCCTCGCTGTACGAGGAGGCATAGGCCAGCAGGCTGCCGCGGGTGAGCCGGCCGCGCTCGAGCAGTGCCTCGTAGAGACGGTTGGCCAGGTGGTACTGCTGGCCGTCGTTGAGGTGGTTGGCCAGGCGCCGGCTCAGGTCCACGCCGGGATCGCTGCCGAGAGGCAGCCCGGTGTCCAGCGCCAGGTGGGCGAGCGCGCGCGAGCCGAACACGCTGCCCCGCTCGGTCTCGAACAGGGCCTCCAGTCCGCCGCCGGCCTGCCGCCAGGATGCCGCGGTGAGGCGCTGGTAGGCGTCGCAGGGCTGTGCGTCGGGCGCCAGCTCCGGTGCACGCGTCGCAGCCGGCAACGCAGCCGCCGAGTCGCTGGGCAGCACCGTCTCCAGCAGCGCATGCACCGGGCTGTCCGGCCGGCCGGTGGCCGCCTCGGTCAGCGCCAGGCTGAGTTCCTTGACGGCGCGCTCGACCTCCTCCCAGTCAAAGCTCTGTCCGTCGAAGTCGTAGAAGATCACCCGCGACAGTCCCACGTCGAAGGGCAGCTTCGCGTCGCGCCGGCAGATCAGTACCGTTCCCCCGGCACTCATCACATGCCGCACCCCCAGTTCATAAAAGACGTTGGGGTTGTCCAGCGACAGGTCGGCCAGCACCACGTCGCGGTCACGCAGGTCGCGGAACATCTCCGAATGCACGATACCGGAGGTCATGCGCTGGTCGCTGCGCACCGGCGCCATGCCGGCCTCCCGCACGGCCCGGGTGATCAGCACCCGCCACACCTTCTCAAAGTCGTACCTGCGCCCGCTGCCATCCGGAAAGGGCTTGCTGCCGTAGGGCATCACGACAAAACACTCTCGCGCCAGGTTCACGGCCGCCTCCAGCGTGTTGGACGGGGGAAGACACCCCTGCATCGTAGGCCTGGTCAACGTGGAACCGCAGCCGTGATCGCCTGGATCCGATGCGACCGCCCTCGCGCCGGCTTTGCCGCTGCCATGCGATCGGCAAGTGCGCTCCAACCTGGAGCAACACCCAAAACCCCCGGGGTACCTCGGATTGCCACTCGACTACGTACAAACACCAGCCTGACCCTTGAACGCGGTATTTGTAAGGTTACATTCAGCTTGCGGGCCGATGCTGCGTCGCACCATGAATGCACTGACCCCCAAGCTCCGGCTCGGACTCGACGACCTTCTGGCCGATCTCTGGTATGCCCGCCGCACCGGTGACCTGGGCCGGCTTGCGTTGGTGACGTACTACGAAGTGCGCCGCTGGGCCAAGCTGGCCGGGGATCCTGCACTGGTGGAGCATTCCTCCGTGTTGTTGATGGGTCACCCCCACACCGATCGGGACAGCTTCCTGAAGGATGCCGATCGACTCATCGGTGAACTGGAGTCACTGCGGCTGCAGGCCGAGGCCGAAGCGGCCCCGCTGCATCACTGACCTCCACTGAACCTGCACTGAACCCGAACCGAACCTCTGCGCAGCGCAGCGGCGGGTGTGCAGCAACCGCGCCGCCACCGCCGGCCGCGGCAGCGGTCAGCGCGCGATGGCGGCGACCTTGCTTGAGTTGAACACCCAGGTTTCGACGAAGTCGGACCACTCCAGCTTCAGCCCCAGCTCCTGCATCGCGCCCACCAGGGCGAACCAGTTGAGCACCTCCTGCTGCGCCGCGTCCTCCAGTTGCGCCAGGCTGTAGTTCTCCCAGAACGCATAGTCGCCCGCCAGCAGCGCCTCGTACAGGCGCCGGTCGGCCGCCACGTCCGGCTGGATGCGGAAAGTCTTGTCCACCAGGAAGGCGTGCGACCAGCTCGACGACGCCACCACCGCCACCCGCCAGGGGCTCTCGCGCAGGATGCGCGCGATCTGCGCGCCAAAGCGCATGCAGCGCCGCGGCGTGGGCGACGGCGGATCGAGCTGCCGCCCCCGGTCGGCCCAGGGGCTGGCAAAACCCTTGTAGCTCACCACCGCACGGCCGTAGCAGTTGACCTGCACCGGCACCACCGGGTAGGGGAAGCCGCGGCGGTCGTAGTCCAGGTACAACACCGCGTTCAGGAAGGCATGCGCCAGCCCCGGGTGGTGCAGCGGCTGGTACGAATAGGCGATGTCGAACTCGTTGAGCAGCAGCTGCTCGGCCAGGTGGCGCGCGGCCTGCGGGTGGCCGCGCAGCAGCATCGCTGTGTCGGCCGTCTCCTGCCAGACATTGGGTTTGCCGCCGCCGTAGGCGTCCTTCGTCTTGGCGTCGAACATCGCCGAGGCGCTGGCGTGGCGCCAGGGGTAGACCGTCATGTCCCCGTAGGCCTGCACGCAGAAGGCCGGGATGATGTCTTCCTTGAAGTTCTCGTACTGATCATCGCCCCAGATCAGCACGAAGTCCGGCTGAAATGCGTCCAGCGCCTCGCGCACCTTGCGGCAGCCCACCAGCATGGCCTCGCGGTGGCGGGCGGCCGCGGCGCGGCCCTGGTCGTCGCCCCATTCGGCACGCATCGCGGCCGGCCAGTTCGCCGGGTCCTTGGCTTCGGCCGGGATGTCCGGGTCGGCCAGGCGGCCGCGCAGGATGCCGGCCATGTTCTCGTCGAAGCCGCTCAGCGGCGGGTAGTGGGAAAGTCCCAGGCCCAGGATCTCGGCCATTTCGATGTCTCCTCTGGTGGGGCGCAGCGGCGTGTCCACGCGTCGTGAGGCTGCTGCGCCGGTGTGCCGTGTCGGGTGGCAGGCCGCGGCGCTGCCTGAGCAAGATACTGTAGCGGCGCTGCCGTCAGAGACGCCATCGAAAGTTCATCAGCCCGTCATCGGTGCCGTCGATGACGGAGGGCCGGGTTGCGCTCAGATCGCGTGCCGGTAGAACAGCTGGTGCAGGCGCTCGCGCAGCCAGACGTGCCCGGGCTCCCGGTGCACCCGTGCGTGCCAGTACATCGACACTTCGAAGGTCGGGAAGTCCACGCAGGGCGGCTGGCTCGCCAGGGCGAAACGTGGCCCCAGCACCGTTGCGAGGTTGGACGGCAGCAGTGCGACCAGGTCAGACCCGGCCACGATGGGCGGCACGCTCAGGAAGCTGCCCACCCGCAGCGCGATCGGCGCACGCACCCGCGGGCCGGCCAGCACCTCCTCCACCGCGGCGGCGTGCCGCGTGCCCGGCGGGCTGGCCACCACATGGCGCAGGCGACGCATCGCCTGCAGCGTCGGCGGCGCCGCCAGGTCCGGGTGCCCGGCTCGGCCGACGTAGACGAAGCGCTCGTCAAACAGCGCCTGCTGGTGGCAGCGCTTGCCCAGCCCCGGCATGTAGCCCAGCGCCAGGTCGATGGCGCCGCAGGCCAGCCCGTCGGTCAGCGCGGGCAGCTCCGGCGCGGCGCTGCGCACCACCACGCCCGGCGCCAGCCGCGACAGCTCATCCAGCAGCCGCGGCAGGAACAGGCACTCGCCGATGTCCGACATCGCGAGGTGGAACAACCGGTCGCTGCGCTCCGGCACGAAGGCGGCCCGGCCCAGCGTTTCTCGCACCAGGTCCAGCGCGCTGCGCACCGGCTCGGCCAGCCCGTCGGCAAACGGCGTGGGCTGCACCCCGCGCGGCAGCCGCACGAACAGCTCGTCCCCATAGGCCTGCCGCAGCCGCCCCAGGTTGTGGCTGACGGCCGACTGCGACAGGCCCAGCCGCAGCCCCGCTTCGGTCAGGTTGCGGGTGCGGTAGACGGTGTCGAACAGCTCCAGCAGGTTCAGGTCGACCTGGCGGGTGAGCGGCTTGCCGGGGGGGAGGGGCATGGGGTGCGCTGGTGCAGGCGAAGATCTGGAATGGCCGGGCAGGGTCCGGAGGCCGCCATCGACGGGGAGGGGGCCGTGGAAGAGGAGAAGAGAAGGCTCACTTGCCGATGCAGAACCGCCCGAAGATCACGCCCAGCAGGTCGTCGGGTGTGCAGGCGCCGGTGATTTCACCCAGGGCGTCGTGGGCCAGGCGCAGTTCCTCGGCCAGCAGTTCCAGGGCGGCATCGCCCAGCTCGGCGCGCTGGCGGGCTTCGTCCAGGTGACCGCGGGCGCGGCGCAGGGCCTGGACGTGGCGCTCGCGGGCGATGCACACGCCCTCCGGTGCGGCGTGCCAGCCGGCCAGCTCCAGCAGGCGCCGGCGCAGGCGGTCCAGGCCGTCGTGGGTGCGGGCGGACAGGATCACCTGGTCGCACGTGCCGTTGCCGATGCCGTCCGGGCCCTCGGCCAGCCGCTGCGCCGCTGCGGGGGCGGCGTCGGCCTTGTTGTGCACGTGGACTATGTGGGCGGCCGCCGGCAGCTGGGCTTCGATGGCGGCATCCGCAGCGCGGTACTCGGCGTTCTCGGCGCGGGTCAGGTCGTGCAGCAGCAGCACCGCATCGGCCTGGGCGATGGCCTCCCAGCTGCGGGAGATGCCGATGCGCTCCACCTCGTCCGCCGCGGCATGGTCCTCGCGCAGGCCGGCGGTGTCGGTGACGTGCACCGGCACGCCCTCGATCTGCAATGTCTCGCCGATGCGGTCGCGGGTGGTGCCGGGGATGGGGGTGACGATGGCCAGCTCGGCGCCGGCCAGTGCGTTGAGCAGCGAGCTCTTGCCGGCGTTGGGCTGGCCCGCGAGTACCACGCGCAGGCCGTCGCGCAGAAGGGCACCTTGGCGGGCGCTGTCGAGCACCCGGTCCAGCTGCGCCGCCAGCCGTTGCAGGCGGCCACGGGCATCGGCGCGTTCGAGGAAGTCGATCTCCTCTTCCGGAAAGTCCAGCGTGGCCTCCACCAGCATGCGCAGGTTGATCATCTGCTCGCGCAGCTCGCCGATGTGGCGCGAGAACTCGCCGGACAGCGAGCGTGCCGCGCTGCGGGCGGCCGCCTCGGTGCTGGCGTCGATCAGGTCGGCCACCGCCTCGGCCTGCGCAAGGTCGAGTTTGTGGTTCAGGAAGGCGCGTTCGGTGAACTCACCGGGTTCGGCCAGCCGCAGGTGGGGCAGCAGGGGGGGGCCGTCCGGGCCGGGCTGGGCGGCGGCCTCCAGGCAGCGCGCCAGCAGCAGTTGCAGCACGATCGGCCCACCGTGGGCCTGCAGCTCCAGCACGTCCTCGCCGGTGTAGCTGTGCGGTGCCGGAAAGTACAGCGCCAGCCCGTGGTCGATGGCGCCTGCGTCTGCGGCCAGGAGGGGACCGTAGTGAGCGTGGCGGGGCTTCAGCGACCGGCCGGTGAGGGCCTGCGCGAGCGGCTGCAGGCTGCGCCCGGAGAGGCGCACGATGCCCACCGCACCCCGTCCGGGAGCGGTGGCGATGGCAGCGATGGGGTCCTGGTGGCGGGGCAGCATGGCGGGATTGTCGTCGCCGCTGCGCCGAGTCCAAACAAGAACGCCCTGGCGAAGGGGCTCGTCAGGGCGTCTGGTGTCGTTGTATGGCGCGGGGGGAAGCGGCCGGTGGTGCCGGACTCATCCTCCCGAGCTGAGGACGTCGCTGCGAGCCCGAAAGGGAGGCCTGCAGCGACGGCTTCAGGTCATGCCCCGCTGAACGCATGATGGCCTGCGGGGTTGACACGCTCAATCCCGTGAACGTGTCATGCGCATCGAACTGTGAGCCGCAGCGCGTGCCAAATCCACAGTTCAGGAGGCCGGCGGTCGGCTGTACCGGGCCGGGGACGGTCCGAATCCTGCAGATCAGGACCCGAACCCGAATCCGAACCCGAACCGAAAAGGCCGCTCAGTGACTCAGGCCAAGCTGGCGGTTGATCATCCACTGCTGGGCGATCGACAGCACGTTGTTGGTGAACCAGTACAGCACCAGGCCAGCCGGGAAGTAGAAGAACATGACGCTGAAGGCCAGCGGCATGATCCACATCATCTTGGCCTGCACCGGATCCGGCGGCGTGGGGTTCAGCCAGGTCTGCAGCACGGTGCTGGCCACCATCAGCAGCGGCAGCGGGCCCACCGGCATGTTCAGGCCGGGGATGATGAAGAACAGCGTGTCGGCCTGTGCGAGGTCGCTCACATAGAGCCAGGGGGCGCCGCGCATCTCCACACTGGACAGCAGCACCCAGTACAGCGCGATGAAGAAGGGCATCTGAACGAAGATGGGCAGACAGCCGCCCAGCGGATTGACCTTCTCCTCGCGGTAGATGCGCATCATCTCCTGCTGCATCTTCTGCGGATCGTCCTTGTGGCGCTCGCGCAGTTCCTGCACCTTGGGGTTGATGGCCTTCATCTTGCCCATCGAACGGTAGGCGCTGGCGTTGAGCCAATAGAAGGCGGCCTTGAGCAGCACCACCAGGGCGACGATGGCCCAGCCCCAGTTGCCGATGAGGCCATGCAGGCGGTCGAGCAGCCAGAACAGCGGCTTGGCCAGCAGGGTGAGCCAGCCATAGTCCTTCACCAGCTCCAGGCCGGGGGCCAGGGTCTCCAGCTTCTTCTCTTCCTGCGGGCCGATGTACAGCGTGGCCTCCAGCGTGCGGCTGGCACCGGGGGCCAGCTCACCCAGCGGCTGGATCATGCCCACGGCGTAGAGGTTCTTGTCCACCTTGCGGGTGAAGATCTCGCGCGACGACGTGTCGCTGAGCAGCCAGGCGGAGGTGAAGTAGTGCTGCACCATGGCCACCCAGCCGTTGTCGGCCTTGGTTTCGTGACCGGGCTTGTCGCCGGCTTCGCGCTTCTCGATGTCCTTGAACTCGATCTTCTGGAACTTGCCCGCGTCGGTGTAGACCGCCGGGCCGGTGAAGGTGAAGTAGAAGCTCGACTCGTTGGGCGGCGGGTTGCCGTCGCGCAGCAACTGGTAATAGGCCTGGGCCGCCACCGGAGCGCCGCCGCCATTCTTGAGCTGCTGCTGCACGCCCACGGTGTATTCACCGCGGCGGAAGGTGTAGGTCTTGACCCACTGGAGGCCGTCCGCAGAGGTGGTCTCGAAGGCCACCTTCAGCTCCTTCTGGCCTTCGGCCAGCTGGCGGTCACCGGGCAGCAGGGTCATCGCCGTGGTGTGGTTGGGCAGGGCAGCGCCGGTGCCCGCGGCGATCAGCCCGGTCTCGGCGGTGTAGACGCGCTGGGCGCTGCGGTCGAGCAGCACCACGTTGGTCTTGGCATCGTGTTGATCGCGGAAGGTCAGCAGCTCGACGCGCACCAGGGAGCCGCCCCGGCTGTCCAGCGTGGCCTTCATCGTGTCGGTGACGATCTGCACCGTCTCCCCGGCCGCGGAGGCTGCCGCAGCGGCTGCGGGGACGGCACCGGGCGCGGCGGCCGCCGCAGGCTGGGCCACACCGCTGGCCGAGGGCACCCCGTTGGCCGATGCCGCGGCGGACGCGACCTGGGCCGGAGTTGCCGGACTGAACATCGACGGGCCGCCGTTGTGACGGGTCCAGCCGTCCCAGAGCATCACCAGCGACAGCGAAAAAATGCCCCAGAGCAGGGCACGGCGAACGTCGTTCATGCGGACAACTTTCGGGAAACGGGGTCGGGCGTCACCGGGGGCGACAGGGATTCGATCGAAGTGGGTGCCTGCTCACCCTCGCCGGGCGGGCTGGAAGCGCTGGTGCCACCTTGCCGGCGCAGCAGTGCGGTGAACAGGCCGGTGCCGGGCGGTGGCACGGGGTCGTGTCCACCACTGCACCAGGGTTGACAGCGGGCGATGCGACCTGCTGCCAGCAGGCTGCCGCGCCAGGCGCCATGCTGCGCCAGTGCATCGATCGCAAAGGCGGAGCAGGTGGGCCAGAAACGGCAGGAGGCCCCGAGCCAGGGGCTCAGCAGCAGCCGGTACCCGCGCACGCCCGCGATCAGGGCCCGCTGCGCCGGGTTCAGCGCCAGGACGCTTCCATCGGGAGCGAGGGGGAGGTGGACCGGCTGCATGGCGGTCAGGCCGTGCGGGGCGCCGGTCGCTGTGCGCTGGCCAGTCGGCGCAGCGCATCGCGCAGGAGCTGTTCAATTTCCGCACGAACGCCCACGCGCAACGCGGTGGATGCCGCGCTGCGGAAGGTGTTGCGGTCAAAGGGAGCGCGCAGCCGCAGCACCCAGTCGCCCGCGGGCAGTTCGGCCAGGTGCAGGCGCACACACTCACGGACCTGTCGGCGCACGAGATTGCGGGTCACGGATCGGCGGGCATGCCGCTTCGGGACCACCATGCCCAGCCGCAGCTGGCTGACCACGCCGCAGGCCTCGACAACCTGACCGATGGATTCATCCACAGGCACGGGAGTGTTGACCTCCGGGGCTGTTGACAACTTCCGCTCGACCATCACATGCAGACTGAAATGGGGCGTGCGAGCGATGGGTCTTTGCCCCATCGCTGCTTCGAAACGGGGGGCGGCGTCGAGCGCCAGCAGTCGGGAGGCCAAGCCGGAATCCGTTCAGACGGCCGCGGCAGGCGTCAACCCGGCAGCTCAGAGGCCCAGGCGCTTGCGGCCCTTGGCGCGGCGCGCGTTGATGACGGCACGGCCGCCGCGGGTCTTCATGCGAACCAGGAAGCCGTGGGTACGGGCGCGGCGGATCTTCGACGGTTGATAGGTGCGTTTCATCGTGGAACCTCAGGAACTGGAGTCGACCGGAAGCCGGCGCGAGGCGCATGACGAATCGCACATGCGCAAGAAAGTCACCCCTGTTTGGGGAACCCGCGATTACAGCAAGTTTCCAGGCGCCCGTCAATGGAGGGGGAAACGTGAAGTGCAGGCGCCGGGGGATTGACCCGCAGATCGGAACTGTGGATAACCGCAACCCGGAGGGCGGTGCTGTGGCTACAATCGCGCCCCTTCAAAAGAGGTTGTCCACACCCGAACGATGATCGTCGACATGATCACAGACCTGTGGGAACGCGGTTGCGAGCGCCTGGCGGCGGAGCTTCCCGAGCAGCAGTACAACACCTGGATCCGCCCCCTGCCCCCGGCCGAAGTGACGCCGGCGGGTGACGGGCTGAGGGTGGGCCTGCGTGTGCCCAACCGGTTCAAGCTTGACTGGATCCGCATGCAGTACGGCGCGCGGATCGAATCGGCCCTGTCCGAACTGGCCGGCCAGCCGGTGCGGCTGGAGCTGTCCCTGCTGCCGCGCGAACCCGAACAGCGCTTCGCTGTGGCGGGCAGCCACGCCGTTCAATCCACCGCCCGCGTGATCGCGCCGGGTGCGGTGTCGCTGGGGGCGATGCTCGACCCGCGCCTGGTCCAGGCGCAGCCGTCTGTCGGTGCCGCAGAGCCCGCGCCGGCGGCCACGGGGTCGGCGGCGCTGTTCCCGGTGCAGCCCGCGGATGCGGCCATTCCCGGTGCCGGGCAGCCCGGTGCCGCCCGCCGCAGCACGGGGCGCAGCGGCGGGGTGACCGGCCGGTCGCGCGTTGGTACTGCAACCGCACAGGGCGCTTCGGCAGCGGCGTCGGTGGTGTCCACCGCTGGGGCCTCTGCGGCGGCTCAGGTCCAGGCTCCTGCGCCTTCCACATGGGTAGCCGCCCCGGTTTCGGCTTCGCGCAGCCCCGGCATCGTGACGGGAACCCTGGGCAACACCACGGGGGCGCCCATCAACCAGGTGGGCCGCCTGAATCCGGCCCTGACCTTCGAGACCCTGGTGCCCGGCCGCGCCAACCAGATGGCGCGCACCGCGGCGCTGCACGTGGTGGGGGCACCTGGCCAGATGTACAACCCCTTGTTCATCTACGGCGGGGTGGGCCTGGGCAAGACCCACCTGATTCACGCGGTGGGGAATGCCCTGCTCCGGGACAACCCGGGGGCGCGGGTGTTGTACCTGCACGCCGAGCAGTTCATTTCGGACGTGGTGAAGAACTATCAGCGCAAGACCTTCGATGAACTGAAGGCCAAGTACCACTCGCTGGACCTGTTGCTGATCGACGACGTGCAGTTCTTCGCCGGCAAGGACCGGACGCAGGAGGAGTTCTTCAACGCCTTCGAGGCGCTGCTGGCCAAGCGCGCGCACATCATCATGACCAGCGACACCTACCCCAAGGGGCTGGTGGACATCGACGAGCGCCTGACCAGCCGCTTCGACGCCGG
>Ga0154020_10009054_pt1 | contig 11488 bp, 14 predicted proteins | sample Klosneuvirus_201_FD_109709 | JGI IMG/M metagenome (GOLD analysis project Ga0154020, IMG submission 109709) | Active sludge microbial communities from wastewater, Klosterneuburg, Austria - Klosneuvirus_20160825_MG | ecosystem: Engineered > WWTP > Aerobic digester > Activated sludge | place... | reverse complement strand
TGCGGTCTCGGTGCCTTTCGAGGAGGGCGACTCGGACGAGGAGACGGGTCGCCGCGACGTCCGCTACGTTGTCTACGAGAGTCGCACCAAAAAACCGACAGATGACCGCGCTCAGACGACGGCCGATTATGAATCGAGCGATGATGATAGTAATGGTAGCAGTGATAGCAGTGGCGATAGTAGTGACAGCGATGGTGACGTGACGCCGAGTCAGCCCGCGCCACAAGCTGTCCCCGTCGCTCTTGGCAACCTCGACCCCGCCGAGTGGGAGACCAAGATCGCCAAGCTGCGTCAGGCTCTCGGCAGCGCTGCTCCGTGCGAATCAAATTGTATTCCTTTTCCATGTTGAAATTGACACATCTCATGGATTGGCGATAATAGGGCCACGGTGCGCGTGATGGATTCGTCAGTCCAAGTGGTGGAGATTGCCGCGCTTACTGCGTCGCTGACGGAGGCCGCCGAAGCGTTTGACAAGTCGACACCCTCCGTCAAGGATGCTTTCCCTTACTCTCAATTTGTGGTGGTCGCTGTCACCTTGGTGAAGTATCTTCGCGACAATTTGCCATCACTGCGTCACACGGAGCCCTTGGTCACTCTCGCTGACAAGCTCCTCCAGATCGGCCAAGCCCATCTCCGCTTGACGGCCAAGACGGCGCGATGGGGTCAGCAGAACGAGGACATTGCGACCATGTTTCGTCTCCAAGCTGAGTCGCTCATGGCCGCTCTGCTCTTACGTGTCAAGGATCGAGCTGCCCTCGAAGCGAGGCGAGCGGACATTAAGAATCAACTTGGTCAGCTCATCCTTGGCCTCGGTGTCATTGCGCCGCAGCTCTGTGAGGCGGTCCGGGCAGGCGACGCTGATGCGCGCAAGGGCAAAGTGGTCGAGTTTCTCAAGTTACTTCAGGTAATGATTAAGCCTCCTCCATGGCTGACCCTTTCTTCTCTTCGTCTCATTTGTTCTCTTTCTTCTCTATCAGTCGGGTATTGCGAATCTCAGCGAGGACAAGCGCTCTGACTTCACTCAAGCCGCCAAGATGATCGTTACGGTAAGCAATCTCTTCCTCGCCTCCTCCTTTGAGACTGAAATGCATTGTATTGAAATGTATTGGGATTTATTTGAAAAAATTGTATCTGTTTTTGGTTTTGTTTGTTTTTTTAACATATGTATACATTTTTTGTGTAATGATTTCCGTTTCTGTGTAGGGCATCGATGAGTTGGCTAAGGCGCCGCAGCGGACGCCACTGGACTATGCGGCTTTGCAGCGAAAACTGACGAAATTGATGCAAGCTTTACTTAATATCCGCCTCCAACTATAGTTATACTTTTTGTTTCACTATATTGGACTCCAGCGTGATCTGTGAGAAAGACTCTGAGAATTCATTTTTTCATCGACAGAAAACATGTTTTGGTCGCCGGATGAAGTATTTGACCTCATCTCCTCTCGAGATCAATTGATGGAAGAGAGGAGAGAGGAAGGGAGTAGAAGGAGGAGGAGGAGGAGGAGGGAGCTGAATCACTGTCAGTAGTCGCCATCTTGGAGGAGAAGCTTCTTGATCTCATCGGGACTGAGACCGAGTCCTTCCAACTCGCTCATATCGACCACCGTAGGAAGGTCCTCATCGGTTATCATAGGATCACTGGACGCTCCCGATGGCAACTCCTCGACGCTCAGTGACACACCAAATCGCTCCTCCACCTTCCTCCGAAGCTCATCTGCATCGCGCATGGCTTCAGCTGGTAGCGCTCGCGAATGGGATTGCAGTTCAAAGAATTGCTAAGAGATAATTCAGAAATCGTAGATGAGTAAAGAGGGAGAAGAGGAAAATGGAGAAGGGGAGGAAGGAAGATAATCTCAAATATCGATTCGATGGAAATAGGGGAATGGGGGGGACCTTGAGCATTTGCAGAAGGAAGTTATGGCCCGATACGATGTCCTCGAATAAATCCTGTGGAACCTCTCCAATCTGAGCCTAGGGGAAAAGGAGGGAAACATAATCAGATGGATGACATTGGAAGGAGAAGGAGAAAGTAAATGAGAATGGAGAAAAGAGGAGCAGGCAAAGGAGAAGGTAAATGAGAATGCCAAGGAGAAGGCGAGGAGAGTTCAATTCTGATGTAATAATATACCTTGATGACTTGGATGAAGCCAGCGAAGAATCTAGAGCGTGCCGGTGAAGAGAGGGCATTGTCACATCGACATAAGAGCTCCATGAAGGACCGCCATTGTTCAAAGCCCTCGTAGCTATGACCGACATAGAAAAGGAGGAAGGAGAGCTGGAGCTCACCGAGCAGCTCACTCTCTGACTTGACCACCAAGATCAACTCTTCCAACAGCGCCGATTTGTCAAAATTCAATCTAATATGCAAGAGAGCGAACGTAAGATATCGAAGGATGACGGAGGAAGGGAAAGGAACCGTACCTGGTAATGTCAGCTGGGGTCGCCCCTTTCGGAGTTAAACGTACAGGGATTGGAGTGAATCGAGGCATATCATAACTGAGTGAAGATTGTGGAGAAGTCGAAGAGGAGGAGGATGAAGTAGGTGGAGGAAGAGGAGCCCTCCGCGCCAAGGGTATAGCCGACGGTTTCTCAATCTCCTGTCGGACGATTTGGTTCAGAACCGCTTGGTCCTCTTCGCTCTCCACTGGAATACCCCTCGCGAATTTCTAAAGAAGATACGCTTTAGATATTACTATAAAACGAACAAATGACTGAAGATGAGAAGAGGGAGAGAATATACCCTATAGAAAGCTGTTTCTGAATCGGGCAGTGATTGCTCTTTCCTATCCAGGAAATCTATTTCTTGTTGTGTTAAGGGCTTAGAGGACTCTGCAGTTGAGTTCGAAGGGAGCACTCGCGAGAGTGTGGCAGTCGAAATATAAGCAGACAATGACCTCCACTTCTTGAACCGCTCGATCTGTCATAAGAGAATCGTGTTCAACGGCGGAGGAAAAGGGGGAGCAGGAGGAGGTGGCATGAGGAGGAGCAGGAGGGGGAGCAGGAGTTGGAGGAGAAAGAGGAGGAGGGGGAGGAGGGGGAAGAAGGAGAGGAAGGAAGTACGGGGTAAGCCCCTAGGAAAGGATCGAGCTCATGCGAGTCGACGGCAAGTTTGAAGCGCTCCACCTCCTCCTTATCTGTCGCGCCCTCAGAGTACCACTCCTCATCCTTGGCATTCCATTTTCGGACAGAAATCTAAAAAAAATGTTGACATCCTATGAGGAAGAGGAGAAGAAAAAGGAGAAGGAAGAGAAGAGAGGAGGAGAGAAGAAGAAAAAGGGGGCGAACCTGTGTGGGATGGAGGAAAGTGAAGAAGCCGAGGCGAGGTCCGTCTCCTCCTCCATGCTTATTCGGGATTCTAAGAACCATCAAATAAAAGTGGGATCGTTCATATATTGTATATCGGAGAATGAGAAGGAGATAGATTTGTTACACTGTGATTGAATCAAAGGAGAAGGAGAAGGAGAAGGAGGAGGAGAAGGAGAGGAGATTGCCTCTAAGCCCCTTTCTATGTATTAAATACTCCCCTTATGTCTGTGTAACCCCCTAGAATTAAAAGCAAGGAGAAGGAGGAGGAGGAGAAGGAGGAGGAGAAGGAGTAGAAGAAGGGTACGAGAGCCAGACGTAGTGGACGCCAGGGGGAATGAGCTTAACGCCTTTGAAGCGCTCGCCTGTGCTCCAACTCGCGACATCGACACCAAAATGCGCTCCTGAACAAACCCAAATATAAAATATATTATATTATACTATAAATATTATAAAATAGCAAAAGATATTAAATTTCTTCGAACAGAGAAGAGGTCTCGTCGATGGGGCAGGAGGAGGAGGAAGGCGGGAAGGCGCTTTCCCTCTTACTCCGCCCTAAAGACATTAGCGAACACGTTGCAAATGATAAATATATATGAAAAATTTGATACTTATATTTATATATTAGATTAAGTGGGAGACTCGGGAAAGAAATAAAGGATAAGCAAGGGAGGGCACCGAGCGGCGCGTCGACGATGACGAGTGAGGCGCCGACGGCGAGGGCTTGCTCGGCACTCTCTGGACTCCAGCCTGTCTCCATGGCACCAAAGATGATAGCCCAGACACAATGCACAGTATGACCACACGATAATGACTGTGGCTTCGATAGGCTTCGAGGTCTTGCATGATGTGACAGCATTGAATGTAGGGTCTAATTGAAGCGATTAACAATGAAGTCTTGTGGAAGCAATGAGATACAAGCCCTGATGCCGTGATGCGATGTATATATAATTAGTGCTTGAAAGGAAATTGGAACATCATCACTACGCGAGAGTGGTATCTCAGTGTAATCAATGATTTCAATCGCTCCGACGGCTCCAGGTTTAAACGGCTCAGCTCAGCTGTCCCCCCTCCCTAGTCCCTCCGACCCTCCCGGCCCCCGCTGGCCATTCTTCCTGTCTCCTCGTTGGCGCGTGCGTTGTAGGCGATAGACAAGGCGTGCTTGGTGACGCGCCATGGCAGCCTCGAGCAACAAGCTCGGCGGGTCTTCCCCCAGCTCAGCCTCCAAGGTCTTCGAGTCGCACGGCCACGCCTTCAAGAAGACCTATTTCAAGAAGTTCACTTGGTGTGCACAGTGCAATGATTTCATATGGGGCGTCTCTGAGCCGCAGGGCTATCAGTGCAAAGGCACGGCGCCCCTTCCATTGAGATTGTGATTGACAGCGCCGCTCAGGCGTTGTCTTCCTCTGTCTTTCTGCCTCGCCAATTCCGTCCCTGCTCGAGATTAAATTCAATTTCGAATATACTACTATACCTATTTATTATTGATGACGGGCAGTGTGGCTGGGGGCTCTGGACCTGAGTGATGAATCGCTCTCCTTTCATCATCGACCTCGAAAGCGATTGCAATTCCCATGCCCCTCTCTTCTCGCCCTCTCTTCTCGCCCTGTGGTGATTTCTGGGCTCGCTAGAGTGAATAAATCATATAGCTAATATTCGTCTTATATGTTTCCGATTAGTTTGCAACATGGTGGTGCACAAGAAGTGTCTCAAGGAGGCCGACTCGCTGACGAGCTGCAGCGAGTTCATCAGCAAGGCCAAGAGCAAAGGCAAGAGCGTCTCAGGCGACAAGCTGCTTGGTGCGCTTGATTGAGCCTTGCGATGGGAGATTATTGTCGGTCATATAGTAACCGTTGTAGAACGAGTGGCGGTGCTGACGGAGCAAGTCAAGGAGGACGTCTTGTTAGAGCCGGTGCGCGTTGAGAGCTTTCTGGCGCTCGTCGTGGGCTTGGACGACGACGCGCTGGACGACTCACGCTTCGGTCCGCTCTGATCCCTCTTTCTCCCTTTTCCTTTTGTCGTAACTATTCATATATGTGTTTCAGATTGCTTCCGGGACAAGCTGGTGGCGGATGGACCCACGCCTGGCGTCAATGCTCAGGCGCTCTCTTTCTGTCTCTCCGATGACACTCGTTGGGATGTGCGCCTCATCCAAACATTCGATTGAAATTTATATCTCTACATAATCAATATTCCATTGTAATATTAATAGATGGATTATGCTATTTTTCTTTCTAGGTGTTGTCTTGTTTGGTTGGTTGGGTGCTGAAGAACCCTGACGAGCGCGCTCAGAAGTGTGCGCTGATGCTCCTCAATGCCCTCCTCACCGAAGGTCCGCGACTCTTCTCCTTCCTCCTTCCTCCCTCCTTCCCTCCCTCCTCCTTCACCCTTTATTTCCGGAAATTATCGTATCATCATCGTTTTGATCGTTTGGTCTTAGATACCAATAAATTCAAGTTTGTTCAACGGCGACATGCTCATCACTTCACCAAGTTCTTGCATCTCTTTGATTTCTCCGTCATGCCCAAGACTTTCCGCATCGTCCAGGTCCCTCCCTCTTCTCTTTGGTTTCTATTTTAGAGTGAATTTAATGCACTCTTTTTTTGTGCTTGTACCTTTCCTTTTCACCCTCGATGATGTTGGCTATTTGTTCTAGTTAATGCTCTCTTGTCTCTTGGAGTGCTCGGGAATGTCAACGGCCACCAAGGAGCGCTTAGGCGAGAAAGACTTTGATCTGACGGACTATTCTCTCAAGCGCCTTTTCCTGGAACACCTCCCTGGAGATGTCTCGTGCGTTTTCTACCTCCCATTTTTTGATATTTTTTGCCACCATGTTGATCCCTTCCGCATAGGAATACGGCATTAGGGAGTGTCATCGGTTTTTTGCATAAACTAACCAAAGTGAAAATCCGACAAACCGACTTCAAGGAGACCTTCAAGGAGGAGCGTCAATTCGTAGGCGATGCCCTTATGACCGGCTCCCAGTTCGTCAATGTCTTTTACAAAAGTCATGGTACAAAATATGACCATATTTATGATGAGGAGCTGTTTTTCAGTTTCATATTTGTAGATAAATCATTCCAGGCGCTAATCGATAACAAGAAGGGTCTGGCCTTGGTTCTCTTAGGGGCCAATAGCGGCGTGTTCAACATGCATAAGGAGATATCGGAGAACGAAGTGTCTTTCGGACGCATGCTTTACGATTCGATCCTCTGTACGGTATATGAAGGCATCTATCGTGGTCATAAGGTCGCCATCAAAGCATTCAATCCGAAGGGTCTCGGTTTCACCTGGGAGGGTTTCCGCAAAGAGATCTCCTTGCTTGCGTACGTCGATTACCGTTTGTATATATTATGATATTTTATTTCATTCCATTTAATTGTTTGACTTTATTAATATTACCTTTCTTTCTTTGGTGAGCATATCTTCATAGTGCGGTTCAACATCCGAATATCTGTCGGTTACACGGCGCCTGCACTGCTCCGACGAGTCCTCGGCCCTTCCTCGTGATGGACCTCTTCGAGCGTGGCTCCATCAAGGACGTGGTCATGGGCAGTTTGGTACACTCTCTTCCTCTCCTCCTCAACTCTATATATTATTTATTTTTCATTTATTTTAGCGCGTTGCTCAGGAGAAGGTGCGCGCTGAGCGATGTAAAGAGTCAGGCGAGGTCTTCTCGGCTGTGAAGCCGCTTCCAGTGGACACGAGTCTGATCGTGAACATGGCGATGCAAGCGGCCAATGGCATCGCTTACCTTCACTCCAAGGCCATTGTGCATCGTGACATCAAGCCAGGCAACTTCCTCGTCGATGACCACTATGGCACATATGTGATCGACTTTGGTGTCAGTCGCGTCGCTGCTCCCAACCCCAACGAGAAGATGACTCTCGTTGGAACACCTAGCTTCATGGCCCCTGGTTCGTTTTGATGATGGTTTTCATCTCTCCCTATGGTTCTATATCTATTTTGCTCATTGGTTCCTGTTTGCTTTAGAGGTGCTGGATGCAAAGCCCTATGATGAGAAGGCGGACACATACAGCTTCGTGCTTGTGTTGTGGTCCATGGTGCGTCAGCCCCATGCTCCTCGGTAGTCACGTCGACTCTGATTGCTTCTTTAGATCACTGGACGAGAACCATTTGAAGGCGTGGATCCCTTTAACCTGGCCGAGGTGGTCGTGTTGAACAAAGAGCGGCCGGTGATCCCTCCTACGACCCACCCTGGTCTCGCGTACTTGATGCACCGAGGCTGGGATGACGACCCGAAGGTGCGTCCAGGGATGGACGAGCTGTTGGCGGTACTGTGGAACATGCAAGATCCGCTGACGCATCGTCATTATTGTCGCATTTACGATCATGTCCCTGACGCGCTGTGGGTCCAACATATCCTCCCGCGCCTTCCTCGACTCTCCTTCCTGGCGCTCGGCTGCACGAGCAAGCGCTTCTACTCTCTCATCTATAATAATCGGATGCTCATCAGCCCGCTCGCTTCGCCGCGCAAGTGGGCGGTCTCGCACGGCACGCATGGCGCCTCTCCTGTCATCAATAACAACAGCGGCAACGACAGCTCGACTCGCAAGAACTACTCGGCAAGCGTGGGCACTGCACGTTCGTCGCCTGTGCTCGGATCAGCCGCCGCCGCCGCCGCCAACACGCGACACAGCACCTCACTCAATCTGCCCATCCCTTCATCGGCGACTCTGGCGCCTGTCCCTGTTGATCAGCGACGTAAGTCTTGGCTCGCTGGCGGCAAATCACCGCGACGGTTACATATTGACACGCCGCCAAATGAGGGTGCGGAAGACTCTCTCAAGAACTTACCTGGGTGAAGGAAGCGATGCCCTGACCCCTAGACTTGGCCCCTCTTATTGAGATCTTGTAAGATGTAGGCGTATCTCTCTGTTCTATGTGAGTAAGATAGTAATAGGAATGTGAATTGATTGCCATCGCCTTTGATCGCCATCGGAGATCGCATTTATCTGAAGGGGTGGTCGAATCGGTCATTTCCTTCTTCTCCTCCTCCTCGTTGGGATGGAAGAGAGCGAGCCCATCAAGAAGGCGCCCGCGCTCGAGGGCGTCACGGTGGCGCCCCTCGGTAGTGTCAATAAGTCAGCAGCAGCGGAGGCGCTCGGCATAAAGAATGACGATTTCGATGGCGACGATGATTGGGGCGCCATGGACACCACGCCCGCGCCCGCGGCCTCCTCCTCGGCCGCGACCTCTGGCTCTGCGGACTCCTCCTCCTCGGATCGCCCTGGCATCGCCTCCACCATTTACTCCTTCTCTACGCAGTATGCACCATCCTCTTGCTTTCCTCTCCTCATCCTTCCTTCCTCGTCGTCGTCGACGTCGACAGTATTCCTCCTCGACGAAACTTCTCCCTCGGCTGTGTTGCGGTGTCCTTGCCTCCATGGTCTCTCTGCTCGCCCATTCATCACCTCATTCTCTCCCTATGTTTAGATATATCCCTGAGATGGCACGTGAGCCGTTCCGTGCGCCTGCCCCCATGACGGACTATGAACTGTTTCTCTCCCTCCAGCGCAGCGCTCTCTTCCTCAAGGTCGTCTGCGTCGCTTTCACGGTTCGCCCTCTCCTCCTTCTTCTCCTCCTTCTTCTCCTCCTTCTTCTCCTCCTTCTTCTCCTCCTCCCTCTCCTCCTCCCTCTTCTCCTTCCTTCCATCATGGACTCTTCTTAAGCTACACTAACACTGATTCTACTGTGAAAATTTGGATTGTTGAGATTCTGTATGTCTGTGTGGGGGAGATGTCGATGTTCGCTGATTCCTCATATCGGTATTGCTTCCATAGCTCTTCTCGGTCGTGTCGACCTTCCTCTTCTCTCAGTACGGTTACTTGGCGGCCATCTTCGTCTATCCCATCGGTTTCTTCGCCGCCTTCACCTTCAAGAAATGGATCGCCTTGCTGGTACCTCTCATCCACCACTGATAAGCTTTTCATCTCTTACATAAATTGAATTCTCTTTTTGTTTGTTGTGAATTGATGGTTGTCTTGTAGTTCTTGGCGGGTGAACTGTTAGATGTTGTGGTGCTCTTCGCCTTTGCTTACATGGCGGGGGTCACCTATGGTCAGCTTTACATCGTCGTCGAGTTTCTGCTTCTCCTCTTCAAGGTCAGCACAAAATGCTCCTCTTTATATATTGATCTTGCGATGGATGATAATTGATGATATGATGTAGATGTGGTTGATCGCCTTTTCGTACCGATTCAGTCAGAAGGTGCCGAGCGATTCGACTACTTTCTTTGACAAGTTCGACCCAACGAAACATGCCGAGCTCGAACGCCTCGAGCTCAACCTAGGCGACCTGGACGACTCGGTCGCCTAAGCGACATCTTTTTCCTCCAAATCCGCCACCACCGCCTCCACCTCCCCCTCCTCCTCCTCCTCTTCCTCCTCCACCTCCTCCACCTCCTCCTTCTTTCGCGGCTGTTGCTGCTGCTCCTTCCTCCTCCCTCGCCATTGTGAGTTTTTGCTAATCTGCTCCGTGGCGCGTGTACGTTGTTCATCACCCAACAAAACGGTCATATTCTCGCCATCATCCAATTGCTCTTTCTCTACCATCGACATCTAATGCTGAGAGGGAGGGAGGGGGTTAATAGATGATCTGTTCAGTTTCGGTGTTGTAGCGGGACGAAGCAAGAATGCTTTATTGGTGAATTGATTGGCGGCACTACGCCATCTTCCACAGAATACAATAGTTCCGCATCTATGGCCGCGATTGAGATTCAAAGTCGCCCTCAGAACAATACTGTCATCAGTTCATCCTCACCATATCTATGGATAGTCCTATCGCTTATGTGAGCCCGTGGCAGCGGCAAGGAGGGCGCCAGGGGACTTAATAGTGCGGATGAGCGCAGTGCCCCATACGGACGACTCTGTCTTGGGGAACTGGCGCATACGAGTGAAGTCCATCACTCCCACCTTGCTCGCCACCTGACCCACTCGAGCAACATGCAGGAATCCAGCTTTCTCCTAATACCAGTGGGCGTCAGCAAGGAGGGGAAGTCACTAGTAAGAAGGAGGCGTGCCATGATCTCGGCGATCTCAACCTGGTGGTTGTTCATGAGGTGCTCGTTAGGCACAGCGAGCACGTCCTTGTCCTTCTCGAGCGCCTCAAAGATCGTTCCCACTCCCGCATGGCCAATGACGAGCGCAGAATTCGAGAACTCGCCCTCGAGAGAGGGCTTGAGACTGAAGGCCTCGATCGGGAAATCGTCAGAGCTCAGCATTGAGACATCGGGAGCCTTACCCGTGCCATATTGCACATGGAGACCATCGTAACCACGGTCTTGGAGAGCTCGCAGCGTCTCCTTAGACAGCACCTCCTCGATCAACTCGTCGAATTTGGTCGTCCCCACTGTGACAAACACGTAGCCTCGTCCGCCTCGAGCAGTGCGTGATAAGGGGCTCGGGGCATCGCGGAGAGGCGGGCGCGTATCGATCGGCACGCGACCCGAGTAGATGGATGTCTTATAGAGCTTGAGCAGTCGCGGCCATTGGACAAAGAGGAGATCGACATGGTCCGCCACGATCTTCGTCGTCAGCGAACTCCGCGTCACACATGCGTACGATTCACTATAGGCCAACACGGCATGATGCGTCACACCCAGCTTCTATAACATCATTGAAAATATCAATTGTATATAAATTTCAATATAAGAATCCAATGTGTGATACCTTGAGAAACCACGCGGCAGTGAGGATGGGCACGCAAGTACCGGGTCCATTGGCGAGGACAAGGTCAGGGCGGAGGCGAAAGACGAGGAGGAAAGAGTGGAGGAGTGACCAGAGGGTGGTGAAGATGGAGGTGAAGTAACTCTGTCCGACCTCGCGCGATCGAGGAATGCGGTGAATGAAGAACTCTATCGAAGAGAGGGAGGAGTGATGATATGTGAGAGAGAGGAGGAAGGAGAGGGAGAAGGAATGGAGACAGAGGAGGGTGAGAGGAGAGGAGAGCGAATACCTCGACCAAGCTTGGTGCCAACCCTCTCCTCAAACGCCAACAGCTTGCTCTCCGAACCTATGAAATTAGTAAAGCTAAACGATACATATCATATGTATTGGAAAAGGGAGGACCTGTGTCAGTGGCTGCAAGGATATAGTGGCGAGGCGTCATGAGAGGAGGGAGCTGCTCCATAATGGTCGACAGAAAGCGGAACATCTCTGACGTG
>Ga0154020_10009052_pt1 | contig 11489 bp, 9 predicted proteins | sample Klosneuvirus_201_FD_109709 | JGI IMG/M metagenome (GOLD analysis project Ga0154020, IMG submission 109709) | Active sludge microbial communities from wastewater, Klosterneuburg, Austria - Klosneuvirus_20160825_MG | ecosystem: Engineered > WWTP > Aerobic digester > Activated sludge | place... | reverse complement strand
TCCGTGCTCAGCGCCATGCAGACCCCACGCTTCTGGTACTCGGCCACGATCTCCAGATACGTGTAGTCCAGACCGGTCATCGCGTCGAGCGCCTTGGAGACATCGAAGAAGGTCAGGTCGTCGATGTCGATGAACATGGAGCGGGCGGCGAAGCGGGCCCACGCATCCCTGACCTCTTCGTTCGGATGCTGACTCCCCCGGTCGTTCTCGCGAGCCAGGCGCAGAACTCTGGACTCGAGATCTGCATCGCCGATCTCGCCGCGTTCCGCCCGCTCGACGAGTGCCTTGATCTCTGCGGCGTGCTGCAAGAACACCTGCTGCGTGATCTCGGCAGCTTGTTGACGGTTCCGGGCCCGAGCTGCCTCCGCGATGCCGAGGAGCGTTGAGGCGACGGGGGGAATGGGCACAGGCGCTGCGAGGACCTGGACACCGAAATCGACCATGCCCGCGAGCACACGACTGATGATCGTGACCTTGGCCTCTTTCGTGTCTGCCTTGGCGTGCTCGGTCATGGTCTCCTCCCTTCGGTCATGCGCGTCCGGCCAGAGGACGCGATGCTACACGGGCGACGCACGACCGGCGCGGCTACCCTTCGAGTCGATGACCGTCACCCGCGAACGCGCCCTCGTCGGAGCCATGCTGCTCGACCACCGCGTCGCCCGCCTGCTCCTGGCCGAGCTCGAGCAGGACGGCTTCGAGGACCTGACGTGCCTCGCGGTCCTGTGGGTCATGCGCCAGCAGCAGGCCGACGGCGACGACCTCGACGCGTTGTGGGCCGTGGCCGCCGATCACTGGCCGCCGTTCAGCGTCGTCAGGACCGTGGGCGAGCTGGTCGGCATGCCCGAGGAGGTCGCCGCCCTGGTCGAGCCCAGGCCGGAGCTGCTCGACGCGCTGGCGGCGGGCAGGGCAGTGGTCGAGGCCATGGCGCCCGTGGAGGGCGAGCCGGTGGTCGAGCTCGCGAGGGCGCTGCTCGGGTAGGACGGGCGTGGCGAAAGGGCCTGCGGCGAGCGGCAAGGGCGTCGGGCGGCGCGGAGGGACTCGGGGCCAAGGGGAAGCGCAGGAGCGTCCTGCGCTTCCTGGCGGAGGTCTAAGGCGTAGCCTGGCGTCTACGCTCCCAGCCTTCCCCTACCCCGCGATCTCCCCCGCCGCCTTCGTGGCGGCCTCCAGCACGTCGCGCCCGACCTCGCTGTCGGCCAGCCGGAGCGACCTCGCCAGGGTCGGCTCCCTGCTGGCCCGCTCCAGGACCTTGCTCAGCTTCTTGATCCGCGCGTTGACGGTCGCGAGGTCCTCGGCGGCCTCCCTCACCTTCAGCCGCCACTCTCGCAGCTCGGCCTGCGCGTTCATGATCTCGCCGTCGATGCGCCCGTGCTCGCGGAGGATCTCGACCAACCAAGGGCCCACGGCCCGGAGGTCGAGCCCGGCCTCCTCGATCCCCCGCAGGACGAGCAGCAGGTCCACGGCGTCGAGCCCGAGCTCGCGACCGCCGGGGACGAGCGCGAGCACGCCCAGCGCCTCGCGCGGATCGACGTGTAGGTCATCAAGCGCGGAGAGGACCCGAAGACGGTCCGTGGGGCGACGGTCAGGACCTCGCACGATCCGGAGCAGCTCGACGAGGCCGGGTAGGTGGGCATGGTCGAGCCCGGCCCGGTCCACGGCGGTCGCGAGCGCGAGCCGCTGCTCGAGGACCTGCGGCTCACCCGCGCCATGGGCTCGTGCGACACGGTCGAGCTCGGCGACGCGAGCCTCGTAGTCGTACTCCCCGAGGTCCTGTTCCTCGGCGACGACCGGCGCCATGGTTGGCTCGAGCCGCTCCTCCGTTTCGCGCCCGAGGACCTCCGCCAGGGACCGCTCCCAGGCGACCTGCGTCCAGCCCGTGGTGTTCCACGCCACGCATGCGTCGTGGACCACCATGGCGACCGCGTCCTCGGCGGACAGACCCCACGCGCACGCCGCGACCGCGAGTTGGCCGAGCAGGACGAGGTCGAGGCTGCCCATGCGCTCGGTCGAGTCGAGCACGGCCTCGAGCGCGTCGGCGATGCGGTCGCGGAGGGCCCGCTCATCGACTGGTCGGATGTCAGGCAGGGTCACTGGACCCATGGCCCGAGCGCGGTCCAGTCGTTCCTCGCCGTCGCGGGCGAAGGTGGGGTCGAGCGTGATGTGCTCCAGGTCGGCGGCGATGCAGCGCCGGATCATCGCGGCGTCGAGGCCGGTGGCCGACTCGACACTGGTCGCATCTCGCGGCGAGTTCATCGCGAGCAGGATGACGGCGTTGACGATGATCGCCTCGTCCTCGAGCGGGATCGACCTGTCGCCGCTGATGAGCATGGTCGTGATGCGGCGGACGTCGGCGCTTCCCCTCCGCCACTCGTCGATCATGAGCAGCGTGCCGGCGAGCGCGGAGCGGACTGCGGCGATCTGGCCGTCGCCACGCCTGCGGGCGCCGAGGGACCGGCCACCCTCGGCGACGGCATGCAGAACCTCTCCGCCGCCGAGGACCAGAGCGGCCCAGCGGGCCGTGAACGTCTTGCCCTTGAGGCCGGACGAGCTGTAGAGCACGAACGAGGCGTGGTGGTGGTCGTACGCCTTCCTGGCCGTGGCGGCCAAGAGGATCAGGCGACCGAGCGCCTCGTGCTCGCGACTCGGCAGGAGCTCGAGGTGGGGGACGCCGGGCAGGGTCGGCCAGGTCACAGGCGGCGACTGGGGCTCGCCAGGGTGCTCTGCGGCGCTGACGCCGGAGGCCGTGAGCTGCCAGGTCCCGGTCCGCGAGCCCGGCACGACGAGGCCCTCGGCGCGGAGCTCCTTCGCGATCCTGTAGACCTGCCACTTCGGGAAATGGACCGTCAGCGAGCGCAGGCTCGCGGGGCCGGAGACGAGGAGTTGCAGCAGTCGTACCCGGATGTCGCACGGTTCGTTCATGTCTAGCCCTCCTGATCGTCCTTGACGACCGGCGCGGTCGAGGGACTGCCCTCGCGAGGACCACGCCCTGTCGCACGGAGTTCTGCGAGCGCTCGCGGTTGAGTGATTCGAGTGGCAACGGTCGCGGGGGTGCAACTGCGACTCGCAACCCCTGAAGTCGCCGTGAGGCTCCCAGTCATCAGCTTCGTCAGCTCGGCCGAGGCCGCGATCTTCGGCAGGGCGAGCAGCGCGAGGCGCGGCAGCACGACGACGAGGCGGCCATGGGGGTCGCGCAGCTCGACCATGTCGTCTTCGCCTTCGCGGAGGTCGAGGTCGAGCGGTCGGCCCGCGATCAGCGGGCGGAGGACGGTGAGCGGCACGCGGCAGGTCTCGCCGAGGTCGTTCGAGATCAGCACGTCGGACTGGACGCGCATGAGCGGGCGCCAGGCCTTCGCGGCGGCCTGCACGACCTCGGCCTTGCGCTGGATGTCGGCCTGCTTCGCCTCGAGCGACTGAAGTCGCTGGTCCAGCCTCTGGACGGCCTCGGCGAGCTTGGCGAGCGTCTGGTCGGTCATGAGGCGTCTCGATTCCGGACGCTCATGGTAGTCAGCAGAAATCTACGGGCGCCCGAAGATTGATAAGACATCTGCGCCAGATGACTTACGCCATGGCTGCCTGCTCTGGCCTGAGCGCCCGCTTGAATGGCTGCCTACGAATCGGTATGAGTGGACGTGCGAGCAGGTGACGCCGAAAGTGAAGTCATGCCAAAGTTGCTCACGGGGCCGGAGCTCGCGGACGAGCTCCGCGTCTCTCCCTCGACCGTAACGCGGTACCGCGAGAGCGGTCTGATCCCGTACTACCAGCTCCCGCGCGGCCACCGCTACGACCTCGACGCCGTTCTCGAGGCCCTCGAGCCCGAGGACGAGGACCAGGACGAGGACGAAGATGAAGACGACGAGGCGTCCGAGTCCGACGAGGACGAGGCAGGCGAGGACGAGTCCGACGCGGACGACGACTCCGAAGAGGCCGATGCCGACGACGAGTCAGAGTCCGATGAAGACGAGGATCTCGATGAAGACGAGGATCTCGATGAAGACGAGGATCTCGACGAAGAGTAGTAGTCGCGGCCAGGGAACACTGCTCGTGTCGCGGCCCCGAGCCGGGATGGTCTCGGTGCGGGGTCGCGTCCTCTGCCGGAGCCAAGCATGGCGCTCGCATCAGCGAACCCGCCGAGCGACGACCTTCGCTGCCGGGTCGCTCGACTGCTCTGCCTCCACTGGGACCTGCTCGACGCACGGGACCAGAGGGCCGCAGTAGCGGCGGCGCACCTCCTCGGGGCCGAGCTTGCCGAGGCGGCCCGCGAGACCGGCGAGGAAGCCTACGGCGACCCGAAGGACTACAGGCGCGTGTGCATCAAGTTCGCGGCCGACTGCGGGATCGCCAACGACGTCGAGGTCGCGCTGTGGCGGGCGGTCCGCGAGGACCCGCGCCTGACGGCCTTCGCGTTGGGGTTCGAGGGAGACGACGACGACGACTGAACTTCGCCACCCTGGGCGGGCTCGGCCACGGCGGTCGAGCTCGCCCAGGGCTCAACACGATCACCTGATCGCCGAGAGGCGGGCCCGTGCGTTGCGGGCTCGCCTCTCGGTCTGTACGGGCAGCCGATCAAGTTGGCGATCAGCACCCCGCCGATCAAGTTGACCATGATCACCTTGATCGCCTCGTCTCGAGCCCCCACGCGTCCCAGCCCGTCGGTACGGCCCGCGCGAACAGCTCGACGCGCGGGCCTGGCGAGCACGCACGCCTCGACGACTGCTCGCATCTCGTCCGGCTTCCTCGAGTGGCCTCTGCGGCGAGCCCTGACGAGGCCGGCCCGCGCGTCCACGAACAGCGGCATGAGCGCACGGCGAGGATGCAAACCTTGGACGTCGTCGAGCACGCCGCAGGTCTGCTACTCGAGCTCCTCGTAGTCGTCGGGGAAGTAGTCGCCAGGCACGAGGCTCGAGCGACAAAGGAACGGGGCCCTCCACACGTTGCGTCCCGCAGCCTTGTCCTTCTTGTATTTCAGCAGATCGCGTTCCTTGAGGTCGAAAGCCAGCTTCAACGCGTCCCTCAGGTCTCGGAGCCTTCCCTCGAAGGCTGTGAGCTTGAGCCTCGAGGTCCTGCGCTCGCCCCCCTTGTGGCTCCCAACGACCACCCCGGTGTTGCCTGCGCCCGGCTCCCACCAGAGGGTTCCCTCGTGTAAGAGGAACAGGAACAGCGTACTCCAGACGACGGTGGCACGCTCCGATCCCCGCCCGTCGCGCGGCATGGTCAGCGGCCCCCACTCGGCGCCACGGACCTTGACGCCAACCGTCTTCATGTCGATGGCCGTGAGCTCGACCTCGGACCACGCCACCGGCGGGCCCTCGCCGACTGGGCGGAGAGGCGGCGTCAGCCGAGGGGCAGGCTCAGGCTCGGCCTGCGTCACAGTCGAGTCCGTGGAGCCTGCGGGCGGAGGAGGCGGACCTTCTGCCAGAGGCGGACTCCCTGCCGGAGCCGGGCCCGCGCGGGCCCTGAGCTCTGCGACCTCGCTCGGTGCCCAGCGGGCTGCGCGGGGCTCCAGCGCCAGCCTCTCGGCCTGGGCTCGCTCCGGTTCGCGTGCGGACGCCTGGCGTAGTTCCTCGAGCTCGCGCCACCGCGCAAGGACCAGGTGGTTGACGCCCTGGATCAACGCCGCCAGGAACCGTGGCGCGTCCAGGTCCGTGAGACTGCGACTCTGCGCCGCCGCCTCGGCCACGAACCGCGCGAGGTACGGCTCGGCCACCAGGGTCGAGATCCCCTCGATGGCGTCCTGGAGTCGTTCTGGGGTCCACCCCTCGGCGTCCTGGTCTTGTACCGCAAGGCCCAGCAGGGCACGCGCGTTCGCGGGCCAGTCAGCGGGCAGGTCGAGCTCAGGGACCGGCATCGGGCCTCACAGGAGGCATCCATCTACATCGACCGCCCGCTGGAGCGGTAGAGGAGTCGCTCGCCGCGCCGCGTCACGGGACGGCGGGCTCGAAATCCAAAGAGCACGCTTCTCTCTTAGATGTACTAGAGAGAAGCGTGCTCTTTGGACTGGCCCCTGGCAGCCGCAGAGATCTCAGCGGCCGCGCAGAGATCTCCGGATCTGGCCGTTGCGGCCCCTCGACTTAGCGCCGCCCCTCAGATTCTCCAGTCCGGCAGAGATCTCACCAAGTAGGGGAAAACGCTGCGACCTGGCGCATGTGGTGTGCGCCAGGTCGCGGTGGCGAGCCGTTGGGGCGGCGCCGCCATGGACCAGTCTACCCAGGGCACCAACAGGCCGCTCGAGCTCGAGGAGAGCGACGCCGGGGGCAGCTCCACGCGTGCCCTGGCTGACGCCCTCCTCCGCCTGTACGGGGGCAGGACCGACGTGGTGGCTCGAGGCTATCACTCCCCCAAGACGGGCTATGGCTGGATGCCCGCGTGCGCCCGGCAGTGGGACCCCGTGCGCTGCGGTCTTGTGGGTGGGCGCTGGGGCTGTGGGGAGTGCGCTGACTTCGCGCCGGTCGCGCTCACGCCAGCGGTCCTCGAACTCCACCTAGTAGGTGAGGGCGCTCTCGCTCAGCGTGACCGACTTACCTCTCCCGTATGGACCGGTGTCTACCTCGTCGATGAGCGCTCCCGCGCGAAGATCGGCGTCTACGACATCGACAACCACTCGAGCGGGGGCAAGCCCGGCATCTACCTTCGCAGTTTGCGTGATGCTCTAGATGACCGTGGCCTCCTTGAGTCCTGCGCGATGTTCCGGTCACGCCGGGGCCGGAACCCCGACGGCGGCTATCACGTCGTTCTCGCCCTCGCCGAACCGCAGCCCGAGGCGTGGGTTCGGGCGCTCCTCACCGCGCTCGCCCGCGCGCATGACCTGCTGCCGCCACCAGCGCCGAAGCTCGACGGGTTCCACGGCCTCGGCCGCGAGCGCGCGCTCGAGGATTGGCTCGGCGAGTACGGCGGGGCGGCGGGGGCGTACCACGGCCTCTACGGCGATCTCGAGATCGAGGTCTTCCCCAAGCCGTCGCAGCCCGACGCGCCCTACGGCTACCTGATCGCCTGGCCTTGCGGCGGCCACTGGGAGCGTCAGACCGGCGGCGGCGTCGCAATCGAGCGCGACACGCTCGAGGAGACGAGGCGCAGCTACGTGGACTACCTGGCCGACGTCGAGCCTCTGGCGACGTCAAGGTTCCTCGAGCTCGCGCACGATCTGGGCGTGGTCCTGACGGCTTCGGAGGCTCGCACGCCGGCGACGAAGGCGAAGAGGTCCGCGCGCAACGCCAGCGCGATGACGTCGTCGGTCAGCATCACCGACCGCAAGGAGCTCGAGCCGCTCTTCGACGGCTGCTCCGTCATGGCTGCCTGGCGTGACCGCCAGCTCGCGGGAGAGCACCTGTCCCGCGCCGAGTGGTGGCACGGCGCTGTCCTGCTCGCTCGTGGATGCGGTGCAGCCGGGAAGGAGCTGGTGCTCGAGCTGGACCGCGCCATCTGCGGTGAAGAGAGCCAGGCCGAGACGCAGATCGCCGGTTGGCGGGCGTCTGGACTCCCGACGTGCAGAGGCTCCTTCGGCTGCTCGGTCGGCTGCTTCGGCGATGAGCGGGCCAGCCCCATCCGTCATCTCCTGCGGCGTGCCTCGACCGCCGATCACACGCACACGCCGACGACGAGGCGTCTGGTGACGACGGATGTGGCCAAGAAGCTGCTCCTCGACGACGTGACCGAGTTCCTTGCAGCCGCGCCGCAGAACGAGGCGGCGGTATTCGCCGCCGAGGCCGGCGCCGGAAAGTCCACGGCGACACGAAAGGCGCTGGGCAAGCGCGCACAGGCCAACGCCCGCATCGTCCGGGGCCGCGTGCTGCCGCTCGCAGGATTGAAGCCGCGCGATCATCGTGCAGTTGTGCTCGTGCCGACGCACGACCTCTCGAATGAGTGGGAGGCGCGCGGTCGCGACGAGGGGCTCGACATCCAGCGCCTGCCGCAGCTCGTCGAGGCGGCGTGCATCGCCGGCAAGTGGGATGAGCTCGAGGCCGCGACCGAGGCGGGCTACGACAGGACGGCGGCGGTCTGCACCAAGTGCGACCACTACCCGGCGGCCCGCAGGCCGGTGCGCCCATGTCCGTACTTCGAGGCATTGAAGTCCGTCGCGGAGTCGCATGCCGATGTCCTCGTGGCGGTCCGCGCGTATCACCGCTTTCGGGGCTTCTACGCTTGGGCCGGCAACGAGACCCGGCCGACCGTCATCTGCGACGAGGACCCGCTCAGCGACATCCTGCAACGCACCAACGCGACGGCAGAGAGTCTCAGAGCGTTCGCCGATGTACTCGCAGTTGCGCGAGGCCAGGGGCAGCCGAGCGCGGCAGCGCTGGCTCACTGGCTACACCTGCTGGCTCCGGGCCTCGCCGATCTGGCACAGAATGCACGGGGCAGTCGCGCGCTGACGCTCGACGACGTGCGCCAGGCGGCTGGCGTGGCCGTGCCCGAGTGGCCGGAGCTCGCCGCCGAGACCGCCGCAGAGCTCTCGGACCTCCTTGCCGCCGCCTGGGCCGAGGACGCCGTCGAGCGGACGCCGAACCACCTGCCCCTACTGCTGGCGCTGGGGCGCGCGCTGGCCGCCGGGGAGCAGCCGTTGGCGATGATCTCCAAGGACTCCGTCCGGGTCATCGTCCGGCACCCCCTGCCGGACGGGCGCCGCATCGCGTTGCTCGATGCGACCGCGAGCACGGAGTTCCTAGAGACGGCGTTTCGACGCCCGGTCGTCCTACGTGCCGACTTCGCGCTCGAGCACGCGTCACGAGTCATCCACTACGTGGGACGGAACTTCAGCATCGACTCGCTCAAGACGGCCGAAGCGCGTCAGCAACTCGCCGACGTCATCGCACGATTGGTCGAGCGGCATCCAGGCACGAGGGTCGGCCTCATCACCTACCACGCCCTCGTCAGAGGCGCGGATGCGGACGGCGCGTCGGTGCTCGACGCGCAGATCATCAAGATGCTGCCGTCGAGCGTCCAGCCGCAGGTGGTCGCCGTCGCGCACTTCGGGGCACTGCGCGGCACGAACGCGCTCGAGGAACTCGATGTACTCATCGTCGCCGGCACGTACAGACCACCGTCGGATGAGATCCGGCTCACTGCGCTGGCGCTGGGCGCCAGCGCGATCGAAGTCGCAGAAGAGGGAGAGATCCTGACGACGGCCTACCACGGCCACACGCTGCGAGCGCACGGCTGGCGCGGCAAGTGGATGAAGATCGCCCACGAGTACCACGTCCGCGCCGAGCTCATGCAGGCGTCTGCCAGGAGCCGCTACACACGCTCGACCGGCAAGCACGTCTACATTCTGGCCGGCGAGCCGCTCGACCTCCCCGGCATCGAGGTCAGGAGCATCGCCGACGACGGCCTGCTCGAGGAGGCTGCCGCCGTGGCGAGGGCCAGGGACGCCGCCGTCGCGCTGCTCGACGCTGGCGGCCTGACGCTGGCCGAACTCGAGGAGCGGCTCGGGGCGCAGCGCAGGCAGGCGAAGCGGCTCTACGCCGACCTCCAGCGCTGGCTCGGTGATCGCGTGCGCCGTGAAGGCGCCCGGCGTGGCCGGCTCGTCTGGGCGCCAGTCCCTTCCAGTGGCTCGGCGACAGCTACCTCCACATCGCCGGTAGCGCCGGCACCCTCGACCGCCAACCTCAGCAACATGGAGCTGTTCCCAACATGAGCGAGATCAACGACGTCCCGTCCAACCCCACGAACGTCAGGAGCGTCGCCGACGTCCTGCGCCTCACCCGGCAGAGCCTGCACCGTCGCGCGACGGTCAGGTCCGCCGAGGACATCACCCTGCTCAACGGCGCGGAGCGCATCCGCCTGACGCTCGAGGTCGTCGCACACGACGGCACGCCGGTGGAGCTCGTCGATGAGTTCCCGGTGCGGGGGCCGAAGTACTCGGTGATGGTCAAGGCGCTCTTCCCCGAGGCCGACAACCAAGAGACCGACATGTACCTCGACATGCTCGTCGGTCGCGACTGTGTCGTCGCCCTCGACCTGCATGGCAGGATCGTCGCGCTCGTCCGCATGGCTGATGCGATCCAGCGTCGCCTCGTCAGCAGGTACCCCAGCGCCCCACTGCGTGCCGCTGGCCCTCCAGTCGTGGTCCAGACGCCGCCGCAGGCTGTGGCCCCGGATCAGGCCCTGGGCCTCGCCGAGGTCGGCGACAGTACGCCGTGCACCGCCTGCGTGGCGGGTGCCAAGGTTCTCGCGGTGACGTCGTCGTCGGCCACTGTCCGCGTGTCGGTCCAGGCGTGGGGCGAGCGGGCCCTGGTGCCGCTCTACATCGACCTCCCCCGGCCCAGCGAGGCGTGGACCGTGCTGGTCACGGCCCTCGGCCTGCCTGCTGACACCGGACCCGAGCAGCTCGCCGGACGCGTGTGCGAGGCCACCGCGACCGCGAGGTCAGGACATGGCGACCGCCTCTGGGTCGAGCTTGGGGGCTTCGCGAAGTCGTCGTAGCCCTGGCGGAGAGAGTCGGCTTGCTGAAGCAGCCACGAGCAAGCCGCTCTCCCCGCCCTGACGACTGCTGCGCTACGGTCGGTCGCCCGTGGAGATGAAGGGACGGAACACATGAGCAAGACCAAGGAGAGGAAGAAGTCGTTGCGCGAAAGAGCACCTTTCGCGCAACGCGGGGCCAGGAAGCCCCCCTCCAGCAGCACCTCTTCCGCAACGGTTGCGTCTTCGTCGTCGCCGAAGCGCAAGAAGAAGGGGTTCGCCCGCGAGCCCTTGTCCGCTGAGGTGCAGGCGCAGCTCCTCGCCGCGTGCGCCGACCACACCGACCGCCTGCTCGTGATCGTCCTGCTCGACACGGGCCTGCGGATCTCGGAGTGGTCGGGCCTCGTGCCTGCCGCCGTGCGCTGGCAGCGAGCGACCGTTCTCGTGAAGGGCAAGGGAGAGGTCGTTCGTGAAGTCCCGTTGACAGAGCGGGCGCGGAAGATCCTCGAGATCCAGTTCGCGGTGAGCCAGACCATGCCACTCAGGCCCCGAGCCGCCGAGTATCGGGTCAAGAAGGTCGCCGAGCGGGCCGGCATCAAGCAGCCGGTCATGCCGCACGTTCTGCGGCACAGTTTTGCCTGCAACGCCTTGCAGGCCGGCGTTGACCTCCGCGCCCTACAGCGGGCGATGGGGCACTCGCGCATCAGCATCACGGAGACCTACCTGAACTACTCCGATGAGATGACCTTGAAGAGCTTTCGGCAGCACGGCTGGTAGTCGATGAAGACCGCGATCCTCTACGCCTCCGCCCAGGCCGGTCCGACCGAGCTCCAGCTCGATCGTCTCCGCGCCCATGCCCGCGAGCGCGGCCTCCTCGTCGTCGCCGAGGTCGTGGACCGCGCCCATGGCGCCCGCGCAGATCGCCCCCGTCTCCGCGCCGTCGTCGCTCGGCTCGAGCCCGGCCAGGTCCTGGTCGCATGCTGCATCGGCGCCGTGGCCAGCAGCGCGATCGCGCTCGAGGACCTCATGGCCGAGGTCCAGGAGCACAGCGCGGTGCTCGTGCTCGTCGAGCCGATCGACACGCCCACCGTGCACGCGCT